>OHEZ01000006.1_pt1 | contig 200591 bp, 141 predicted proteins | sample 1567391 | NCBI WGS metagenome assembly OHEZ01 (sample SAMEA3879518, study PRJEB24766) | human gut metagenome | biome: human-associated habitat; feature: feces | place: USA | collected 1985/1987
AAGGAGGGGGATCCATGTATTCTCTAACATCAGCCAATCGCTACTATCTGTACCAGGGCTTTGTTCGTATGAACCTTGGCATTGACGGTTTATTCAAAATTATACGATCGGAAATGAAGGACTTGTCTCCCGTTTCCGGAGATATCTTTTTATTCTTTGGTAAAAACCGACAAAGTGTAAAAATACTGCGTTGGGATGGCGATGGCTTTCTTCTGTACTACAAGCGCCTCGAAGGTGGAAGTTTTGAGTTACCGACATTTAACCCCAATACAGGCAATTACGAGATTTCTTATCAGGTTTTGTCTTTTATCTTAAATGGAGTGTCATTAAAGTCTGTACGGTTGAGAAAACGTTTTAGGATCTAATTCAACATTCTGATTATTAGTTATTTGTGCTAAAGATATCATCCGGTTTATTTGGCCAATTCGTTGATTTTTTATATCTTTATGCCATGAAAAAGGATGAGATCATAGAGTTATTGAAGGAACAAATCAAGGGATTACGAGATGACAACAACAGACTCTTGGACCAAATAGATGCTTTGATAAAGGAGGTTTCTTCCCTTAAAGAGGCACTCCTTCAAAAAGGCGAATCTCTTAGCAAGCAACAGCGCCTTACTAAGGGACTCGCCAAACTTGTATCCAACACATCCGAACAGCAACAGGCTCCCCAATCTGCCATATTCGAAGAAGAGCGGCAGAAGATAGAAGCGGAAAAAGCAGATAAGCGTAAAGCAAGAAAGAACAATGGGGCCAAACGTGACATGCATTATGAGATGGAGGAAGAAGAACATGTCGTTTATCCCGATGATCCCGATTTTGACATCAATAAGGCCCGGTTGTTTACCACTGTTCCCAGAATATGCGTCCGCTATGAATGTATACCCATGCGCTTCATCAAGCATGTCTACAAGATACACACCTATACGCAAGAAGGTCGCCTGTTTGAGGGAAAAACACCGGCTTCGGCCTTCTTGAATTCCAGCTATGACGGTTCATTTATTGCCGGATTGATGGAATTACGTTATATACAATCGCTACCTGTTGAAAGAATCATCAACTACTTCGAGAGTCATGGCTTTACGCTGAAGAAACCTACGGCTCATAAGTTGATAGAGAAAGCCTCAAACCTCTTCGAAAATCTTTATAAGTGCATCCGGCAGACAGCTTTGAGTGATCCTTATAAGGCAGCCGATGAAACCTATTACAAAATACTCGTCCCGGAAAAGAACAGCAAGGGAAAAGGAGTCAGGAAGGGATACCTTTGGGTGGTTGTCGGCATAAACACCAGGATGATATACTTGCTCTATGATGACGGCTCCCGGTCTGAAAGAGTTATTCTTAACGAATTAGGCAGTTGCAAAGGTATCATACAAAGCGATGGTTACTCACCTTACCGGAAGCTCGAAAGCGATGCTTATCCCAATATCACACGCATCCCGTGCTTGCAACATATAAAACGGAAATTTATAGATTGCGGTGAGAAGGACCCGGATGCAAAAAGGATCGTGGAGCTGATAAACGCACTTTATCAAAACGAGCATAAGCATAAAGTTGGGGTTGAGGGATGGACGGTAGAACAGAATCTTATGCATCGAAAAAAGTATGCGCCGGACATACTCGGAGAAATAAAAGATGTGCTTGATGAAATAGAAGAACGGGGGGATTTATTACCTAAGAGCGAACTGCAGGAAGCCATTACCTATCTTCGCAATGAGTGGAATGCAGTGGTGGACATCTTTAATTATGGTGACACTTATCTGGACAACAATATGGTTGAACGGATGAACCGGTACATATCCTTATCTAGAAAAAACTCATTGTTCTTCGGCAGCCATAAGGGGGCCGAACGAGGCGCCATACTCTATACGATAGCACTCACTTGTAGGATGCATAAAGTGAATTTATTTGAGTATCTCACGGATGTGATAAACAGAACAGCCGAATGGCAACCGAACACACCAATTGAAAAATACAGGGAACTGCTTCCTGACAGATGGGAAAAGGCTAATGACTAAAAAGGGATCATTAGCCTTTTTATTTTAATACACTATATAGAATCGCGGAGACGCTTACGAGTGTGAAGGATGAATATTTCTATATTTTGCGTTTCCTTCCACCATAAATATCTGGTCTATAACTATTCAGCTAACGGTGAAACTGATGAACCTTTATTTAAAACTATTAGAGAATTACATAAGTTCGATATTAATAAATGCAACCGCCGTTACTGTAATGGTGATTTCGTTAATGAAAAACAACACAATATACAATGGGTGGAAGTCTTATCAAAAGAAGCCCTACAAGATTAAAACATAAAACTAAATCCTTTATTGTGAGAAGCTTTATATTTTTGAATTTCCAAAGACAGTGATTTTTTCAATTGCACCGCCATGAAATCCAAAAAAGGCTGGTTGGTTTCATCATCTTGCGCTTGTTGTAAAGAAAGGATATAATCTGCCCTATCCTCCTTAAAAATCTTAGCGGGGAAAAGATGATAGCAGAATTGAATATAGTTCATCAATAAGCGAGCTGCTCTCCCGTTGCCATCCACCCAAGGATGAATAGTCACTAAATTGAGGTGAGCATTAAAACTTAATTCGTATTGTTCACGGAACGTTTCCACATTCTTTTGCCGTTCCTGCAACAAGAAACAAAGTTCTTCTACTTTAACAGGTACTTTTTGATAATCCATATAAGAACGCCCACCTACACCAGGCGTAACGCCACACAAACGGAACTCACCTCTGGAAGAATCGAAAGAGCCGCCTATTGTATTATGCCTTCCCCCTGTTGTCCGCATCAAAGTAGCGTTTAACTTCTGCAAAAAAGCAGGAGTTATAACAGTATTGCGTTGCGCTTCCTTTTTAGCAAGCTCGTATGCTTTCTTCAAGTCCTCATTCATCAGATGATATACCAACGGCTTTCCTTTAGCTGTTACACCTTCATCGAAAAGAAGCTGTGCATCCATTTCGGTTAGTGTAGAACCCTCAATGGCTGTAGAATGGGTAATAAGAGAATAGAGGTAGTACTTCTCATAGTCCACCGACTGACTGATACCGAGTTGCTGAAACTCCTTATACAGTTCCTCTATTTCCAGCCAAATACCTTTTTCCATAATTAGGTTACCTTAATTGTTATTTTTCCCAAAATTACTTCTGATACAACACTTTACCAAGCGAAACGACTACTTTCTTACTATTTTTTTGCAAACGCAGGGAAAATTAGGCAATAAAAAAACGCTAAGTCAATTTGTTGCAATCACTTAGCGTTTTCCGAGTACCCAGACTCTCTGTCATCTCCTTAAAAAATCTCTAACCAAACATCTACCTATTTCAACTCAAATGGTACAGTACCTTTAATATCTCTGGATGAACTACCGATGATTGCCTCAAACTTACCCGGTTCGGCCACCCATTCGTGTTTAGCATCATCGAAGAAGCTCAATGCTTTCTTATCAATCGTCAGCGTTACCGCTTTCTCTTCTCCCGGAGCCAGTTTCACTTTTTGGAAACCTTTCAACTCTTTTACCGGACGAGGGAGAGAGGATTTCTTATCACTGATATAAAGCTGAACAACTTCCTGACCTTCACGAGTGCCTGTATTCTTCACATTGACTGTGAAAGAAATGGTATCATCTGCAGTCATAGTTTTCTTGTCGGCCGAGGGTTTTCCATAAGCGAAAGTAGTGTAGCTCAATCCATGTCCGAACGGGAACAGCGGTTTGATTTTTTCTTTATCCGCCCAACGGTAACCTACAAAAATATCTTCCCGATAGATTTCATTAATCGTATCTCCTCTATGTTTAGACTGTGCCAGTTCTTCCTTATTGCCCGGATATTCGCCCAATTTATGAGCCCCTACATCTTCCAGTTTTGCCGGGAAGGTGAAAGGAAGTTTTCCCGAAGGATTGGCGTCTCCTACCAATACGGAAGCAAGAGCTGTTCCGGCTTCCGAACCCAGGAACCAGCCTTGTACAATGGCCGGCACTTCATTTACCCAAGGCATAGCCACAGCATTGCCGGAGATATTGACCACGATCAGGTTTTTATTCACCTTTGCGAGTTCACTAATCACTCTATCCTGTGCGTATGGCAAACCTAAAGAAGCACGGTCCGAATCTTCACAATCCTGATGATTGCTCTTGTTCAAGCCACCGAAGAAGACTACATAGTCGGCATCTTTAGCCACTTGCAAAGCTTCTGCAAGCAATTCATCTTCCGAACGGTTATCTTTCAAGTCCTGACCGGTTTTCACACCGTTATACTCTCCTGTCGGGTCGCCTACATACCCACGGGCATATACCACTTCTGCTTTTGAGCCCACACGACTTTTCAGTCCATCCAACGGAGAAATCTCATATTTCACTTTCAAAGAAGAACTACCACCGCCCACAGTCATCATCTTAATGGCATTTTCACCGATAACGGCTATTTTTTTAGCTTTATTCAAATCGATAGGCAGTACGTTACCGTTGTTCTGCAACAGTACAATCCCTTCTTCTCCAATCTGACGTCCGGCTTGCCCGTGTTCGGGAGAACCTAAAGAGCCAAATGGTTTGTGCGGGTCCATTGAAGTACGGAAAATCAGACGAAGAACATTACTAACCTTTTCATCCAATTCCTTTGTTCCTACTTTACCTTCTTTGATTAATTTCAGGTAAGGGAAAGCAAGGAAATAATTATCATAGGCATTCCTCGTTCCGGCAGACAGTCCGTTCGTCCATGAACCAAACTCGAGGTCCATGCCATTGTGAATCGCTTGCTCGGTATTGTGCACACCTCCCCAGTCGGACACTACGACGCCGTCAAAGCCCCATTCATCGCGAAGAATATCCTTAAGCAGGCGTTTGTTATGACAGGCGTGCTCTCCCTGATAGAGATTATAGGAGCCCATAATCGACCATGTGCCACCTTCCTGAACAGCTGCTTTAAAAGCAGGTAGGTATATCTCATAAAGGGCACGATCACTTAATTGTACATTGGTGGTATGACGGTTGAATTCCTGATTGTTCAATGCATAATGCTTCACGCAAGCAGCCACTCCATTCTCTTGTACACCTTTGATGTAAGGAACCACCATTGTGGCAGAGAGGTATGGATCTTCTCCCATATATTCGAAGTTACGTCCGTTCAAGGGTGTACGGTAGATATTCACACCGGGACCCAACAGAATGTCTTTTTTGCGATAACGCGCCTCTTCACCGATACTTTTCCCGTAAAGATGAGACATTTCGGGATTCCATGTAGCAGCAAGGCACGTCAGTGCCGGATAGGCAATACAGGAATCGTTTGTCCATCCTGCCTGATCCCATTCATCCCATAAGACTTGCGGACGGATACCATGAGGACCATCAGTAGCCCATACTTCCGGGATACCAAGACGGGGAACGCCTGCCGAACTAAATTTAGACTGTGCATGAATCATCTTCACCTTTTCTTCAAGGGTCATCCGGTTCAATGCATCTTTCACCCGCTCTTCGATAGGCTTGTTTACCTCCCAATACATCGATTGCTGCGCCGACATAGACAGAGCGAAAACCGATGTAAAACCTACTAATAAAGTCTTAATCTTCATATCTATTCTTGATTGATTAGTTTGCATTATTTTTGATAATTATCCGTCCTGAATGGGGCGGCAGGTAATCCTTTCTTATTGAAGAGATTTACATCCGGGTTATCAGACCAGGAATAACGCACCGCTACCGGACGGGTAACACGATTAGAAAAGACTATTACCCTGTCTCCCTCCAAATAAGCTTGTGCCCATTCAAACTTCCGGTCATCACCGGCTACGGCGAATCCTTCTATATAACCATACTTGTTATGAACGGACAACCCCTCTCCGATATGTTCAAATTCAATACTTACCTTATTACCTGTTATATTCATCGACTTAAACACAGGCCCTGAGGATACGACGCCATTCATCCCATACGTTCTCTCAAGAGCTATCAAAGCTAAACGCAATCCGACATCCTGTTTATTCCGGGGATGAATATCGTCACCTTCGCCAATGTCTGTAATAACGGCTTGTCCCGTCCGGGGAAGCGACAAGGCAGCGGATTGAGATTCCCGCAATTCTGCCCATTCACTTCTCTGCGGTTCCTTGTCTTTGGCCATATAATTAGCCAGTTGGACCCAATAAAAAGGAAATTCAAATCCCCATTTCGTACGCCAGGCATTGATCATGGTAGGAAAGAGTGTCCGATAACTATCTGCCCACCCCACATTGCTTTCTCCCTGATACCAGATAACCCCTTTTATAGCGAGTTGAGTCAGAGGGTTGATCATGGCGTTGTAAAGCAATCCGTAGTACATATTGGGCGAAACAGTGACATAACCAAATGCTTTATTGGTAACGGAAGGATTATACAACCACTCGCCTGCCAGCGGATAGTTGTTCTTACGGGTTTTCAGATACAGATCAGCGTCGTTTCCGCATAAGCCCCCTCCTCCCGAAGTATCGGTTACCTTGATTACAAGCACATTATCACCCTTCTTAAGTACCCCCGAAGGTATCTCATACGATCGGTTCACCGCATATCCACGCGTCTCTCCGATTTTTATTCCGTTTATCCAAGTAATATCATCATCATCAATAGGACCTAATTGTAATGTAGCACCTTCCACCGCATCTTCTTCAGACAATGTTATAGTAGTCCTGAACCAGACAATGCCATCTACATCACCCAATACTTTTTCCCAAATCCGAGGTATCTGCATTTTCTGCCAGGATGATATCGGAGTCAAAGGATTGTACCATTGCTCCTCAATGCCAGGATCATTATTCATGGCAGCCTCATACTTTTGCTTATGCGTTTCATTTTCTCTTATAAACCGCTCAAAATCAGCTACATGAATTCCTCTATATTTTTCTCTGAATGAGTCAGGAAGTTGTTGATAGGCATCGGTTGGAATCCACGATTCTATTTCCGTACCTCCCCAAGATGAATTGATTATCCCGATGGGAATATTTAATTCCTGATTCAGCTTCCGTGCAAAGAAATAGGCGACTGCCGAATAATCAGCTACGCTCTGAGGGGAACAGATTGTCCAAGCGCCTTCCAAATCATCCTGTGCTTTCGCATCCATCCCTTTCACAACGTTAAACGCTCTGATAAACGGATATTCCGCATTCTTTATTTCCTCCTGATAATTATTAACCGAGCTCCATCCATGGACAGGCATTTCCATGTTCGACTGTCCCGAACAAAGCCATACGTCGCCTACATAAATATCTTTCAGGGAAAACCGATTCTTCCTGCCTTCTATCTCCATAGTATATGGACCTCCAAAGGAGAATTCATCCAAAAGCACCTCCCAATTACCCTGCCTGTCAGCTTTTACCTCTTTCGTTTGACCACCCAGACGAACCCTGACAGATTCATTCTTATTTGCCCATCCCCAAACTTTAATAGGTTTGTCTCTTTGCAAAACCATATTGTCCGAGAAAAAACGGGGAAGCTTGATTTCCGCCCGAAGGTTTACCAGCATCAGACTGAAACAAACCCACAATACATATTTACTATTCTTCATGATTTTCCTAATATTTTTAAATATAAAGAGATAGGAGACTGCTGTCCCAGCCCATCTCCCATCCTTTTCTCCATGAAAACAAAACCAATACTGATCGAAAAAACGGTTTGTTATTCCTTAGTAACGGTCAGCGTGCATCCAACCAGACCTGCGGGAATATTCAACTCAAAAACATAAGTATTTCCTTTGGTCAGTGTTTTACCCTCTATAAGCGCCAAGTTTCCATCGTCTACACCATTCACATTCTGACCTTTTCCAATCAAGATAAGATCACTGATTACTTCTAGGGGCAGATTTCCTCCGGAAGATGTTTCGGCGCCCTTAAAGCTGGTACCCCAGTCTTTCTGATGCATGAGTACAAAGTTAAGACTCTCAACATCAATCGTTTGTCCAGCAACAAAGCTTATTACGTATGTACCATTGCCCATCGGAGCCATACAGAAGGCTTTGGTCGGGTCCCAACTTGGCGCATATTGCAATCCCGGTTTTCCCGCTCCGTCGCCAACAATCCATATAGCACCCGAACCGTCCTGCTGCATCACCGCAGGTGCGCCGCCCGACATTACTTCCACTTTGAGATATCGGCGGACAAAGTCGGCTATGATACGGTATTCGCCACTAATAGGCTTAAACATAAGTTTCTCACCCTCCTTGTCAAAGAAGTCCGGATCGATCCACCACGTACCAAAGTCATCAATGCCTTCCACAAGGACTTCATCTCCCTGATTGAGTTGCAAATCGATTTTATATCGATCTTCCAAATCACCCTCTACTAGCTTCTCCATCGCTATTCCGTTCACCACATACGCAATGATAAACGGAGCGGCCGAGTAGTCCAGCGTATTGAATGATATCGTATATTCTCCTGCCATCAGGTTGGAAAAAGGAATGGACGCCGTAGAGCCCAATACAATCGCCTCGCTTTCCCACCCGAAAGTCAACTCATTGCCATTAGGCGTTACTTTCGGTGTTTTGATGTATCCTCCTATCTTTTGCGGAAGAGTAGTCGTCAGCTCATAATCATATCCGCTCTTATGCTCCATTTGATATTCTCCATCAGCGGTAACGAATGTCAAATAAGGATATACGGGACGCGTCACCGACAGATCATACGACACATCACTCATGGTAAAATTAATATTCTGCAAGATGAACTCCAGCCTTGCCTCTCCATCAGGCATATCCTTGAAATAAGGAACGTAAATCTTGTCCGAATACGAACCGTTTGTTTTCGTTCGGAGCACTACTTCGGAGACCATTTCTTCTCCGTAATAAATCCGGGCTTTCAGCGTAGAGAGCGGAACCTCCTCGTCCGAAACATTCACAGTAAAAGGCAAGCTATCGCCATACATGGCACTGCTGAATTCCGCATTGATATTTATCACCGGATTTCCCGGATTTCTCCCCTCATTATCCGAACAAGATGCCAACAAGATAACCGAGAGCAAAAAGATAATTTTATAGGTAAGTATTTTCATAATCAGATTATTTATTTGTTAGTAAACCATCGGTAAGACACAACCGCTTTTGCGGGTACTTCACATACAAAGCTCTGCGTTCCATCATATAAGTTTATTTTTTGAGAGACGGAAAACTTGTTGAGCACAACAAAGGCATAGCTGTTATCTACATTCTTAAAAGCTGAATAGACCAGATTCTTGCCGGCATATCCGGATGTGCCTATACGGACAGCACCGGGTTTCACAACGGAAGACAGATGGCCGATAATAAAGTAATGGGAGTTGCGGGTAATCATTTTATAAGTCGCCTTATCAATGTCCACCGCACCGAAACAGGAGTTGCATCCTCCGGGACGGAAAGGTCTTTTTTCCGAATCCAGTATCAGATTCCATACAATGACCGCTTTGCACCAGTGATTCACCGTGCCTAGCGCCACTTTCTCCATGTCTTCTATCAGACGCATCTCAAAGTTGCGTCCATCGTTCCATTCTCCAATAGACGTTTCGGTGAAGATCAACTCTTTCTCAGGATTGGCTTGGTGGATAGTAAGCAACTCCGCCTCATCACCGCCATAATTATGATAAGCCGCACCGGCAACATATTGGCTCGTTTCAGCATCGGCATAGATATGCAGCGGGTACTGCCCTTGATCTTTCGTGTCTTCCTTCTGACTGTCATAATCATAATTGTGATCGTACAGATAAATTTTTGTATCCAGTCCGGCTTCCTTGAACTTAGGTCCGAGCGCTTCTTTAATAAAGCGGTTCTGCTCCTGCCATCCCATATACATGGATGCTGAATTTCCTCTGTTCAGCGGTTCATTCTGTGGAGTTACCGCATAGATGCCGACTCCTTGTTCCGTCATCGTTTCAATCCATTTCACAAAATACGTGGCATAATCCTGGTAATAGGCAGGATGTAGTTGTCCACTTGTCCATGAGTTAAAAGGTTTGAGTTCTTTCAGGTTATTGACTTTCATCCACAGCGGCGGTGTCCAAGGCGCAGCTATTACTTTCAGTCCGGGATTGATTGCCAAGATTTCCTTCAATACAGGAATGACATACTTCAGTTCTTCTTCCTGCATGGCGAAATTTTCAATGCCTTTCTTGTCGCAACACGTATATTCACTCAAAGAGAAGTCGGAACAACCGATTGACACCCTGACATAATTCTGCCCCATCCCTTCCGATTCCGAGAATGTTTCTTTCAGAAATGCAGTCCTGTCTTCTTCTGACATCTTCAGCAAGTTATAGGCAGTGGATCCGGTAATGGCCGACCCAAAACCATCCATCGTCTGAAACTTCATATCGGGAACGAGCGCTATGGTAAACGGAGACATACTGTCGGCTTTCTCGCTAAAAGCAATCTCCCGTTTAACAAACTCCAACGACCGGGCGGCGGTAGTGACATAAGCCGTCACCACCTCCCTGTTCATCGTTCCCTCATCGATGCCGGGTGTCTTACTGACTTTACCACCATTACATGACGCAATAACGATAGAGAATAACACAACCCATCTTATATCTTTTAGTTTATTCATAATTGATCAAGCGTCTTTGTTTATTGCTTAATATCCCTTATTCTGCACCAGATTCGAGTTCATCTGAAGCACCGATAACGGAATAGGCAACCGATAAGAATCTTCTGTGAAATTTACCAGACGTGCTCTTCTTCCCGAATCCTTTACATTAAGGGCATTCATAACACTTTCCACCTTATCCAACCGCACCAGATCATACCAGCGCTGCCCTTCGAAAGCCAGTTCCATACGCCGTTCTTTCAGTAAGGCATCGAGCATTAATTCCTTGTTTCCTTTCACATTAGTAGGAAGTTTGGATAGTTTCCGCTTGGTACGTATCTCGTCTATAATATTGGCAGCACCATTCAGGTCGGGAGAAGACCGCATGATCAGCCCTTCTGCTTTGAGCAACAAGATATCGGCATAACGCATCCAGATGATACTACTTTGTGACGAACGACACTTATACATAAACGGGTAATGGTCATTAGGGTAGTAAAGAGACCATCCACATGCATAGTACACAATGGATTCCTGGAAACGCTCCACATCTCCCTCCGTTTCGTAGAGTTTGATTAAATCGCGCGACGGAGTCGTCCATTTGTTCCAACTGAAATTCTCGTCCCAATTCAACAGATTACGACTGAACATCATGTAACACCAATTGTTATCACCCGCCACGAACTGGGCTTCAAGGATCGATTCGCTGGTATTTCGGGCTTTCGCATCCAGATACGTGCCATTATCATCCTGCGCCATACCGAAGAGCAAACTGAAATCGTCGACCAACGTCGGGCCATCCGCAGTTACTTCATCCGCATATCTGATCACCTTATCATAATCTCTTATTGGCTTCTCTGCATATACTTTGGCAAGCAAAGCACGGGCTACCGTTTTGGTCATCAATCGTTTATCATTCGGATTGTAATCGGGAGCATACTGTATAGCAAACAACAAATCCGATTCTATTTGCTTATACGTATCTACCTCCGATGTCTGTGAAGGGAAATAGAGCGGATATGCTTCATCGAAATTTTCATCGGTGATATCGGGAGCTACCTCCGTCACCACAGGAATATTCCCCCAAAGGCGGACCATATCGAAGAATATCAATGAGCGGAATATCATACCTTGCGCCTGATAACTTTTCACTTCGGCATCAGTCAGCGATCTATCCTCCACACTGTCTACATAAATCACCAGCTTATTGGCCAACCCGATTTGCCCCAGAAAACGGTTCCAGTCCCTTTCCAAGACACTGTTGGTAGCATCCAGCGAATTATCTTCGTAAGGCAAAACCTCGGCATTGAATGCTCCGGCATAAGCATTATCCGAATGGCTTTCAGCGATCAATATCTTATCAATATACCAATCTTGGTTCCTGAGCTCTGTATAGAGAAGTTTCAGATACTCCTCCACCGCATTCTTATCTTTAAAAACTACTTCTTTGCTGGCTTCGGAAACTCCTTCCGTGATGTCGGAGTAACTTGATAACGGTTCAAAGTCGAGGGAACAGGATACTACAGCGAAAATCATCACCCCACCCAATATAATTTTTCTTATATTTTTTTGCTTCATCTTGCTCTTCAATTTAAGGAATTAAAAATTAATATTAACACCAAATACAAATGATTTGCTCTGAGGATAAGTACCCCAGTCTATACCTTGCACAGCTCCGCTATTTCCCCATTGGTTCACTTCGGGGTCCATACCCGAATACCTAGTCCATGTCAACAGATTGTTTGCGGTAAAATAAGGTTGCAAACGGGTGATTCCTGCTTTGGACAAAAATTTAGCCTTAATATTGTACGACAGCGTAACGGTTTTAACACGCAGGTAGCTTCCGTCTTCTACAAAATAAGTAGAATTCTTCATATTGAAACCGGCTTTGGGCACATTGGTAATCTGTCCGGGAATCTTCCATCTATTCAATACAACGGTAGTTTGGTTCTTTGCATCAAACATTCCTTCGGTTTCCATACGCGACGCGTTATACACATCGTTCCCATAAGAACCTTGCAGGAAGATATTCAGATTAAATCCCTTCCAGGAGAAATCATTGGTCAGCCCGAAGGTGAAATCTGGATTAGGATCACCGATAAAAGTCTGATCACCCGGATTTCCACCCACTCCGCTATTGTCCAGATCCCTATAAATGAGGTTTCCCGTTTCCGGATCTACTCCATCACTTATATAACCATAGAAACTACCCAACGGACGTCCGGGCTGATTGCGGACAACTTTGGCAGACACATGATCACTGGTCATCGCGTCTTCATACATTGGAGTATACGTCAATTTAGTCAGTTTATTCTTGTTGAAGGAAATATTAAATCCTGTATTCCACGAGAATTCTCCTTCAAAGTTTCTAGAGTTAATGGCTACTTCAAAACCTTTGTTCTCCATTTCGCCCTCGTTTCGCTGAATATCAGTGATAGAACTGGCACCTGTCGAAGGCATCTTTACATTCATCAACATATCGGTTGTCTTCTTGAAGTAATAATCCAATGTAATATTCAACCGGCTGTTGAAGGCTGTGAAATCAATACCGACATTTGTCTGTGTGGTAGTTTCCCATTTCAAGTCTTTCGTTCGCAGATTGGCAGGAGAGATAGTCGGGAGGGCATTTTCCTGTCCCGCTTCAAACCATGCCAAACGTTTGATGTTGTATCGTTGCAGATAAGCGTATTCGTTAATGCCCGACTGATTACCGGTTTTACCCCAACCCGCACGTATCTTCAAATCGTCTATCCATGAGATATGTCTCATAAATTTCTCCGATGAGATTCTCCATCCGACCGACATGGAAGGGAATGTTCCCCACCGGCTATCAGGATGTAATCTCGACGAACCGTCGCGACGCATATTTACGGTAAGCAGGTATTTACTATCATAATTATAGGATATACGGCCAAAATAAGACATGATTCCCCATTCCATCGCATCAGTACCTGTATTAGCCCAATCAATCTTATTGGCGACATTAAGCGTTTCGATAGCAGCAGAACGGTAATGGGTGGCATTTATCCAACTGCCCAAATCTTCGGATTTGGTATATGACGTACCCAACATTGCTTCTACACCGTGTTTCCGGAAATGTTTATTGAACGTAAGCACGTTATCTATTGTGATGACCGTAGCCCTATAGCGTTCATCCTTTCCGATACCGAAATGCTGCCGTCCCCATCCGGTGCTCTGAGGGTCGAGGAAGTTGGTAGTCAGCCCGTTATTCCGGTCGAGACTGAAAGAGGTTTTAAAGTTCAATTCCGGCATAAAGGTCACTAAGGCACTTCCCGACAGGATTAGACGGTCTTCTTTCATCTTGTTGTTTTTGCTGCGTGCCATATTCTCCAGCGGATGGGTCAGATTGGCACCGTAGAAATTATCATTATACTGTCCAGGCTTATCGGGATTCCAGATAGGAGCATAAGTCGGTGTATTGATAATAGACAGTACAACACCGCCTCGATTGGAACCTTGTCCCGTAACTATATCGTTCTTTATCGTACTCGAATAAGAGACATTGGCTATCAGCTTCAACCATTTCCGTACATCGTTTTCGATACTTCCCCGGAAGTTGTAACGCTTAAAGAAAGCGGCATTCAATGTTCCTTTCTGATCAAGATAACCTCCCGAAACAAAGTACTTCAAGCGGTCGGTTCCGGCTGATACGGATGCTTGATAGCTCTGAGTATGTCCTAGCCGGTAGGATTCGTCAAACCAATCGGTCTGGTCTGTAAGATCATCAGGAAGAGAGGTGTTTCCCAATTCTCTTTGTAACTCCAAATATTGCCGGGCATTCAAGACGTCTACATTATCAATCACTTTATCAATGCCGTATTGTACATTCAACGTCACTTTCGCTTCTCCTTGCTGCCCTGCTTTCGTTGTCACCAATACAACACCATTGGCAGCCCGCGATCCGTAGATAGCTGCTGACGAAGCATCTTTCATCACTTGTATGCTGGCAATATCATTGGGCGATAAAAAATCAATCTTATCTACCGGCACTCCGTCTACTACATACAAAGGATCGTTACTTCCGTTAAACGAAGTAGTCCCTCTTACTCGGATAGACAAGTCGCCACCCGGCATTCCGCTTGGCTGGATAACAGATACACCGGCCACCATTCCCTGAAGGGCTTGCCCAGCCGAAGTAATCGGACGTTCATCCAGGTTTTTGGTAGAAACGATGGAAATAGCGGTAGTCACATCTTTTCGCTGCATCATTCCATAACCAACAACTACTACTTCCTCCAACAATTGGTTATCTTCCTGAAGCGTAATATCCATCTGCCGGGTAGCCTTCAGTTCCTGTGATTGATAGCCGACATACGAAAACACTAAAATGGCATCGGGAATAGTATTCAGTGTAAAACCACCGTCTAAATTGGTAATCACTCCATTGGTCGTTCCCTTTTCCTGTACACTGACTCCGATAAGAGGCTCTTGCCGAGAATCTAATACTCGACCAGTCACAGTAAACTGTTGTGCAAATACGCTTAAAGGGAGAATGACTGCTAAAGCAGCAAACAGAAGCCTACGACTCCCTAAAAGAATTTTTCGCTTGTTTTTTTTCATACGCACGTATTAATTTGAAAGTTAATAATAAGGTTTGTCCGTAGCAATGGAAGTTACCTCATCGCTACCAAAGCACAAGCCAAAATTATGAAGAAATTGAGATGAGTTTACAGAGAGGGTACAATAAGTGGATTCACAAACACATCAATACACTAATTATCAGCTGTATATCTAATATTTCATTCATTAAAAAGTGGAAAGTATACAGCCACAATCAACGGATTTTTCGTACTATATCTTCGAAATCCTCTCTCGGAACACGTGCTTTATTCTTCACTTTCGCCCGATAATTATAAATTGTATTCACCGAATAGCGGAGAAATTCGGCAATCTGCGAACTGTCGTCAATACCGAGCCGTATCAAAGCGAATATCCGTAGCTCGGTATTCAGCAACTCATCTCTTTTCAGCACAATATATTCATCATTTTGCAATAGTTCATTGAACTTCTTTACGAAATCGGGGAAAATATGCAAGAAAGCTGTGTCAAAATTGGCATATAGCTCCTCCAATTCTTTATCCAAAGCATCTTGCGAACGCGTAATTTTCAGTAGTTCAGCTATCTGTCCACTGGAGACTTTCTTATTCACCATGCGCCGATAAGCATCAAGCCTGTTGATATAGATAGAACACAGCTTAATGAAACGGGCGATATATTCTTCTTTAATCTGATTAGATTCGGAAAGTTCCAGATTGGTGGAAGACAAGTAGCGGTTCATCTGCCTCAGCTCTTCATTCAATACATTTAACCGGCTGTTCGCTATCTGAAGATTATTTCGCACATCAGACAATTTCTTCATCTGACGACGAATATAAATCAAAGCAAGCATCAACGAAACAAACAATGAGGTGATGAGCAGCAAATATAGTTGGAGGCGGTTGTTCTGCTTTTCGATCATTGCCTGATAAGTTTTATCAATCAAAGAAAGCACGTCAGCACTCTGCCAGCTACGGAGACGGGCATTGTAGAATTTAGTCGCATTCCACGAGAAACGCATGTACTGATATGCTCGTTCTATATCCCCATCTTCATAAAGCAATTGTGCCAACATCCATAAAGAAGCATGATCCTTGATAGCCGAACAAATATCCGAAATGGCAGAAAGACAAAGATACTGCTTTTCCTTTACCTTGTTGCCCGTATACTTATAGATAAGAGAACGATAATAAGTTACAAGTGCATACTGAGAAGTATTGGGAACTGTTTCCGCCAAGCGACGATCATTTATTTTTAAAGCTTCATCATACTGGTGTTTATCACGAAATAATGTTTCATACATCATCAAAGATTCTTCAGACTGAGAGGGTAATATCGCACGCAAAGAATCTTTGTAAGCCGATGAAATCATCCAATAATGCCCGGAAAGCGACTTATCTTGTGTGTAAAATCCCAGTTCACCATATATATGGTCGAAGCAACGATAATAATCAATCATTTGACGATACGTCACATCATGCCGGTCTACCGACTTTAATACATCGATTGCCTCGGTGTACATCCCTGTAGAAGAAAGTAAAAGAGAAAGTTGTAACTTACTATCAACTTTTCGGCTAACATCCTGCAAGCGCTCTGCAATCCGTATATTTTCATTCAAATAGTGGATTGCAGAGTCGCAGATAAAGGCTTTATATTCTTTGTATATCTGACTGTTCAGATTGTAATGCTCCGCAGAACTTGCTTCTATCTCGTGTGTCAGTTCTTTGAGGTGTCTGATACGTGATTCGCGTTGAGCCACATAAGTCTCATGTTCTTGAATCGCTATATCAAGCACATTTAACAGTGAGTCCAGGGTCTTATCGGCCCGGGTATATAGGGGAAAAAAAAGAAATAAAATAAATATCAGGTATATTTTTTTCATCGAAGTATTAAACTTTAGTAGAAGATTACAAGATTAATAAAGACAAATGTAGAGAAAATCTTCGTAATCCAAGTACAAATGTCTCATAAATTAAAGGAACAAACAACCTATTATAAGGAGAAAACAGGAACCGGATAGAGTATATGTTAGATTATTATACAATAAAAGTATTATCTTTGTTGCATGAAAAAGTTAGTCATTGTAGGATGTGGACGACTTGCAAGAATCGTTGCGGATGCAGTTGTCAAAGGCTTATTAGCAGATTATCATCTGGTAGGTGTCTATTCGCGTACGGCATCAAAAGCAGCACACATCGTAAATAAAATGCAGCAACATGGCAAGCCTTGCATTGCTTGCGCCACATTGGAAGAGTTATTGGCATTAAAACCAGATTATCTGGTGGAATCGGCCTCTCCTGCCGCTATGCGGGAATTGGCTTTGCCGGCATTGAAAAACGGAACGTCTGTCATTACCTTGTCTATCGGTGCTTTGGCAGACGAGACATTCTATCAGGAAGTGACAGAAACCGCCAGAGCAAATGGTACACGGGTCTATATTGCATCCGGAGCTACCGGTGGATTCGATGTTTTAAGAACTGCCTCTCTGATGGGAAATACGACGGGCCGCTTCTTCAATGAAAAAGGTCCTAATGGACTCAAAGGAACTCCCGTTTATGATGATTCCTTGCAAACGGAGCAGCGCACTGTTTTCTCCGGTAGTGCTGCGGAAGCTATTCGCCTCTTTCCAACCAAAGTGAATGTTACAGTTGCCGCCTCACGGGCTTCTGTCGGTCCGGAGAACATGCAGGTATCCATACAGTCTACTCCCGGATTTGTGGGAGATACGCAAAGAGTAGAAATCAAAAACGACCAGGTGCATGCCGTAGTAGACATTTATAGTGCCACATCGGATATTGCAGGGTGGTCAGTAGTGAGCACCCTGATTAATATCGCTTCACCCATTGTATTCTGACAGATTGGCCAACACTTTTGCGCTCAGGCGGTCAAACGCCTGACGCGTGCGGCCAGTAGACACCTGCATACAACGTACATGCGGATGATTGAGAAGTTGCTCACCCCCCAATGCACCTATCGTGTCACAAAAGCAAAGGTTATCACCTTCCAGCCATTCAGTAAAAGCAGCCTCATCCCATGCTGGTGACAAACCGGTATTGAATAAGATCTTCCGGTTACCCATCTGCTTAAATTCCTCTTCGTGCAACAGAATCGTATTTTTATTAAGGCAACAACAAATGACTTCACTCTCTGCCAGGAGTTCCCTCAATGGCAAAAAGCGATATCCTTTGGCAGTAGCCACTTCTTTCTCACTGCGGGCATAATATGAAATTTCAGCACCAAAGAATTTCAAGGCGTCCGCTATCATGCCGCCAGACTTACCCAGTCCGACTATTCCGACTTTCAATCCGGTAATCTCACGAGGCAACTGCTCCCACGATTCCTGTCCAAAGCCGTGCAAACAGCGCACCAACTCACTGACTACATATTCCACTACCCCCTCGTCACCATAATCCCGGATACCTGTCACCGTGATACCCCGTTCATTGGCATAACGAATATCAACATTGGCACTTTCGGGAGAATAGAGTGAACAACACATTCCAATGTATTTCACATTCGGACAACATTCAAGTACATATCGGTTGATACGGGAGGTGTAACTCAAAAGCACCGCATCAGCATCTCCGATACGGGCAATGATTTCATCATCATTCGCGGGTATGTCAGGATACATCACCACCTGACCGGCAAATGAATACAACGCTTTTTCGGCCGACGGAACCAGACTGACCGGCTCTATAACTACAAGTTTCTGAAACATCGTTTTTTTATTTTAGATTATTCGCGGTTAAGATAACCAATTGAAGAATAAACACTTTGCATAATTTGGGGAATTGAGAGATAACAATTTGGTAACTGTGCGCATTTTAGCGATTTGCAGAGTTGTATCTTCAAGTAACTCTTTCGAATACAAAAGTAACAAAATTCTCTCAGGGAACAAACTCACGACCGGTTTTTATACAATTCGACAGTAAAAAAAACTCCGTTATTCGATAATCTTCCTTTTGACAGAGGACAGCTTTCCTAAGTCATGCGGAGTAAATTGTATAAAGCAAAAGGATCCCTGCAATTTGACAGTAGGGACCCTTTTTGCAAGTTGGGCGGAGATATATTTTGTAATCTGCCAATGGCAGAGCCTTTTTAATCGACTACTAATTAAGATATAATCTTTTTACGACAACATATGTCGTCTACCGCATCAGGCATAAAATTGGATTTCAAAAAATAAATCAGACCGCCTTGAAGTTCAACTTCGGGAAAGGCGCGGATTACGGCTGCTGCGCAAAGGTGATGCTCTTCCATTTCATGAGGCCGCCATGCTGCGCTACAGTCCATTCATTGTTGGCAGAGGCTGTGGGGGCGGCACCGCCACCCTCTTGCTTGTCGGCGTTCAGCACGAGGTCGCACTTGGCGGGATTGAATACGTTATCTCCGGAATGAGCGGTTCTGTTGTGAAAAACGGCGGTGCGCTCTATGCTGCTACCATCACTTATGTCAACGAAATTTCCGGCTGCGGCGGCTTCTATCCGGGTGAGAGCTTTGCAGCCCGTTACGATATAAGCGCCGAACCGGGTACACTTCGGTATTTTGAGCGTTTCAAGGCCCGTGCATCCGTAGAAAGCATCATGGTCTATGGCTGTCACATTATCCAGCGTGAGTGCGGTCAATGAAGTGCATTCCCAGAATGCGTATTCATCAATCCGGGTGACCTGCGAAAGATTCACCGTAGTCAGCGCGGCGCAACGGATAAAGGCATACTCTCCAATTACCTGCACGTCATCGGGCAGCGTCACCTCCTGCAACTTGGTGCAATCCTTAAAGGCGAGTTCGGGCAGAGTTGGCGTTGTACCCCAGCCCGTCACTGCGGTGAGGTCGCATGTCGTGATTTGTGTATTATTGGCAAATGTACCCCACTGACCGCCTATTCCTATCTTGGAAAGTTCGCCCGTCAGCTTGAGGTCGGTGTGGCCTGCTTCGAGGGCTGCCCGGATGGTTATCTGCGCCACGACGTCGGTCATGTTGGTCACGTCGATGTTGCCGGAGGTGGGGGGTGTGAAATTCTTCGGGCGAAGCTTGATTTGATGACTTGCCGCAGGGTCGAGGTGAAGCTCGAAGTTGCCGTCGTACTTATCACGCTGTCCCATATAGAGGCTGACCGTTGACTCCGGATTCACTTTCAGATGGTCGCAGTCCGCCTGCGTCAGTTGGTAACCGTCAATGCCTTGGGCGACGGGGGTTGCACCGGTCATTTTGAGAAGGAGGTGCACATCACCCGTGAGGGCTTTCGGAACGGAGATAAGGGGATGGGAGACGGCCGGGTACAAATTGCACTCCAGGCCTATGTAAGCCCCGGCAGCGGTCTTTCCCCCGTTCAGCACGAGGATGGCGCCAAACCAGGCGCTTGCACAGCACGGGCTGCTGCCTGCCGCGTAAGACAATTCGCAGCCGTCACCCAGTTCCAATGCCGCTTTCTCGCCGTTAGCCAGAATCATGTTTCCATCTTGCCCACTCAATGCCACGTCTTTGCCCAGCGTAATCTTGCCGTTGTAAACACATACTGCGGCGTTCATATCTTGTCGGTCCAGATTAATATTGGTGAGTTCGATATAAACGGCATCGGCGTCGGGGCTGGTATTGCCGAGGAGGTGGTGGTTGTTGGCGGTGCTTTCCCAGGTGATGGTGTGGCCGCCGCCGTCTATCTTGAAGTGGCCGCTGCCGTTTATGGGAGGGGTGTCGTAGTCACCTCCCGCGGGTACCGTGATGTTGCCGCCCAGCGTAATGAGTGTCGGGGCATCGGCCGAGGTGCCGCCCGTCTGCAGGGCGTCGAGCAGGGCTTCGTAGGTGGTGACGACGATACCTTCCGCCACGGGATCCGTTACCGGATCGTCCTTGCTGCACGAAGCAAAGACTACTGTTGCACATAGCACTAACAAAGAAAAAATCTTTTTCATGTTGTTTTATATTTGATTAATATTCATGGGAAAACAAAGAAAGCGCAGAGCGGTTTATGCCCTACGCAGCAAAAATATAATGAAAATTTTGGATGATTGGTGCACGTTTACGCATATCTGACGTCGAAACGTGCAACACAAGTGTTTTTTGTGGATTTATTGTATGTTGAAACAAGCTGTATCGCCAAATATACAACAGCTTGGAGGTATTATCTATTTTTGTACTCGGTAAAAGATCCCCCCGTTATCTCCCGGAAAATTTTACAGAAATGGCTTTTGTGGGCAAAACCCGAAAGCTCGGCAATTCTCTCCATTGTATAATCCGGATGTTTCGCCATTTGCTCTGTGGCGTATTCTACCCGTTTATTGTTCACCCAACGTTTGAAACTCACCCCGTAAGTCGAATTGATGAATACAGATAGTTTCCGTTCCGGGATATGCAGAGCCTCGGCATAGTCGCCCAGCACAACACCCTGCTGGAGATACAATAATAGTTTTGCCATTTCATCTTCCAGTTCCTTGTCTCCTTCACTCTCCTTTGCCGGCTGCGACTCTTCCTTCTCCTCTATCGCGGGCAAAGCCTCATAGTAAAGTTTGTATTGGTAGTTGATATACCTCACTCCAAAGTCAAAGTAGTACACTGTAACCACCACCGTGATTATTCCGTCGAATAACGGGGCAGGAAATATACTGAACACCAGAACGGCAATGCCGATGCAGGCAGCCTCGTAGAACAGTCTCGAAGCCCACCGGAATTCATATTTATCGGTGTCGGAGAAATAGTTCTCAATCTTGGCTATATAATTCCGTTGCTCACGCCGGAATAAACGGACGTAAATCACGATCTGCGTCAGATAAGTAGCCGCAAATACAGTTCTTAACAAAAGAACCGGATTCGTGATATTCGCTATATACTCATCCACCGAATAGATCCTCACATCAGGAAAAGGATAAGCGCATTGCACAGAGCCACGATAATCGATGCAATACCCAGGAATCGTTTGGCATTGCGGTAGTGCGGGTTTATCAGCTGTGGCGCTGTTTGAATCAACAGTAGAGCCATCCCCATCGTCAGACAACCGAAGATATTGAAGTAGTATATGATATCCAACATATTATAGTCTGTGTTATCGGTCAAACAACATTCGGACGAGAAATCCACTGTAAGGCTGTTTCATAGACACCTCATCACCGTTTTACCTGTATTCACAGCCAAAGGTACTGTATTTTTTTAGCCATACATCATACTTATACCACATTTTGCACTGATTCAATCCATTCGGGTAGATACTACCTCTTCATTTCTCTGTTCTGTTCCCAATCTCCAATCTTGTACGACAAGGTTTCCATCGATATTCCGTTAGATTTCACTACTCGCCATCCGGTTCCTTTCGTGGCGGTGCAATGAAATGCATCTGATTACCCCGTCCCTCTCGCTTGATAATGCCTTCGGCTGCAAAAGATTTAAGATCGTCCAATGCAGTATTCTTCAGGCGTCCTGTAAGTTGCGTATAAGTGGCTCTTGTGATGAAGCCATGCTCTCCGATATATTGCAGGACGAGTTTCTTCAGATTGTCTCTGCCCCACTTACGCGAAGTGTTGAAATCGACACACTTTCTACGCTCCAAATCTCCGCGAATACCTACACGCATACTCTTGGAAGCACGGAAATTCACCCCGTTGAAAGCTACGGATTCAGAACGAATATCATTCTTATTTGCGACTAATCGGGAAGCTTTCACTTTGGCTGAAAAGAAACCGAACTCTCCCAATTCGACGCGGTATCCTTCACCCAGATATTGCAATACATCGTCTTTCAGTTCCATCAGGATACCTTCTATCACTCCTTCCTTAAATCCGGTTCTCTTAGCAACGCCACGGATCAATCGTTCTGCCGGAATCGTTCCACTGTAGACAATGTCGGCATACATTGTTTCCGTTTCTCCTTCCTTAGTAGTCAAGGCAGGCTTCTTCTTTAAATTGTAAAAGGCCATAATCTTATTGTTATATTTAAGACTTTTCAGTGCAGAGAATAAAGATTTTCAGTGCAGAGATTTATCATTGTTTATGCACTCGGGTAGTTGTCCGGTTGTAACGGGACAATAGTCACTTTGTAAACAGCCTAATGTCACCTTATAAGGTGATATTTATCACTGCATAAGGTGACCACCTGTCTTTACAAGGGTAAAAAACAGTAAAGATACAAAATTAATTAGCGGAAAGCAAGAGACGGCACAATAAAGCTCAATATATGATTGTAATATGATTGCAAAATAAAATTCATCTGCCAACTACCGGACATCGGTTTCTCTTTATTTATTCACATAGATTTGTTGATTTCTAAATTATTTCAGTACATTTGCCCGACCTACTTCTATTGCAGAAAGGATGAAAATAGACGAAATACAGTGCATAAAAGAACTACGCAACGGCTCCTACCAGGCTTTTACACAGATTTATGAAGCCTATGCCGACCGACTTTACAGCTTTGTTCTTAAACAACTAAAAAATCGTTCCCTGACACAGGATATTGTTCAGGATACCTTTTTACGCCTGTGGGATAACCGTAACCAGTTGAATAGCTTCGGCAATCTGCAGGCTTTCATCTTCACCATCGCCAAACATCAGGTAATCGATTATTTCCGCAAACAGGTCAACGAACTGCAATTCGAGGATTTTATGGAGTACTGCGAGAACCAGGCAACTGACGTATCGCCGGAAGACATCTTATTGTACGACGAATTCCTGCAACAACTCCAACAATCGAAGAAAGTTCTGTCACAACGGGAACATGAGATTTATGAATTAAGCAGGGAGAAACATATCCCCATCAAGCAAATAGCCGAACAACTGGATCTCTCCGAACAAACGGTGAAAAACTATCTGACTTCCGCCCTGAAGATTCTTCGCAGCGAAATGATGAAATATAATATTCTCTTTATTTTCTTCCTGTAATAGTATTCTTTATAACGGCTGTCAGAAGTAGTTTCTTTATCCCATCAAGTCAAGATACCACCTAACAGGTTATTTCACATTTCCTAATTTTATGTTATAGAACATAAAGAAATCATAGTACTCCCCTATTTCATTCACGTATAACCAATAGAAACACCCATAAATATGAAAGCACTATTTAAAGATTTATACCGTCAGTATCTTGAAAAAGGAGTTTCTCCTACAGACTTCGGACAGTTCAAGGAAGAACTCAATCACATTCCGGATGAGGAACTCTGGAATGTCATGATAGATATGGAAAAGGATGCTACGACGGAAATCGGGATGCCTCCCATGATGAAAAAACAGATACGAAAAGAAATGCATCAGATTATCTGGAGACGGCGTTGGATACAGATTACCAAATATGCTGCTGTAATCGCCCTGCTTGTGACTTCTTCTCTCGGCGTTTATTCTTTATTGAATACCCCGGAAACACAACAAATGATAACTGCCAATGTAAAATCGGGCAGTAAATCGGAAATCATATTACCAGATGGAACAAAAGTGCAACTGAATGGTGCCACCACTATCACGTACGATGTAAACAGCTCCAAACAACGATTGGTACAACTGTCGGGAGAAGCCTTTTTTGATGTGGCAAAGAATCCCGACTGTCCTTTCAGAGTGATAGCCAACGGCCTGCAAATCGAGGTAGTAGGAACTAGTTTCAATGTAAATACTTATAAAAAAGGCGTTGTTGAAACATCCCTGCTCACCGGACAGATTAAAATATCAGGCGGCTCCCTTCCACAAGAGTATATTCTTACTCCCGGCGAGAAAGCGACCTACTCCAGTATCAACAATGCACTCAAAATAACCCAAGCTGACGTTCATGTGGAAACCGGCTGGTGCGACGACTATTTGATATTCGACTCCGAACCTTTGATAGATGTCATTGAGGAGATAGAGAGATGGTATGGAGTAGAGATCGAGCTAAGATACCCCCAAATCGGACAGGATTTATTATCCGGCTCTTTCCGCCACGAAAACATACAGAATGTGATTCATTCATTGAGCCTGCAATATAAGTTCAAATACGAGATACATAAAGATAAAATCACTATTTATTAACCATCTGAAAGAAAGGAGCCTATGAAGAACAGTTAGTAATTATATAAAGAAACAACCAAAGAATCGCCCAATCCTTTGGTTGTATGTAAGTCGATAAAATTAATCCATTAAACATGAAAAATAGTATCAACTATGAATTACACAAAGTTAATTTTTTCCTTTAGAAAGAGGAGGCAGAATCTCCTTATTTTTAGAAACTTTACCATTTTACTTGTTGCGTTAGTTTTATTACCCGCAGGAGTATCGGCACAAAAAGGAAATGTGTCGGTAAACATCAATAATGGTACGGTGAAAACATTTATAAAGGAGATCGAGAAGCAAACCCGGTATACATTCGTTTATCGGAACAATGTCCTCAACGACCAGGCGAAAGTGACCGTCAATTGTAAAAACAAGCCTCTCGACCAGGTCCTGTCGCAAGTGTTCACTCCTTTGAATGTTTCTTATTCGCTTAATAACAACACTATTGTATTAGTGAAAAAAGAAGTACAGCAACAGAAAAAAAGCGAAAAGAAAACGATCAAAGGTACCGTAACAGACGGAAGAGGTGAGCCGATTATCGGAGCCAATGTCATACAGGAAGGTGGAATCGGAACAATTACAGATGTTGACGGAAACTTCACCGTTACGGCAGACCCATCCAAACCGCTGGATATATCCTACATCGGATACAAAAAGAAATCTGTCCGTATCGGTGCCTCACCAACAGTCAGGATAGCATTGGAAGAGGATGCACACGTCATGGATGAAGTAATCGTCATCGGATATGGTTCCAAAACCAAACGAGATGTCACGTCTTCCATTGGAACTTACAAACCGGGAGAAGTCAATGTCCGCCAAGTGCTAGGTGTCGACGAATTGTTACAGGGACGCGTATCCGGAGTGAATATTACGTCAGCATCCGGTGTGCCGGGAAGTAAAAACCGGGTGAGCATTCGTGGAATCGGTTCAATTACCGCAGGTAACGAACCGTTGTATGTAATCGACGGAGTACCAATCAACAATACGTCAGGAGATACCGGTGCTTGGGGTGCACAATCGATGAATGGTCTGAATGATTTCAATCCTTCCGATGTGGAATCCATACAGATTTTAAAAGATGCGGCTTCTGCTGCTATTTACGGCTCGCGTGCGACGAATGGCGTTATCTTGATAACAACCAAAAAAGGAAGCAAAGGACAGGCGAAAGTGAGTATTGACACGAATGTCAGTTTCTCCAATTTGACCAGAACAGACAAACTGGACATGGCCGACACTGATCTGTTTCTGGAAGTGCTGAATGAAGCTATCGACAACTATAACCTGCAAACCAACAGTACCCAGGCACGTATCGATAACCCCGCACCGGGAAAGGCGCAGACAAACTGGCTTGATCTGGTGCTCCGTACGGCTGTTACCTACACGACTACCGCGTCTGTGTCAGGCGGAACGGACAAAACGAACTATTATCTGTCCGCCAATTACAAACACAACGAAGGTGTGATTATCAATAATCTGCTTAAACGTTACAATCTGAAGGTTAATCTGGACACAGAAATCAAAAAGTGGCTCAAAGTAGGAACTTCCCTGAATTTAAGTTATTCGCGCAATAACCGTGTCCCTACCGGTTATAACATAGGAACCAGTGTTATCACCCGTGCCATCGAACAACGCCCTTGGGATTCTCCTTATCGTCCCGATGGGGAATATGCTGTCGGAGGACAGGAACTGGCCAACCATAACCCGATACAGGCACTTAACGAAGAAGATGTATATATCGACAACTATCGTGCCTTGGGGTCACTCTATATGCTGTTCAACATTACGAAAGACTTAAACTTCAAAACTACACTCGGAGAAGATTTCAATTATACGGAAGAGCATATTTATTACAGTGCTGACCACCCTTATGGCAATAAAGTGGGAAAACTGATTGACGGACGGAAATCCTATGCGAGTACGTTATGGGAAAATGTCCTCACTTATAAGCACTCTTTTGCAGAAGATTTCTCTCTGGACGTGATGCTGGGACACTCCATACAAAAGGACGTAACTTCTTCGGCTGCCCAAACGGGTATTGGATTCCCCTCTCCTTCTTTTGATGTCAACTCTGTTGCCGCCGAGTTTTCAGATGTAAGTACAGGACTTTCTTCATTCTTGTTACAGTCATTCTTCGGCCGTTTAAGTCTGAACTACAAGAACCGCTATTTACTAACAGGAACAATGCGCGCTGATGGTTCTTCCAAATTTATATCCAACAATCGCTACGGATATTTTCCATCTGTCAGTGCGGGTTGGAATCTCGGAGAAGAATCCTGGTGGAAATTTCCACAAACCGATGTAAAGCTCCGCGCAAGCTGGGGTTGCACCGGAAATCAGGGAGGAATCGGTTCCTATGCCTATCAAGCATTAGCCGGTGGAGGGTACAACTATAATGGTGAGAATGGCTTAGGACTGACTACTGCAGGTAACCGCGACCTTAAATGGGAAAAAGCCCAACAAGGTGACATCGGAGTGGATCTTTCTTTTTTCAGAGGTGCAATCACATTCACAGCAGATGCATTCATCAAAGATACCAAGGATTTACTTTACCAGAAACCGACTCCCGCTACGTCAGGTTATACTAGTCAGGTATGCAATATCGGATCAATGCGTAATAAAGGACTTGAATTTACACTGGGAGCCAACCTTGGCAAAGGCTCGTTCTCATGGCATTCGGATTTCAACATCTCCTTTATCAGAAACAAACTGACCGCTCTTCTCGATAATAACGAGATATTGACAACTAGTTCTATGCATGCCCTCAAAGTCGGCGAACCGATAGGTTCTTTTTATATGATTAAATGGAAAGGTATCTATCAATCGGATGATGAGATTCCCGCCAAGATTTACGACCAAGGAGTAAGAGCGGGCGACTGTATTTACGAAGATGTAGATGGTAATGATGTCATAGACGAAAACGACAAGCAGTTTGTCGGCTCCGCTAATCCGAAATTCACCGGTGGTTTCAATAATACATTCAAGTACAAAGGTTTTGATTTGAGCATGTTCTTTACATTCTCATCTGGCAACAAGCTTTATGAACTGTGGACCGGAGGTTTACGAATGGGCAACGGCACATGGCCGATCCTGAAATCGTCAGCAGAATCCCGTTGGACCGGACCGGGTAGTACAAACAAGAATCCGCGCGCCATTTACGGTTATACATGGAACTCGACCAAATTTGTCAATACCCGAATGTTACATGATGCATCTTATATCCGCTGCCGTACAGCTTCAATCGGATATACTCTCCCAAAGAGTTGGATTAACCGGCTACATATTGATAATCTCCGCATATATTTCCAGGCAGACAACCTCTTCGTCCTGACGAAGTGGCCGTATCTGGACCCGGAAGTAAATGTAAGCCTCTCTGCAACCAACATGGGATATGATTATCTCTATCCGTCCCAACCACGTACGTTTACAATAGGTGTCAATCTTAAATTCTAACAGATATGAAGAATTTTATTATATCGTTATTAACAGTATTATTGGTATTTGCCACTAGTTGCAACGAAATGGACCAATATCCGCATAATGCAGTATCCAGCGATAACCTCACAGAAGAGGATGCTCAATTACTGCTTACCGGGCTTTACTTTTATATACAGAACAAGCCGACAGTCAACGGCTATCTCACACAAGACATTGTCGGCGGAGATCTCGTCCGTGGCGGGGCCACAGGATTGAAAGACCCGGTATTGCTAGTGAAAGACCTTGTCACCCCCGAAAGCGGCTTCGTCAGTGGACCGTGGGATGGATTTTATACGGCTCTCTACCAAGTGAATTCACTGATTGTCGCACTTGACAAATTAGCAGCCAGCCAGTCACGAAACGAGATATTGGGAGTAGCCAGCTTCTTTCGTGGTCTGATTTACTATCACCTGGTTAGCCGCTATGGAGAGGTACCCATTCTCGAAGCTCCTTTTTCGGGCGATATCGCAGCATCTACAGAAGAAGAAGGATGGAGCTTTGTAGAAAAGAATTTTCAGGTGGCTATAGATTACGCTCCAACTTTCTCCGACAAGTATTACGTCTCCAAACAGGCTGCAAAGGCTTTAATGGCAAGAACCAAACTTGCACAAGGCAAACTGACTGAAGCTGCCAAACTTGCCGAGGAAGTGATAGGTGATGCCAATTTTTCACTTGCCGACTTCGACCAGATCTTCCGTGGAAAAGCAAATCGCGAAGAGATATTCTCATTTGTAAATCTGCTCAATGAATCGAGCGTAAATTTAAGTGCTTCCCTCTATTCACGGGCTTCCGCCAATGGAGGTAGTTATACGTATGCACCGACTACGAAAGTGATGAATATGTTTGAACCGGACGATAAACGTACTGCCATATCCATCGATATGCAGGAAACAAATGAAGTCATAAATAAATATCCCGGCGGAGAGGTTACCACTGATCCGATCATTATTACCCGCCTTGGAGAGATGTATCTAATTAGTGCCGAAGCACAAGGACTTTCCAAGGGACTGTCCCGTCTGAATGAACTTCGGAACTTCCGCGGCCTTCCTTCTGTACATCCCGCTACGGAAGAAGACTTCATAGATGCAATTCTAAATGAAAGACATACGGAATTACTGGCAGAAGGGTTCCGCTGGTTCGACCTTGTCCGCCTCAACCGGTTGGAAAGTGATCTCGGCTTTGAGCGTAAGTACAACAGATTACCTATTCCTGCGAAAGAGAGGTCTCTCAATAAACTTTTAAATCAAAATTCATATTGGGCTAACTAAAACGATGAAAATGATGAACTTATTAAAATACATGCAGATTCTGTCATTTGTATTACCACTGGCTTTCTTAAGCTGTTCGAACGATACAATTGAAGACGTACACTTTATCCCGCAGACAAAAATCGGTCAGAAACTATTAGCAGGCAGTGAAACGGTGGCACGCATATATACTGATACCAGCTTTGTTGTCGCATTGGGAGTTACGGAAACAGATGTCCATTTCCAGAAAGCAGACAGTCGCTCCACGCATATATTTATAATCGATATTGATTTGAATGAACCGGGAGTTTCATTAGAAGTAGGTATGCCGTATGATGCCGATGTACGCAATAACTTTCAGCGACAGACGTTGACGGAGATGGCAGATTATGCCGACCGTCCGTGGCACCGGGTAGCCGCCATGATTAATGCTGATTTTTGGGATGTCAGCACAATGGATATCAGAGGCCCCATTCACCGTAACGGAGTGATCTTAAAAAACTCATTCATTTTTAAGGAGTCACTTCCTCAACAAGCTTTAAGTTTTATCGCGTTGACAAAAGATAATAAGATGGTTATTGCCGATTCTGTGGAATATCGGGGTATGCAATACAACCTCAAAGAAGTGACCGGAAGCGGAGTTATCGTGCTGCGCGACGGGGAAATATCCGGTGCAACTTATCCGGGTATCGACCCGCGTACCTGTCTTGGATATTCGGATGACGGTCATGTCTACTTCATGGTGGTTGACGGACGTGTGGAATTCTACTCTTACGGACTTACTTATCCGGAAATGGGTTCGATAATGAAAGCATTGGGATGCTCGTGGGCTGTGAACCTGGATGGTGGCGGTTCTACCCAAATGCTTATACGACACCCGATAGCAGACATATTCCAAATACGGAACCGGCCTTCTGACGGACAGGAGCGACCTGTTGTGAATGCATGGATGGTAACAGTCAATGAACCTTAAAACTCTAAAAGTATGAAGAACTCAATATTTATTTTATCAATCCTACTTTGTTGTAACTTGTTCTGTGGATGCTCGGAATCGGACTCTTCTGATTCCCGGCAGCTTCCTCCAAAGCTCATTTCCATTATTCCGAAAGCAGGATCAACAGGAGGTACCGCTATTATTTCAGGAGTTTATTTCTCTGAAACAATCACTGATAACGAGGTGTTTATCAACGGAGTGAGGGCGGAGATTACTGATGCGACCCAAAATCGTTTAGTAATTGCGCTTCCCGATAATCCGGAAGGTACTTACTCAATTAAAGTAAGTGTAAAAGGGGAAACTGTAGAAGGACTCAAATTTACTTATGCAACCCCTCAAGCCCCACCAGAGCTGACGGTATTGCAGGTGATGCCTTCTTCCGCCTATGCAGGAGATTTGGTAACACTGATCGGCCAGTGTTTCAGTACAGTTGTATCAGAAAACCAGGTGACAATCAATGGAGCAGTTGCCGAAGTTAAAGAAGCAACTTCAAGTCAACTCAAAATTATTATTCCCGACACCGAGGAAGGCAGCTATCCTATCCGGGTGAAAGTAGGTACCAAAGAAGCCGAAAGTCCCCTGTTTACTTATCTCCATACAGTAACATTGAAAACCTCCTCTTTAGCTCCTGCACGTGGAAAAGCCGGAGAAGAAATAGTGATTTCAGGAGAGGGGTTCGGTATGACAATTGAAGAGAATATCGTATCCATAAATGGAAAACCGGCAACTGTAAAAGCAGTAACCGCAACAACACTTTCTATTATTATCCCGGAGAATCCTTCCGGTACGTATCCCGTCAAAGTCACCGTAGCAGATAAAACAGTAGAGAATCTAAGTTTCACTTACGAAGATTTGTCTTACACTGTTGAAACCGTAGCGGGCAACTCGGCAACTACCTCCACTGACGGTAAAGGAACAGCTGCTTCTTTCAAATTCCCGCAAGGACTGGCTCTTGCGCCCAATGGTGATATTTGGATTGCAGAAAGAGGAAATAACACCATCAGAAAAATGGATCAGGAATATAATGTGTCAACTGTCGCCAAAAGCGGTACCGTTACATTTAATGCTCCCTGGCAAGGTGAGTTTGATCCCTCGGGCATCTATTATGTAGCCAATAAAGCATTGAATAACATCATTAAGGTTACGCAAGACGGAACTTGTTCTGTATTCTCTGCTGAAACAACCTTTAAAAGTCCAATGAGCATCACATTTGACGCAAACGGGAATATGTATATAGCCGACCGGGATAACAAGGCCGTGAAGAAGATAACGTCCGGTGGAGCTGTGACCAACTACGATATGTCTTCACTCAAAGCCGGGCCTAATTGCATGGCAGTAGATAAGAAGGGAAGAATTTTTGTAGGTACCGGCGGTACTTATCAGTTACATATGTTTGATACGGACGGTACACTAAAAACGATATTTGGAACCGGGGTAGTACCCACTGTCGCCACTTATTCCGACGGTGAACAGAATGATTTATCCAAGGCAACCATGGGGGCAACATTCGGTATCGCATTTGGACCGGATGAGATACTTTACATCACCGATTATACAATGCATACCATACGTACACTAACTCCGGATGCAGAAGGCGACTATACGAAAGGAACATTGAAAACAATAGCTGGTATTCCGGGGACAAAAGGCAAAATAGATGGTTCCGCCCTGACTGCTACTTTCAATTGCCCTGCCAGCGTGCTGGTTTCGGACAAAGTATATATCGCTGATGAACAAAACCATTTGATTCGTTCCATAACTGTAAATAAATAAAGAACTATGAGAAAGATATACATACTACTGCTCGCGTATTCACTCTTATCATTATTTGCAGCCTGCAATGATAATGATTACAAAGCGTCAGTGACAGAACTTAGGCTGGTACTTGTGAAACCCACCAATGTTTATTCCGGTGAAATAGCTACAATATTGGGACGTAATTTCAGTACGGTACCGGAAGAAAATGCTGTTTTCATCAATGACCAACAGGCAACCGTTATAGAAGCCTTCAAAGACGAATTAAAAATAATACTGCCTGAAATGGCTCCGGGAAAGTATTCCATCCGTGTCAAATCTCCCTCTGGTGAATTGACAGGTCTTGAACTCAATTATCTGAAAACACCGGATCAGGAATATATCGTTCAAACAATTGTCGGTCAGAAGGGGGTGTTTGAAATGACTGATGGAGTAGGCACTGAAGCTACAACCAAACTCCCCACAGGCATTACTTTTGCCCCGGATGGCAGTTTATGGTTTACAGAACGTGGATACAACTATATACGACGTATCTCTCCGGACTTCCTGGTCACTTCGCTCCTCGATGTAGCAGTAGACGGCAGCAGCGCTATCTGGCAAGGTGGATTTGATTCGAAAGGGAACTATTATTTCATTGACAAGGGAAAAGGTATGTTACGGAAAATAGAAACTAACAGTATGACCGTTTCAACCATAGCATCCGGTATGAAAAGTCCGATGAATGTAGCATTTGATGATGAAGACAACATATATGTATCGGCACGTGATAATAAGGCGGTTTATAAATTCACACCTTCAGGTGCGAAAACTACTTTTGCCACTCTTAACGTATCACCCAACTACATTGTATTCGACAAAAACAAGAACATGATTGTCGGTACCTCCAATGGATATGTGTTGATTCAAATCAGCCCGGATGGCACACAAAAGACGATCGCAGGAGATGGGGTAAAAGGACAAGAGTATTATGATGGAGACCCCGGCAATCCGCTTAGTGCAAAAGTGGGGGCTACTTTCGGAGTGGCTGCCGGTTCAGACGGATGCCTGTATCTCTCGGATAATACATACAACTGTATCCGCAAACTGACTCCTGATGCAAGTGGCGACTACTCAAAAGGTACGTTAGAAACCATTGCAGGTTCTGGAAAATCTGGTTTTTCTGACGGGAAAGGACTAAAGGCTACCTTCAACCAACCGTATGAGATTATAATTACAAAAGACTGCAAAACAATGTATGTAGCAGGCGCCGTTAATTATCTGATCCGACGTATTACCGTCAAATAAATAAATGCCCGGGGCATTACCCCGGGCTACTTTCATCATCATTAATGAATCTTACTAAGTCATGACTAAAAAACTTTTTTCCTTATTACTCATCCTATTAACCGCATTCTCCATCAGTGCACAAACAAGGACCGATAAATTGTTGAAGAATCTACATGATAATAAATCGAAATATATCTTTGTTATCGCTCATAGAGGAGACTGGCGTAATGCACCAGAAAACTCTCTGCAAAGTATCGAAAAAGCAATTGCCATGAAAGTCGACATGGTAGAACTTGATATACAGCCTACTAAAGACGGCAACTTTATTTGTATGCACGATGAAACTCTTGACCGTACTTCTACAGGAAAGGGAACAATAAAAAATTATACGACTGAAGAACTGAAAAAATTCGTCCTACGCAGTGGCAACGGAATCAAGACCCGCCAACCAATTCCCACCCTAAAGGAGGTATTAAATGTCTGCAAAGACCGTATCCTTGTCAATATAGACAAAGGAGGGACTTACATTAAAGAAATTATGCCTATTATCAAGGAATGTGGAATGGAAAAACAAGTCATTATCAAGGGATACTATCCTGTGGAGAAAGTGAAAAAAGAATATGGTTCCAATGAAAGTATACTTTATATGCCTATTGTTAATTTATGGGATAAAGAAGCGGTTGCTACCATACAAACTTTTATCAAAGATTTCACTCCAATCGCTTACGAACTATGCTTCAAAGATGATACTACCCCGAGCCTAAGAATAATAGATGAGATCATTAAATCAGGCAGTCGGATATGGATGAATACTTTATGGGATAGCCTATGTGGTGGACATGATGATGAGAATGCACTATTGGAAGGTAAAGATAGACATTGGGGTTGGATGTTAAAACATAAAGCTACAATGATACAAACAGACCGTCCACAGGAACTTATTCATTATCTGGAAGAAAAGGGATTGAGAAATCTGCAATAACTCTCTTTACAAGTTATTAAAAACATCTTATTAAGAAAGTAACAAACATCCTATTTTCAGGAACAACTTAACACATTTGCAAAAGAAAAAGGCCAATTCACCCCCATGAATTGACCTTTATTTTTTTCTATCTGTCTCTGTTATAATCTTTCATTCCTGTTATTCAGTCTTGAATTTGATCTTCAGAATCTTACTGATAGCCGGTTTATATTTCTTCAACATTCGGTCGAATCCCAAGTCATTCGGATGGGTCCCATCTACAGTCCCCTCATGGTCTGTTCCCAAGAATTGATCTTCTTTTATGAAATACAGGTTTTTGACATTTTTCTTTCGCAATACTTCTACCTGTTCAGCGATGGCCTCGTTCTGCCGTTTTACATTCTCACGAGCTTTCTGGTTGAAATTACCTGTTTCACGTATCAATGTCTGTATCACAATAATAGGCGTATCCGGATGCTTCTGGCGCAACGTCATTACAAAATCAACAGTCCGGTCGGTTATCTCTTTGGGAGAAGGATTAGGAATACAATCGAGAATGAAAGCATCCGCATCAATATCCGCCAACATCTCGGCAACTTCTTTCTCCATCTTGCCGTTTCCGCTCAATCCTAAATTGATAAAATTATATCCGCTGCTACGGGACAAACGAGCCGGATAAGCCATCCCGGGACGACTGGCAGATGCTCCCTGCAAAATACTGGACCCGTATACCACTATCTTTTCTTTGAACGGATTTTCTCCTTTACGTATGTGTGCATCAGAAGAAACACCTATTTCCAGACTTTTCAGTTCATCATATAAAGGCAGATATAACAAACATTCTTTCTCTTCCGTACCCATATTATCAACAAGCACTTTTTCCGTAGTCACACCACCCGGTATCCCTACTCCGGCAAATTGCCATTTTCCATCCCGTTTGATATATAAATCCAGACCTTTCTGAGCAACTCTGGTCAGATTGGGTAACTGGTAATTATCAGGAACCATCCATTTGGCTTTTATGACGGGGCTATTCGTTGTAAAAGAGATAGCCAGACCGGCAGAGTTTGTGAATAGTTTCTTCACTGTGGGAGGCATTGTACAATACTTGGCTGTATCTACCCGATGGAAGTATTCGCCTTCGGTAGTTGCTTTGCCTACCAGTAAAAGCTCTTGAGCCGGTACATAGGTAATGTTATCCTTTTGTTGTCCGGAGGCTGTGAAGGGAAGCACCATCAGCCCCAAGCAAACCCAGACATTTCGTATTAAGTTTTTCATAATCAATTTTATATTAAATTTCTTTCGCTACCATCCAGCGCTCTACATTTCGTTTCTCTGCGCTAAACTCTACACCAACTTTTATCACTTGTTGATCCTCTGCCGTATAAGGAAAAGCATAACCTTTTTCTTCAATCTGCTCCATGGCCTGCTCAACAGTCCCATTCAGCTTGAATTCGAAAATATAGATGAACTTCGGGGTTCGTACAACCGCATCTGCACGTCCCCGTGAGCTATGTACTTCTGCCTGCGTGAATTGTCCCATCAGTTTGAATATTAAATATATGATGACTTGATAATGACGTTCAGTCTGGTCATTCAACTCGTAAGGAAAATCTGCAAAGAAAGCTTCAAAGCGGTGCATGAAAGCGTCAACATTGCCTGTACGTAGTTCTTGAACAAACTTACCTATATAAAAGCTTCGTTCTTCATCCGTGACTGCCGTATAAAATGGGAGTAAAAAGTTAAGAAAGCCATAACGTACTTCGTCGTTAGGAAAGCCTAAACGATAAAGTCTAAACTCTCTGTCATAATCTTTAATAGTCAGATAACCACTCTGATAAATCAATGGAATAGGATTTTTCCTATCAGCACGATATTCAGTGAAAGCGGAAGCAGCTGTCTCTATACCATCCATCAGCAAGCGAAGATCATAATCGCTCTCTTTCAATAACTCCACAAGGAAAGTAGGAGTTCCGGTCTGAAACCAGTAATTGCCGAACTCTTTACTAAAAAACGCATTCAGCACACTGAACGGATTGAACACTCCTTCTCCATTAGGATGAAAATGATAGCCGTCATACTGTCGGGTCATTGTTTCTACAACTTCTTCCGTACTCATATCATTCGCTTGTGATAAAGCTGCAATCTCCGGTTCAAAATTAGCAAGAAGTTCTTCGCGGGTGATTCCACAAAGAGTAGAGAAGTCATAATTCAGACTGATGTCATTCAATTGGTTCAGATCACTAAACACACTTACTTGCGAGAATTTGGTGACACCTGTCAGAAAAGCAAAACGAAGATAGCGGTCTGCACTCTTCAACACACCGTAGAAAGCTTTCAAAGTAGAACGGTAAGAATCGAGAAGCGGTTCATTCTGAATAGCCTGTAGTAAGGGCTTATCATACTCATCCACCAGGACTACAACACCCCTGCCTGCTTGTTCGGAGGCACGACGAATGACGCCCAAGAAGCGGGAAGACAAAGTGGTTTCATCTTCTCCCCTGCCATATATAGCTTCCCATTGAGTTAACTGGTTACTTAAAATAGCATCCAATCTGTCCGGTGAATCATATTTCTCGGCATTCAAATCCAGATGCAGTACGGGATATTCTTCCCACTTCTTTTCTAATTGTTCCACGGCAAGTCCCGTGAAAAGGTCACGCCGTCCCTTGAAATAGGCTTCAAACGTAGAAATTAACAAACTCTTCCCGAATCGGCGCGGACGGCTTAAAAAAAAAGGTTTACCGATGTTTGCTATAGTCCACATCAATGCGGTCTTATCTACATACAAGTATCCGTCATTGCGGATATCTTCGAAAGTCTGAATCCCGATAGGGAGTTTTCTGCCCGTCACCAACATACAATTTCTACTATTAGATTGTTATCACATACGTATCTGCTACAAAAATACGAATTCTGGCAATGAAAGCAAATCTGTCAATCAATTATTTGTAAATCAACGTAGATAAGTATTCCTCTGCAAACATCTCATTGGCAACTTCCAACAACATCTCTGCTGTTAGCTCTTCTATACGCTTAAAAACAAGCTCGGATGATTCATACTTATGATAATGAAGGAATGTTTTCGCCATCCCTAACGCATTATTCTCAAAGTTATCGGACGCTACTCCGATTTGCCCGATCAACTGCTTTTTCGCTGCCGCCAACTGAGAAGAAGTCATCTTTGTATCGCGCATCCGCTTCAATTCCTTATAGGTCAATTTCAGGCAAGTATCCATGTCATCCACATCCGTCCCGAAATAAATACAGAAAGCTCCCGTATCCGTATAGGAAGTCAGATTGGATTCGACATTATAGACCAATCCTCTGCGTTCGCGAAGGGACACATTCAGTTTACTATTCATTCCGGGACCTCCAAGGACATTATTCAGCAGATAGAGTGCAGTACGCTTGTCATCATACGCATTATAGCCACGGCTACCGATCATGACATGTGCCTGGTGCGTATCTCTAGCCACCGTCAAATGTTCCGGCACATACAGAGGCGGAGGTGTACGCCGATTCTCTACCTTCACATCAGGAATATCCAACAGGTATTTTTCTACCAGGCGGATGATTCTCTTGAACTCGTACTGCCCCTGAACAAAAAACACCATATTTCCCGGTTGGTAAAAACGGCGGGTAAACGATAGAACATCTTCCGTGCGAAAACTTCGCAGAAGTTCCGGCTTACCAAGAATGTTTCTTCCCAATGGATGATTGCGGAAGATCATGTCTTCAAAATCGTCAAATATCAGTTCCGACGGAGTATCTTCATACGACTGGATTTCATCGATAATGACCTCTGTTTCTTTTTCTATCTCATGCTGCGGAAAGGTTGAATGAAATACAATATCCCCCAACAACTCAAGCGCACGTTCCAGATGTTCTTTCAGGAAAGCGGCATAGACGACAGTTTCTTCCTTATTTGTGTAAGCATTCAGGTCACCACCTACATTCTCCATCCGGTTGAGGATATGCCAGGCTTTCCGCTTCTCCGTTCCCTTAAAAATCAGATGTTCTACAAAATGGGCCATTCCCTGCTCATTCTCCGCTTCATCACGAGTTCCGGCATCAATCGCAAAACCACAATAAGCTACTTTTGAGAGGGTTGGTTCATGGATAATACGCAGGCCATTTGGCAATGTATATTCGTTACCTTGCATCGTTTTATACTTCCTTATTGAATTAATGCCACAAAAATACAATAAAACTTATTGCTGTTTATAGAAAATTGCAGATATTTGTGGACTATAACAGCAACAACGTATATGGAAAAGATAGGAATATTCTGTTCCGCCTCCGATAACATTGACAAAATGTACTTCGAAAGCGCCAGCCAAATAGGCAAATGGATGGGGCAGACAGGCAAAACCTTGATATATGGAGGAGCCAGCCTCGGATTAATGGAATGCATAGCTCGTGCCGTGAAAGAAAATGGTGGTAAGGTTATTGGAGTAGTTCCTGCCAAACTGGAAGAGAATGGCAAGGTAAGCACTCTGTTAGATGAAGAAATTCATACCCGTAACTTGAGTGACCGCAAAGATATCATAACGGAGAAGTCGGAGGTATTGGTTGCACTCCCCGGAGGCGTCGGTACTCTTGATGAGATTTTCCACGTAATAGCCGCTGCCTCTATCGGATATCACCAAAAGAAGGTCATTTTCTACAATGAACATGGTTTTTACGACGAGCTATTAAAAGCGCTCCACACCCTGGAAGACAAAGGTTTTGCACGACAGCCTTTCTCAACCTATTACGAAGTAGCAAACACATTAAATGAATTAAAAGAAAAAATAAACTGATCCTATATGATAGACTCCATCAAACAACTTTTGCAACAGGAAGCACAAGCTGTGCTCAACATCCCCGTAACAGACGCTTATGAAAAAGCGGTGAAACTGATTGTAGAACAAATACATCAGAAAAAGGGAAAACTGGTAACTTCCGGTATGGGAAAAGCCGGGCAGATTGCTATGAACATTGCTACGACTTTCTGTTCCACCGGTATTCCATCCGTCTTTCTGCATCCCAGCGAGGCGCAACACGGGGATTTGGGTATCTTACAAAAAAACGATCTACTCCTGCTGATCTCTAACTCTGGCAAGACACGTGAGATTGTGGAATTAACCCGCTTAGCCCATAATCTGGACCCGGATCTGAAGTTTATCGTTATCACCGGAAATCCGGATAGTCCGCTGGCAAAAGAATCGGATGTCTGTCTAAGTACCGGCAAGCCTGCAGAAGTCTGTGTGTTAGGGATGACTCCTACTACATCCACTACTGCCATGACAGTGATCGGAGATATATTGGTAGTACAAACCATGAAGGAAACAGGATTTACTATCGCTGAATATTCAAAACGTCACCACGGCGGTTATCTGGGAGAAAAATCAAGATCACTATGCGAAAAGTAATCGGTATCGGAGAGACCATCCTCGATATCATCTTTCGAGGTGACCAGCCTTCCGCCGCCGTACCGGGAGGCTCTGTATTCAACGGTATTGTCTCATTGGGACGAATGGGAATAAATGTCGGCTTCATCAGTGAAACCGGGAATGACCGTGTAGGCAATATTATCCTGCAGTTTATGCGTGAGAATCATATCCCAACCGATCATGTAAATGTATTCCCGGATGGAAAATCGCCCGTATCCTTAGCTTTCCTGAACGAGCAGAGTGATGCTGAATATATCTTCTACAAAGACTACCCGAAGCAACGTCTGGATGTTCTGTTTCCGAAACTAGAGGAAGACGACATTGTCATGGTGGGTTCTTATTACGCACTGAATCCGGTTCTGAGGGAGAAGATTCTCGAATTACTAGATCAGGCACGTGAAAAGAAAGCCATCATCTATTATGACCCGAATTTCCGTTCTTCACACAAGAATGAAGCCATGAAACTGGCTCCGACCATTATTGAAAATCTGGAATATGCGGATATTGTACGCGGTTCTTTAGAGGATTTTCTATATATGTATAACATGCAGGATATAGACAAGATTTACAAGGATAAAATCAAATTCTACTGTCCCCGGTTCATCTGTACTGCAGGTGCGGAAAAGGTAGCGTTATGCACTAATCTGGTCAATAAAGATTATCCGATAGAACCATTACAAGCAGTCAGTACTATTGGAGCTGGTGATAACTTCAATGCAGGGCTGATCTACGGATTACTCAAATACGATGTCCGATACCGCGATCTAAATAACTTGAATGAAGAGATCTGGGATAAAATAATCCAATGCGGGAAAGACTTCGCAGCTGAAGTTTGCCGAAGTTTCAGCAATTCGGTTTCGGTGGAGTTTGCACAAAAATACAAGTGATATTACAAATAAGGATTTGGATATAAGTAATTCATCCAGCGAAATCCCTATTTTCATAAAATCCATATTAAGTTAATCTGTCAACCTTAACTTAATATGGATTTCCTTATCTTTGCAAACAACCATATTCAATAAGCAATCTTACTTAATATATGAAAAGATTTATTTTACCTCTATTGATAATCTTTATCTTCATCAGTTTACCAGCAAAAGCAAACGATGAAGTAAAAACATTGTTAAAAGTATTAGATAAATCTCTACAAAACAAAGCTAGTTATACCCAACAAAAGCAAAGACAGATAGACAGCCTGAAAATAATATTAAGACAATCCAGGGATATTCGAAAGAAAGTTGGGACAGCACAGTCTCTTTGTTTTGAGTATTCATCTTTCCAAAAAGATTCCGCTTTAGCCTATGCCATCCACATGAACAGGTTCGCTCAAGAAAGTAATGACAAAGAACTTTTAATTGAAGCTAAACTGGATTATTCAAGAATATTATCTTCGATGGGCTTTTTCAAAGAAGCTTTGGCAATTACCAATTCGATGCAACAAAAGCAACTATCTCCTAAACTCAAAGCTGAATATTTTCTCGGACAAGTCACGATCTATAATCACCAGAAAGCTTTTGCTTCCAACGAGGACGATTCACAAGAAAATGATCTGATAGCACAAATATATCGCGATTCGCTGCTCCAATGCAAAGAAGTCCCATCAAACGTACGAGCTTTTATAACTGCACCGACTCTTCTTTTCCATAAAAAGTATGATGATGCTATTCATATACTGGACAGCACTTATCAAAGTTATACACCCTATTCAAGAAATGCCGGAATCATAGCATATTCTCTGGCATCTGCCTATCAAGGTAAAAATGACCGTGAAAATACGATTAAATATTTCGCAATATCCGCCATTTCTGATGTATTAAATGGAGCTAGAGAAAATCTCTCTTTAAAAATATTAGCCAAGCTGATCTTTGAGAGTGGGGATATAGACCGGGCATCTAAATATATGAAAAATGCAATGGAGGACGCTATCCTATGCAATGCGAGAATTAACACCATCGAAGCCTCAGATATGTATCTTTTCATAGATAAGGCATTTCAAGAAAAGGAGAAACATAAATTTATCATCATAACGGCATTGCTCATTGCATTATGCATTGTCTGCATTCTGCTATTCATCCTGTCCGTACAACTGAAAAAACAAAAAGGTAAAGTGGAACAAGCTAATGAGAGTTTGTCTTATCATCTTTACGAAATACAACAAATGAACTCAATATTGGCAGATAACAATAAAATCAAAGAAGAATATGTAGGGCTGTATATGGAACAATATACCAGTTATATCAGTAAAATTGCCAATTTTAAGAAAAGAGCACTCAAAATAGCCAAAAGTGAAGATATAAAGAAAGTAACCTCTTTCCTCCACTCCTCTCTCAATACAGAAGAAGATCTGGCTGAATTTTATAATAACTTCGACAAAGCAATCCTGAATCTCTTTCCGAATTTCGTCGAAGATTTTAACGCATTGCTTTTACCGGAAAATGCAATCATTCCAGGACCCGGCAAACTCTTAACACCCGAGTTACGGATCTTCGCACTTATCCGACTTGGAATTACAGACAGTGTGAAAATAGCTCATTTCTTACAGTATTCATTATCGACCATCTATAATTACCGCTCAAAAATGCGGATCAAAGCAAATGGAGACCGGAATGAATTTGAAGAAAAAGTAGCTCGAATCGGACAACAAATCCGGGAATAACAGTGTATTAATCATACAGCATCATTTACATTTATCAGAGACTCTCCGATCAAAGATTCTCTGATTATCAACAACATACCCCAAACAATCATTTACAATCTGCTCACTCCCCATTTAAAAAGTAACCGAAATAAGGTATTTTTGTAGAGTCACAATAAAACCTGCGAACTCATTCAAATTACTATTTATATAAATACCACTTAAATAAAAAATTATGAACGGCCTATTACTTAATGTTATTTGTGCTTTCACCATTGCAAACGCAAATCCTAACATAGAAAAAGCACAGCAAACTTTGGATGCTCTTTACCAAAACTATACAGCACCCAACACTTGTCTGTTACGTGAGAACTATCCTTTTAACCAAGACAATAAGGCAACTTATCTGGCATCAGAAGAACAAGCAAAAAGACGCAATGAATATTCCTACCTTTGGCCGTATTCGGGCACATTCTCTGCAGTAAATGCATTACTGGAGAGCACTGGAAATAAGAAGTATAAAAAACTTCTGGAAAACAAAGTACTACCAGGATTGGAAGAATACTTCGACACACGAAGAGAACCATTCGCTTACTCATCTTATATCAGCAGTCAACCTCTCTCCGATCGTTTTTATGATGACAACGTCTGGTTAGGTATCGATTTTACCGATTCTTATCGTATGACAGGAAAACAAGCTTATCTGGAGAAAGCTAAACTAATATGGAAGTTTATCCTTAGTGGTAAAGATGACGTACTTGGCGGAGGAATCTACTGGTGCGAACAAAAGAAGGAATCTAAAAATACTTGTTCTAATGCGCCGGGAGCCGTATTCGCTCTCAAGCTATTTCAGGCTACTCAAGATGACGCCTATTTAAAACAAGGAAAAGACTTATACGAGTGGACTAAAAAGAACCTGGAAGATCCAAAGGATCATCTATACTTTGACAACATCGCACTCAATAAGAAAATCGGTCGTGCCAAATTTGCCTACAACAGCGGGCAAATGATGCAAGCAGCTGCCCTACTCTACCAAATTACAAAACAGAGAAATTATCTGGAAGATGCTCAAAATATAGCAGAAGCATGTCATAAACACTTTTTCACTCATTTTACCTCTCCAAACGGGCAAACATTTCAATTACTGAAAAAAGGAAATATCTGGTTCACAGCAGTTATGCTTAGAGGCTTTATTGAACTTTATCAAATAGACCATAACAAGACCTATCTAACCGATTTCCAGAAAAGTCTTGATTACGCATGGCATCATGCCAGAGATGAACGGGGACTGTTCCATACAGATTGGAGTGGCACGGATAAAAACGAGAAAAAATGGCTCTTGACACAAGCTGCTTTCATAGAAATGTATGGAAGACTAGGCGGAATCGATTTGCAATAATCACTTTTAATAACCCTCTTAAAACAATAGAGATATGAAGAAAAGAAACATCGGAATATGCATTATCACAACTACCCTATAATGGGAGGCCATGCTAAAGCTACAGAACTTATCCTAGCTAAGGATCATACCAATGTGGTTAATCAAGCAGCTGAAATTGCCGCTTATAAAAGTAATCGTCCACCCGTAAACAAGCGTCTTTTTACATCAAAAGCCGTGGAAGCAGAAATCATCAGGGTGAAAAAGTTACTTACTAATCAAAAATTGGCATGGATGTTCAAGAATTGTTTTCCAAATACCCTCGAAACGACAGTTCATTATCGCACAACAAATGGCAAACCTGATACTTTTGTTTATACAGGTGATATTCATGCCATGTGGCTACGTGACTCCGGAGCACAGGTTTGGCCTTATATACAACTGGCCAGTAAAGATCCGGAATTGAAGAAAATGCTCGAAGGAGTGATCCGCAGACAATTTAAATGTATTAATATTGATCCGTACGCCAATGCTTTCAATGACGGAGCTGTGGGAGGAGAATGGATGTCCGACCTGACCGACATGAAACCTGAATTACATGAAAGAAAATGGGAAATAGATTCTCTATGTTACCCACTACGTCTGGCCTACCAATATTGGAAAGAGACCGGTGATGCCAGTATTTTTGATAGTGAATGGATACAAGCCATCACCAACATCCTGTCTACTTTTAAGGAGCAACAACGTAAGGAGGGAGTAGGACCTTATAAATTTCAACGCAAAACGGAACGTGCACTCGATACATTAAACAACAACGGTTTAGGTGCTCCTGTGAATCCTGTCGGACTAATTGTTTCAGCCTTCCGTCCATCTGACGATGCTACAACCTTGCAATTTCTCGTGCCGTCTAATTTCTTTGCTGTTTCTTCGTTAAAGAAAGCTGCTGAAATTCTGAATACTGTAAATCAAAATGCAGAAATGGCAAAACAATGTACAGATCTGGCAAAAGAAGTAGAGACTGCACTAAAAAAATATGCAACTTACAATCACCCTAAATATGGTACAATTTATGCTTTTGAGGTAGATGGTTTCGGAAATCATTTTTTAATGGATGATGCTAATGTACCAAGTTTATTGGCAATGCCTTATCTTGGCGATGTAGATATTAACGATCCTATCTATCAGAATACACGCCGTTTTGTATGGAGCAAGGATAATCCTTATTTCTTCAAAGGAAAAGCAGGAGAAGGAATTGGTGGTCCTCACATCGGCTATGACATGGTATGGCCTATGAGTATCATGATGAAAGCATTTACCAGTCAGGACGACCAGGAGATCAAGGAGTGTGTAAAAATGCTAATCAACACAGACGCAGGGACAGGCTTTATGCATGAATCTTTTCACAAAGATGATCCCAATAACTTCACCCGTGCTTGGTTTGCATGGCAAAATACCTTGTTCGGCGAACTAATTTTAAAGTTAATAAATGAAGGAAAAACTGATTTATTGAACAGCATCTAATAAAGCTGATTTATACAATTTTTCATTCAGGGCACTCTTCCATCAGAAGATGTGCCCTTTTTTAACACGTAAATTACTATTAACTTTGGCTAATTATCGCAAAGGAATTACCACATCTTCGGGTAATTCTTATCTTTGCAGTATACGATTCAAGGCAAAGAAACTATGTATAAAAACCTGTTAAGCTGGCTTACTGTTTTATTAGTGCTCCCATCATGTTCCGGCACATCACCTGCTATATCTGTGGTATGTGAAGAAAACAACGTAGGAAACTGTATTATCAAATGGGAAACAGCACCAATATTAAAAGGGCAGGTAAAAGTATACACTTCCACTTCTCCTGAAACTATTCCGGAAAATTCTCCCATTGCAATAACCAACATTTCCAGTGGTAAAATGACCATCGTAACCAATGATCCGTCCCAACGCTATTACTACTTGATGGTATTTAATAACAAATACCGAATCAAAGTGGCTACCCGCAACATTAACATCCCCGGCATACAGAATTTCCGCGATTTAGGAGGATACGAATCTGCTGGTACCGGAAAATCTCTTCGCTGGGGAATGATATACCGTTCCGCACAAATAGACAGTATTCCTCCCTGCTCACGCCGGGAACTCAAGAATATGGGCGTACGGACGATTATAGACTTACGTTCTGAAAATGAACGTCACAACTACCCGCAACTACATGACAACGAATTTAACATCATACATATCCCTATTCCTACTGGAAACATGGAAGAAATTCTGCAAGGAATTCAAGAGGAGAAGATAAAAAGTGACACCATTTATCGTTTGGTAGAACAAATGAACCGGGAATTAGTCATAAACTACCAAAAGGAATTCAAGAAGTTGTTCACTGCTCTTCTCGACCGTACTCATTATCCGGTTGTGATTCATTGTACATCCGGAAAAGGGCGTACAGGAGTCGTTTCCGCCTTATTGCTTGCCGCTCTTGGAGTCAACGAAGACGTCATTATGGAAGATTATCGTTTGAGTAATGACTATTTTAATATTCCGAAAGCTTCCAAATATGCATATAAGCTATCGGTTAATTCGCAAGAAGCCATTACAACCATCTACTCTGCAAAAGAAGACTTCCTGAACGCTGCTAAAGAACAAATTGAGGCTGAATATGGGAGTGTACAGACCTATCTGAAAAAAGGAATCGGACTTTCTGCAGAAGAAATTGAACAGTTACGCAGCATCTTACTAACTGATAATTAATAGTTGATAAGTGATAAAATAGGGTGGCGTCTATAATAATTATCTACTATCAATCATTCATTATCAACTAAATTAACTATCTTTGCAGCCGAAATAAAAGATATACAGAGATTTAATGAAGACATTTGAAGAGCTTGGCGTTTCTCCGGAGATACGTAGAGCAATTGAAGAAATGGGATACGAGAATCCCATGCCGGTACAAGAAGAAGTGATTCCGTACCTTTTAGGAGAAAATAATGATGTAGTAGCTCTTGCACAGACAGGAACAGGTAAAACAGCCGCATTCGGTTTGCCCTTGCTCCAACAAGTTGACGTAAAAAACAGAATTCCACAATCGCTTATCCTCTGCCCTACCCGCGAGCTCTGTCTCCAGATAGCAGGAGATTTGAACGACTATTCCAAATACATTGATGGACTAAAAGTATTACCTGTATATGGTGGTTCTTCTATTGACAGCCAGATACGCAGCCTCAAACGAGGAGTACACATCATTGTAGCTACACCCGGACGCCTGTTGGACCTGATGGAACGCAAAACCGTTTCCTTGTCTACCATCCACAATGTAGTAATGGATGAAGCGGACGAAATGCTTAATATGGGGTTCACAGAAAGCATCAACACCATTCTGGCTGATGTACCGCAGGAACGCAACACTCTATTGTTTTCCGCAACAATGAGTCCGGAAATCGCACGCATTTCCAAAAATTACCTGCGCAATGCGAAAGAAATCACTATTGGCCGTAAGAATGAAAGTACCAACAACGTTAAACACGTTGTTTATACCGTACAGGCTAAAGACAAATACGAAGCTTTAAAGCGTATCGTCGATTACTACCCACAAATATACGGTATCATTTTCTGCCGTACCCGTAAAGAGACTCAGGAAATTGCAGACAAATTAATGCAAGAAGGCTACAATGCCGATTCTTTGCATGGTGAGCTTTCTCAAGCACAACGGGATGCTGTTATGCAGAAATTCCGCATCCGCAACTTGCAACTGCTCGTGGCAACTGACGTGGCTGCCCGCGGACTTGATGTAGACGATCTGACGCATGTTATCAATTACGGATTACCAGACGATACAGAGAGTTATACACATCGCAGCGGACGTACAGGACGTGCCGGAAAAACAGGAACTTCCATTGCCATCATCAACCTCCGTGAAAAAGGAAAGATGAGAGAAATTGAACGGATTATCAGCAAAAAATTCATTGTCGGAGAAATGCCAACAGCAGCAGGAATCTGTCAGAAGCAGCTGATTAAGGTTATTGATGATCTCGAAAAAGTAAAAGTAAACGAGGAAGAGATTGCTGACTTTATGCCGGAAATCTATCGTAAACTGGAATGGTTGAGCAAAGAGGACCTGATTAAACGAATGGTTTCTCACGAATTCAACCGTTTCGCCGAGTATTATCGCAACCGTGCAGAAATAGAAGTACCGACTGACATCAGAGGAGAACGTACCGGACGGGGTGACCGCAAAGAAGGTGGTTTCGAAAAAAGAAGCCGCCAAGCTGCACCGGGCTTTAACCGCCTGTTTATCAATTTGGGTAAAACAGACAGTTTCTTCCCTAGCGATCTTATCGGACTACTAAATAGTAACACAAGAGGACGTATCGAGTTGGGACGTATTGACCTAATGCAGAACTATTCTTTCTTTGAAGTGCTGGAAAAGGAAGCGACAAATGTAATCAAGGCGCTGAATAGGGCTAAATGGAACGGACGCAAGGTAGTTGTTGAGATTGCCGGTGCCGGTGAAGAAAACGGAAAAGGACGTGAAAACGGTTCAAATGAGCGCAAGGGAGGTAAACGATTCGGCGGCAAAAGCGACGAACGTGCACCGCGCTATGAAAATAAGGATAGAAAACCGAAAGATGCTTCTGCAAAAGACTCAAAGTCAACAAAAAAAGATAAGCCTAGTCGTGCTGAGCGAGGATACTCTGATGCTCGCGGTCCGAAAAAGAAAGATGACTGGCAAGAGTTTTTTAAAGATAAAGAACCTGACTTCAGCGAAGAAGGATGGGCACGTAGAAAACCTAAGAAGAAATAAATATGAAGCAAGCATAATCCGTAGATTTGTACATTATTAGTCAGAGGTCTTTATGTTACAACTAATTACCATCTTGACATTCTAATGAGAAGGAACAACATTATCCCTATTCTATCTTATTGAAAAAAGACAACTATTCATACAGAATCTACTTTTGTGTTTCTAATAAACTTTCTTATCGTTTCTAATAAACGGTATTCCTATTTATTAAAAACGATAAGAAGTATATCTACTGCAAACAGTTCAATTTTATACAACAAAAAAGGTTGCAAACTCATCAAAAGTCTGCAACCTTTAGTATATAATAAATTTCCTCTTCTTCTAAAGAGAGGTAAATCGTCGGCAACTCTGTTCTAATATTATACTATTCATACACATAATTTCCAATCAATAAGTTTCTTTTCTGATCACAAAGATACAAAATAAAAAGTCGTTTGTCAAGTTCTTATTTCAAAACACTCCATCTATTAGTTATAAAGCAGCTACACAAAAGCACGAAATTGGGACAAACCTCTCTATTGTAACGTGATCTATCCATTCTGCGATTATAGCAAAGGAGTGCAGTGGCCCAATGTCATCCAGCCTCGTCCGGCAGATTATACTTTCGCTTCCATGCCCAATCCGGTAGGTAGCTATCGGAGGGATTTCACTCTGCCCGATTCATGGAAGGGGAGAGATATATTCATCCGTTTTAATGGTGTAGAAGCTGTTTTTTACATCTGGGTAAACAGCAACCGGGATTACCAATCGAAAGACATTCAATAAACAGCTCTCTTTATAGGTAATTCCAAGATATGTTTTCCTGCTTCCAAATTTACTGCACGCTCTCCTTTCACATTGTCGGGTGCATAAAAGGTAGCAGTGCTATTTGCCGGAACAGTTACATGATAGACAATACGGTTCTTTTTACGTTCCCATTTAGAGCAGATTTCCCCATAAGGTGATTGATATCTGGCTTCGAACTCATTTAATCCACTGGGGAAATTAGGCCGAAGGAGAATATGTTTGAATCCGGGATTTTCGGGGTCAGGGAAGATTCCACCTAATCCTTTATAGAGCCATCCTCCAATTTCTCCGAACATCATGTGATTGTCCGAGATGTCACGTGTGGCGTTCAAATCCCAGTTCTCCAGTAATGTGGTAGCACCATTGGCGATCCAGCAGCCCCATGATGGATAAGTGTCTTGTGCAGCTAATTTATAAGCCGTTTCAGCTTCACCGTTCTCACTTAACGCATTCAATATAGCTTTTGCGCCCAACACACCTACATCCAAATGAAAGCCGGCTGCTTCCACCTGTTTTGCCAGATTCCGGGCTACTTTTCTCTTCAACTCTTCGGGAACAATGCCCCATTGCAAAGGAACGCTCTGTTCCGTCTGAACGCCGCTACCATAAATGCCCGTTTCTCTATTCAGAAACTTGTCATTAATCGCGTTCTTTATCTTATTGGCAAGAGCAGAATAATATTTATAGTCTTCCGTTTTATTAAACATCTTTGCGGCATTGGCAAGTATTTTGGTGTCCACATAGAAATAGACAGAAGAGGTCAGTTCCTTGGAAGAATGTGATTTAACAGACACCCAGTCTCCTCTTCCCCATGAGGTCAATCCGGTCGGACTGGTGCGATCCACATAGTCTACATACCGCCTTATATTTTCATAACAGTCTGCCAACAGTTTATGATCACCATAAAACATATAAATATTCCATGGAATAAGGGCAATAGTGCTTGTCCAATCCAGTCCATTATCCGTACCATATCCCCAGCCTCCTGTAGGGATAATATCGGGAAGTACACCATTAGGCTGTTGCTCATCTCTATGGTCGGCAAGCCATTTCTCATAAACAGTGATACCGTCATAATTGTATAATGCCGTCTCAATAGCAAAATGACCGTCGCCTGTCCATCCGTTCTTCTCACGTTGGGGACAGTCGGTGGGATACCCCATCAAGTTGGACAAATAGGCATTATTTGTAGCCCACCAAAGACGGTTGATAAGTGCGTTCGAAGTATGAATCGTCCCTTTCTGCGGAACATCACTATGCACAAAGTAAGCTGTCAGATTATTCTCATTCAATACAAGGGGGTTAGTGCTTGTTACTTCCACGTATCTGAAACCTTTATAATTGAATCGTGCCATAAATTCATCCTCTCCCTTTCCACTCAAAACGAGAATGTCCGTTTGAAAAGGATCGGAGTTGTCTACCGGGCGGTGATACACATCAATATTTGACGTATTCACTCGTCCGTTGTCATACAACCGCTCACCATGTTTCAACCTCACCACAGTTCCCTCTTCCCCGGACACTTTAATGCGGGTGACTCCTGCCATATTGCGGGCAAAGTCGAATACATACGTTGTGTCATTAAGTTTCTTCCAGGTTTTTACGGGGATTGTTTCTACTGCACGAATCGGCTGCACTTGTTGTGACACCACATTCTGTGAAGGAACAGCCCTATATCCTACTCCATTCCATTTAGAATCATCAAAGTTCACGGTATTCCAGCCTTTCTGTTCCAAACGGGCGTCGTAATGCTCGGCTGTATAAATGCTATTAAAGATCAATGCGCCGGATGAAGTTTTCCAGTCCCGCTCCGTAGAAACGACTTCAACGGAACCATCCTCATAAGTAATCCGCACATCCATACAGAAAGCAGGACGATTACGCCAAGGTGCACGATGAAAGTCCCACACGGCCATTGACTGATGATTATACCATCCATTGCCCAGCAACACGCCAATCGCATTTTTCCCTTTCTGTATTTGGGAAGTAATATCATAAGTGACGTAGAGATTACGCCTGTCAAACCGGGTATATAACGGGTCCAGCCGGTGGTTTCCAATCTTCTCACCATTGATATACAGTTCATACAAACCTGCTACGGCAATATATGCCCTTGCCGACCGTATATTCTTTCGTGCATCAAACACTTTCCGGAAATAGGGAGCAGGACGGTAATTAATATCTTTGTTATCGCTAATCCAAGCCCCTTGCCAGTGTTCCATCCCCATCATGCCCGTTTCGAAACTATTAATATCCGAAGAAGATTTCACTCCATCCTTATCCCATACATTCACTCTCCAATAATACTTGGTAAAAGGACGAAGTTCCTGTCCGGAATAGGTAATCAGAATCTGTTCAGAGTCCTTTTTGCCCGAATCCCAGATAGTTCCTTTCCCTGCAATCAATTCAAGAGAGTCTTTGTCTACGATGACTTGACAGGCTGTTTGCCGTGCTCCTTTTCGAGCATCATTCAGCATCCATGATAACCGGGGAGCAGGATTATCTATTCCCAAGGGATTCACCAAATAATCACAAACCAGATTCACAGGTTTACAGCTGCCTGACTCTTGTGAAAATGCTGCTTGCAACATTAAAAATAGTAATCCCGGTAATAGTGTCAATCGTTTCACTTTATCCAAAAATTAGTTTGTATTTTCTTTCAATCGGATGCCATATTTATATCGCGTGCTAATTTACGAAAAATATTGTATGGACGCTTTATCTACTTGCCTCAAAAAAACTATATCTTTGCGGCCCGAATATATACTTGACTATGAATAAAGTTAATGGTTTACTATATGGGCTACTTTCATCGGCTTCTTTTGGACTTATCCCTCTATTTACCATTCCTGCCATGCAAGCAGGGATGCAATTTGAGTCTATACTTTTCTATCGTTTCCTGTTTGCCTGTCTGGCGCTAGGCGGAATCTTATTGGTGAATGATCAATCATTTCGCATCAAGAGGCAGGACATTCCTTCCCTGTTTCTTCTTGCGCTTCTTTATTTAATGTCTGCCGTATTCCTGTTCTGGGGATATAAGTTTATGGCTAGCGGAGTTGCCACCACTATTCATTTCATGTATCCGGTGCTTACCACGTTAATCATGATGCTCTTCTTTAAAGAAAAGAAGTCCGGCTGGCGGATCGCTGCCATTGCATCCGCAGTGGCAGGAGTTTATTTCTTATCCGGCGGAGATACAAAAACGGGAAGCTTTTCTTTCCTGGGACTTTTCATTGTTCTTCTGTCGGCACTCGGATATGCGCTTTATCTCGTCACAATGAGCCAACTAAAAATTGGACAGATGAAGGGGCTACTGCTTACTTTCTACGTATTCCTTTTCGGAGGTATTCTCCTTTTTATCGGAACGGAAACCATCAGCCAGCTTCAACCCGTCAGCAAATGGCATACTGCCGGCAACTTGATTCTATTAGCTTTAATCCCTACCGTAGTTTCTAATCTTGCTCTAGTAAGAGCCGTAAAAAGCATCGGCTCCACACTCACCTCTGTGTTGGGAGCTATGGAGCCGGTAACTGCTGTATGTGTAGGTATCTTTCTTTTCGGGGAAGCCTTCACCACAAGCATTGGTGTAGGTATTGCACTGATTATCGCTGCCGTAATCGTTATTATATTAAAACGATAAAAAATGCGGTTTCATCGGAATATTTACTTCATCGACCCATTTTTAATTCCTGAATAAGATGGGCTGCCTTACCGTATTTCTCTATGATAAAGAGCATATACCGCACATCTACCCCGATGCAACGCTGCAAATCTGGTTCGAATACGATATCACTGCTCATTGCTTCCCAGTTGCCATCAAAAGCCAAGCCTAGTAATTCTCCTTTGGCATTAAACATGGCACTGCCGGAATTACCGCCTGTAATGTCATTGTTGGAGATAAAACAAACATTCATATCTCCCTGCGCATTGGCATATCTTCCGAAATCACCGGAAGAAAGCAAACTCAACAACTCCGGCTGAACGGCAAAGTCAATATCACCCGCATGTTCCTTCACTTTCTCAAAAATGCCTTTCACGGTTGTGTAGTAATCATAAGTGGCTCCATCAAAAGGAGTATATCCTCCAACCGTTCCGAAACTAAGCCGCATGGTAGAGTTGGCATCCGGATAAAAATTACGATCAGCATACATCCGGCGCATGGCTGCATTGAACAAACGCTCCCCCTCCTCTATCTGCTCGGAAGCCTCGGAAATGCTTTGATTCATCTCATAATACTTCACAATCAAATCCAGACTTAAGGAAACAGCCGGATCCTCTATGAGATTATAAGTAGTATCTCGCTCCAGAAAGCGTTTTAAGCCTTTAGGAGACGTTATATTGGAAGTTGCATACAAAGAGTCTACATAGGTCTGAATATTCCCGTTGTAGAGCGTATCTATCTTCTCATACATAGCAGGCAGAAACTTTTTATCCACTTTCGACTGATACTCTTTGAGCATGGCAGCAAAAACCTCCTTATCAATGGAAAGATCGAGATTATCATACTTCTCCAGTAACTTTTTCATGCGGGTTATCACCAACTTCTCTTCCGCCTCAAAGTCGAAATTGAGAATTTCAAGAGCGAGCTGCACTAACTCGGGACCATTTATAAACGATTCACCGAAATAAGCCAACGCACGATTGGTTTCACGGCGATTACTATAACTCAACTCTAAAGAAGAGAATAAACGAATCAGTTTTTCTCTCTCTTCCGGATGAGACTGAATCCAGTTACGAAGCGCTGCTTCAGCCACCCGTTTCTTTTCCAACACTTTCAAATGCTTGATGGCTTTATTCGTTCCGATGCTATTCTTCCAATAATTGGAGCTTTCATCGTATTTTGAAGCATACTTAATGCGAATATCCGGACGACGGTCCATCTCCCGTTTCCAGATGGTTTGTTTCACTCCCCGTACATCAATCATTGCCTGATTGATTCCATTCATCATCTCTTCGATACCATACGAGGAAAGGTAACGTTCCGTACTGCCCGGATAGCCAAGCGTCATGCAGAAAGAACCTTCTTTGTATCCATCCAAAGAAATGGGTGCTACATATTCGGGATGATAAGGGACGTTTTCAGGAGAATAATCCGCCGGACCATTGGCATTAGCATAGATACGAAATACGCTGAAATCGCCCGTATGACGCGGCCACATCCAATTATCCGTATCCCATCCGAACTTCCCGACAGAAGAAGGAGGTGCAAAAACCAGGCGGACATCATTATAATCACGATAAACAGAAAGCCAGAATTCATTCCCTGCATAATAAGCATCTACAATACCAGTCAATGTAGAATCCTTTTCGGAGACTTCCATACTGATTACATTCATAATCGAATCAACAGCCACACGACGTTCTGTTTCCGTTTTAGCATGCCGGGCGGCAGACAATACGCGTTTAGTAACATCTTCCGTACGAAGCAGGAAACGAACATACAACTCCGGATTCGGCAGTTCTTCCTCAAGACTACGTGCAAAGAAGCCATCTTTCAGATAATCATGTTCCACTGAAGAATGTTGCTGAATACTGCTAAAGCCACAATGATGATTAGTAAACACCAGACCGTCTTCAGAAACCACCACTCCTGAACAGAAGCCTCCAAAACTGACAACAGCATCTGCCAGACATGGTTTCTTCGGATCATATATTTTATTCACAGGCATCTGCAAACCAAGTTCTTTCATTACCCGGTCAGTCTGTTTATTCTTTCGGAGATTTCCCAACAACCACATTCCCTCATCGGCAAATACATTCGACAGACAGAGAGAAAAGACTATCAAGACGGTTAGTCTGAACTTCATATTATTATTTTTAGATTCATTATTCTGTAATCAGCCTCAACTTCTTCGTTCCTACGCGGGCTTTCAGCCATTCGCTGATTTTCTCTTTTTCAGCAACAGACGGATGTCTGGCGAATTTAAGGACAGCCAATGTCACCGTATCCGTCTTCATCGAATCGACCCGCACTTCGAGCGAGTGAGCGATGGAAAGAGTTGTGATGGAAGGATAAAGTACCTTCAATTCGGGTACTAATGTACGACTCATAGCATCGTACGTTCTGTATTGCTCCAGTGTTGTCTCCAGTTGGGAAATTTTCACCGCCTGTTGTTGAAGCCGTTGCTCACTGTTTTTATAGAAGTCTTCCATGACCATGGCACGGATAGAAGATACATCTACCGCCTCATTGTTCATCCCCTGTAATACAATCAGTTTCGTATCTTCCAGCTTATACTCTTTCAACTTGCTACGAGCAATAGATATCGAAGCGTCAGGCACTTCAGGACCAATCAAAACAACCCGTACTTCTTTATGGTCATAGCTAATTTTCTTATCAAGTACCTGCGTATTCTCAAAGCTCAACTGATCGTTTATAAAACGATTGGCTGCTGCTTCATAGAAAGTGCTCTTTATAATTCCAAATGTCAGATAAACTGCAGGGCACATGGTAAGCACTACAATCAGAACGATGTATTTACGTACGGTCTTCTCACGGGTTTTATCCACAAACTCTTTCCGTTGGAAATGCATCACACGAACACCGAGGAAAGTAGCCAGGCTGATAAAAACAGAGTTGATAAAGTAAAGATAAAAAGCACCCAGAAAATAAATGAGATTACCGGAAGCCAGTCCGTAACCTGCCGTACAAAGCGGCGGCATCAATGCAGTAGCAATGGCAACACCCGGAATCACATTTCCTTTTTCCTTGGTAGAGAGAGCCACGACACCTGCCAAACCACCAAAAAGCGCGATGAATACATCATAAATAGTGGGCGATGTACGTGCCAGCAACTCTGACTGTGAACCGGCAATAGGGGCAAGAAGGAAAAAGATTGTTGCCGTAGTCACACTGAAAGCAGTCGTTATGAGAAAGCTCTTCAAAGAGCGTTTCATTAATTCAAAGTCATTCAGTCCGACAGACAGTCCTACTCCCATAATAGGTCCCATCAATGGAGAAATCAACATGGCACCGATAATAACGGCAGTGGAGTTCACATTCAATCCGAGTGATGCCATGAATATGGCAAAGATCAGAATCCATAAATTGGCACCTTTGAACTCTACCCCCTTACGGATAGAATCCACTGTGGCCAGTTCGTTATCCTTATCTTTCCTCAAGTCCAGATATTCTCCCAGAAAGGACTTGATAGCAAACTTATTACGTTCATCTGTCTTCATAGTTATTTCTTCTTTATAAATCGATTAATAACAGGAATCTGACTCAATGGTAAATCCTTCTTGATAATATAAGCTATAAATAGCAATAAGAGTACGGTACGGAAAGCGAGACGGAACACTATATTAGGGATAGGAACCTGCTCTCCAATAACGTAAAGTACCGCTGCCAGCAGAACATAAAGTCCCAGGCTCTTCAAGTCATAATGAATCGGGTATTCTTTCTGTCCTATCCAGTAGGATAGCAGCAAGATGACTGCATAGCCTGCAACAGAAGCCCATGCCGAAGCAAGATAACCGTAAACCGGCACAAACAGGATGTTCAATACGACAATAATAACACAACCAATCACCGAGAAGTAGGCTCCCCAATAGGTCTTATCCGTCAGTTTATACCAAAAGGAAAGGTTGAAATAGATCCCTTTACAGATCTCTGCAAGCATTACAATAGCTACTACCCCCAGGCCTTCCCAGTAACCCCTTGCCACCAGATAACGCAGCAAGTCGAGGTAGAACATGACAGCAAGGAAAGCCAGCAAGGAAAATATAAGAAAATACTTCATCGCAGCGGCATACATCTTCCGGTTGTCTCCTTCTCGGTCTTTGCCAAAGACAAACGGTTCGTAAGCATAACGGAAAGCTTGCGTAAACATTGCCATCACCATCGCAATCTTACTGGTTGCTGCATAGATACCCAATTGCACCAACCCTTCCTGCCGGTCTTCAAAAAGAAACGGATAGATCATCTTATCCACAGTCTGATTTAGAATACCTACCAAACCTAAGATTAATACCGGGAAAGAATATACGACCATTCGTTTCAGCAATACCTTGTCCAACTTATAAGCAAAACCTGTCAGTTCCGGAATAAAGAAGAACATCTGGACAACCGAAATAATCAGGTTGCTAATAAAGATATATCCCACTAAATAATCCGGATCATAAAACCAGGAGATCGTTGACGGACAATGTACATTCAGCCACGGGCACACCAATAGGAAAAATAAATTCAAACCGATGCCACCAACGATAGAGAGCAGTTTGATAGCAGCAAACTTAATAGGCCGCTTTTTATACCGTAAATAGGCAAAAGGAATGCATTGGAAAGAGTCTAAAGCTACCACAACAGCCATCATCGCTATAAACTCCGGATGATCGCCATAATCCAGTAAATTGGAAATAGGTTGCAGGAATAACAAGCAAAGGAAAACAAAAATCAAAGATACCCCTCCTACCGATAACAAGGAGTTGGCATATACTTTCATCGGGTCTTCTCCCGATTTGTTGGCAAAACGGAAGAATCCCGTTTCCATACCGAACGTAAGCAGTACAAGCATCAGGGCTGTAAACGCATATACGTTTGAAACAACTCCATAACCTCCGGTGGAAGCTGGCAATACCGCTGTGTACAAAGGCACCAGCATGTAGTTAAGGAACCGTCCGACAATACTACTCAACCCATAAATTGCCGTATCTTTAGCTAATGATTTTAGTCCAGCCATGTTTTATTAGTAATTATCATTTAGATTGGTTCAACGTTTCTTCTTTTGTTTGAACAACCAATCCATAAATCCGGGATAATTGAAAGCCGGATTCCAGCTCCCATGATTGCAACCGGGGAATTCAATATATTCCACATCTGCACCGGCAGCTTTCAGTGCTTTATACGCTTCGCGAGAACCTTTCACCGGAACTACATCGTCCGCATCTCCGTGAAAGATACGAAATTTCACATCCTTGGCAACCGATAGCCGACTTGGATTGACTGTACCGCAAATAGGAACTGCAGCTGCAAAAATCTCCGGATAACGCACGACTAAATCATACGTTCCCATCGCTCCCATTGAAAGACCGATAATATAAACCCGTTGTGTGTCCACTTCGGGCATTACCAGATAAGAGTCGAGCAACTGTTTAAGCGTTTGCAATATAGGACTGATCTCTTGTCCCACTGGCATTTCTGTAGGGATAAGCGACTTCGGACGTCCTGTATAAGCCCAGTAACCGTCTGTCGGACACTGTGGAATTAGAACGAAAGCGGGATACTTCTCTTGATTGACCGGATTAAGAAACATCTGTCCACCATGAGTCAACTGTTTCTCATTATCATTTCCCCGTTCGCCGGCTCCATGCAGAAACAGTACGAGCGGATACTTTTCACCTGGCTTCACCGATTCGGGATGAATCATCCGATAAGGTAAAGAGTCTCCTTTAGAAGAGACAAAAATATCCCTCCCATATTCCTGTTGAGCCGATAAAGACAAGCTCAAAAAGAGAAAAACAAGTAAAGTAGTCCATTGCTTCATCATCCAACTATGCTTTATAAAGTTCTTTTATACCGTTAATACCACTTGTCACATGACGCTTTATGTTAGTCATTAAACAGCGTTTTTTGACTGTTATAAAGACTTCTTCCCAAATGTTTATAGGCAAGTTCGGTCACCTCACGTCCACGGGGAGTACGCTTCATAAATCCTTCTTTTATCAGGAAAGGTTCGTAAACTTCCTCAATGGTTCCCGCATCTTCTCCCAAAGCCGTGGCAATGGTAGTGATACCTACCGGACCACCTTTAAATTTGTCTATAATGGTGCAAAGTATCTTGTTGTCTATCTCATCCAGGCCGTACTTATCAATATTCAGTGCTTCCAATGCAAACTGGGCGATCTCCGTATCGATAGAACCGGAGCCTTTCACCTGCGCAAAATCACGTACCCGACGGAGCAAGGCATTGGCAATACGGGGCGTTCCGCGGCTACGGGAAGCGATCTCCGATGCTGCACGTACCGAACAAGGCACATCCAGTATGGACGCAGAACGACGAATGATATTGCTCAAAATATCATCATCATAGTACTCCAAATGAAGATTAATACCGAAACGTGCACGAAGCGGAGCCGTCAGCAGACCGCTACGTGTGGTTGCACCAACCAGCGTGAAAGGATTCAAATCTATCTGGATGCTGCGTGCCGAAGGTCCCTTATCGATCATAATATCGATGCGGTAATCTTCCATGGCCGAATAAAGATATTCCTCCACCACAGGCGACAACCGATGAATTTCATCGATAAAAAGTACATCGTTCGGTTCGAGACTGGTTAACACTCCTGCCAGATCACCCGGTTTATCGAGCACCGGACCGGAAGTTACTTTAAAGCCAACTCCTAATTCGTTAGCAATAATATTCGAAAGAGTTGTTTTTCCTAATCCGGGAGGGCCGTGCAACAGCACATGGTCGAGTGCTTCGCCACGCAGGCGTGCCGCCTTCACAAAAATGCGAAGGTTTTCCACCACCTTGTCCTGCCCGCTAAAGTCTTCAAAACTTAACGGACGGAGTGCATTCTCGAAATCCCGTTCTTTTGAAGTAAGCTGATGTTCGCGTATGTTAAAATCTTCCTGTTCCATTTATTTCTTGAAAGTAGGAGACAAAGATAGAGATTTACATTCATTTTCAGTATAAGAAAGACGAAGATTTAGTTTATTTGAAACGTAATAACTACTTTTGCACTATCTATATACACGTTATCAACTATGGTTCTAAATTACATTTGGATAGGATTCTTCGTCATAGCCTTTATCATCGCTCTTATAAAAGTGATTGTTTTGGGAGATACGGAGATATTTACGGCTATCATGAACGCTACATTCGACTCTTCAAAGACAGCTTTCGAGATATCGCTGGGACTTACGGGTGTACTGGCCCTTTGGTTAGGTATCATGAAAATTGGCGAGAACAGCGGATTGATTAATGCACTGGCCCGCTTTCTTAGTCCGGTGCTTTGCCGTCTGTTTCCAGACATTCCTAAAGGGCATCCGGTGTTAGGCTCCATCTTCATGAATATGTCCGCCAATATGCTCGGTCTCGACAATGCCGCCACCCCGCTGGGGTTGAAAGCTATGAAAGAGCTACAGGATCTGAATCCGAAAAAGGACACTGCTTCCAATCCGATGATTATGTTCTTGGTGATTAATACCTCCGGCCTCATCATTATTCCGATCAGCATCATGGTATATCGTGCACAAATGGGGGCTGCACAGCCTACAGATGTATTTATCCCTATCCTGCTAAGTACTTTCATTTCCACTTTAGTAGGAGTCATAGCAGTTAGCATCGCTCAAAAGATAAACTTAATCAATAAGCCTATTCTCCTTTTAATGGGCGTTATCTGCCTTTTCTTTTCCGGCTTGATTTATCTGTTTCTAAGTGTCTCGCGGGAAGATATGGGTACTTATTCTACGCTGATAGCGAATATTCTACTGTTCAGTGTCATCATTCTGTTTATTTTGACGGGAGTCAGAAAGAAAATCAATGTATACGATTCGTTTGTGGAGGGAGCTAAAGAGGGATTTACGACGGCTGTGCGCATCATTCCTTATCTGGTTGCTTTCCTTGTAGGAATTGCAGTATTCCGCACTTCGGGAGCAATGGATTTTCTGGTAGGAGGCATCGGCTATATAGTAGGCTTATGCGGAGTTGACACGAGCTTTGTAGGTGCACTGCCTACCGCATTGATGAAATCGCTTAGCGGTAGCGGTGCAAACGGATTGATGATCGATACGATGAAAGAACTGGGACCAGATTCTTTTGTTGGGCGTATGAGTTGTGTAGTTCGCGGAGCTTCAGATACCACATTCTACATTCTGGCCGTTTATTTCGGCAGTGTGGGGATCACCAAGACTCGTAATGCGGTGACTTGCGGTCTGATAGCAGACTTCTCGGGCATCATAGCCGCCATCTTAATCAGTTATTTATTTTTCTTTTAAATCATAACATTCAATTATGGCTGTAACTTATCAAACAGAAGGCGTAAAAATGCCTGATATCAAGAAACGTGAGACTACGGAATGGATAAAGACCATAGCTTCTTCTTACGGGAAAAGACTCGGTGAAATCGCTTATATCTTCTGCTCGGACGAAAAGATTCTGGAGGTAAACCGTCAATATCTGCAACATGACTATTACACGGATATCATTACTTTCGATTATTGTGAAGGCGATCGTTTATCAGGTGACTTATTCATCAGTCTGGATACGATACGTACGAATGCGGAACAGTTTGGCGCTTCATACGGAGACGAACTACATCGTGTGATTATCCACGGGATTCTTCACTTGTGCGGCATCAATGATAAAGGTCCCGGAGAACGGGAGATTATGGAAGCTGCGGAGAATAAGGCATTGGCTATGCGACAAGCGTAAGTAAGCCTCAACTGCAAACGATTTCAATAAACAAACGGTTTATTAAAACATACTATAACGAAGACGCCTCATCATAATCACTACGATGAGGCGTTTTCATTAGCAACGTAATGCTAACACTAATTTATTTAAGAGAGAAAAATTTACTATTTTATCTCTACCGCTTTATTTATACGATATATCAAAAGCTCATAATGTGAACGATCAGCTTCAGGCATAGCTGAAATACTCTTTTCTAACATATCTTTCGTACGCATCAACAGATCGAAATAATATGCAGCAACTTTGGTCTGATTCGTATAAATAGGCGGAACAGAGGAGAAACCACTTATTTCTTCAGGAGCCTGCAAAGAACGCAAATAATGTTCTACATTCTCTCCTGCACGTGAAGCTGTCAGACTAATTTCCGATTTCCAGATATCAGCAAACGACGTCTTTGAAGCCTTAAAGCTACCAATAGGTGCAGTCACCGTAGAGGTGGCAATAATACTTTCCAGAAAAGCAGTCTGAAGAGCTTTCTCAACATTATCCAACGGACGGTGCTTCAGAGTTCCTTCCCACACAACATTGTAAATATTATCCAAATATTCGGAAGCCGTATAAGCTGTTTCCGGGAAACGTTCCGTACACACTTCAATATAAGGCAGACGATTAAAGATATTCTTGAAAATATCCAAACGCATCATATCGGTTTTCTTATCAGCAATCGTGAAATCTGTAGCACGAGCGGTATTCTCCATCCAGTCCAGGTCCTTGGCCAAGCTCAAAATCCTGTTCAATGCAGCTTTTTGTTTCTCACGATCTACCATCGAAAAACTTGGAATCACATCTTTTTCACGAATATCGTTCAAATAGATACCTCCAATATAGGAAAGAACCGCATATACACGGCTATTCAGGCGATCGCAAAGTGCTGAGTATACCCTCTTACGCATTGTCATATCCTTGTCTCCTTTAGAAAACCAAGTATAATAATTTTCACAACCTGTACGGATATTAGGAAGCATATAATCAAATGATTTCAAATGATCGTCTCCCAAACCGCCACGACTATTACGCGGATCTGAATCGAAACGGGGCTGACTGCGTATATAAGCATAACGAGGGTCTCCTGTGTGTTGACGAATCCAGCTATCCAGCATCGCTTTCTCTTCTTGCAATGAAGAAGCGTAAACAGGTTGATACAGATATTTAATAGCCAGCTCATCATACGGTCCGGGCTCCGTATTAACCAAGCGCACTCCTCTCCGGACATCATCTGCCGTAGCTACATCATTAATCACGACCCCTCCCATTACAGAAGAAGCCAGACCATACTCTTGCGTAAATCTGGCAGAACGCAAAGAGTCTACCGGATAAGCAACAGAAGCTCCCCAGTTTGCTGCAAGTCCCAGTCCTGTTCCTACTGCCTGAGCAATAGCCGCCTGCATCAACTCACCTTGCACTTCCTGCGGGAAAATAGTAGTACGGACACGAGGATCTATTGCTACAGTTGCCGCAATACGGTCTACATACTGTACACTAATCAAGTTTGCATTAATCAAAATAGAAGCATTCAAGATCTCACCGGTACGAGCATCAGAATGAAGGGTTGTTTGTGCTGTATTCATCCATGAAGCAGAATAACGGATAGTCATGCAATCCAAACTATGGGCGTTAAACAAAGTATCATTCTTGGGAAACTCCTTCACACAAATCACATTCTTAAAACCAATCTTTTCAAAAGCTTTATTCCAGGATTCTGCTCCGGCTTTAACATAAGAATGCCATTTAATAGGTAACAAGCTATCAATATAGAATACTAATTGCTTCTTCGGTTCCACCAGTTCACCCCGACGGTAAGCAGCTGAATCCGAAGGTTCAATCCGCCAACGCTTTGCATAACGTATATTCTTCACCTCTTGCCCGGCCCCGGCAAAATCACTTTTCAACTGTGTAGTCAATCCAAGACGTGAATCTGCCAGACGGGGAGTCATTGGCTCTTCCGGCAAAGCACACAACATCTTATTTACCACAGCCGTCAACGGAACATTCTCATACATACTATAAGCTCCCATCAAAGTATGATTCACCTTATATACCAATTCTTCACGAACTGTGACTTGATTTCCAGAAGCAGAAACGCCCAAAATAGACGATTTATCAGATTCTAATGAGTGGTCGCGAGATACAAAACCATAATAGCCGTTAGCTGAAGTCGATGGGAAAGGTTTAGTAAAAGCTGAACCTTCCAAGAATAAGCTTTTCATATTCACTACAAGAGCCGAACTATCCGGTGTACATGCCAACACTTTAAAACTCTTGAAGATACCCGGATTATGTGAATTATTCAGTGCACGGGCAATATCAGAGTCACTACTCGTATTGACAGGTTTGCTCAACAAAGGCATACGTGCCACGATTGTAGAATCAATCATCTCAAAACGCAAACGTACGTCTGTTCCTCCCAACTGTCCCGGTGCACCTTCCCCACCGTCACTCGTATTTTCTATAGAGGAAGTCAACAGCAGTTCCCGTCCTAACATAGCAACTGGAAACTCGACATACACTTTATCTTCCACCTTATGAATAGTCATCAGCCCATGAGCTGTCTGTACTTTCTTGTCCTTGAAAAGCTTCTGATAAGGTGTTAGTACTTCTTTCTTTTCCTCTTTTTTCTTCTTTTTAAAAGGCCAAACCGCATTCCCCTCTTGTGGCAGGCAACACATAAAAAGAAGCAATAAACAAAGTATCTTACTATATCTATTTCTCATACTTCCTATCATTTTAATGCCTGATCAATTTTGTACAACAATAAACGATAATGACGCTGCGTATCAGCGGAACCGGTAGAAGCGCTTGATGCAACCAGACTACGGATTTTCTTCAGTTCACCGAAATAAACGTGTTCCATCGGCTCCAACGGAGCCTTTAAATCAACATCATCTTCAAAACCGCTAATTTCTTCCAAACGGGCTGCCTGCATCTCGGCATGTTTATTATTGAAACATCCCATAAATTCTTCCGAGATGATACCAAAACGCTCACGCGAAGCAGCCTTCAGCCATTCAGGAATCTCAATAATACCATACATGTCCGTAATACCTTTACGAGTCGCATTTTTAGCAATCCCAGTTACAGATCCTTCTATCAATTTTGTCAAATAATTCATCTGCAGACGCATCTCCGTATCCGTCAGTGTTTTTCCCGCGCGCGTTGATGCCCATACAAAACGTTCGATATCTGCCAGATATTCTTTTTGAGTATAAGGAGCCGATGTCGCCTTGTCCGAACAAATAGAAACAGCACCACAACGGGATAGAATACCATCAATAATCGCATTCTCCATCTGCATAGCGACAGAAGTACGAATAGGAAACTCCTTCAATGTTTCGCGTGCATCCAACCAAGAAAGATCTTTCAGTTCATTCAACAAGAAATTCAATGCTTTCTTTTGTTGCTCTTTTGATACTGTCTTATAACTCGGACGCTGGTCTCCATCATACCGTTCATTCAAATATATACCTCCGATATCAGCCAACACAAAGCTCAAATAACGAACATATCCATAGACGACCTCATCATACAAAGCACTACGGAATTCAAAATCCTTGTCTTTGTCTGCCACCCATTCATTGATATGTTTCAGGATATATTGCAGATTACGACGTCCATACTCTGAAGCCTTCACAGGATCATCTCCCAAATCTTCTTCTACGGAACTCGGATCGAAGCGACGTTTGAACTGCTGCTTACCATAACGATACTTAGGATCATCCGATTTCTCACTGATCCATTTGTCTAATATAGGAATTTCTTCTTCAGGCGTTTTTGCTTCAAATATCGGCTTATACAACCAAGAGATTGCATAATAATCATAGACACCAAGTTCAGGAGGCGTCATACATACTCCTTTTTCCTTATCACCCGGCTGTGCTATATAGTTGTTTCGAGCATAATCCATGATAGAATAGGTCGTTCCGTATTCTTGAGTAAATTTCGGATCACGCAGCGATTCTACAGGAATAGAAGAAGACCCGGCCATATTATGCATCAGAGATAAGGTATGTCCCACTTCATGGGAAAGCACATAAGCAATACAATCTCCCAACAAGTCTTCACGCAACACAACATCCCGAACATCCTTATCTGCCGGTGCTGTTTGCAGGAAACGCCAATATTGTACGAGTTGTACGATATTGTGATATACTGTCACCGAAGCATTGATGATTTCTCCCGAACGAGGATCGATCCACGAAGGTCCCATCGCATTCGCCACTGTAGAAGGAGCATAACGGATACAAGAATATTTTATATTTTCCGGGTCAAAGTCCGGGTCGTCTTTAGGAAAATCCTTTGCCATAATTGCATTCTTGAAACCAATCTTCTCAAATGCTTTCTGCCATACCTCAACACCTTTATGAATGTATTTGTTCCAGCTTAAAGGAAAGGCATCATCAATATAGAAAATAATAGGCTTCTTTGGTTCTACCAATTCTCCACGCAGATATGCGGCAGAATCCGACGGTTCCAGATTCCAACGATGAGCGATATGGCGGGTACGCAATCCGCGTCCTTCGGAAGCAAACTCAACAACAGAGTGTTCAAAAATACCAATACGCGGATCGGCATAACGATGACGCATCGGCTTTTCCGGCAATAAGATAAAGCTACGGTTCATCACAGCCGAGAAAGGCATATTCTTTATTGCATAACTTCCTTTAGCCCCTACACTTACTTTATAAGTCAGCAAGGAACGGACACTGATATTGTCTTCAAAACCTTTAATACCTTGTATAAAAGAGCTTTCTTTTTCAAAATTCTTATCAATACTTCCTCCCATCATTTCTATCAGAGAATAAGGAGAGAAAGGAGAAAGCATCTTCTGGTCACTCAACAAGTATCCGGTCATATCAAACACAACGGCAGTGCTGTCATTATTATAAGCCTTTATTTCGAAAGTCTCTGCAATAGCCGGCATCGTACTACTCTGTAAACGCTTTTTAATCTCCCGATCATCCGAGAACTGTCCAGCTTGTACACGACGCAATGTAATCGTCGAATCACGTTGTACAAAACGAATCAGGAAAGGATCGCCAGACTTCTCACCTACACATCCAAACTGATTGTCCGTAGTCTCCGCAATTGTAGACCCCAACAGAATATCCCGGTTGAGCACTTTGAGCGGCAACTCAAAATATACTTTGTTGTCAAATTGGTGAAGAGTAATGAAACCTTTTGCCGTCGTGACCTTTTTGTCTTTAAACAGCTTATCATACTTGGTTTCTTTTTTCTCTTTCTTTTTTGTCGTAGCTTCTGTAGAAGCTTTCTTTTTGCTTTTCTTCTTAGCTATAGCGGGATTAATCATAGCCCCGCATAATACAACTAAAAGAAGTAAATAAATTTTTCTCCGCATTTAAATTTTATATATTTAATAAATCAATACTTACCAAGAACCACCGCGAACAGTCTTGAGCTTATAAATAACTTGAACAATATTTCCTAAATCTCTTTCTTTGAATGCGATCTTCTTTTCACTATCACCAGTCTTTATGACCTCTTCTATTACATCCTTATATAGATTGAGAACGTAAAATTCCCCATCTTCTGTCCCTACTCCGGCATATTGCTCATAAGAACCTCCACCAGTAGTAATAGTTGTAATATTGTGGGTAAATGTATGCAGTTTAATCAAACGCTTACCCATATCACCATCAAACTTATAGAGATAGAGAACATTATCCCGACTAATCAACAAATAAGGTTTCCCTTCTTCTTGATAAAAACAAAGAGAATACAAATTTTTAGCTCCGTTTCCAATAATTCCCTTTAATTCACTCACTTCATTCTGGGAAACTACCGTCGCTGCTTTTCCATAATTACTAATTCTAAAGTCTTGAATATATAATTCTCCTGTGCTTTCTTTTTCAATTACAGCTCTGTAACCACCGTCAACATTACTACCATACTCTTGATATGCATATACACCCACATGATGTACCTTATAGCCAGCCATATCATCAATGCGTGCCCAATTCGGATGCGCTTCATAAATCTCTTCATTTTGCACGACAGGTGCTGTTACTCTACCTGAATACACTGCACCCGTATAAGAATCATAATCACAAACCTGCAAATAACGTTTAGAGTTCTTATCATACAGCAAAACACCATACTGATCCATAAAACTCGGTTCAAATACAATCATTGTTCCGTCAATCGGATTTCCATTATAAGAAAGCACCTGATCATTCAAGAACTGACTAGTATTGAATAATTCATAAGATTCTTTCACACGTGTATAAATTCGACCATCTGTACCAACTGCCATAGAAAGCAAATAAAGATCATATACTTGTTGCGGTTCAAATCCTTCGGGATAACCACCATTTATAAACATATCAGCTAATCGGCCTTCAGTGTGATAGGTACTTCCGGAAATGTCAACACACCCCTGACCACCTTTTTGAACGAGCCAAAGCCAACTAGTTTCATCCTGTCCTCCCCACTGAGTCACAAAATGCTGATTAATAGAAACAGGCGTGCTTCCCAACATCTCTCCACCATTAGATAAAGCGTAAACATCTTTGGTTACAGCACAATCATAAACATTCTTCTTGTTTCCATCCTCTTCCACCTCCTTGGTTGTCGACCGCAAATAAGACAACATCGTTTTTCCGTCTTTTTCAGATAATACCACCCAACCGTCATTGACGTAAACAGAAGTAACTGAAATCATTGTTGTTCCATAATAAGTGATCCCGGTATCTTGATCTTTAATTGCCAAACGCAAATCTTTATACTGGCCCTCTTTATCGACTATCCATTTCAAAACTGGTTCTGTAGAAATCTCCGTACCATCAAAAGTCCATGAATAAGTAAGAGATTCAGATTCCACCCCCTGAGAGAATGTCAATTCAGGCTGGATATTTATTTCATCTCCCAATACGAATACATCATTGCCATCCGGCAATGGCAATGTTATTGTTATATCATTCATTATCTGATAGTCGTAATTTCCTTTATCTTCATAACAAGAAGACAATAATCCGACTACAAACACTAATATCGCTAGAATATATTTCATTTTCATATATTATATTGTCCTCAAATTAATTAACTGGTACAGTCATTGGCTTCCCGTCTTTCTCCCGCAAATCATAATCCACAATAGCCTGCTTCAAACGTAAAGCACACAAACGTTTTTGTGCAGTATTCAGATTACCAAAATCCGCAGCTTCTTCACCTCCATATTGCACCAATGCTTTATATTTCTCCAAGCTATAAGTCCCTAAATAGTTTCTCTCTACAGTTTTATTCCACCATAACGGTTTACTTTCTACAGCGTTAAATACAATCTTGATGGTTTCATATTGCTTAACACTACCTGCAATATATTCATTAGGCTCTATCTTCAACATCAAAGTCACATCCTCCTTCAAATGTTGTGTTTTTATCAATTTCAAAAGAAATACATCCTCCGCTACATTAGGCTTAAACATTGGATTAGCCGGCAACTCATAATTCTCAGCCAATGCAGTTGTCTTATCGGCAACAACACTCACCTTGTAAGGAGTAGGAACAGCAAAAGGATCACCAACTAATCCTAAAGAAAGCTCTACGGACAACTCATCGTCAAGAGGATAATTATTAAAAGAGACCTCTACCGCCTCCTTATTCTCCTCAGCTTCCATCAATTCACTAAAATACAAATACTGCTTACCGCTATATGCTTCTATTTTATCCTCTGCACAAGAAAAGAATAGCAATGCAAAAAGAGATAACAAAATATACTGTTTCATATGTATATACGTTTTATTTACGTTAAATGTCTTCATTTTCCGGGCGATCAAAAACAAATTTCACATCATCTGCAAACGATTTTCTGTCGAGACGTTTATATAGAAAATAAAGTTGCCCCTCACCAATCAGCTCCTTACGTACTTCTTTCACCAATTCATCAAGAAAATTCTCCAATGATACAAAATTAAACGTTTTTGAAATCATCCCCCGAGCCGAACAAACCGTTTCCAATGCATTTGCAGCAGTCGTAAAATCATTAGTACGTGCCGCATATTCTGCTATAATATAATACATTTCGCTCAATCGTAAAATAGGAATCATATCATAATCATTTGTTCCTTCTGCAATCAGATACTTCTTGGAATAATACACATCCCCCGCAGCTTCTACCATTGCAGACGAAGCACGTTTATCTTCCTGTGAATCTTCAAAAATATCCGTCTTATTAAACCAAAACCGTGTTTTACTATTTGTATCTGTATAAGGACGATATTCTTCTTCCAATGTAATACGAGAAAGAGTAAACAAAATACTTTCGCTATCTTTCATATCCTCTTTCAAACTCGTATGTTCTACAAATCCAAAAAACTTAGAGTCATCTATTTTCGCCTCAATTACTTCCATTGCCATATCGTAGGCCTTCTTATATTCTTTTTCCCACATATATACCCGTGCCAATAAAGCAGTAATAGCATAGTAATTCATGCGATACCCTCGATAAGCAAAAAATACATCTTTAGGAAGCTCAGAATTTATTCCTTTTGCAAACATACGGCATTGTGTCTCCATCCATTCCGGATGCTCTTTTACATCGCACGTTGCCACTAAATCACGTGCTTTTATTAAATCGTTTTCTATCTTTTTCAGTATCTCGACATTCGGATAATACGTAGTACTAATCACCGGATATAAATCCACATACGGCATATACGCCTTGCCGTCATCCGCTTCCATAGAAGGAGCAAACGTACGTAGAATATCAAAATGAAATAACGCCCGCAATGCCAAAGCCTCACCGTGAATCAAATTTTTCTCCATTTCCAATTCTTGAAAATCAGCAGGTCCAGCTTCACTAGCCATCTGAATCAAATGATTACAGCTGGCAATACCGTTATATCCGTTTGACCACAAATTAGATATTACAGATTTTACATCCGCATCATCATACTTAAATTCAGAAGCCTTATAGTAAGTAGAAGTTGTCTCCATATACTCCGGCAAATACTGGTGTCCAAGAACTTCTATAAATCCATAACTTAAATTAGAGCCATAAAGAGCCGTTGCACCCAACTTCAAATAAATGCCATTCAACGCATTACGAAGATCAAGGTCATCCTCATTGACTTCATTGCTTGGCGCCACATCCAACCAGCTGCAACTACTCATAAGCAACATGGTAAGAAATGAAAGTATTGTATTTTTTCTTGTTATCATCTTAATTTATTTCTAACTTTACACTTGATTATAAACTCATCTTTACCGATACAGAAAAAGAACGAGAATAAGGGTAATCCAAGCCACGTTCAGCACGCACCGTAGAAGTACGGAACAAATCATTCCCCGATAGCTCCAAACGTAACATTCCCAAATGATATTTCTTTAAAACTGACGAATTAAAATCATATCCAACTGTCAGAGAGTTAAATGTCAACACATTATAATCTTGCAAAAAACGACTGGTAGGACGTGTTGTTGCAATCAGATCCGTCTGTAACTTTCCATAAGGAGTACGATCACCAACATGCTGCCAACGATCAGTTAGCACACGACGATCTACATTTTGTGAAGAAACACGTGCGTTTTCGACTTTACTTACCAAAGTAGAGTTATAACGTTGTCCTCCAAACTCATACATGAAACTAGAAAAAAGTGTGAAATTCTTCCAACGGAGATTCAATCCAAATGTCCCTTGAGCTTTCGGCTCTTCATTTCCTATCACAACTTGGTCTGCCGCACTCCAATCATAGGTAAGAGAACCATCTCGTTTAATAAAAATTTCACGTCCATCAGCAGGATTAATACCTAAAGAACGAACTCCAAAAATAGAAGTCAGAGATCCACCTTCCACATATTGCAGATAAGTTTCCGAATACTTTTCGTCTGTTCTGTTCCACGCCTCATCATAATCGTCATATTTTGCAAGGACTTTATTATTGTAATCTTTCAGACTATCTGATATTTTCAGAATCTCATTCTTATTATGAGCTAAATTAGCGAATACGGCCACTAACCAATCTTCATTCTGAAAAACATTACTTCTTAACTGAATCTCGAACCCTTTATTCATTACTTCACCAATATTATCTTTATAGGTGGTAAAGCCTGTAGAGCTAGGTAATGTCACATTATTTACCAAATCAACAGTCTTTTTGCGATAGTACGAGAAGTCCATCTGGAGCAATCCTTTAAATATATCCAAATCAACTCCTATATCCCAGTTACCAGTTTTTTCCCAACCGAGATTCTTATTTCCCATTGCCATCAATTGGGCGCCAATCCCAGTCTTGTACCATTCATTATTAATAATCTGATAAATAGTTTGAGCTTCATAAGGAGAAAAGTCAACCTTACCTGTCACACCATAAGTTGTACGAATTTTCAAACGATCCAACCATTTCAAATCTTTAAAGTAATCGTAATTGTGTATATTCAGACCAATACCTCCCGAAAAGAAGGGTGCAAAACGTTGCTCCGAACCAAACTCTGAATTCCCATCAAAACGAACGGAAACATCGGCAAGATAAATATTATCATACGAATAATTAAACGTTCCAAGTCCACCTAACAAACGACTTTTTGAGTCAGAAGCAGAAGGATTGCCGGAAATAGAATGTGCATATCCCGGAGATGAAAGATTGCCGGAAGGGAAACCGCGATAATCAATCGCAAGTCCCGTACCTGTACTTGAAGTAGCATTTACACCAACTAAGAAGTTCAAGTTATGCTTTTTTATGCTACGATTGTATGACAATGTCATTGTAGCATCCCAACTTAGACTATTATTAGTCACTACATCCAACTTACCAGATATGACGTTATTAAGCCCTAAAATATCATCATTCTGTTTCGAACGCGGATCAAGAAAATCATTTGCTTCAGAGTTCGACTTGGTAACGCTGAACTGACCTTTCAAAAGCCAATAAGAATTAATATTCCACAATAATTCGGTATTATTAATCAACTCCCACGATTTATCACGGCTATAGTTACCAAGCGTAGCTTCATACAATGGGTTAGGACTACCGGCACTTCCATTCCATGGATAAGTCGTTTCCAAATATCTGCCATTCTCATCCAGATATTCATCATATGGAAGTTTAGAAGTATAATCCGAGAAACTGCCATAAGGAGAATCCGCCGATTTGGTATATGTATAAGAAAAGCTATTCCGCAACTGGAAAGATCCCAAGCGATAAGACAACGAAAGCCCACCAGCCATACGGTCACGAAACGACTCTTTCATAATCCCGGCATCTTTATTATAAGAGAGATCAACTCCCCAACGCAGGTCATCCGTACCACCGTCCAAATATATGCTGTGTTTATGATTAAACACTGTACGAAGTGGTTTTGATAGCCAATACGTATCAACGCCCCGTACTACATTATTCAACTTCTTATTATAAATCTCATCTAACGATGCTTGTTCTGATACATAATTATCTGCTTTCGGATCTGCTTTAAACAAGCCGGCCGCAACTTCTGTTTGAAGTTTCTCACGAGCATTCATCAGGTTATAATCCGTTAAATCAGGGTATTCTAACGTTCCTGTAAAATTATAACTGACATTGATCTTACCCGGCTTAGGAGTCACTGTTGTAATAATAACGACACCATTTGCAGCACGAGAACCATACATTGCTGTAGCAGCAGCGTCTTTCAAAATAGTGATGCTTTCAATGCGGCTAGGATCCATATCATACAGCTTCTCTACACTGATTTCAAATCCGTCCATAATAAAGGTCGGAAGATTAGGATTATTCTTCAAAGCAGATTTGGAAAGGCTTTCTGCATCCAATTCTGTTGTACCGATACCGGATCGTCCACGGATGTAAAGTTCCGGTACGCTATTCGGATTAGATCCCATCATATTGTTTTCAGCAATGCGGAAAGAAGGGTCAAACACCTGCAAAGCCCCCAGCACATTCGTTTTTGACACAGACATCAGTTGGTCTGCCGAAACTGTTACAGAAGTACCTGTAAAACTATTCTTGCTAATCTTCACATAACCGGTCACTACCACTTCATCCAGCTGTTTTGCATCCGGCTTCATCACTATTCGTAACGGTTTCCCATTGGTAACTTTTACATTTTGAGTGGTCATACCTAAATAAGATACTGTCAAAACAGGGTTAGTCTGATTCAATAGAGTAATGGAGAAATTCCCTTCAACATCTGTTACTGCAGAATGCTCTGTTTTCAATAATTTGACATGAGCACCCGGCAAGGGTCCTCCTCCTTCATCAACTACAACTCCAGTTACAGTTTTTTCTTTTGGCTGTTGATATACAATAGTCACAATATTGCCTTCAATCTCATAAGTATAGCCTGTATTAGCCAATACTTTATCCAAAACTTCAGTGATAGGTTGCCCCTTACTTTGGATCGTGATACGAGACATACTCTTTACTTGCTCAGTGTTATAAATAAAGTTCAAACCTGTCTGAGCTTTCACTGCATCAAAAAACTCTTTAACTGATGCAGACTTTAAATCAAGGGATACTTTCATTGAATTAGACTGCGCTGTTGCCGATATCGGTGCGAACAACAGAAAAATAATACAGAGAGACATCACAATACGCTCTCTGGCCCTTTTTATTTGCATGACCTCCTCCTTTTTAGTAAATGTGGTTAATAATTGTTTTATTCTCTTCTAATAATAATAGCTTCTCCTTCAACATCCATTTTCAGATGAGTAACTCTTTGAATTGCTTTTAATATAGGAATTATGGAACCGTAACGATCAAGGTCACCGGTAAAACGTGTTGTCTTTATATCTTCATCTTCAAACATAACTTTCTTATTATACCAACGAGATATCACCTCCATAAGGGTTTCCAAAGAACAATTATCAAATACAAAACGTCCACTATTCCAAGCAACATAAGGTTCTATATCTACCTTACTGATTTGAACCTCCTGTGTTGCTTCATTTAGTACAACCAATTCTCCCGGATGTATCCTATGCTCATCTCCCTGATTAGAAAGAACACTGATAGACCCTTCCACCAATACCACTTTCGTGACTCCGGCTACATGTGTATTGACATTAAAAGAGGTACCATATTGCTTGACAATCCCATTTGCCGTTATAACCCGAAACGGACGTTTATTATCTTTAGCTATTTGAAAATAAGCCTCTCCGTCCAGATAAACAGTACGGCTAACTGCGCTAAAATGCGACGGATACTTTAAAGTCGTATTATAATTCAAATGAACTTTTGTTCCATCCTCAAAGGTGAGCCAAAATTCACTATCATCATAAGTGACTAATTTATTATTGTCAGTAACAGAGACTTCCTCATTTTCTGATTGCGTTTCTTTCACAACTTTAGAAGAGGGCACCGACAAGATAGCCGAGTCCTGCAATGATTGATTGGTAACCGATTTCAATTCAACTTCCTGCCCACCGGGCAATACAAGAGTAGCTTTCTGCTTTCCCATCTTTTCCGACCGCAACATTGCCAATTGATCGTCCTGTACTCTTACGGGTCCGATATCGGCATTTCGCCACATTCCCATCCAAATAGCAGCACCAATAATTATAGGTATCATAAGGATAGCAGCATATTTCCAAAGCATCCTGCGATAGATTCCACGAACTTGAAAATGTTTCTCCTGAAAGATTTCCCAAGCCTGTTCCTCGTCTATTGTTGCAAACTGACGATATCTTTCAGACAACTCAGTATCTTGCATTAGACATTCATAATTCTTTTTATTTTCTAGAGAACTTTCAATCCAAGCCTGCAATCGTTCCTTTTCTTCTTCTGAAAGCTGTCCTAGTAGCTGATCATGAATTACAGAATTTATATTTCTTTTGCGTTCCATTATATATTTTGCATTATTATATAAAAGACGACCAAACAAATAAAATGAGGGACAAGTTAAAGCTATTTTTTTTTCAGGAAACATCTTTTTTATGGAAGAATAGACAAAAGCAGTGCAAAATGATATGAACCTAATTTTTTCCTGAGAAAAGACATTGCCCGTTTCTTTTGTGTCTTAACGGTCTCGAGAGAAACATAAAGTGCGGCTGCTATTTCCTCATTCTTCTTACCTTCCATATACAACAAAAAGACTTGCTTGCAACGTTCCGGCAAAGAGTCAATGGTCATAAAAAGTTGACGAAAGATCTCCTCTGTGAAGAAATCATCTTCTTCCTCATCTCCGACTCTGTATGCCTGATGTGATTCGATAATCTTTTGCAAATAATCAAATTCGACATCCTTATGCTTGAGATAATCAATTGAAGCATTCCGGACGGAATTATATAAATAGGCCTTAAATGACACCAATGACTTAAATGACATTTGCTTTTCCCAAATGGTAGAAAACAGTTCTTGTACAATATCCTCCGCAACTCCAGATTCCCCTGTTATTTGTATTGCATAACAAACCAATGCCTTATAATAAGTCTTATAAAGCATACGGAAAGCTGTAGCATCCAGTTTATTTATCTGTTCTATGGAAATCTCTTTGCTATCCATCTTGGGCATTTTGTGCCAAAAATACAACTAAATAGCGATATTCCATACTAAATACACTATAAAATCATTCAGAGCATATCGCAAGAATTTAATAAAGATTTACAAACAAGTTACAACTCTGATACTAAAAAATAAAAAGCACCCTATCGTAATCACTACGACGGGGCGCTTCATTAGCAATAAGATGCTAATATTAACACTAAATTATCAAGAGAGAGATTTATTACTTTTTGTCGGGAGTTACTTCTGGAGCAACCAATTTCTTGATTGATTTCATATTCAGATACAAAAAGGCCAACCGCGGCTGTGCTTCCTGAACAACCAATTCTAATGAATCTGATGTTACGTAACCAATACGTTCACGCGTCTTATACACTTCTATTTTTCCATCGTCTTCTTTGCTGAATCCTTCTATAATCAAATAGCCGTCCTCATCTATCTTCCATGTTCTAAGATCTAAAGACGGTACGTTGATGGCAGAGCATTTTCCACCTTTTTTAAACTCAAACCCCTTGAGTTCGCCTGTTGATTCATAGGTATAAGGGTTGCACCATTTACCAATAATTTGTTTCTCCACTTTTTTCTGTCCGTAGCTGCTGAATGCAAAGCAAGACAGAGCCATAACTGTCATTAATAGTTTCTTCATTTTAATTTATTTTTCTAGTAAATCATATTTCTGATCAATTCCACGTTCTCGCAAATGAATACCCTCTTTCATCCAACGCGGCTCTTTTGTTCCTTTCAGGTAATAATCAAAGAACTGTTTCATCCGGATAGTCCAGTCTTTCTGTGCAGCCTGATTACCAAGAAAATGCCCTTCACCTTTGTAATTAAGATGCCATGCCGGACGTTGTAAACGACGCATAGCTAAATAAAGTGCACGACCTTGTTCGTAGGCAACAGCCTCATCCTTATCATTATGCCAAATTAATAATGGAGTATGTATCTTATCCGCTTCTACGATAGCAGAGCTTGCCAAATACTTATCTTTGGCTTCCCATAAACTCTTTCCCATACGGCTTTGCCATTCTTCATACATGAAATAACGCGGCAAACCGCTTCCACCACGAATACCCAAATAACCGGTTACCATATCAGTAATAGGAGCCCCGATATTAGCACAAGCGAATATATCCGTCTTCGTCACCAGATAACTAGCTTGGAAACCTGACCAACTATGTCCCTGAAGACCTATTTTTCCCGGATGCGCTATCCCCTGCTCTATCAAGTATTTCGTTCCGCTTACTACTGCATCATAACTACTCTGTCCCGGTGTTCCTATGGTGAAATGCACATCCGGCATAAATACAATGTACCCATTACTTACAAAGTACATCACATCCGCCATTGCGCTACTCAACATAGGAGCGTGATAAGTGTTCAGTCCTCCGGAATGTGTTTCATAGAACTGTACCAGAACGGGATATTCTTTCTTAGCGTCATAATCTTCCGGCAAGTAAAGTATTCCCTTGTTAGGCTTATTCTCATAATTAGTCCATTCCACTAACTTTGCAGTACCCCATTTGTATTCGCTTTGTTGAGGATTAGCGTTCGTTATACGAATCGGATCAGAGAAACCCGATTTACTCCACCACAGATCACGGAATTCTGATACATTCTGACGATTCCAAATACAATACTTCTGATTGTCAGAAAAACGATGAATTGAATAGATGTAAGGACCTTCTGCGAGCTTCTTTAAGCGACCTTTCATGTCAAGTGAATAAATACCTTCATCCATTGTGTTTTCATCCCATACACTAACTATAATCGTCTCGTCCGGATTGAATACTTCTTTGTCAATATTGCTGGTCATTTTACGGATAGATCTCTGATTTTTGCGACCATACCCCTTAGTGATACATTCCGGCTGACGTTCTCCGGTCAAATCGATCTTCCACCAGTCATAAGCATCATAAATCAACACATTATTACCATCAGCAGTCCAACCAGCAATACCGTAAGCAGGTGCAGGATTCGGTTTGTCATAAGTTTCCTCGAATATCGGATACCCAATAGCTGTTGAAATATCGGTAACCTCACCCGTTTTTCCGTCAAACTTATTCCATACCTGTGCAACAGGATCATACATCACAGCCCATTTGCCGTTCACCGACCACCTCGGTCTTGTCCGATAGCTACGTCCTACCAATTGCTTTTCTCCCGTATGTACATTCACAGAATAAGTGTCAAACGGCATTTCATTAAGCCAGTCTTTCTGCGCACGATAAGGCGTTTCGTCTGTGTAAAGCACATAATGAATCTCTTCCGCACGGTCCGGCTCCAACAAATCAGCATGTCCGGGAGCTACTTCCGTCAATTTTTGGGAAGTAATGTCATAGATATATTTCGAATATTGAGGATGGGAATAACGGCTACGAGTCTGCAAAGTAGGTACTTCATATTCATCCCAGGTCCACAACTCCAGTTCAAAACTCTTATCCGGCTTTATTTCCTCTTCTTTCTTATCTTTATTTATCTTTTCCTGATAAGGTCTGAGTTCCATTGTCAGAAACTTCTGGCTACTTGACAGGTTAGCCCGGACAAGTTCCATTCCCGCAGGAATGACAATCTCCTTACGGTCGAATACAAGGTCGCAAGTATTATTCTTCAAGGAGAAATTATACCATAGTGAATCCTTCACAGTAAACTCTCCGGTCAGCCGTTCTTTGTCAAGACTGAAAGAAGAAAGTCCTTTCTTGACAGAACTTTGATAAATAGTCCGGTAGGGACCTACCAACGGGCCATAACACAAAGCATTTCCTTTGGCTTGTTTACGAATAAAAAGAATCGAACGATTCTGATTATACAGTGTATAGTAACCTATACTATCAATCTGAAATGCAGTTCCAGTCTTAAGGTGACGTACCACCAAACGATCGAAAGACGGAATATGGTTGACCGTATCTTTCGGAACGTTTGTCACTGAGACTGAATAAGGAGTTCCATTTACCGGCCGGAAAGACTCCTTATATTCCCATTCTTTCTTTACACCTGAAGAAAGTTCCATCAGGATCGTCTTCATATTTCCTGTAGAGTCAGCCTTCTGATAAGAAAGAGCTTGATCCGAATTATAAAACTCAATGTTTTCCACATCATTCAGTAGAATCTCCTTGTGGGTACGTGTATCAAATAGATGCACAGTTATTGCGTCGGTGTTTTCAGGATTGTACTCCATAGGTGCAATCTGGTAGGTAACCCAACGTCCTGTCGGAGAGATATCCGGCGATTCAACACGTTTCCACGACATGCAGGCTTCAATGTCAACCGGCTTCTTTTGTGTTTGAGCTTCGACACTCGGGACAAAACCGGCTAACAGTCCCACTATTAATCCGATTCCCATTATTGTCTGCTTCATTTTATCTTCTCCTTTCATCTTTTATCATATCTTTATTCAAATCAATATCACAGTCTGCCGAATTATCATGTAACAACAGACGTGCAAAATGACGCCACATTTTATGCTCAAAAAAACTCTCGGACTCACCGAAGAATCCATGAGTACATTTAGGTAACACAAACATATCGAAGTCCTTGTCCGCTTTAATCAACGCATCTACCAGACGTAAAGTATTGGCCGGATTCACAGTCTGGTCTATGGCACCGGTAAACAGCAGCAATCCATGCTTGTAGTTCTTCGCCAACTCCTGATTCGGACGCACACGTACACTATAATCATACGTTTTGCTTTCTACTCCCAAACTATCTTTAGTCGTTGTCACCTTCTCATCTACACCATAATGAATCTCTACAAAACCTTTATTGTAAATACGGTTATCATGGTTACCGGCCGATGAGACAGCAGCCGAATAAAAGTCCGGATAAGTGCAAATAGCGGCAGCCGACATAAATCCACCGCCTGAGTGACCGTAAATACCTACCTTGGTAGCATCTATAAAGGGATAACGGGCAGCCAGTTGTTCGATAGCATATTTATCATCCGCCAGCGGATAATCGCGCATATTGTTGTATCCATAGGTATGATAAGCCTTCCCACGCATTGGAGTACCCCCTCTATGGCCTACGGTAATTACAATGAATCCCAGTTGAGCCAAACGGGTGTTATAGACATCATTTATTGTGAAACGAGTCGGCACGTACTCGAAGAACGGCCCCGGATAAACATTTGAAATAATAGGGTAAACTTTCGTCGAATCAAAATCGGCGGGCTTCCACATCACACCATAAAGGTCGGTTACTCCGTCGGCAGCTTTTACTTTAAAACGTTCCGGAGCTTTCCAGCCCATTTCATAGACAGGTTGCAAGTCCGGTTTCTCCAATGTCATGATTACCTTCCCATTCCGGTTGCGAACCACATTTACCGGCTCCTGCGACACGGTAGAATATGAATCTACCAGATAGCGACAGGAGGGAGAGATACTGACTTCGTGTGACGCATTCTCCGGCGTCAACAGACGGAGTGCATTCGGACGATCCAAATAAGCTTCATAAAGAATATAGTAATAAGGGTCAATTCCTTTCTCCCGTCCATAACCATAGAAATACATCTTGCGTCCGACAGTATCAATCTGCGCAACCGGGCCGGCTACCCAAGTACCGTCTGTCAGTTGATTCTTCAGGTTTCCTGTTGCTGTATCATACAGATAATAATGTCCCCAACCGTTACGTTCGGATCGGAACAGGATTTCTTTTCCGTCATTCAGAAAAGAAACATTACGCATCTGATAATCGAGATACGGCTTGTTTTCTTCATGAATCACCACACGCACTTTTCCGGTCTCTACATCCACTTCGCAAATATCCGACTGGTTCCATGTACGGTTATAACGTTGGAAGTACAAGCGTTTTCCGTCTTTTGACGCATACAATACATCAATATACTGATCCGGCCAACGATTGATATCCACCTTCTTAACTTCCCGCTTTTCTATATCTCCCAACAGCAATTCATATTGAGTCACATTTTTATCGCCGGCCAATTCAGCTTTATAAGTAATCAGTTCAGGAGAAGCCTTGGATAAAGAATTAATAACCCACAAGTCACGGACCTTCCGGTTGTCTTCACGGACAGCGTAGAAACGATGGCTTCCCGGAATCCAGTGAGCCGATTCGGCTCCGAAACGGCCTTCCATCTTTCCTTCGTCTTCACGGTTGAATGTATAATCCGGCATACCGTCCGTCGTCAATTGAACCGGAATTGTATCCTGTCCCTTTTTCGGGTTTCCAACGAAATACAAGTTATCCTTACTGGCATAAAGAAAATACAAGCTATCCGGAGAATATTTCATCCAATACGGATCGCCCGTTTTATACGTCGGCTTCTCATCGAGTTGCTTCAATTCTTTTGTATGGATATTGTATGTATAAAGTCCGCGGTCAAAATCAATACGAATGGTTTCGTTGTCCTTCATAAATGTGAAAGACAAATGCGGATCTGCCGAAGAATAGGCTTTCTTGGTATATACTGCAATTTTGCTCAATAACTCATCCGTATCAAACAACAATCGTTTCTCCTTTTTCTTCGGATTGACATAATAATATTTCTTTCCTTCACGTGTTGTAAAAGAGTAATAAAAGCAATCCGTATCGTTGATAAACGTCGGTCTGACTTCTGTAGAATACTTATCTATAGGATTTTGCTCCAACAAACGGAACTTTTCCGCTAACTGATAATTCGCTTTTTGTTGAGCACCGGCAAGGTTGCATGATACTAATGCAACCGCCAGGCACAAATATCTAAAGAGAAAGTTTTTCATAAAATCTTATCTATTGTCTTATTTACTACGGTTAATATCTCCCCAATAGTCTGCACGGGTATCACCTAGCAAATGTTTGGCAAAGAAACGGTACATTTTCTTCTCAAAATACTCATCGGCAGAGCCATATCCATGACCGGCTCCGGGAATGACAAGCATATCGAAATCCTTACCGGCCTCAATCAAAGCCTGAGCCATACGGTATGTATGTGCAGGATTCACGTTCTTATCCATATCTCCGGTTACAAGCATCAAGTGTCCTTTCAGATTCTTGGCTATCTCTGCATTCGACTTTACTCTAAACTTGTATTCATATTCTTTGGTCTCGTTACCCAGACTGTCTTTCACCACCTTCTCTACTTCTCTTACACCATTGTAACATTCTCCCCAACCACGGTTATAGATACTATTATCATGGTTTCCGGAACAAGAAACGGCAGCCCTATAAAAGTCCGGATAAGTGCAGATAGCAGCCGCAGCCATAAACCCGCCACCGGAATGTCCGTAGATACCAACTTTCTTACCGTCAATAAACGAGTGGCGCTGAGCCAACTGCTCAATAGCATACTTATCATCTTCCAACGGATAATCACGCATATTGCCGTAACCGTAACGGTGATATGCCTTTCCACGCATCGGAGTATCTCCCCTATGGCCTACAGTGATTACAATAAAGCCAAGCTGCGCCATACGTGTACAATAGCTATCATCCAACGTAAAGTTAGTAGGTACGAACCCGAAGTATGGTCCCGGATAAACAACCGAGATAATCGGATATTTCTTTTCCGGATCAAAATTAGACGGCTTCCACATCACTCCATACAAATCCGTAACATTATCGGCAGCTTTCACCACAAAATTTTCCGGCTTCTTCCAACCGGCGGCATATACCCGACTTAAATCAGGCTTTGCCAGCTCCATAATCACCTTGCCGGCATTGTCCTTCAATAATATCTTCGGCTCCATATCGACTCTTGAGAATGTATCAATAAAGTAGCGCTTAGACTTCAAAAAGATTACCCGGTGCTGCCCGTCTTCTTTAGTGAGTAGAGTTGCTCCCTCGCGATCCATATTAGACTTATACAAACGATAGTAAAACGGATTGATCTTCGGGTCATCTCCATATCCATAAAAATAAACCGTACGTTGCAGCGTATCAATAGCGGCAATATGTCCGCTTACCCACGGTCCTGAAGATATCGCATTTTTCAGATTCCCTTGACCGTCGTAATGATAATAGTGTCCCCACCCTGTACGTTCAGAACGAAATAGAATATCTTTTCCATCATTCAGCACTTCCACACTACGTGCATGCGGATCACGATAAGGCTTATCCACCTCATGAATCAGTTCTTTGACTTCCAAGGTAGAGGTATTGACCGAACACACGTCTACCTCATCCCATGTACGTTTGGTACGTTCAAAAAAGACATACTTGCTATCCGACGTTACATTAAAAGGCATCACATACTGGTCATTCCACTTTTGTATCTTCGCTTTTTTCGCAGTCCGTTCTACAATATCAATGATTACAAGTTCATTCTGGGTTACATATTTATCTCCCGGAAATTCATACTTATATTTCTTCAACTCCGGTTTGTCCGAAATCGAATTAATCACCCAAAAGTCACGCAATTTCCGATTATCATCAAGCACAATATATGCATGCCGGCTATCAGGACACCAACGAGCATTAGAAGGAACTTCACCATTCTCCCCCGCATCATCCTCACGAGCATACGAAAAATCAGGGACTCCGTCTATAGTCAATTGCACTTCCGTAGTATCTACTCCCAATGCTTTATTGCCTTTCACATACAAGTTATGGTCTTTCGCATACAGTATATACTTCTTATCCGGAGAAAAATTCATCCATGTATATATCGGCTCGTCATCTCTGTCGTCCGCCTTTTTCTCCTGCACTTCTTTTAATTTGCGAGTGATTCGATTATAATCATACTTTTTCGATCTGTAACTGAATACAAACGATTTTTGATCTTTTGCGAACTTTAATTCCGACAGATCCAGTCTTACTGGATTTACAACCTCACGAGTTAAACCGGAAATCAACATAGCCATCTCCACATTATCGAAAAGAAACTCTTTCTTTCCCTCCTTGGGGTTGACATAATAGTAGTGTTTACCTGCCGAGGTCGTAAAATCAAACCAGAAATTATCCGTATCATTGATTTCATGCGGATAAAGGGACATACTATTATTAGACAGTTTTCCCCCTAAGGTAAACTCATGAAATTTCTCCGCCAACTCATAATTGGCTTGCACTGTATCATGCACGGTAGGAGTTTGTCCCCATCCTTGCAATGCAAGAATAAAAGACAAGCTGCCGGCAATAAAAAGTTGTTTTAATACCATAATGGTTATTTTATTAACACAAGAATCACTTCAAAAGTATTCTTCTAGAAAGCAAATGACATATAATCCTCACCATATCCCAGTTTATAAAGGACATCTACTATTTTACCAAACTTCTTGTTTTCTTCCGAAGTCGTTTCATTCGGGAATTGTTGTTTAAGAGAAACTGCCGTACAAGTACCGTTTTCTAATTTTTTTTCTACAACACCATATATATAGAAACTTCCATCTTCTAAGGCAACACCTAATTGTCCGTCGTAAGGATACTCCAGAAGATTAAAACTTTTGTCCACATCCAAGCTCGCCATTGCCTTGACTGCTGCAGGTAACGGTTCACCCAATGGCATCAATTTTCCCCTATATTCCACATCTCCATATGCATCCCACCCATATTGATAGTAATAAAGCTGGTTTCCATCGGCAATGACCACACTACGCCTGTTTCCAAAGTTAGCCATACCTCGATAATCATTAATAACACCCAGAGTAGCCTCGTAATACCAGCCCTCCAAGCAATCAACATACCTTTTTTCGGCTTGCAGCCCAAAATAACGCAATTCATATACTGATGTTGCTTCGTCTTTCAAGAGAACTGTCCAATATGGTTCAGCTTCTGTAACATCATTCCGATATTGATATGGAGCCGGCAATGCATCTACCACCGTCTTTTCTATATTAGAGAAATGGTCCTCACCGCTTGGGTCGGTGATATAATACATATTTCCACTTGTATAACTAGAATTTTCGGTAATAATCGTACCTACAGTAGCAAAGCCCATATCCAGTATTCCTACCAATGAATTGTCTTCCTTCGTTAACGCAAGCATCACATCTGTGCCATTGTCATTGAGCTTATAGGCTTGGAATAAACGGCTGAACCGAGTATTGTTATTCAATCCTATAGGCAGATAGGTACCTGCATGGAAGTCAGTCACGTCCGCCTTTTTTTCCCAATAAATCAATCCATTTTTATCCAGTAAGGCCTTGGAGGAAAAAGTCATGGCAGCTTCCACCGGAGAGAAATCAGTAGGTATATCTCCATGAAACTCCTCATCCGTGTACACTTCACGTTCCAGCGTCTTACCATTAAGTTCAACCCAACGGTCTTGCTTAACAACCACCTCGTCGTATATGTCAATACCATACTCACCACTATAATCCATATTGCCAATATTATTCATCAATCCTTTCGGGTTTGAACCAAGATTGGGAACAATATCACGCTTCACTTCATGATAAACCAACGAATCGCGGGTAATTGTCTTTCCACCATACGTAACCTGATAGCGTTGTGTTGTAGGCACAATGAAATGAAGCACAGAACGTCCGCCTTCATCTGACAGAATCATCCATCCACGCTGATAGATAGACCTTACCTTAATAATAGTAGATTTTCCGAACTTAACACCCGATTTGTTATCTGTTACCGCAAATGTCACCTGAAACGTACCACTCTTGTTAGCTTTAAATGTATAAGTGGCATCTGTTTCACCTGCCTGCAGCTGTTTGTCTATATACCATTCATAGCTGACATCAGGTGTAATGCTATCTATCGTAAACTTGAAAGTAGGCGCCAATACTAATTCGTCTCCTTCTATCATGTTATAGTTAGTAGCGAAGTTCTCAAAATTGAATGCACCACCTTGCATTTCATTTATTTGTTTGTAGTTATAGTTGTTGTCATCATCCAGACAACCAGATACAATTCCGGCAAAAACAGCTATCACTGCATATATTCCTAATTTTTTCATACTTTGCAATTTTATAATTATCCTGCCACTTCCACAGTAATCACTTTTTTATTTTCATCTTTTACCCAATCCTCTTTATCCTTTCCTTCATTCATCTGCTTTAGAGTATTCTTCAATTTCAATGAATACTTACGCAGCACCTGCTTGTCTTTTCCGTCGAACACCATATCATCTTTCTTCAACTCGTTCAGAAACATCTGATACTTCGTTTCCGAATACTCACCTAAATAATAATCTTCGACTGAATTTGCCGGGTAACTTTCCGTTCCCGCATCGTTCACCGACCACCAACTAGGCTTAAACAAACGGTCAGTGATGGTGATGAAAGCACGTGAATACAAACGATCACCCTGCTTTACACCATTTGCTTCTACGACCTGCAATGCCAATACCTTCGTTTCTGTTTTCAGCATCGGATCATTCTTCAACGTCACGTAGATGGTATCTGTTAGTAGCCCCTTTCTAATCTTGCAATCCGAAGGCAATGTATATAAATTGGCAGGCAAAGTGGTACGTTCGACATCTGCACTTATATTAAAATGCAAATCTTCGTCCTGCATTTGCCCGTAAACAGAGACTTCAATTGGAATTTCGGCATCCTCACCTTCATTATACATTTTAAAAGATACTGTAGTGGTATCCCTGGTCATATCATTGGCAAATTTCAAATAGGCTGTGTCGTTACTGTTGAGCAACAATCCCTTCTCTTCACATGAAGCAAGCATCAGACCTGCGGCACAAACCAACACTCCCCATATAGCATATCTTATCTTCATTTTTGTTTCTCTTAAATAGTTGTTCTAAAATAGTTCGTTACACTTAAATATTTGATTCAGAATCGGGTTTTGGCAATACCATATTTTCATCAGTCGGCAAAACATCGCTATTATAATAAGAGCTGGCCGGCATCGACCGATTCAACCGTTTATACATATAGAAAATCTGCCCTTCACCCAAAAACTCACGACGGGCATCATTTACCAGCAGATTAATAAATTCCGATTTATTTGTGACATTATCAAACGTCTTCGATATTCCTCTTCCTTTCTTCACCAATTCCAAATAGCCTTGCGCTTCTTCGGGATTTGTATCGAAAATCGCTTCAGCGGCAATATAATAGACTTCGGACATACGTATCATAGGAATCATCCGATTATTTGTTACCCCGATTTCCTTGCTCTCTGTCTGCTTGTAATACTTCAAAGTACGATAATAATAATAATCCTTTTCTTCCAATTGATACCTAAACCGCCAGTCACTATCCTTTTCATCTCCATACAACTCTTTCGCAATCTCACTATCAAGGCACAAATAATGTTCTATACTGGCACCATCTGTAGCATGGTTAATTTCCTGATCCCATTCTACCAATTCCGTTGGAGAATAAAGCCCGAAAATAATATTGTCATACATCTTCATATTTCCATTTCTGAAACCGTACGAACTGGTAGATGCAGCAAAATAGCCGGTTTTATTTTCTTCATCAATAATTTTCTTGGCTTCCGCATAAGCCTCAGCATTCTTTCCTGCATACAGGTAAACACGGGCCAGTTCCGCTGTTACCGCATAATAATTCAAACGATAGCCTCTACATCCTGCAAATTGTTTTTCTGAAGCTGTAGCAATGTCGAATCTGTAGTTCGTACTCATACTGGACGTTTTATCCACTTCTTGCAAAATACGCTGCGCTTCTTTCAAATCAGCAACAATCTGTTCCAAGCAATAGCGAACTGTCTGATGGTCGTTGATATAGCTGGGATAAACGTTGACATAGGGGATAAAAGTACGGTTATCTTCCCGACCATCTTTCCAGAAGTTGACAGAAGAAGGGGACGGAGCATAAATACGAAGCAAATCAAATTGTACAAATGCTCGTAGTCCGATAGCCTCACCCAAAATCATCTGACGTTCACCATCAAGCCCGTAAAAGAGACCAGGGTCAGCTTTAGCTGCCTGCTGCGCCAATTCATTGCAATTGGCAACTACATTCCAAGCAGCGTTCCACATTGCGTCAGTGGTAGGCACCAATTCGGTATTCTTAAATGCAAGCTCTGCTATTCTTCTCATGGCGTTTCCACCACCCGCAATCGGAGCTTGATCTATATAATAAGACTGTGCCCAAGCATCCAGAATCCCCCAAGTAAGGTTACTTCCATACAAATCAAAAGTAGCCATCTTCCGGTAAATACCGTTCGTCGCCGTACGGAAACCATCACCGGAAGAAAATAAATATTCCTCCTTTATCTCATCAGAAGGATAAAGGTTGAGCCAATCTGAACACGAAGAGAGTGTTAGGGCTGCTAACGCAAAAGAAATAAACGCAGTATATATTTTTCGTATCATAATGGTATACTTAGAATTGTGCTTTAATAGAGAAATCAACCGTCCATGACTTCGGATAGCTTAAACCTCGCTCCTGACGGATAGAATTCCAGTTAATAAAATCGCGTGTACTTGTTTCCAACCGGAGCATATTCATCCCCAAATGCTTCTTTACCCATTCTCGATTGAAATCATAGCTCAAAGTCAATGCGCTCAAACGCAGATAAGCCTTATCCTGAACGAAGCGTGAAGTCGGCATAGTAACAAGGTTAGCATCTTTAATATCCTTAAATTGGGCAATATCTCCCGGTTTTTTCCATCTGTCGGTCAACACGCGCAAGTCTACGTTTTCGTATGGTATTCTGGCATTTTCTACCCGGTCAACCAAAGTCTGATTATACTCCTGTCCACCCCATTCATATTGGAAAGCGGCAAATAAACTCCATTCCTTATAAGCAACATTCAATCCGACAGAGCCGTTGAATTTAGGTTCAGTATTACCAACGACCACTTCCTGAGTAGCATTCCAACTATCGGACACGCTACCGTCACGATTCAGGAATATTTCCTTGCCCGTAGTGGGGTCAATCCCCAAAGACTTCACCGCCCAAATGGAAGTGAGCGATTGTCCTTCCTCATATTGAGAGATAGGTACTCCATATTGAGGGTCGTAGCTACTATATGCCTGTTCATCTATAGCCTTCTGATAGAAATCCCTCACACGCTGATTGTAGGCACGTTGCGAATCGGATATTTTTACAATCTTATTCTTGTTATGTGCCATATTCCCCCACAAAGCCACCATCCAGTCTTGATTGCGGAACACTTCACCGCGTACCTGTAATTCAAATCCCTGATTCAGCACTTCACCCATATTATCTTTATAGCTAGAGAAGCCGGAAGTTTGAGACAAGCTGACATCATTCACCAAATCAATAGTTTTATCATGATAATAATCCACATCCACCGTTAAGCGCCGATTCAGGAATTGCATTTCAATACCTACATTAAACTTATCGGTCTTTTCCCATGTCAGGTTGTTATTTCCCAAGGCTTTCAACACTGCGCCAAAACCTGTTGCGTACCATTCGTCAAAAAGCGACTCATACATGGTTGTAGCAGCATAAGCCGGGAAACTGGCTTTTCCAGTCCGACCATACGATGCACGCAGCTTCAATTTATTGACAATCTGGTTTCCTTTCAAGAACTCATAATTATGGATATTCAATCCCAAACCGCCAGAGAAGAACGGTGCCCAACGTTGTTTGGAACCAAAATCCGATGAGCCATCAAAACGAACAGAGAAATCGGCCAGATAAATGTCGTTCCACGTATAGTTTCCGGTAGCCCATGTACTGACCATGCGTGAAGTTCCTTCGGTACGTGACGGTTTTTTATATATTTCAGCGGCATAATTAGATGAATGAAATTGTCCGTTCGGGAATCCGCGGTAATGAGCATTCGTTGCATCCGATGACCCGGAAGACGCTTCCCACGACACAGACAGATTCAGATTATGCTTATTGAAAGAGCGGGTGTAATATAAAGAAGCATTCGCATTCCAATTCAGACTGTTGCCATTATCTACATAGAGGTCACCCAAATTATGTACACCGTCTTTAGTAGCAGATGCAGTTGTCTTCGCTGACAATGGGTCGATAAACTGCTCTCCATTGGAGTATTTGCGATTCACACTGAATTGGCCTCTGATAGTCCAATAATCGGTCAGATACCAGTTCAGACTCAAGTTATTGGAAACTTCATCATAAGCACTCCAAGAATAACTGCCAAGAGTCGCTTCATATAGTGGATTTTTAGCATCCCGCCCACTATTTACCAGTGAAAATGTCAACCCTTCTTTCAATGTCCCGTCATTATTATAAGGCGTATCATACGGTTCCATAATGGTATAATCGCTAAACGAACCATAAGGCGACTCGTTCGATTTGGAATGAATGAACGATACAGTATTCTTCACTTGTAAAGACTTCATACGAAAATCCAAAGAGAAACCAACACTATAACGGTCACGTCCAGAACCTTTCATCACACCATTCGCTCCATTGTAAGATGCATCTACACCCCAACGCAGATTTTGCGTACCTCCTTCTATAAAGAGGCTATGCTTATGGTCGAATGCATTTCGCAGAGGTAATACCATCCAGTCAGTATCCACACCACGTTGAATTTCAGCAAATTTTTTGTTGTAATCATAGATTTCAGTACCAAAATCATTATTATCAAAAAGTCCGGAAAGGCGTTCTATTTCCAGTTTCTCCGAAGCATTTGCCAAATTATAGTCGCGTAAATCGGGCATTTCCACCGTACCAGTGAAGTTGTAAGAGATACGTACTTCACCCGGCTTCGGAGTGACAGTCGTAATAACTACCACACCATTAGCGGCACGCGAACCGTAAATAGCCGTAGCGGCAGCATCTTTCAGGATAGTCATACTTTCTATACGACTGGGATCTAAGTCATATACTTTTTCGATACTAACTTCGAATCCATCCATGATGAATGTAGGAAGATTCGGATTATTTTCCAAATTCGATTTAGATAATTGATTTTTATCCAAATCTCTGACACCTACCCCCGAACGTCCACGAATATACATTTCAGGTAATGCGTTCGGATCGGAGCCAAACTGTGTATTAGTCATCAAACGGAAAGAAGGGTCGAATGACTGCATAGCATCCAGCACGTTGGTCTGTGACACCTTACGCAACTCATCACCTGTTATTTGGGTAGAACTACCGGTAAAGCTTGACTTACGGACATTGCTATATCCTGTAACGACCACATCTTCCAGTGTTTTCACATCATCAACCAGAGTAATTTCAATACTTTTCCGGCGTGTAGCATCTACCTGAAGTGTTTGTTTTTTCATTCCAATAAAAGAGACTTCCAAAGTCACTTTGTCACTTTTCACATCCAACGTAAACTCACCTTCGATATTGGTAGAAGTACCCGTACGAGTACCTTTTACGATGACGCTAGCTCCTGGTATCGGTTCTTTATTTGAATCAATAACCGTACCACGAATACGATTGTCACGCTTCTCGGTCTGCAATTTACGAACAACAACAATACCGTCTTTCACCACATAATCAAATCCCTGGGGATTTAAAATCAACTTCAGAGCGACTTCCCATTTCTCATTTTTTGCATTAATTGATACGGGAGGAACTCCTTTAAACATTTGTGAATTATACAACATATTCACTCCTGTTTGTTTCTTCACTGCATCCAAAACTGTCTCGATAGAGACATTATGCAGATTCAAAGTTACCGTCTTATCCTGTGACGGTAGAGCCCATGTGCTAAATGTGCAACACACTGCCACTAAAAAACATAGTAGCCATCGTTTTTCTCTCATAAATTAATGATTAAACTTTACCTAATATTCTATTTATTCTTACTCTTTCATTCCATCGTATATCAACACTTTCCGGCCACTGATTTTATAAGTCAGATCGCCTGTCAGTTCCAAAGCATCCAAGAAAGAATTGACTGCTCCATAACGTTTCAAACTACCACTGTAAGTTATATCGCGTAGATCCGGCGTTTCATAATAAACCTGTATATCATACCAGCGTTCGAATGTCTCCATAATCTCCCCTAAAGAGCGGTTTTTAAAGTTGTACACACCGTTTACCCAACCGATATATTCGTCCAGATCAACGGTACGTTTCTCTGTGCCATTGGCAGAGACTACTGCTTGTTCGCCCGGCTGAAGAGTTACCGTTCCGACATTCGGTGCAGAGAATTGTACTTTTCCGCGCACCAATGTAGTGTAACAAACGGAAGCATTAGTATAAGCATTCACATTAAACGCCGTACCAAGCACCATCACTTCACCAAGATGAGTTTGTACCACAAATGGATGAGATTCATCCTGCACAACTTCAAAATAAGCCTCACCCTCCAGAGCTACAACCCTGCGTTTACCCGCAAAACGTACCGGATAAGTCAACTTAGAACCAGCATTCAAATGAACTGTCGTTCCATCAGCGAGGATTACAGTATTTTCCCCTCCACGTGGTATAATAAGTTCATTTGACTTAACCGGCTTCTCTTCGACGTTTTTCTCTTCGTGTTGTGTTGTGACGGTTGGTTCATATGACAGCACTCCTTCCTTATATTTTACCTGGACGCCGTCTACTATTACGTTAACTTCTTTCTTATGCACATCAATAATGCTGCCATCGGGTAAAGTCAATTGTGCCTGTTGAACTCCCGGCTGAATCAATGGTCTGCTTTCCTCTTCAATCGAACCATAATTCGACATATAGAAAGATAAACCGATTACTAAAAAAACAACAGCTGCTGCAACAGACCACCAAACCCGGAAAGTACGAGGCTTCTTTATTACCTCCGGTTCCGTTTGTCCGATTTTCTGAAGGAAAGATTCATAGGCTTTCTTTGATGAATAATTTTTATATTCTCCAAATGCAACTCTTAATGTCTCACCATTCTGCAATTGCTCATACACTTTTTGCAAGTCCGGACATTCCGCCAATCGCTTTTCAAGCTCTTGCTGTTCCGATTCATTAGCTTCTCCTAAAAGAGCTTTCTTCATTAAAGCGGCATCTTGATATACATTTTCGAACTTCTTCATCTTATTTCTCCTTTTTAAATTAAACAACTGTTTAATTTGCTTTATTATAGATATACATAACTCACAGAAAAGGGTGACAAAAAGATGATATTTTTTTGAGATAAGATTATAAAGAAGAGGATTTTAAGAGTAAGAATATAACATTATGTCACGATATAAAAGGAATCCGTTCGCTTTTAACAAAGAAAACAAATCTTAAGTAATCAATAAAAAGATGAAGATGTATCAAATTGACTTTTTTATCTTTTTAGAGAAATAAACAAAGAATAATAGAATGAACAGAGTCGCCCAGCCTCTCACGAAGGAATTTATAGCTGCGTGTCTTTTGAGTTTTAACAGTATTGATACTTATTTCTAAACGTTCCGCTATCTCTTCCCATGTATGTCCTTCGATTCTCATTAAGATAATCCGGCGTTGCTCGGACGGAAGTTCTTCGATATAGCAATAGAGTTGCCGGATAATTTCTTCTTTCACCGTCAATGCATAAATCATATCTTCGTCCTCCACGCTTTCTTCTTCGGCTAAAGAATTCAATATGGTATCATGAATTTGATTATTGCGTATATATAATAAGGTATTATTATAGCAGGCACGATAAAGATAATTGGTAAGCTCTTTTATATCGGAAAAGGTACGCTTCCCTTCCCATACAGAAATAAAAACGTCTTGCACCAAATCTTCTACCGCATCGGGGACCGGCAATATCTTTGATACATAAACACATAAGGCAGTATAAAAACGATCGTAGAAATCGCCCCACATCTTTTCATCCTTCCGGTTTACTCCCGCTACTATGGTGTCAATTTTATCGTTCATACTGTCACATTACCTGCGAAAAAAGGAAACAGAATTCATAAAAATCGCCGTAACTACTTACTTTTGCGATATTTACGATTGCAAATATATTGTTTTTTTTCAAAAACGCAGACTTTGCCGGCTTACAAAATAGAAAATAAAAAAGTTCTTTCTCATACATAGAGATTTTTTCACTTTCATCTTTCATCTATCACCAGACTTCTTGAAACAGTTTATTCATAGTACTTTCAAGCATGGTGATAGATTGCCGGTAACCTATCACCTTATCTATCATCTATCACCACCATTTTATCGCTCTGATTTCTTGCTTTTTCCCTTCAATTTTACCGGGAATCTTGTCCTATCATAGCCCCCAGACTTTATTTTCTTGATTTCAAATATAAGTCAGCCAAGACAAATGCTGACAAAACAATCATAAGCTATAGGACGGCGGTTCGTATCCCACAAGACGACGTTCTGTTTCATGCTTTGAAACACTCTGTTTCATTACGGGAAACACTTTGTTTCACACCGAGAAACGAATCGTTTCAAGCTTTGAAACAAAGTGTTTCAAATAGGGTTGAAACTAATTGAATCCAGGCAAATAACAAATTGCCCCAAAAGAAACTCGAACGAGCTTACCTTACAGTTCAAATGAGAAGCAAAAGAAAATAATAGTTGGAAATGAAAGGGCACAAAAAAAGAGCGAATCATTCCGCTCCACCTTTAAAGAATCCCCATAAATGGGATTCTTCTTTTTCTTCATCTTTCATTTACTCTTTACCTGAAAACGTCTTTTTCCTAATACCTAATCAAAACAATCTTTTTCCTAAAAACTAATCTTAAAATCTAATACCTTAATTTTATAAACTAATACCTTTTAATTATTACCTTTTTCTAATACCTAAAACATAAGTAGTTTCACAACTACACTGCAAAGGTATAGCTGTTTGCGAAAACAGCAAAAGTCATCATACAAAAAATTACATTCAGACTTATTTTTTTGACTTATGTCAAGACGTATAGTAGATTTTGAGTGTAAACCTCACGTTTATTTTCACAGCAATCCGTATTTTCAACAAATATTTCCTTTTACTCTCTAGTTGCACTCATAATCGAGCAAGCACACAACTAACAAAAAGAAAGCAAAACAGAGAATTTAAGATACAATCTATTACCATTCTATCCAAAAACATACAATCACAAAAACCAATAAGCGGCCTATTTTCGAACAATCTGCATATTTCCAACCCAAAATTACGGCGTTTTTTTCAGTCAAGCCGGATTCCTCCCCGGATTTTCAGAAGCAAAAACAGCTTGAAGATACAAGTCTCGCAACTTTTCCGTAACTTTGCAGCGTTTGATAATAAATAAGATAGGAATGGATTTTAAGTACGACGTAATTGTAATTGGTGCCGGACATGCTGGTTGTGAAGCAGCGGCAGCCGCAGCTAATTTAGGTTCCAAGACTTGTCTCATCACAATGGACATGAACAAGATTGGGCAAATGAGTTGCAACCCGGCTGTAGGAGGAATCGCCAAAGGACAAATTGTACGTGAAATAGATGCACTGGGTGGACAAATGGGATTGGTGACAGATGAAACAGCCATTCAGTTCCGAATTCTAAACCGTTCGAAAGGCCCTGCCATGTGGAGTCCCCGCGCCCAATGCGACCGGGCTAAGTTCATCTGGTCCTGGCGGGAGAAATTGGAAAATACACCCAACCTTCATATCTGGCAAGATACAGTATGCGAACTGCTCGTTGAAAACGGTGAGGTTACTGGATTGGTCACTGCGTGGGGTGTCACCTTCAAAGCGAAATGCATTGTGCTCACCGCAGGCACTTTCCTCAACGGACTGATGCACGTAGGTCGCCATCAATTACCGGGAGGAAGAATGGCCGAACCAGCTTCTTATCAATTGACCGAATCCATCGCCCGTCACGGCATCACCTATGGAAGAATGAAAACCGGTACTCCGGTACGAATCGATGCACGCAGCGTTCATTTTGACCAAATGGAAACACAAGTCGGCGAATGTGACTTCCACAAGTTCTCTTTCATGAATACCAGCACGCACCACTTAAAGCAACTTCAATGCTGGACATGCTACACTAATGAAGAAGTACATCGGATTTTGCGCGAAGGTTTGCCCGATTCCCCCCTATTCAACGGACAGATACAAAGTATCGGACCACGCTATTGCCCTAGCATCGAGACCAAGATTGTTACTTTCCCCGATAAAGACCAGCACCAATTATTCCTGGAACCGGAAGGCGAAACAACACAAGAGCTATATCTTAACGGATTCTCTTCTTCACTTCCGATGGAAATACAAATTGCGGCACTGAAACAAATCCCGGCTTTCAAAGATCTGGTTATCTATCGTCCGGGATATGCTATCGAATATGATTACTTCGATCCGACCCAATTAAAACATACGTTAGAATCGAAGATTATCAAAAACCTGTTCTTTGCCGGACAAGTAAACGGAACCACCGGATACGAGGAAGCAGGAGGACAAGGATTGATAGCCGGTATCAATGCACACATTAACTGCCACGGCGGAGAAGCATTTACTCTGGCCCGCGACGAAGCATATATTGGCGTATTAATCGACGATTTGGTTACCAAAGGTGTGGATGAACCCTACCGTATGTTTACCTCCCGTGCAGAATATCGCATTTTGCTTCGCATGGACGATGCGGATATGCGCTTAACAGAGAAAGCGTTTAAGCTTGGGTTGGCAAAAGAAGATCGATATCAGTTAGTAAGAGGCAAGAAAGAAGCCGTGGAACAAATCATTTCTTTCGCGCGCAACTATTCGATGAAACCGGCACTAATCAACGATGCTCTCGAAAAAATAGGGACAACTCCCCTACGTCAAGGTTGTAAGTTGATAGAGATTCTGAACCGCCCGCAAGTGACAATAGAAAATATAGCAGAATATGTTCCGGCGTTTCAACGCGAACTGGAAAAAGCGACGAGTTCGGATCAAGACCGGAAAGAAGAGATTCTCGAAGCTGCCGAAATCCTAATCAAGTATCAAGGATATATTGATAGAGAGAGAATGATAGCTGAAAAACTAGCACGATTGGAGAGTATCAAGATTAAAGGAAAATTTGACTATTCCACCATTCAATCCCTTTCCACCGAAGCTCGGCAAAAGCTGGTAAAGATAGATCCGGAAACAATCGCGCAAGCGAGCAGAATCCCGGGAGTCTCTCCTAGCGACATCAACGTGCTGCTGGTGCTTTCGGGACGATAAGCGGCAACGTTTCACGTGAAACAAAGCATTTAAAGAAACGATATAATTCAATGATTATGAGCAAAGAAACACTAATCAAAAGCATTCGGGAAGTACCCGATTTTCCGATTCCCGGAATCCTGTTCTACGACGTCACTACTCTATTCAAAGATCCATGGTGCTTGCAGGAATTATCCAATATCATGTTCGATATGTATAAGGATAAAGGAATCACCAAAGTGGTGGGTATAGAATCAAGAGGCTTTATTATGGGACCGATTCTGGCAACCCGTCTGAACGCCGGTTTTATTCCAATCCGCAAGCCGGGCAAACTCCCAGCAGAAACGATTGAAGAAAGCTACGATAAGGAGTATGGCAAAGACACGGTGCAAATTCACAAAGATGCACTGGACGAAAACGACGTAATTCTACTACATGATGATTTGCTGGCAACAGGAGGCACCATGAAAGCAGCTTGCGAATTGGTGAAAAGACTAAAGCCTAAAAAGGTATATGTAAACTTCATCATCGAATTGAAAGAACTGAATGGAAAATCTTTGTTCGGAGATGACGTAGAAGTAGAATCGGTATTGTCTTTATAAAGGATTTGCCTCTATTTGCAGAGAATGTGTCAAAAGTAAGCAGCTAGCGATCTTTCGTACCTAACAATTATGAATACAGAACCAGAAAGCAGAGCCAATGAATATTTGAAAGGGATTGTAGCCAACCTTCCCGAGAAACCGGGTATTTACCAATACTTGAACACGGAGGGCACAATTATATACGTTGGAAAGGCTAAAAATCTAAAGAAAAGAGTCTACTCCTACTTCAGCAAAGAGCATGAACCGGGAAAGACACGAGTGCTGGTCAGCAAAATCGCCGATATTCGTTATATTGTAGTCAACACGGAAGAAGATGCGTTATTGCTGGAGAATAATCTGATAAAGAAATATAAGCCGCGCTACAACGTTCTATTAAAGGATGACAAGACATACCCTTCTATTTGCGTACAAAACGAGTATTTTCCCAGAGTTTTCAGAACAAGGAAGATTATCAGGAACGGTTCTTCGTATTATGGACCGTATAGTCACATACCATCCATGTATGCGGTACTGGATCTGATAAAGCATTTATATCCTTTGCGAACTTGCAGTTTAAACCTAACTCCGGAGAATATACGGGCTGGTAAGTTTAACGTATGCCTGGAATATCATATAAAGAACTGCGCAGGACCATGCATCGGGCTACAATCACAGGAGGATTATCTCAAAAACATTGATGAAATCAAAGAGATCCTGAAAGGAAACACACAAGAAATCAGCCGTATGCTACTGGAAAGGATGCAGACATTAGCCGGTGAGATGAAGTTTGAAGAAGCACAGAAGGTGAAAGAGAAATATCTTCTGATAGAAAACTACCGTTCCAAATCGGAGGTAGTAAGCGCTGTATTGCACAACATAGATGTATTTTCTATTGAAGAGGACGAGTCCAATTCCGCTTTCATCAACTATCTGCATATTACAAACGGCGCCATTAACCAGGCGTTTACATTCGAATATAAAAAGAAGCTGAATGAATCAAAAGAGGAGCTTTTGACACTGGGTATTATCGAAATGCGGGAACGCTATAAGAGTCAATCCAGAGAGATTATAGTGCCTTTTGAACTTGATTTGGAGCTAAACAACATCGTATTTACCGTTCCACAGCGGGGAGATAAAAAGAAATTGCTGGATCTTTCGATTCTAAACGTGAAGCAATACAAAGCCGACCGTCTAAAACAGGCGGAAAAGCTGAATCCGGAGCAAAGAAGTATGCGATTAATGAAAGAGATACAGCAAGAGCTGCATCTGGACAGACCGCCTTTGCAAATTGAATGCTTTGACAACTCAAACATACAGGGTTCTGATGCCGTGGCCGCTTGCGTTGTCTTTAAAAAGGCTAAACCCTCAAAGAAGGATTATCGGAAATACAATATAAAGACGGTTGTAGGACCTGACGACTATGCATCCATGAAAGAGGTCGTCAGAAGACGTTATCAGCGCGCTATTGAAGAAAACGCCCCTCTGCCCGACCTGATTATCACCGATGGTGGAAAAGGCCAAATGGAGGTCGTTAGAGAGGTGATTGAAGATGAGCTGAACTTAACAATCCCGATTGCCGGACTGGCAAAGGACAATCGCCATCGCACATCGGAACTGCTTTTTGGATTTCCTCCGCAGACTATCGGTATCAAACAGCAAAGCCCGTTATTCCGTTTGCTGACACAGATTCAGGATGAGGTGCACCGCTTTGCCATCAGTTTCCATCGTGATAAACGCAGCAAACGGCAGGTAGCATCGGCATTAGACAATATCAAAGGGATTGGAGAAAAGACAAAAACAGCGCTTCTGAAAGAATTTAAGAGCGTAAAACGGATCAAAGAAGCCTCTTTTGAGGAGATTTCCGCTGTGATTGGAGAAGCGAAAGCCAAGACTGTAAAAGAAGGTTTAGGTAACGAACAACAATAAGGAAATACGTCAGCCAAGGCGGCACTGTTCGAAAGTTCGAGCAGTGCCGCTCTAAATTTCAAACCATAACAATCAATAAGTTGATTATCACTATCAAGATAGCGAATTGACAACAAACAATAACGAATGGTCCTATTGACTACGGAGCGAATTCACAATATTTTCCCACCAACACACCGTTTTCTCTTCTGAATTTTGTAAATTTGCCTTTCCTAATCATGAAATAGAATAAATAATAATGAGAATAGTCATACAACGGGTAAGCCATGCGTCAGTAACCATTGAAGGACACTGTAAGTCGTCCATTAGGAAAGGGATGCTGATATTAGTCGGTATTGAAGAAGCAGACGGGCAGGAAGATATCGACTGGCTCTGCAAGAAGATTGTAAATCTACGTATCTTTGATGATGAGAATGGTGTAATGAACAAATCTATCTTAGAAGATGGAGGTGAGATTCTGGTTATCAGCCAGTTCACGTTACACGCTTCTACCAAGAAAGGAAATCGCCCCTCCTATATCAAAGCTGCCAAGCCGGATGTCTCTATCCCACTCTACGAACAATTCTGCAAAGATTTAAGCGGTGCATTGGGAAAAGAAATAGGTACAGGCATCTTTGGAGCGGACATGAAAGTTGAACTTTTAAACGACGGTCCCGTTACTATATGCATGGATACAAAAAACAAAGAATAATAACTAACCATCAACAATTATGACTCTGGAAGAAGCACAGAAACAAGTGGACCAATGGGTGAAAACATACGGTGTCCGCTACTTCAGCGAGTTGACCAATATGGCAGTTCTCACGGAAGAGGTAGGAGAACTGGCGCGTGTCATGGCCCGCAAATATGGAGATCAATCCTTTAAAGAGGGAGAGAAAGATAATATAGATGAAGAGATAGCAGACGTTTTATGGGTGCTTCTCTGCATTGCCAACCAGACAGGTGTAGACATAACCACTGCTTTCCAGAAAAGCATGGATAAGAAAACGAAACGAGATAATAAAAGACATATCAACAACCCAAAACTGAAAGATCATGGAAGAGAATAACTCACAGCCCAACAAGTACAATGCCGCATTGGCAAAGTATAATACCAATCTGAGCGATGCAGATATTCAAGCTCGCGTAGCTGAATTGATTGAGAAAAAAGTGCCGGAAAACAACACGGAAGACGTTAAGAAGTTCCTGTTCAACTGTATTGATCTAACTACTTTGAATAGTACAGACAGTGACAAAAGTGTGATGCACTTTACCGAAAAAGTCAATCAGTTTGACGACGAATATCCTGATCTTAAAAATGTTGCAGCAATCTGTGTATACCCCAATTTTGCAGCCATCGTTAAGAATACGCTGGAGGTAGACGGAGTCAATATAGCCTGTGTATCAGGAGGTTTTCCCTCTTCACAGACATTCATTGAAGTAAAAGTGGCAGAAACAGCATTAGCAATCGCAGAAGGTGCAGATGAAATAGATATTGTCATTTCCATCGGCAAATTCCTAAGCGGAGACTACGAAGGAATGTGTGAAGAAATACAGGAATTAAAGGAAGTTTGCAAGGAACGCCACCTCAAAGTGATCCTCGAAACTGGTGCACTAAAGAGTGCTTCCAACATCAAGAAAGCCTCTATCCTATCCATGTATTCGGGCGCAGACTTCATCAAAACTTCCACCGGCAAGCAACAGCCTGCCGCTACTCCGGAAGCCGCTTATGTGATGTGTGAAGCCATCAAAGAATACTACCAGAAGACCGGAATCAAGATTGGATTCAAACCGGCGGGTGGCATCAATACCGTTAATGATGCGATTATTTACTACACAATTGTAAAAGAGCTATTGGGTGAAGAATGGCTGGATAATCAACTGTTCCGCCTGGGAACCAGCCGCTTAGCCAACCTCCTTCTTTCTGACATCAAAGGGGAAGAAATCAAGTTCTTCTAAGCTAAAGGCTACATTAGCAATCAAATACGCCTTACCGCGCGATTCCCGTACTCCGGAAACCGACGCGGTATTTTTTATTTAAGAAAATCTAAAGATAGTTACAGGAGAATTCGGAAAAATACTTATCTTTGTAAAAGGTTTAGCGATGAAAATATAGCTAATTAGTTATATTAGAGAACGTTTCATTTATTACCAATTCCTGGAATTCGGCAAAATTCAAAGTTATGAATGGTAATAAGCAAACGGGTCTCACGCACCTTCATGTATATACTTTTGTTATATATCGAATGGAGCGTGGGACTGTTGCTTGTATACTCATAACGGCTTGCCGAAGCCTCAGGAAAATACATGGCAACAGTTCTCACGCTTTTCATGAACCTTTGGAGGTATTAGGATGGACGCATATACAAGAACCTTAAGATTCAATCACAACCCTCTGAACCTCATCCTCGGAGCAGAGAAAAAGAAGGGGCTACGCATCGGTTATATGGAAGCCGGACTGCAAGGCTTCTATCTCAACTCCATGGAGACCGGAATCCATCCGCAAAAGCTATCCAAACTGCTAACAGAGGAGTTTCACTGCACCGATAATGAGTGCGCCACCGGACTATTCCAGTTCCTTATCAACGAAGGCGACAGAGTCTCCTACCAGATTATGCTCCCCTATTTACTCTCTACAGAGAACATCAACGAGTTCGAAAACATCATTCAAAAGCGTTTTTTCGGAGTGGAACGCTTTATCCGTCAAGGAAAGAATCTATACAAATTTGTGAAATATACAGAGGAAAGAAGGGACCCTATTATATGGATAAATGACTTGGAAAAAGGCATTATCGGATGGGATATGGGACTGCTTGTGAGCCTGGCGCGCGCCTCCCAAGCATGTGGTCACATCACCAAAGAGAAAGCCTGGGACTACATAGAGCAAGCCGCCAAATTATGTTCTTTAGATCTTCATACAGCGGAAGAAATAGACAAGAGTTTCCTTTTAGGAAAAGCGATGAAATCGGAAAAGATAGAAGATTGGGACCGGTTATTATTGTGCTATTCACTTCTGGCAAAATACCGGAAGTAACTATTTTTCGCGGTCTACTACGTAATCCAGATAAGCCCGAAGAGCTGCACAGATATCGGAATCCGGCAAAGAAGCCAATAGATTGAAGGCTTTTTGCTTATAGACATTCATAGTCTGAACCGCATATTCAATACCTCCGTTTTCTTTAATAAACGAAATCAAATGAGCTATTTCATCGAGAGTAGCCGTACCCTCCTTTACTTTGATTGCAATTTCTTGCGCTTCCTCGTTTTTCGTCGTATTCAGCACATACAAAGCGGGTAATGTCAGTTTACCTTCAAGCATATCATTACCCGTAGGTTTACCAATCTCCTTATTATCAAAGTAATCGAAAATATCATCTTTTATCTGGAAACAGATACCAATATATTCGCCCAGCAAACGGGCAAGTTCAGCTTCCCCCTCACCCACACCTACCGAGAAAGCGGCAGCCTTTGTGCAGGCAGCAAAAAGAGCAGCAGTTTTCTTGCGGATTACATCAAAATAGACTTCCTCGGAAAAACTGTGATTACTTACATTTGAAAGCTGAAGCAACTCACCGTCAGCAAGATCCTGTCCAAGAGTGGACACCAGCTGAATAATACGATGACTGTTTGTCAGTTCGGCGTGTACGAGGCTGGTTGCCAATAAATAGTCACCCGTCAGCACCGCTACTTTATTATTAAAGATAGCATTTACCGAGAGCTGTCCACGACGTTCGGAACTTTCATCCACTACGTCATCATGTACCAGGCTGGCCGTATGAAGGAGTTCCAGTGAAACAGCCGCATGAAGAGTGGAAGGACATATAGCTCCATAAAGACGTGCCACGAGTAAAACAAGAATAGGCCGCATCATCTTACCATTCCTCTGCCGTATGTGAGATACGACGCTATCGAGCAATGCATTTGAACTGGAGAGAGAACTATCAAAAAGTTCTTTGAAGTCGCCCAGTTCCGCTTCAATCGGAGTTCTGATAAGTGAGATACTGTCCATTTATTACACAATTTGAGCACAAAAGTAATAATAAAACGCTTAATACCGTATTTTTTTGTACTTTTACCATGAAAAATTAATTAAATCTATGGATTCAGGTAATAAATTATTTCTTTTAGACGCTTATGCATTGATATATCGGGCGTATTACGCCTTTATTAAGAACCCAAGAATCAATTCCAAAGGATTCAACACTTCAGCCATACTGGGTTTTGTGAACACCCTCGAAGAAGTATTGAAAAAAGAGAATCCCACTCATATAGGAGTAGCCTTCGACCCCGCAGGTCCCACCTTCCGCCACGAGGCTTTTGAACAATATAAAGCGCAACGCGAAGAAACTCCGGAAGCAATTCGTCTTTCCGTACCTATTATAAAGGATATTATACGCGCCTACCGCATCCCCATTCTGGAAGTGGCAGGCTACGAAGCCGATGATGTGATAGGTACGCTCGCTACCGAAGCCGGTCGCCAGGGTATCACTACCTATATGATGACTCCCGACAAAGATTACGGGCAGCTGGTAAGTGACAAAGTATTTATGTATCGCCCCAAACACACAGGAGGTTTCGAAGTGATGGGAGTGGAGGAAGTGAAAGCCAAGTTTGACATTCAGTCTCCGACACAGGTGATCGATATGCTCGGACTGATGGGCGACTCTTCAGATAACATTCCCGGATGTCCGGGAGTAGGAGAAAAGACTGCTCAAAAACTGGTCTCCGAATTCGGAAGCATCGAGAACCTATTGGAACATACCGACCAACTGAAAGGAGCATTGAAAACAAAAGTGGAAACCAATCGGGAAATGATTACGTTCTCGAAATTTCTCGCCACCATTAAAATCGATGTCCCTATCCAACTTGAGATGGATGCTCTTGTCCGCGAAGAAGCAGACGAGAATTCACTCCGCAGCATTTTCGAGGAATTGGAATTTAGAACACTCATCGACCGGGTGCTCAAAAAAGATATTTCCGGAAACGGAATAACCTCTGCCACCGGAAGCAAAGTTGCTACTGGAAAAAGTGCCCCCTCTCCTCTTCCACTTTTTCCCGAAGAAGGAGGCGGAATGCAAGGCGATTTATTTGCGAATTTCACGCCCGATGAACCGGGTGAAGCAAAAAAATCGAACCTAGAGACGTTAGAATCGCTCACTTATAGCTATCAACTTATTGATACAGAGGAGAAAAGGCGGGAAATTATTCAAAAGTTACTTACATCAAAAATTCTCTCGTTAGATACGGAAACCACCGGAACCGAACCAATGGATGCCGAATTAGTCGGAATGAGCTTTTCGATTGCAGAGAATGAAGCTTTTTATGTTCCCGTACCATCGGACCAAGACGAAGCGTTAAAAATCGTAAATGAGTTCCGTCCGGTCTTCGAAAATGAGAATTCGTTAAAAGTCGGACAAAATATCAAGTACGACATGATTGTTCTTCAAAATTATGGCGCAACAGTAAAAGGTCCACTTTTCGATACGATGATCGCTCATTATGTTCTTCAACCGGAACTTCGTCATGGCATGGATTATCTTGCGGAAATTTACCTGCACTATCAGACTATCCACATTGACGAACTGATAGGTCCCAAAGGAAAGAATCAGAAGAACATGCGCGATCTCGACCCGAAAGATGTATATCTATATGCCTGCGAAGATGCAGACGTAACTCTGAAACTGAAAAATGTATTGGAGAAAGAACTGAAAGAAAATGACGCAGAACGTTTGTTCTATGATATAGAAATGCCGCTAGTTCCCGTATTGGTTAATATAGAACGGAACGGGGTATTGCTGGATACGGAAGCATTGAAGCAGTCGTCCGCCCATTTCACCGCCCAGATGGAGCAAATCGAAAAAGAGATTTACGAATTGGCCGGTGAGACTTTCAATATCGCTTCGCCCAAACAAGTCGGTGAGGTACTGTTTGACAAACTGAAAATCGTAGAGAAGGCAAAAAAGACTAAGACCGGCCAGTACGTCACCTCAGAAGAAGTGCTCGAAAGCCTCCGGCACAAACATCCGGTAGTAGAAAAGATTCTGGAACATCGCGGACTGAAAAAGCTATTGGGCACGTATATCGACGCACTCCCCCAGCTCATCAATCCACGTACAGGAAGGGTACACACCTCTTTCAACCAGACTGTAACCGCTACAGGACGCCTTAGTTCAAGCAATCCGAATTTACAAAATATTCCTATCCGCGACGAGAACGGAAAAGAAATCCGCAAGGCTTTCATCCCCGATGAAGGCTGCCTCTTCTTCTCTGCCGACTATTCGCAAATTGAGTTGCGCATCATGGCACACCTTAGCGAGGATAAGAATATGATTGATGCTTTCCTTAGCAATCACGATATTCATGCGGCCACTGCTGCCAAAATTTATAAGACCGACCTGAAAGACGTAGGTTCCGACATGCGCCGTAAAGCTAAGACTGCCAATTTCGGTATCATCTATGGCATATCCGTATTTGGTCTTGCCGAACGAATGAATGTAGACCGCAAAGAAGCCAAAGAGTTAATCGACGGTTACTTTGAAACTTATCCGGGAGTAAAAGCATATATGGATAAAAGTATCCAGGTGGCCCAGGAAAAAGGCTATGTGGAAACAATCTTCCACCGGAAACGCTTCTTGCCGGACATCAATTCCCGGAATGCCGTTGTACGCGGATATGCCGAACGAAATGCCATCAACGCCCCTATCCAGGGAAGTGCGGCAGATATTATAAAAGTAGCAATGGCACGTATCTATCAACGGTTTCAGGCCGAAGGAATACAAGCCAAAATGATCCTGCAAGTACATGACGAATTAAATTTCAGCGTTCCTGTCAATGAAAAAGAGCGTGTAGAAGAAATCGTCATCGAAGAAATGGAGAAAGCATACCGCATGCACGTCCCCTTGAAAGCAGATTGCGGATGGGGCAGAAACTGGCTTGAGGCACATTAAACCATCAAGTGAATAAAGACTACCTCAATAAGGAATTGCTATCTTTTAGACACTAATTACACAAGGAGACTCCATCTTATCAGGGGCTTCCGCTTACAAAATAGAAGCAAGTATGGGTAATAACATTATTTAACCCTGTATCCAGAAAGCTAGAAAAAAGATTCCTTTTTCGACGAAGTGATTCATTCTATATCCGGCAGATTGACTGCCGGATATTTTTTTGTCACCAATATTGGCAAAAAGCTAGTTATCGCCCACCTCCACTCTTGACATTTTGACAATCTTTTATCTTCGAAAATGCATAAATACCAAATTAATATGTAGATTTGCAGCGTAAAACCAATGTGTTTGGTAGACAAATGAAAGTATAACCCAAAAACTTAAATAGCCATGAAAGCAAAAGTATCTTTAAAAATGTTCGTTTTATCTGCAGCTCTTCTTGTTGTATCGCTTGCTACTTCTGCACGTAGCTACGATAATCAATTGATTTATAATCCAATCGAGGAGAATGGTATGACAGTGGGACAAACCGTTTACAAAATGGACGGAAATACACTTGCCAACTACATGAAGTACAACTACAAGTACGATGACAACAAACGTATGATTGAAAGCGAAGCCTTGAAATGGAACAATAGCAAAGACGCATGGGAAAAAGACCTACGCATCAATTACACTTATGAAGGCAAGACCGTTACTACGAATTATTATAAATGGAACGCTAAAAAACAAGCCTACGTACTGGTACCCGAAATGACCGTTACGATGGATAATACAAATATGTAACATAAACTCTCTCTCATTCTAATATTCTAACAAAAGGATACGCCGCTTCTGCTGAAGAAGTGGCGTATTTCATAATATGAGGTCTACATTACAAAACAAAGAAACGCTCTTGCAGTTCTTTTAGATAACTTCGGGAAATAATCAAATCGTTCTTATCGTGAAAAGGCGGATAAAGTTGACAGCATTTACCATCAATCATTGCCAGATAATTAACATTTACAATAGCAGATTGGCTAATCTGTACAAAAGCTTGTGAATAACTGATAATATCTTCTGCTTTTGTATTTCGCTTCAAATTCAGACAAGTTTGATTAAACAAGACCACCTGCCATTGACGTTTATCTTTCAGATATTCAAAAAAGCCGATTTCTTCCAGTCGCAAGAGTTTGAAGCCTGTCACTGTACTAATCATAAACATGCCTTGCTGGGGCATCAATGCACTGATAGAAGAAGCAAAAGAAGGCAAAAGAGGAAGCGAAGTAGAGGTCATAGCCTTCCGGTAACGGTCCATAATTACTTTCAGGTCTTCTGCTTCAAAAGGCTTCAGCAGGAAGTCGAAAGCCGACTCACGCAACGCCTGAAGCAAGTATTTGTCATAAGAGGTGTAAAACACAACCTTCATATCCCACAAAATATCCTCCCTGATTTCACTTAATAGATTGAGTCCCAACGTATCCGGAAGTTCCACATCAAGAAACAATAAGTCCGGATGCAACTCCATAATCATCTTTTTACCTTTTGCACCATTCCCTGCGATTCCTTTTACTTCAAATTCACGATAGGGCTCCAACTCTCGGCGCAAAGCATCAATCGCTGTACGTTCATCGTCAACGATGACTACCTTATACTTTTCTTCTGTCTCCATCATAAATCATAAGAAAAACGAAACGGGATATATACCGACACTTCCGTACCGGTTTGTCCATCGCTTCTGTTGGTTATATTAAAACGTATTTTATCACTCTTGTTCTTTGTATTCAGTAATTGAATGGTCTGATACAACACTTTCAATCCTGTACCAGTACCCCGTGTGGCGGAAACTACCTGCGGGAGATACCCGCGTCCGTTGTCGGTAACCGTTATGCGAATCCCATTTGTTTCACGGGAAACATATACCATTAGCTCCTTTTTTCCGTCCTTTCCCGCCAGTCCATGTTTAATAGCATTCTCCACCGGAATTTGCACAATCATAGATGGAATCATGATGCGGGTTGCATCTAAACCGTCCTCCACCGTGATTGTTGCGACAAAATCTTCTCCGACACGTCCACGTTCCAGTTCGATGTATGTATGCACGAAATCCAGTTCGTCTTGCAAAGATACGCTCAATTTCTCGGTAAGTTCGAGGCTACGACGGAGATATTTCACCAGTTCCATCAGATTATGTTTCACCTCTTCCGAGCCGTTAAACTGATTGATCTCACGTCCCAGTACATTAAAAGTAAAATGAGGAGAAATCCGGCTTCTCAAATTCTCCATGCGGACACGGTTGATTTGCTGGAAGAAACGCTGGCGAAGAAACTCCCTCTTTTTACGCATATACCAGACAACTACCACTACCCCTGCCACAAGCAACACGCAGACAAGTACCCAGATAGATACGCTCAACTTGAGCACTCTCATCTCTGCCGCCTGTCGCTGAATCTTCATTTCCTTACGAAGCACTATCGTATCCTGCCGGTAACGCATATCCAATTCGGCAACACGCATCTGTATCCGTTCGCTCCGGATGGAATCGTCCAGATGGCAATCACGTTTCAGGTATTCATAGGCACGGCGATAATCACCGGTATGCTCAAAATAATGTTGCAGATACTGATTGCGTATAGTCAACATATTGGCGTCAAGATGCCCCACAGGAGCAGTCCGGGCGATCATAGTCTTCGCTTGGGCTATATTACCTTTCTTCAATGCCAGTTCAATCATCTGGGTTTCAATGTAATGAACAGCCGAGTTATGCTGTATATCGGAGAAGAAACGATAACTTTCGTCCAGGCAGATCTGTGCGGAGTCCAGTTTGTCAGTCAGCAAGTACAATTCTCCCAGGTTTACTTTGATAAAGTTCTGTTCAAACACCATCTGCGGATAAGAAGATACGAGTGCATTGGCTCTGCGCATATATTTCAAAGCCTCCTGATAGTTTTTCCGGTAATAATAATGGTTGCCGCGATTGTTGAGATAGGTCCATTGCTCGCTCACGTTCATTTCATCGAAGAACTGCCCGGCCAATTCATAGTAATGATTGGATAAATCGAAATCGCGCAGTTCCATATAAGTCTGCCCCAATCCGTAGTAGACAGGAAATTTCGTGTGCTCGGACAAGTTCAAAGAATCACAGAGAAACAGGGCGCGCCGGTAATACGAAGCAGTGTGCGCCAAGTCACTGCGATGCAGGTAGGCATCAGCTATATTGATACAAATATCCGGAAGCAGGTGTAGTTTTTTTCCTTCCAGGCGATATCCATAGGCTTTCTTATAGTCGATAATTGCAGAATCAGGGCGGTTCAGTTGCATCCATACGTTGCCTTCGATATTATAGACATCGGACAATACATCATTCCATCGTGGAGACTGGAGAGATTCAGAAGATTGGGAAGCATTGCGGGAAAATTCTTTTACCCGGCGGTTGTAATAGAGTATAGAATCAAAATCGGAAGAGACAAAAAATGTTTTCCCGTAAAGGGCGAGCAGACGATAATAAACCAGGGAATCTTGCGTCTGCGTCAGTGCCTCAAGCAGTTGTGAGCGGGAATAATGCACATTGGAAAACAAAGAATCCTGTACACGAACTTCCAGAGAATCAACCAACGCCTGTTCGCATGAAGAGCTATTGCGGTGTCTATCAGCATATCCGCAACTCAACAACATCAACAGCCCCAACAGTCCAAATAGTTTCATAGCAGTCTTCTGATTCATCAGTCCCCTTATTCATGTCATGTTTTGAATGTGACAAAAATACATTATTTATCCTGAATCCCAGCGAATTTTATTATTTTTTTAATACCTTTGTGCCCATATAAATATGAGCAACTGACCTAATGAGTCCACTGAACTTCACCCACATTTTGACACAGGCAGTCGATGAGCTATCGGAAAGCGAATCTTATAAAGGACTGTTTCATCAGCACAAAGATGGCGAACCACTGCCCTCTGCAAAAGTCTTGTATGAAATTATTGAGCTTTCACGCTCCATTCTTTTCCCCGGATATTACGGAAATTCTACTATTAACAGCCGGACTATCAATTATCACATCGGTGTAAACATTGAAAAATTGTTTGATTTACTTTGTGAGCAAATCTTGGCCGGATTATGTTTTAGCACTTCCATAGAGGGGAAATGCAACGTCTGCTCCGACTCCAAACGAGAAGAAGCTGCACGTCTTGCTGCTAAATTCATCAGTAAGTTACCCGCCATGAGGAGGATACTGGCAACGGATGTGGAAGCCGCCTACAACGGTGACCCGGCTGCCGAAAGCTATGGAGAGGTCATATTCTGTTATCCGGCCATTAAAGCGATCAGCAATTACCGTATCGCGCATGAATTGCTGGAACTGGGTGTTCCTCTGATTCCCCGTATCATCACGGAGATGGCGCATAGCGAAACGGGAATTGATATCCATCCGGCCGCAAAGATTGGCACTCACTTCACCATCGACCATGGTACGGGTGTCGTAATCGGCGCCACGAGTATCATCGGAAACAACGTCAAACTATATCAGGGTGTCACGCTGGGAGCCAAGAGTTTCCCGCTGGATGCCGACGGAAAACCTATCAAGGGAATCCCCCGCCATCCGATCCTGGAAGACAATGTAATTGTTTATTCCAACGCCACTATTCTGGGAAGAATCACCATCGGGCGTGATGCAACCGTAGGCGGTAATATCTGGGTAACGGAAAACGTGCCCGCAGGAGCAAGAATCGTACAAACTAAAGCAAAAAAATAAAATCAAAAGAATCTATATGAGCGAACAATTCGAGATGATAGCCAAGACTTTCCAGGGACTGGAAGAGATACTTGCAGAAGAACTGACAGCATTAGGAGCCAACGACATTCAAATAGGACGTCGTATGGTTTCATTTACAGGAGATAAACGTATGATGTACAAGGCTAATTTCTGTCTACGTACCGCCATCCGTATCCTGAAACCCATCAAGAACTTTACGGCCAAAGATGCTGACGAGGTTTACAATCAAATACAGGCTATTCCATGGGAAGAATATCTCGATGTGAACAAAACATTTGCTATCGATGCAGTAGTATTCAGTGAGGAGTTCCGCCATTCGAAATTCGTTTCGTACAAGGTGAAAGATGCGATTGTGGACTACTTCCGCGAGAAAACGGGTAAACGTCCGTCGGTACGTATCAACAATCCGGATGTACTTCTGAACATTCATATTGCACAGACTACCTGTACCTTGTCTTTGGACTCGTCCGGAGAATCACTTCACCGTCGCGGTTATCGCCAGGAAGCGGTAGAAGCTCCGTTAAATGAGGTATTGGCTGCCGGCATGATTCTAATGACCGGATGGTGCGGAGAATGTGATTTGATCGACCCGATGTGTGGTTCGGGTACGATCCCTGTTGAAGCGGCACTGATTGCTAAGAATATCGCTCCGGGAGTATTCCGTAAAGGGTTTGCTTTCGAGAAATGGGTGGATTTCGATGCGGATATGTTTGATGAGATTTACAATGACGACAGTCAGGAGCGTGAGTTTACTCATAAAATTTATGGGTATGACAACAATCCGAAAGCGAATGAGATTGCAACTCACAATATAAAAGCTGCCGGTGTATCGAAAGATATCGTGTTGAAATTGCAACCGTTCCAGCAGTTCGAACAGCCGAAAGAGAAATCAATCATCATCACCAATCCTCCTTATGGGGAACGTATCTCTACGAATGATTTGCTCGGTCTTTACCAGATGATCGGCGAACGTCTGAAACATGCATTTGTAGGAAACGAAGCATGGGTGCTTTCTTATCGGGAAGAGTGTTTCGACCAGATTGGGTTGAAGGCAAGCCAGAAGGTTCCTTTGTTCAATGGACCGTTGGAGTGTGAATTCCGCAAATATGAGATTTTTGACGGAAAATATAAAGAGTTCAAGAGCCAGGAAGAGGGCGAAGAGAAGAAAGAGGGTGAAGGTGAACAGGCTCCAAGATTCAGAGAAAGAAAAGAGTTTAAGCCACGTCGCGAAGGTGAATTAAAACCACGCCGGGATGGTGAGTCCAGACCTCGCAGAGAGGGAGAATACAAGCCACGCAGAGAAGGAGAATACAAGCCGCGCAGAGAAGGTGGCGACTTCAAAGGTGGCGACAGAGATAGAAAGCCACAGGGAGAATTCCGCGGAGGAAGAGATTCGAGAGGCCCGAGAGAGTTTAAAGGGAACCGGGAGCCGAGGATTCCGAAGAAGGAAGGGGAATAGGCTAAGATTCAATAGTTAATGACTTATTTCAGCAATCATTAACTCACAGAATAAATAGTTCAAGGTCGCAAATTGCGATCTTGAACCCAAAAATAACCATATTAATCAACAGTCATAGACAGTAAGCTGCCAGTTAAACGAAATATGAATGATTTAATCATAGTAGAAAACAAGATATATGAGATCAGAGGGCAGAAAGTTATGCTTGACTTTGATTTGGCGGAAATGTATGAGATTGAAACAAAATATCTCAAGCAAATGGTAAGAAGAAATATAGAACGATTTCCAGCCGATTTCATGTTCCAATTATCAAACGAGGAAGTTAACTATCTGGAAATCAGTTTGAGGTTGCAAATTGCAACCTCAAACAAGGGCGGTAACCGATATGCACCTTTTGCTTTTACCGAACAAGGTGTCGCCATGCTTTCTGGAGTACTTCGAAGCCCTAAAGCCATCGAAGTCAACATCAACATCATGCGAGCCTTCGTCCACATGCGCCAATACCTGCTCTCCCATGCTCCAAAACAGGAATTGGAAGAATTGAGGAAAAGGATTGAATACTTGGAAGAGGACATATCCTCCGACAGAGAAAGCTACGAGAAGCAATTTGACGACCTATTCACCGCTTTCGCCAAATTGAGTGCTGCCATTCAAATAAAGCAGACTCCTTTGGACAGAGTAAAAATAGAAGGATTTAAAAACAAATAATAAAGAAAAGAGCAATGAGTAAAATTGGAAAAAGAGCCATTCTGTTATTGTTGGCACTACCAATCGGATTCAATGTTATGGCACAAGAAACCAAAAAACCGACGCTGGAAGAACTGATTCCGGGCGGCGAGAGTTACCGCTATGCAGAAAACCTGTACGGGCTGCAATGGTGGGGCGACGAATGTATCAAGCCAGGAGTAGATACCCTTTATTCAATTCAACCCAAAACCGGGAAAGAAACAATGGTTATCACTCGCGAGCAAATCAACAAAGTGCTTGAAGAAAACAAGGCAGGAAAATTATCACACCTGTATTCCGTCCGTTTTCCATGGACAGACAAGGCACAAATGCTATTCACGATAGCAGGAAAGTTCATTGTATATGATTTCAAGAACAATCAGGTTATCAGCACTTTCAAACCAAAGGACGGGGCAAATAATGAAGACTATTGCGCAGCCAGTGGAAATGTGGCTTACACGATAGATAACAATCTATATGTGAATGAGAAAGCAGTAACCAATGAACCCGAAGGCATCGTTTGCGGACAAACAGTGCACCGCAATGAATTCGGTATCAACAAAGGAACTTTCTGGAGTCCGAAAGGCAACCTGCTCGCTTTCTACCGTATGGATGAAAGCATGGTGACACAATACCCGCTTGTAGACATCACTGCACGTGTAGGCGAAGTAAATAACGTACGCTATCCGATGGCAGGAATGACGAGCCATCAGGTAAAAGTAGGCATTTACAACCCTGCTACCGGTAAAAGCATTTATCTGAATGCAGGCGATCCGACAGACCGTTATTTCACTAACATCAGCTGGGCACCGGATGAAAAGAGCCTCTACCTGATCGAAGTAAACCGCGACCAGAATCATGCCAAACTCTGCCAGTACAACGCAGAGACAGGAGAACCCATGGGAGTTCTCTATGAAGAAATGCACCCTAAATACGTTGAACCGCAAAACCCCATCGTATTTTTGCCGTGGGACCCTACCAAGTTCATCTATCAAAGTCAGCGTGACGGCTACAATCACCTTTATCTCTTTGAGACAAATGCAGCAAACATGAAAGGTGAAACCTATAATAGTGCCAACGGCGGTAGTTATTTCCAGGCCGGTAAAGTAAAACAGCTAACCAAAGGCAACTGGCTGGTCAGCGAAATCCTAGGATTCAACACAAAGCGTAAAGAGGTCATCTTCACTGCCGTAGAAGGCTTGAGAAGCGGCCATTTTGCAGTAAACGTAAGTAATAGAAAGATAAGCGAGCCGTTTGAGAACTGCAAGGAAAGCGAACATAGCGGAACACTTAGCGCCTCTGGCACATACCTTATCGACCGTTATTCCACCAAAGACCAACCCCGCGTCATCAACCTGGTAGACACCAAAAACTTCAAAGAAACAGCCAACTTGCTGACAGCCGAAAATCCTTACGACGGATACCAGATGCCAAGCATCGAAACCGGAACAATCAAAGCGGCAGACGGCACTACCGACCTGCATTACCGCCTGATGAAGCCGGCAAACTTCGATCCGGCTAAGAAATATCCCGTAATCGTATATGTCTACGGAGGCCCTCACGCGCAATGCGTCACCGGAGGATGGCAGAACGGCGCACGCGGATGGGACACATACATGGCAAGCAAAGGCTATATCATGTTCACCATCGACAATCGCGGTAGCAGCAACCGCGGACTAACATTTGAAAATGCCACCTTCCGCCGTCTCGGCATCGAAGAAGGCAAAGACCAGGTAAAAGGCGTTGAATTCCTGAAATCCCTCCCCTACGTAGACAGCGAGCGCATCGGCGTACACGGATGGAGTTTTGGAGGTCACATGACTACCGCCCTGATGCTCCGTTACCCGGAGATATTCAAAGTAGGCGTTGCCGGAGGTCCGGTAATCGACTGGGGTTATTATGAAGTGATGTACGGCGAACGCTATATGGATACACCAAAAAGCAATCCGGAAGGCTACAAAGAATGTAACCTGAAGAATCTTGCCGGTCAACTGAAAGGTCACCTGTTGATTATTCACGACGATCATGACGATACCTGCGTGCCACAGCACACCCTGTCGTTTATGAAAGCCTGTGTAGATGCCCGCACTTATCCCGACCTGTTTATCTACCCGTGCCACAAGCACAACGTAGCAGGCCGTGACCGTGTACATCTGCACGAGAAAATCACCCGGTACTTTGAGCAGAACTTATAAAACCTGTGAAGTCCACCGCATCTATACGAATCATATATAACAGTATAACTTATAATAGCACAAAGATGAAGATATTATTACTTGGCTCGGGCGGCCGCGAACATGCACTGGCATGGAAAATTGCCCAAAGTCCGAAAGTTGAAAAACTGTACATTGCTCCGGGAAATGCCGGAACAACTGCCGTAGGCGAGAATGTCAACATCAAAGCAACCGATTTTGAAGCCATCAGCGCTTTCGCTCTGAAAGAGAACATTCAAATGGTAGTAGTAGGCCCCGAAGACCCGTTGGTAGAAGGAATTTACGACTACTTCCAGAACCGTCCGGAGCTAAAGCATATTGCCGTTATCGGTCCTTCGGCTCAAGGAGCAGAACTGGAAGGAAGCAAGGAGTTTGCCAAAGGCTTCATGATGCGCCACAACATCCCGACAGCCCGCTACAAAAGCATCACTTCCGCAAACCTCGAAGAAGGTCTCGCTTTCCTCGAAACGCTGGAAGCTCCCTATGTATTGAAGGCTGATGGTCTTTGTGCCGGAAAAGGAGTACTTATCCTCCCTACACTGGACGAAGCTAAAGTAGAACTGAAAGAAATGCTGGGTGGCATGTTCGGCTCTGCATCGGCAACCGTTGTAATCGAAGAGTTCCTAAGCGGTATCGAGTGCTCTGTATTCGTACTGACAGACGGAGAACACTATAAAGTCCTCCCCGTAGCCAAAGACTACAAACGCATCGGTGAAGGCGATAAAGGACTAAATACAGGCGGTATGGGTAGCGTAACCCCCGTTCCGTTTGCCGATGAAGTATTTATGGAGAAAGTACGCACACGCATCATCGAACCGACCATCAACGGCCTGAAAGAAGAAAACATCACTTACAAAGGCTTCATCTTCCTCGGTCTTATCAAGGTGAAAGGTGAACCGATGGTGATCGAATACAACGTCCGCATGGGCGACCCGGAAACAGAAAGCGTGATGCTCCGTATCCAGAGCGACTTCGTAGAACTGCTTGAAGGTACTGCCGCAGGCAACCTGAACGAAAAAACACTGGTGATGGACCCACGTTCAGCCGGCTGTGTCATCCTTGTCAGCGGCGGTTATCCCGAAGCTTACGAAAAAGGATTTCCTATCAGCGGACTGGAACAGGCTGCCGCTACCGACAGCATCATTTTCCATGCCGGAACAGCCATGAAAGACAGACAGGTCGTGACGAACGGAGGACGTGTGATTGCCGTTTGCTCTTACGGTGCAACGAAAGAAGAGGCACTGGCACAGAGCTACAAAGTGGCAGACATGATCGACTTCGACAAGAAGTATTTCCGCCGCGATATCGGATTCGATTTGTAAAAAACAACCTATAATGATACGCCACGGCAGGTATAAATCTCCTATTTGCAGGGCATATAGATCCAATGTACAGGACATATAGTTCCAACACGCAGGATATATAGATCCAACACGCACGGCATATAGATCCAACAAAGCGATGATATATGCCTGCCGGGCGACAACAGAACTGACAGATCAATGAGAAATAAAAGACTACAAAGTCAAGTGACGGCAGGACGGTGGACCCTGCCTGCCGTTATCTTTATCTGCGCCCTGTGCTGGGTGTTGACTTACTTTTTATTTCCCGGTTCCATAGCCTCAACCGTACTCGAAGGCAGCCCTTCTGCCTGGCAACCCGCCCGCAATCTTTTGCTTCCGGGATGGGCAGACCGGATTGTCAGCTTCCTGATTTATGCAACCATCGGCTACTTTCTGATAGAGCTGAACAATCAGTTCAGCATTATCCGTATGAGGGCTTCCATGCAGACGGCTATCTATTTCCTGCTGGTCACCGTCTGCCCGAAAATGCATTTCCTATATACTGGAGATATTGTTGCCCTAGGCTTTCTCATTTCCATTTATTTTCTGTTTAAAAGCTATCAGCAAACTCAAGCTGCGGGTTATTTATTCTATTCCTTCTTCTTTATTGGAGCGGGAAGTATTCTGTTCCCACAGTTCACCATCCTCTCGGTGCTTTGGTTGCTCGAAGCCTACCGTTTCCAGTCGCTCACTCCACGTAGTTTCTGCGGTGCGCTGCTCGGATGGATGCTGCCATACTGGATGCTGTTCGGACACGCCTTCTTCTACAACGAGATGGATTTATTCTATCGTCCTTTCAATCAGCTACTTACTTTCGGAGAATTCTTCAACCTACAAATCCTCCAGCCTTGGGAACTGGCAATACTCGGCTATCTGTTGGTGATGTTCATCGTCAGTGCCGTCCATTGCATCGCCGCCGGATTTGAGGATAAGATACGCACGCGCGCCTATCTCCAATTCCTGATAGACCTGACGATTTTCCTGTTCCTGCTGATTGCCCTGCAACCGATATATTGCAGTGCCCTATTGCCTTTGCTTATCATAAGCAACAGCATCCTGATCGGACATTTCTTTGTACTGACCAATAGTAAAAGTTCGAATGTGTTTTTCATCATTTCATTGGTCGGTCTCATCCTCTTATTCGCTTTTAATGTATGGACGCTTTTATAGATTCAACGATACAACTCCTCATAGAATGGGGACTCCCGGGATTATTCATCTCGGCTTTATTGGCTGGGAGCATCGTGCCTTTCAGTTCCGAACTGGTACTGGTGGCACTGGTGAAACTCGGGCTGCCCCCGATAGCCTGTCTGATCTCCGCCACTCTGGGCAATACAGTAGGCGGAATGACCTGCTACTACATGGGGCGTCTGGGCAAAATCAGCTGGATTGAGAAATATTTCAAGGTAAAGAAAGAGAAAGTAGACAAAATGGTGAAATTCCTGCAAGGGAAAGGAGCATTGATGGCCTTCTTCACCTTTCTTCCCGCCATTGGGGAAGTGATAGCCATTGCACTGGGATTTATGCGAAGCAATACATGGCTCACCATAGTTTCCATGTTTGTCGGCAAACTGATACGTTATATTCTTCTCCTGTATGCACTCGAAAGTGCCTGGGATGCTATAGCAGGATAAGAAATAAGTATTAGGTATTAAGTATAAAGTATTAGACGTTAGGCAGTAAGTATTAGAGATTGTATGATGAAAAGGATTATTGAGAAAACCGACGACGGGAGCGCTACCCTGTTTGTTCCGGAATTGAATGAACATTATCATTCAACGAAAGGGGCACGCACGGAGTCTCAACATATTTTCATCGATATGGGACTTAAAGCCTCTTCCGCCACTACTCCGCGTATTCTTGAGATCGGCTTCGGGACAGGGCTAAACGCCTGGCTCACCCTTGAAGAAGCAGAAAGAAGCAGACGGAATATACTCTATACAGGATTGGAACTCTATCCACTGGAATGGCAGACGATAGAGCAATTAGGATATATCTCCAATGATGAGCAATTAACGACGACCGCCCGGCAGCAACCGGCTATCGAATTGTTTAAGCAACTTCATACATCACCTTGGGAGAAAGACGTGCAACTCACTCCACACTTCACCCTACGGAAAGTAGAGACAGACGTAAACAAATGGGTTGAGAACAGAGAACGAACAATGAGCAATATCAATGATAGCGTAACCAACGCCGAATCACCTGCCCTGAATCTTTCACTTAACCTCATTTACTTCGATGCCTTTGCACCGGAAAAGCAACCGGAAATGTGGTCGCAAGAACTATTCAACCGCCTCTACGTTTTATTAGATAGAGACGGCATCCTGACCACTTACTGCGCCAAAGGTGTCGTCCGCCGGATGTTACAGACAGCCGGATTCACAGTAGAACGCCTGCCCGGACCTCCGGGTGGTAAACGGGAAATATTACGGGCCCGAAAATAAGAATAGAAACAAGATAAGAAAGAAACCCCGAAATAGAAGAAGTCATGAAAAAACAACTAAAAGATATGAGAACCCTTTTCCTCCTTAGTGCCTGCCTCCTAATGGCAGCCTGCACAGGACGCTCTTCCCAAGCAAGCAACGATGACGAAGCAAAACCGGTGATTACCGTCACCCTGGAACCGCAACGTTATTTCACGGAAGCTATTGCCGGAGATAAATTTAAAGTAGTCAGCATGGTCCCAAAAGGTTCCAGCCCGGAAACCTATGATCCTGTCCCCCAACAACTTGTGTCTCTGGGAGACAGCAAAGCCTATTTCCGCATCGGATACATCGGCTTCGAACAGACCTGGATGGATCGTTTGATGAACAATACCCCCCATATCCAAGTGTTCGACACCTCCAAAGGAATCGACCTCATACTCAACAATGATGACCACGACCATGCCCACGGACATAACAGTAACGACGGGCATATCCACGCCGTAGAGCCGCACGTATGGAATTCTACCGGTAATGCTTTAATCATTGCAGGAAACACCTACAAAGCCCTTAGCCAACTGGATAAGACAAATGAGGTATACTATAGAAACCGCTACGATTCGCTCTGCCAGCGTATCCAGCACACCGACAGCCTGATTCGCCGTCAACTCTCCGCTCCCGAAGCAGCCAAAGCCTTCATGATTTATCATCCGGCTCTCTCCTACTTCGCCCGCGACTACGGATTGCATCAGATTTCCATCGAAGAAGGGGGCAAAGAACCTTCTCCCGCCCATCTGAAAGCCTTGATAGACCTGTGTCAGGCAGAAGATGTACGTGTAATCTTTGTTCAACCGGAATTTGACAAACGCAATGCGGAAACCATCGCGCAGCAAACCGGAACGAGAGTGATCCCTATCAATCCGCTAAGTTACGACTGGGAAGAAGAAATGCTGAATGTAGCCAAAGCCCTCGCGCCACAGGCTGCAACAAAATAAACGTATAAAGAAAGAACCCATCAAGCCATTTCCAACGATGAAACCAATAATCGAAATAAAGAATCTTTCCGCCGGATATGACGGTCGCACTGTTCTCCACGATGTTAATCTAAGCATCTACGAACGGGATTTTCTAGGTATTATAGGTCCGAACGGAGGCGGCAAAACGACGCTTATAAAGTGCATCCTCGGTCTGTTGAAGCCAACCGGAGGGGAAATTATATTCCATACTCCTGAAAAAGCATCTACTAAAACCACTTCTACTTTCCTGGGTTATCTGCCTCAATACAACAGTATAGACCGGAAGTTCCCTATTTCCGTGGAAGAAGTGATCCTATCCGGATTAAGCATACAAAAATCGCTCACTTCACGATTTACTCCCGAACAGAAAGAGAAAGGTAAACAGATTATTTCCCGCATGGGGCTTGAAGGACTCGAACACCGTTCTATCGGGCAATTAAGCGGCGGGCAGCTGCAACGTGCCCTGTTGGGACGTGCCATCATCTCCGACCCTGCGGTATTGATTCTCGATGAACCCAGCACGTATATCGACAAGCGTTTCGAAGCACGCCTTTATGAGTTATTGGCTGAAATCAATAAAGAATGTGCCATTATCCTTGTCAGTCACGACATCGGCACTGTATTGCAACAAGTAAAATCTATCGCTTGCGTCAACGAAACGCTGGATTACCATCCGGATACAGGCGTTACTACCGAATGGCTGGAAAGGAACTTCAACTGCCCTATCGAGCTATTGGGACACGGTACATTGCCTCATCGGGTTTTAGGAGAACATCATCACCATCATTAAAGTTGCCATAGACTCTATATAGATATACGGCTTCCTTGTTTTAAAATGTATCTTCCCTCTCTGCTGCCTTCCGGAAGAGTGAAAGAGATAGTAAATCACCCCTTTGTTACTTAATATTTCTTACTTTCTTCCTCATTATCCTTACAAATCACTATCTTTGCGACCTCATAATTTGTTTTTAACGAATAAACTACGATAGTGCTAATGAAACAGTACAGAACCGTAAACAACCTTATGGGTTGGCTTACATTCATCATTGCGGCAACCGTCTACTGCCTGACAATAGAACCGACCGCAAGTTTCTGGGATTGCCCGGAGTTCATAACCACCGGCTATAAACTGGAAGTCGGACACCCGCCCGGCGCACCTTTCTTCATGCTAGTGGCGAATCTGTTTTCTCAATTTGCTTCCGACGTAACAGCTGTTGCTAAAATGGTGAATTACATGAGTGCCCTCATGAGTGGCGCCTGTATTTTGTTCCTTTTCTGGAGCATCACCCATCTGGTACGCAAACTGATTATCACTGACGAAAACAATATCACCAAAGGACAGCTTATCACAGTGATGGGTAGCGGACTGATCGGTGCACTGGTTTATACATTCAGTGACACATTCTGGTTCTCGGCCGTGGAAGGTGAAGTATATGCCTTCTCCTCCCTGTTTACCGCTGTTGTTTTCTGGCTGATTCTGAAATGGGAAGACGTGGCCGACCAGCCTCATAGCGACCGCTGGATTATCCTCATCGCCTATCTGACGGGATTGAGTATCGGTGTTCACTTGCTGAACTTGCTTTGTCTGCCCGCCATCGTACTGGTATACTATTACAAGAAAACTCCAAACGCTACCGCCAAAGGTTCGTTAATTGCGTTATTCGGCTCAATGGTACTCGTTGCAGCCGTGCTTTACGGCATCGTACCGGGTATTGTGAAAGTAGGCGGCTGGTTCGAGTTGTTGTTTGTCAACGGACTCGGAATGTCGTTCAATTCAGGTGTAGTGGTTTATATTATTCTACTTGCAGCCGCTCTGATCTGGGGTGTATACGAAAGCTATACCGAAAAGAACAAAACACGCATGGCTATCTCCTTTATCCTGACGATTGCCCTACTGGGTATCCCGTTCTATGGACACGGGGCCAGCAGTATTGTTATTGGAATCTTGGTCATCGCTGCACTGGGTCTTTATCTTGCTCCGAACATTCAGACCAAGATTAAGGAGAAATGGCGCATTTCCGCCCGCACCATGAACACAGCATTGCTGTGCACCATGATGATCGTAATCGGGTATTCTTCTTACGCACTGATCGTTATCCGTTCTACTGCCAACACTCCGATGGATCAAAACTCACCGGAGGATATATTCACCCTGGGCGAATACCTCGGCCGTGAACAATACGGAACCCGTCCGCTCTTCTACGGCCCTGCTTTCTCTTCGAAAGTGGCACTTGACGTAAAAGACGGCTATTGTATTCCGCGCCAATCGGAAGCAGGAAGTAAGTTTGTCCGCAAGGAAAAGACTTCGCCCGACGAAAAAGACTCTTATATCGAACTTCCCGGACGTGTGGAATACGAATATGCACAGAATATGCTTTTCCCGCGTATGTACAGTTCGTCACACGCACCGCTCTACAAACAATGGGTAGACATCAAGGGATATGACGTTCCTTACGACCAATGTGGAGAGATGGTGATGGTAAACATGCCTACCCAATGGGAAAATATCAAATTCTTCTTCTCCTACCAGCTAAACTTCATGTACTGGCGTTACTTCATGTGGAACTTTGCCGGACGGCAGAATGACATACAGGGTAGCGGAGAAATTGAGCACGGCAACTGGATCACCGGTATTCCGTTTATCGACAACCTACTGGTAGGTAACCAGGAATTGCTTCCGCAAGATCTCAAAAACAATAAAGGACACAACGTATTCTACTGTCTGCCGCTGATTCTCGGCTTAATCGGACTCTTCTGGCAGGCTTACCATAGCCAGCGAGGTATCCAGCAATTCTGGGTGGTATTCTTCCTGTTCTTTATGACAGGTATCGCTATCGTGCTCTACCTCAACCAAACTCCTGCACAACCCCGTGAACGAGACTATGCGTATGCCGGTTCGTTCTATGCCTTTGCCATCTGGGTAGGTATGGGAGTGGCAGGTATCATCCGCATGTTGCGAGATTATGCCAAGATGCAGGAACTTCCGGCAGCCGTTCTGGCTTCAGTGCTCTGTTTGTTCGTCCCCATCCAGATGGCGGGACAGACATGGGATGACCACGACCGCAGCGGACGCTTCGTTGCCCGCGACTTCGGACAGAACTACCTGATGACTTTGCAGGAAGAAGGCAACCCGATTATCTACACCAATGGTGATAACGATACCTTCCCATTGTGGTACAATCAGGAAACGGAAGGTTTCCGTACGGATGCCCGCACCTGTAACTTAAGTTACCTGCAAACAGACTGGTATATAGACCAGATGAAACGTCCGGCCTACGATTCTCCGTCACTCCCTATCACTTGGGACCGTGTGGAATACGTGGAAGGACAAAACGAATATATCTCTATCCGTCCGGAAATGAAAGCTCTTATCGACAGCTATTTCAAACAGGCAAACGAACTGGCTGCACAGGGAGACACTACCATATTGTCGCTCGTTCACTCCATCTTCGGTGAGAATCCTTATGAACTGAAGGAAATCATCAACCGCTGGATGCTTGGCAAGAACGACCAATTGAAAGAACTTCTCAAGAAGACAGGAAAAGAGATACAGCTTCCGCTCATCCCTACGGACAGCATCGTCATGAAGATAGATAAGGAAGCCGTACGCCGCTCCGGCATGAAAATACCGGAAGCTCTGGGCGACTCTATCCCCGAATACATGACAATCACCCTTAGAGACGCCAACGGCAACCCGAAACGCGCCCTCTACAAGAGTGAGCTGATGATGCTCGAAATGCTTGCCAACGCTAACTGGGAACGTCCTATCTATATGGCAATCACCGTAGGAAGCGAAAACCATCTGGGCATGGGCAACCACTTCACACAGGAGGGTCTCGCCTACCGCTTCACTCCGTTCGATACGGACAAACTGGACAGCAAGATCGACAGTGAAAAGATGTACGACAACCTGATGAACAAGTTCAAGTTCGGCGGTATCGACAAGCCGGGTATCTACATCGACGAGAACGTGATGCGTATGTGCTACACGCACCGCCGTATCTTCACGCAGCTCGTAGGACAGCTTATCAAAGAAGGTAAGAAGGACAAGGCACTCGCTGCACTCGATTACGCCGAAAAGATGATTCCGGCAATCAACGTACCGTATGACTGGGCAAATGGCGCCTTCCAAATGGCAGAGTCTTATTATCAACTGGGACAGAACGAGAAAGCCAACAAGATTATCGACGAGCTTGCCAACAAGTCGCTCGAATACATGATCTGGTATCTTAGCCTGAACGATAACCAGCTTGCCATTGCCAGCGAAAACTTCGTGTACAACGCCAGTTTGCTTGACGCGGAAGTCCGCCTAATGGAAAAATACAAATCAGAAGAACTCGCAAAACATTACTCTACGCAACTCGATCAGCTATACAACGAGTACGTGACGAGAATGAAAGGGAAATAATTTAGGTATGAAGTAATAAGTATTAAGTATTAACGTAGCTTCCGGCATGTTTTCCGTAAGGTATAATACTTAATACTTATTTCCTAATACTTCAAAACACAGACTCTCATGTTTATAGAACAACCACCTTGGCTTTTCCGGGCGTTGTATCCACAAGCTATCTTCCGGATGGACCCGAATGAGCGGGCAGTCTATCTGACTTTCGACGACGGCCCCATCCCCGAAGTAACTCCCTGGGTACTGGAAATACTGGAAAAGCATCATATTAAAGCTACCTTTTTCATGGTAGGCGACAATATACGCAAACACCCGGATGAATACCGGATGGTGGTAGAGCACGGACACCGCATCGGTAACCATACTTTCAACCACATCCGTGGATTTGAATATTCCAATCCGGATTACCTGGCAAATGCCAGAAAGGTAGATGATATTATTCATTCCGATCTCTTCCGTCCACCACACGGACACATGGGATTCAGGCAGTATTATACGTTGCGCTATCATTACCGCATCATTATGTGGGATCTCGTGACCCGCGATTACAGTAAGCGGATGCGCCCGGAACAAGTGCTGAACAACGTGAAACGCTATGCGCGAAACGGTTCTATCATCACTTTCCACGATTCGCTGAAGTCATGGAATAACGGTAACCTGCAATACGCACTTCCCCGTGCCATCGAGTTCCTGAAAGAGGAAGGTTATGAATTCAAGGTGTTATAATCTTTGAAAAAACAGAAACTTCGAAAAGAGCAGAGCTTCCTGATAAGAAAGAAAAGGTTTCTGATGAATAAAAAAGCTCCCTGATAAGAAAAAAAATATAAGCCGAGGTATTATGCCCCGGCTTTTGTAGTTTAAAGCCCGTTTCGTGCCCAAAATTGAAAGATCCCTCCTCTTTCTTACAAGATGCCAGTGCAACCGCATTTCGCCTGGTAAAGGGCAAAAAGAGGGCAAAACAACCTGCATTCAAAAAGTTTCTGATTCACATTACCATTTCCAACCGTATTTTTTTATACATTTGCAACGGTCTCTTCCGCAGAAAGCCTCCGGGTGGCGAGGGAGAGACGTTTATATTGAGAAGACGTTTACAAGCGTTTGTCATTTGTGTTCAGAACTTCGCAAACTTTGACCTATCGGAATGACTAACAGCAACAAAGACGTCCTCCTGATGTGTATTTATATACATCCGTGCCTCACTTTGGAAAACAAAGGGAGGCTACGGGTGTTGTACATATCGGCGTGGGCTTTCTGCGTTGTTCGTTCCCGATAGTTGGCATTGCGAAGGCCTTGAACACGGAACGGACGAAGGTGAGAGATTCCCACGCCTTTTCTATATATTCCTGTCAACAATAGATTGAATTGTCCGCCCAACAGGAGTCTGGGGGACACACATAAGCAGAATAGGCACATGATTCATGCGGGACAACTTATTGAACGCACGCTTCACGAACAGGGACGCACCGTCACCTGGTTCGCTACCCAATTATGCTGCACACGCCCCAATGTTTACAAGATATTCCGGAAAGAGAATATCGACATCCACCTGCTCTGGCGCATCTCCTGCATCCTCGGCCATGATTTTTTCCGCGATCTTTCCGACAGCATCAATACCGGAAACTTCCCCAGTGTATCCAAATAGGATACAATTCCGTATCGTTCTTGGAACTATGCTTTCACCCGGTAGTATACTCCTTTCGCATACCTTTGCAGGCATATTAACATATAATCACAAAAGGACATGAAAACGAAAAAACTATTTCTGATTATTGCTCTGGTTGTCAGTTGTGCCGTCGGAGCCCATGCGCAAAAGACGGTCTTCAAGTTTCGTGATGCACAGGCACGTGCAGGCGATGCAGTTACTGAAGTTTGTGTCAAACCCACAGTTGTCGAGGTGAAAATACTGGAAGATAAGGGACGAATCAAGGATGAATGGACACTAAGCAAAGAGGAAGTGGAGATCGCCATGAAAGGAGAACTTGACAACATCCGTGCATGGGGGACGTATCTGTCCACCATCAAATACAACTGCGATGTCATCATGGGAGCCACTTTCAAAGTGGAAGATAATGAAAAAACAGGGGGATACACGGTTACAGTAGTAGGTTATCCCGGCATCTTTGTCAACTGGCATCCTGCCACCCAGGACGATTATGAATGGATACGTCTGCAGAAGTTATCACCCACGGATGGAAAAAGCCAGATAGCACCTGTCGTTAAGAATAAGAATTAATCACTAAAACATAAATAACAATGAAAAAAGTACTATCAATGATTGCCGCACTCTTATTGTGCGTAGGAACTCAAGCGCAAATCGTATCATCCAGAAGTGCAATCGTCAAAACAGAGAAGCAAGCCAGCAGCACACAATGGTTCTTGCGTGCAGGTTTGAATATCATGAACTTCTCCGGTGACGGAGCCGAAGGAGCTGACTCAAACATCGGATATAACGCAACATTTGGCTACCAGAAGCCTTTAGGCAGCACAGGAGGATACTGGGGAATGGAATTTGGACTCGGCTCCCGTGGTTTCAAAGTGGAAGACACGAAGTGCATGGCTCATAATATACAATACTCTCCGTTCACATTCGGATGGAAATTTGCAGTGGCGGACAATGTTCATATCGACCCGCATGTAGGAGTCTTTGCCAGCTACGATTACACGAGCAAAATGAAAGCAGACGGAGAGAGCATCAGTTGGGGAGATTACGCAGATTACATGGAAGTTGACTACAATCATTTCGATGCCGGTATGAATATATCGGTGTAGGAGTCTGGTACGACCGTTTCAACCTGGATCTCACCTATCAGCGCGGATTCATAGATACATTCAGCGATGCCGACGGATTCAAGACCAGTAACTTTATGATTCGTCTAGGTATTGCCTTCTAAGGACAACCAAACCTCAATAAACCATATTATTTATTCAGCGTCCACGATCTTTTCTCTTCGCAAAAAGGGCCGTGGATGCTGTTTTCTTAAAAATAACGGAATATGATGACCAAACGACAATTTCTGGCAATCATGTATCTGCTGACGGGAGTTATCCCGCTGATAGCACAGACTTTCACCGAACAGAAAAAGAGCTATCCCGTCAGTGCAGACGGCAATAAATATGTGGTCAGCGGATTTACCCCTTTCAGCAGCATGCATGACGAGAACATCTACGCTAATGCACTGTTATGGACCGTCAAAAATGTCTGTCCGCAGCTACGGGAAGGGATCACAGAGGTAAACGTACCGGCTAAAAACTTCAGTTGCGATCTGATACTTGCCTCGCAAGCAGATTCAAATCAGAAGAATACTTACTATTGCAAAGCCCTGTTTCAAGTAAAAGACGGCAAGCTGGTCTACTATCTTTCCAATATACGGATAGAATCATCAGCAGTGATAATGAAAAAAATAACTCCCATGGAGAAGCTGCAACCGGACAAGAAAGCATCTCACAAAGAAATCATGGATGACTTCGTACAGGTGGAATCGCAAGTATTGAATAAAATGTTCGACTTCATCGTAACGAACCAACTTTCACCAATCACTCACTGGAATGAAATCAGTATCAACAAGCCGGTGAAAGGCATGACGGAAGATGAATGTCTGCTGGCCTTCGGCAAACCGCAGACTATTCAAGAATCAAATGGAGAAGTGCAATGGATGTATTCCAGCTCGTTCTACCTATTCTTCAAGAATGGACATGTGGAAACGATTATCAAATAATCCCATAAAAACAAATCATCTCAAAATCAAACAATTAAAACAATTTATTATGAAAACAATCTGGAAAGCAACCGTTTGCATAGTTGCAGTATTACTGTCGTTCAGCATTTATTCCTGTGGCGATGACGACGATGACGCTGTCGGTTCACGCGATTTATTGTTAGGAACATGGAATGGAGTGTATTATCTTTCACAAGAATGGGAAGATGGTGAAAAGGTAAGTGACTCTAAAGAAGATTTTGTAAATGGAACCAACCGTTATTCCATAGAGTTCAAGGAAGATGGTACGTATGTAGAAAAAGATGTCTACAACTCCTCCGGAAGTACTAATTATTATCACGGTACATGGAGCTACTCCGGTAATAAGCTGACTCTCATCGACACTGAAGAGGATAATTACACAGAAGTGTGGACAGTGACCACAATGACAGAGAATGAATTAGTCTATGAACTTCGTGAGAAAGAGAAAGAAGACGGAACGACATACGAATATTACGAACAACACGCTTTTACAAGATAGCTTAAGGACATTATCTTTCTTTTCCAGAAAGACACATTCTTAATTCTCTTTCTTTTTCAGAAAGATAAAAATAAGCAAAGGTTCCTTTGATAAAAAGAAACCTTTGCTTCATCTATTAGAAAAGACGCATGATATTCAATAATGAATCGCGTATTCAGTGAGTAAAAGAAATTAAAGAGGGCGTTTCGTCACACCTCGACAATCCTTCTTTTTTGACTGTATAAGCAATTCAGCACATTAATTAATATGCCACCGCCAACGGAGTACGCAATTTCTGCGCATATTCAGTCATATATTTATTCCAGGCATCCGGAGTCTTGATAGCCGCCTTATCCCAGGCAGATCCCCAGTAATAAGTATATTCAGAACCAGGCTCATATTCGCTGATAGCCAGCACATGACCGTCGGCTCCACCACGATCTTTCTTTTCCTTTTCGGAAAGAAGAACCACTTTCGCCTCTTTTACCTGTGCAGGGAATGCAGCACCCACAAATATCTTACCGTTTGCACCGCTACGGTCAGTTGTAGGATCTACGTAAGTGATATAGCCATTTGCAGCATCTGCCACAACCGCACCGTCCGGTTCACGCAATACAAGTCCTGTAGTTACCGGCATTGCTTCTTTCAAATTGGTATATGAAACAACTGTTTTATTTAGATAAGAACCTGCATCCAAGGAGATGACGCGTGTTTCCACCACGTTAGAATCTCCACGGACCACCAGCGGATTAAACTCCAGCTTCACCGTGAAACGCAGCGGACCATTATCAAGGATTTCCTGTGTGCGATAGCAGTAAGGATAGATAATAGTGTCACCTGCCATCAAAGCGGCAACGCCGGCGCCCAACGTAGGACCTACGGCATAGCAATCCATACCGTATCCATGATCGATATGGTAAGAGATGGCATTCTGCAATTCGGAAGCGGCTTTCGGATCTGTCTTTTTCAGTTCGGCTATCTTGGCACGCTTTTCAGGATTAAGCTCTTCAGCATACAGAGATTCCAAAATCGGCTCCGTAGTATTATACTTCGTAAAAAGATCATAGCCAAAACCACGTTCTCCACGAGCCTGCAAAGCAGGACCATAAGCACGGAATCCGCCAAGATCATTCTCCCAGGCTACGTCGTCCAGACGTTCGGGGTAGTATTTACCGCAAGCAATGACATCAAAAGGTGCCGGTGTGCCCGGTTGAATGGTATAAGTAACCACACTGTTTCCCCCTACCGTAACGGGGAAGACCACCTTCTCATCATACGTCACCTGATAAGGCACTTGCTGACCGTCGACGTCAAGCACCACAATCTGTGCCGTATCCGCCAGTTTCAATTTAGCGACCACATCGCTCATCGGCACTTCAACCATCTCCCCTGCCCGTTCAAGAGCCAAAGAATTGGTCACTGTGACTGTCATTGACTGCTTGCTGTCGGCACAAGAAGCAAAACCAATCAAGGCTACAACAAACAGAATTAATATCTTTCTCATAATTAGTCTACATTGAATGAATAACATATACTTTGCAAATCAGAGGCTATTATATCCGGCATGTTGGATGTATAGCTCCAACGCGTCAGCTATATATATCCAACGTGTTGGAGCTATATGTTCAACACGTTGGGCATATATGTCCAATAAATCGGCCATATAGCTCCTGCAAAGGGAATAATAAAAAATAAGGTGACAGATGAAAAGAGGATGCTCTTTGCCATTCTATCACCTTACCGGAATTTCTTCTATCAGCTATTATTTCGGTTGTTTTCCGATATAAGCAAGAATACCACCATCTACGTAGAGAATGTGACCGTTAACAGCGTTAGAAGCTTCAGAAGCAAGGAACACGGCAGGACCTGTCAGTTCTTCCGGATCCAACCAACGACCGGCAGGAGTCTTAGCGCAGATGAATGAATCGAATGGGTGACGGCTTCCGTCTGCCTGCGGCTCACGAAGAGGAGCAGTTTGCGGAGTAGCGATGTAACCCGGGCCGATACCATTACACTGGATGTTGTATTCACCATATTCAGAACAGATATTGCGAGTCAGCATCTTCAAACCACCCTTAGCGGCAGCGTAAGCAGATACAGTTTCACGACCCAATTCAGACATCATAGAACAGATGTTGATGATCTTACCTGCACGTTTTTCCATCATAGCCGGCAAAACAGCCTTAGCAACGATGAATGGAGCATTCAAGTCGATGTCAATTACACGACGGAAATCAGCAGCATCCATCTCGTGCATAGGAACACGACGGATAATACCTGCGTTATTTACAAGGATATCAATTGTACCTACTTCTTTTGCAATCGTAGCAACCATCGCCTGAACAGCCGGTTCGTCTGTCACGTCGCATACATAACCGTGAGCTTTGATACCTTTTGCAGCATAAGCAGCCATACCTTTGTCTACCAACTCTTGATTGATGTCGTTAAAACAAACTTTAGCGCCTTGTTCTGCAAATGCAGAAGCAATAGCAAATCCGATACCATAAGAAGCACCTGTAACGAGAGCTACTTTACCTTCCAAAGAAAAATTCAAAAACTGATTCATAATTCTTTTTGTTATTAAATTAGGAAAACTATTGTAGTTGTTATTTCAAATCTGTAATCAACGAGAAGTCCTGATCGCCGTAGTCGAGGTTCTCGCCACCCATTCCCCAGATAAAGGTATAGTTGTGGGTAGCAGCAGCCGAGTGGATTGACCATTCGGGTGAAAGAACGGCCTGATCGCCTTTCATCCATACGTGACGCGTCTCGCCTACCTCACCCATGAAGTGGCAGATAGCATGATCTTCGGGAATTTCGAAATAGAAGTAGGCTTCCATACGACGGCTGTGTACGTGTGCCGGCATCGTGTTCCACACACTTCCCGGAGCGAGTTCCGTCATACCCATCTGCAACTGGCAGGTAGGCAACACCTGATTCACCAGCATCTTATTGATGTTGCGGTGATTGGAACCTTCCAAAGAACCCATTTCAGCTACTACGGCATCGGCTTTCGTCACCTTACGGTCGGGATAATTGCGATGTGCAGTCAGTGAGTTGAAGTAGAATTTAGCAGGATGAGTAGCGTCTTTGCTTTCGAAAGTCACTACGCGGTCGCCCGAACCCAGATAAAGAGCTTCTTTATAGTCCAGTTCGAACTCTGCGTCGCCTGCTTTCACAATACCGGGACCGCCAACATTGTAGATACCCATTTCGCGACGGGTGAGGAAGAACGGAGCTTTCAGCGGATCAATCGCTTCGAGCGTCAGCACCTCTCCTACCGGAAGCGCACCACCTACCACCATACGGTCGTACATGGAATATACCATATTTACTTCATTGGGGACAAATATCTTTTCGATTAAGAAATCTCTGCGAATTCTTGTTGTATCATAACTTTTTGCATCTTCCGGATGCGCAGCATAGCGAATTTCATAGTTCGTTTTCATACCTTATTTATTTATAGTTATTGAATAAGTTCTCTATTCTACGTGCACTTCGTTTACGTACACGATGCAAAAATAGCAAAAGAAAACGGGTTTACCTTGCAATTTTGTTCCAATTATCCACCAAAAATGTCCAGAATCCGTGCAATGTATACTTTTTTAACGAACTATAATACGTTTTGGGAGAGATTTCTACTTAATGCAATGAAAAAAAGAAAGAAGCCTCTATCTCTCGAGCCGCAAGAACAAATAATATAAAATATAGAACAAGAAAAAGTATCTAATTTGCCAATTCAGCTAATAATTAGCAGTCTACACCGTTAAAATTGCATAAATAGGAGGCAATGTATTATAACACTAATTATAATATATTAGTTTTGTAAATGTTTAAATAGCAAGCAAAATCAACAAATACGTCAAGATATACAACTTATGACAATTATTAAAAGACGGACAGAAGATACTTTAATAAAGATAGGAGTGATATGCATTTACATGCTTCTATCCATTAACCTAACTTATGCCCAAATAAAAAATATAACAGGAATCATCATTGATGAGGAAAGCCGGGAACCATTGACAGGTGCTTCTGTCACAGTGAAAGGCAGTCGGCAAGGCTGTATTTCAGATCTGGATGGAAAGTTTAGTCTTCAACCAACCCTCCCCGGACAGCAAATGCTGGTTATTTCTTACATAGGATACCAAACTATCGAAGTGCCTGCCCGGCATAATATGATGGAAATCCGGTTGCGTCCGAACGTGAACGAACTGGATGAAGTAGTAGTGCAGGTAGCGTATGGCACTGTCCTCAAAAGATCAATTACCGGGGCTGTTTCCGTAGTGGACAGTAAGCAAATCGAAATGCGTCCGGTCAGTTCTGTTATCTCCGTGCTCAACGGAGCAGTACCGGGGCTACAGACAATTGACGGAGTGGGGCAGCCTGGTATCGAAGCGGAAGTCCGGATCCGGGGATACAGTTCGGTGAACGGAAGCAATAAGCCGCTTTACGTGGTAGACGGTATGCCCTATACGGGATGGATCACCGATCTTAATCCGGCAGACATAGAAAGCGTCAGCGTACTGAAAGATGCTGCTTCATGCGCATTGTACGGTAGCCGGGCTTCGAATGGTGTGATTTTAATTACCACCAAAAAGGCGAAGAAACAGGGAGTTTCTCTTCAACTGGACATTCGCCACGGCTTCAGCGCGCGTGGACAGGGTGATTACGAACGTATGAATGCCAATCAATTCATGGAAACGATGTGGCAGGGGTATCGCAACCAGCTTATCAGCAACGGCAGTAGTCCCGAAGAAGCGACCATCGCCACCAACAATGACATTATCAGCAAAGTAGGAATCAACATCTATAACAAAGCCGATAATGCCCTTTTCGATGCAAACGGTCATCTGGCATCCGACGCCCGGATACTGGACGGATATAAGGACGATCTCGACTGGTATTCTCCCTACACACGTAACGGTCACCGCCAGGAATACAACCTAAGCGGAGAATCCGGCAATGAAAAGAGCCGGATCCGTTTCTCGCTAGGCTATCTTAATGAAGACGGATATACCAGGAAAAGTGATTTCAATCGTCTTAGCGGCTCACTCAACGCTGACTTCACCCCACGCCCATGGCTCAAGACGGGCTTGTCGCTCGGAGGCACGCACCAGAAAACGAACTGGGATGTAGGAGCCGCCGGAAGTGCGCAATCCAATAACCTGTCGAATGCATTTTACTTTGCACGGAGAATAGCACCTATCTATCCGGTGCACCTCCACTATACAGAGGATGTATTTGCCAGCGACGGCTCATTGCTTCATTCCAAAGGAGATTATATCCTGAACGAAGAAGGCGGAAAACAATATGATGACGGTTCGGAAAGCCGTTCGGAATCGGATGCCGCCAGCAATGGACGCCATCTACTGTGGGAAAGCGAAAAGAACAAGTTGTGGAACGCTGCCAATACCTTGCAAGGAAATGCCTATGTGGACGTTTCTTTCCTACGCGATTTTACATTCTCATTGAAAGGCAATATCAGCCTGCGCAATATCGAGGACAGCCAATACGGAAATGCGGAAATAGGCGCTTACAAGGACACTGGTTTTATCAGCAAGATCGATCAGGAATACAAGGAATATACCCTGCAACAGCTACTGGCATGGAAACACCAGTTCGGCAGGCATTTCGTAGAATGGATGGTGGGGCACGAGAACTATGATTACAAGCTTAATTTCGACGCCATACAGAAAAAGAATGAGAGTTTCCCCGGAATAGACGAACTTTCAAATTTCACCACCACAACTTACAGTGAGGGATATAAAGACACCTATCGTACAGAGGGTCACTTCACACGGGCCCGGTATGACTACAACGAAACTTATTTTGCCGAAGCTTCTTTCCGGCGCGACGGTTCCTCCATCTTCCATACAGACCATCGCTGGGGTAACTTTTGGAGCGTAGGTATCGGCTGGATGCTTTCCAACGAAGCGTTCCTGAAAAACGTGTCGTGGCTGAACCGCCTCAAGTTACGGGTTTCTTACGGGCAAGTGGGAAACGATAACTTCGGAAGCAGTAATGGCCTGTACCAGTGGATGTCTCTCTACGGCTCTGCCGTCAACGGTGGAGAAGCCGCTTACTACAAAGTGCAGAACGAAAACCCGGAACTAAAATGGGAAACGAATTCTTCGCTGAATATCGGTCTGGAAACTCGTCTTTTCAACCGTGTGAACCTAAGTTTCGAATACTATAACAAGCATTCGGACGACTTGCTGTTCAAGTTTATCCAACCACTATCTGCCGGTGCCACTGACTCATCGACAGGCCTTTCCACCGTCTGGCGAAACATTGGAGACGTTTCCAATAAAGGATGGGAATTCTCTGCCGACGGGGATATCATCCGCAACCGGGAATGGGAATGGAATGTAGGTTTGAACCTTTCCAAAGTGAAAAACAAGATCGGAAAACTGCCGGATAAAGATCGGGAAGAGGGAATTACGAACGGAGATTTCCAGAAGTTCAAAGAGGGACACAGCATTTATGAATTCTGGCTGTACCAGTATGCTGGCGTAGACCAGATGACAGGTCGCAGTGTATATCTGCCGGACTTCAACGCTTATTACATTGCCGGAGAGGATGGAAAAACACCCGTAAACGGAGAAGAGAGCACCGAAGGTAAAAATCCGATTCCGACAGACAGTTGGGTAGACATCAACGGACAATATTATACAGGCGACCCGAGATATGCACGCAAAGACTGGTCGGGCAGTTCATTACCGAAGATAAACGGCTCGGTCACCACCTCTCTCCGCTGGAAAGACCTGACTCTGTCCGCCCTGATGATTTTCAGTTGCGGTTCCAAAGTCTTCGACCAGCCTTATCAGACTCTGACATCGGTAGGCGTACATTCATTGACTCCCGATTTACTGAATGCATGGACAGCAATCCCCGAAGGCATGACGCCCACATCGCCCAACCGTCTCGATCCATCGGGTATTCCGCAAGTGAATCTGGATGCAACGATCAATGGATATAACAGCCAGAAAGCATCTACACGCTATATTGTAAGCGGTGACTATCTAAGCATCAAGAACATCACCCTCTCCTATCGCCTGCCCGCCACATGGAGCAAACGATTGACACTCGGCGGCATCCGTTTGCATGCTGCCATAGAGAATGTCGCCCTGTTCAGCAAACGCAAAGGGCTGAACCCGGTACAGACTTTTGACGGAATCGTCAACAATTATACGAGTATCGCCCGTGTTTTCTCGTTCGGAGTCAACATTAACTTATAGCCTTATGAAGAAAAAAGCCATACACATGAAATTCCTGAATCACTCCATAGGATTCTGCCTGCTCCTGACGCTGTTGTGTTACTCCTGCGCCAGCGACTATCTGGATACCGCCCCTACCAATCAGGTATCTCCTGCCGATTTATTCAAGGATGAAGCGTACGCTGCCTATGCTGTCAGCGGATTGGAGAAGTTGATGAAAACCACTTACCCCACTAATAAACTCGATGGCGTGTCATTCAACGGTGAAGGATCTGTCAAACTGATGTATGCCGAGTATCAGGGGGCTGACATGTATTGTCCCCGCAACAATTTCTATACGATATTCAACGGGGCTTCTCATGCCATACCTACCAGTAGTTACACGGAGTATATGTGGCATTATTACTACAAAGTAATCAGTAATGCCAACGCTATTATAAATTATGTCGACCCCGAAAGTAGTCATAAATTCAAATATATCTATGCGCAGGCGCTAACCTACCGTGCCTATTGTTACCTGCAACTGCTGCAGTTCTACTCGCCACGCTGGTGTGATTCGCAAAACGGCAGTGCTGACGGGGTGGTTCTCCGGCTCAATACATCTTCTACCGGCGACTGCCCTCTTTCTTCTATGCTGGCCTGTTACGAACAGATTTACAACGACCTTAACCAGGCCATCACCTATTATCAGGCATCCGGAATTGCCCGCAAAGAAGACGAGAATCACAAAATCAATGTGAATGCCGCTTACGCCACCTATGCCCGTGCCGCACTCACCCGTGAGAATTGGAGTACTGCCGCCCATTACGCTGCACTGGCACGTGCCGGTTATCCGCTTATGAATGCCGATGAATATTTCGACGGATTCAGTACCGTCAACCGCGAATGGATATGGAGTATCTATGACAGTGAAGAAGAATCGCTGGGAAACTCATCCCTCGCCGCACGCCTTGCATACAACTCCTCCTCTACTCTTGTATGCACTTATCCGGCCTGTATCAACCGTGAACTGTACGATGCATTACCGGAAAGTGATATCCGCAGGGGACTTTTTCTCGATCCGCTCGAATATACTTATAACACGGGTGGTATAACAAACAATGGTCTGGGCGGAAGTGCACTCACCAGTTACGCCCAAGGGTTGCATCCCGACCTGAATACTTCGGCAAAAATATACGCTTATATGTCGTTCAAATTTAAGTGTATCGACAAAGTAGGTGCCATGCCTTTCAATCTTTTCCGCAGTTCGGAGATGTATCTCATCGAAGCAGAAGCCAACTGCCACCTGACGCCTTCAAAAGAAGCGGAAGCAAGGCAATTACTGAAAGAACTGATCCGCGACAGCGGACGCGACCCTCAATATACTTGCGACAAGAGCGGTCAGGCACTGCTCGACGAAATAAAGTTCTACCGCCGCATCGAACTATGGGGCGAAGGATTCAGCTGGTTTGACTTCAAACGGCGCAAAGACACCATCGTACGCCACACCTTCGAAGACGGAGGAAACTACATGACCAACGCAGCCGTAACTATCAACCCGGAAGACGCCAACAACTGGATGTGGGTGATTCCCGCCAAAGAATACGAATATAACAATGCCATAAATAAACAATAAGAACACTGTAAATCCATAGTAATCAAGATGAAAATAGTCAGGTATATCAGTATATGTTTGTTGTTCACCTTTATCGGATCTCTCCTTCCAACCAAGGCGCAGGACAATCCGTACAAGATAGACCACTCTCTTTATCTACTTTATGAGGAGGCAACTAAACACCGTAACAACGCAACCGGACTGGAAATAGCTGATACTATCTATACCAAAGCCATCCGGATCAACGATAAAAAGGCACAATGCCTCGCTCTTACCATTCCGGTAATCTACTATTTCAATAATGGGAAAACGGAATTACTGGAGAAAGCAATCAGCAGGCTTCAGGAGATATCCCGAAAGAACAACTACCTGCAATATTACTACTTTGGCAGCATCTACAAAGTTAATTACCTGATGAACACAGGTAATACCCTGCGTGCGCTCCAGGAGGCTGAATTGACTAAAGAACAGGCATTTGCCGACGACTATCCCTACGGTATCTCCACTTGCCTGCGAATGATGGGAAACATTTACTTTGCGCGCAGGGAAAACCGGACGGCACTGGATTACTACCAACAATCGCTGGTATACACACAGGAGAAGCTCCCTGAGCAGGATATATCTTATATATACTGGAACATATCCATGCTCCAACAAAACCTGAAACAATATGAAGCAGCCTACGAAAATGCCGAGAAAGGAATCAAGTGTGCCAAGACTTCAACCAACAAATATGCCTGTATGCTGCGTAAATGCACACTTTTATACGCGCTCGACAGGGAGGAGGAATTCAAAAGCTATTATCAGGAATGTTTAAAAGCGACCGAAAAACATGGTGAAACCAGAAGGAATGAACTGAATAAGTTGAAGATATACAATTATATACTCAACCAACAATATGATAAAGCGCATGCTCTCGCCGACTCCACCTCTATCTTACATGAGAGAATAGCTTTTCAGGCAAATATTTACGCAAAAGAGCAGAAGTACAAAGACGCTTACCAAGCGCTTCAGAAGCTCCAGAGTTTACAGGATTCTCTGAACCAACTCATACAGACTGCCGACCTGTCGGAACTGAATGTGCGTATCGGCAACGAACAACTGAAAAGAAAAGCGCAAGCCTTGCAGCTGGAAAACACACAATTAAACCTGCAAAAGACAACGCTCGAACTGCAGCAAACGAAATCGCAAGTGGAAATCGAGAAGATGAACGCCGAAAATAACGAGCTACTACTAAAAAATCGTAACCTGGAGCTCGCACAATTCAAAGCGGAAACCGAACGTACACAGAGTCTTATGGTAGCTAAACAGGCAGAATCCGAACGCCAGCTGATGATATTGAAATTCATCCTGATATTCTTCTGTTTCTTTGCCATAGCCCTCACGCTCTACCTTTATCTACGCAGAAAATCAATCAGACAACTGCAAGAGAAGAACGAAGAACTGACGATTGCCCGCGACCGTGCCGAACAGGCAGACAAGATGAAGACTCATTTCATGCAGAACATGAGCCACGAAATCCGTACCCCGCTCAATGCCATCGTAGGATTCTCACAATTATTATCCAACCCGGATCTGCCATTGGAAGATGAGGAAAAGCTAGAATTCAGCTCGCTCGTCCAACACAACTCCGAACTGCTCACCACGCTTGTCAACGATATTCTTGACCTTTCCGCACTGGAAAGCGGCAAATACACCATGAACCTGACTTCCTGCCATTGCAACGAAATGTGCAGGCTCATACTCTCTACCGTAATGGATCGAAAAGCGGAAGGAGTGAAGCTTTATTATACCTCCGAAGTGGCAGACGATTTCCAGATCACCACAGATGAACAACGCCTGCAACAAGTGCTTATCAACTTCCTTACCAACGCAGAGAAGCACACAGAAAAAGGGGAAATCCATCTGCATTGTTCACTGACCGAGTATCCCGACAGAATCACGTTCTCTGTCAGCGACACCGGGCCGGGCATCCCTGCCGACAAGATGGATAGTGTATTCGAACGCTTCAAGAAGTTGGATGAGTTCAAACAGGGATCAGGACTGGGACTGAATATATGCCGCACCATAGCCGAACGATTACATGGAGAAGTCAAAGTAGACAAGAGCTACACCAATGGCGCACGTTTTCTGCTTATACTTCCATTAAAATAAGATTAGCTATTGACTTTCCTCTTTTTATTTTGTATCTTTGAGGAACAGAAAAAGAAAAAAGCAATATGAGTTATATAAAAATCAAGACATAATAACACATTATCAAAACATATATTTCCATATATGGAAGAACCGAATGGGAGAAAATCAGTATTGATTTTCTCCCATTTTGTATATATAAATCCCACATATTCCAATAATTCTCTGAAAATAGTTTCTAATAAACTCAGATACCGTTCTTAATAAACTCTCTCACTATTTATTAAAAACGGTATTTGGATTTATTATAGAAATGTAAATATATTGTTGCTAACAATATAGAAGTCTATTCAAAGATGAGTAAGGCAAACATCGAAACAGTCAATATTACGTACAAATAAGCTATAACAAATTTCTTACATCCTAATAGAGAGATACTTCTTCAAGGCATCTTCCTCCGCTTTTGCAACCAAACTATAGAAATCATCATGTTGTTGTTCCGTATGTGAACGTTCTAATGACTTAAGAAGTGACTTTGCATCCACAAAAAAAGAAAAAGCCCCGAAAGATATCTCTTTCAGGGCTTTTCTTCGTTGGACTACCAAGATTCGAACTTGGACAAACAGAACCAAAACCTGTTGTGCTACCATTACACCATAGTCCAAACTTATGTGCTTTCTCTTAAAAAGCGGTGCAAAGATAGAGGTTTGCAAGCAAACCTCCAAATATTTCGTTCACTTTTTTATATTCTATCGAATGAATCATGCATTATTACTTTGCAATCAGCAGATAATAGTTCTTTTTGCCGCGCTGAACAAGCAGATATTTCTCGTCGAGCAGGTCAGCAGTCGTAACTACCTGATCAAAGGCTGCCAGCTTCTCCTTATTCAGCGAAACGCCACCGCCCTGAACCAATTTACGCATTTCACCTTTCGACGCAAATACGGCCGCATTATCAACGAATAGATCAACAGCCTTTACTCCTTCTGCCAATACATCACGGGAAATCTCAAATTGAGGCACTCCTTCGAATACAGCAAGCAGCGTATCTTCATCCAGTTTGCGCAAAGCTTCCGAAGTCGCATTACCGAATAAAATGTTCGATGCGTCTACTGCTGCGTTATAATCATCTTCAGAATGAACCATCACAGTCACTTCCTTAGCCAGACGTTTCTGGAGAAGACGCAAATGCGGAGCTTTCTGATGTTCGGCAATCAATGCTTCAATTTCTTCTTTCTCGATGGAGGTGAAGATTTTAATATAACGTTCGGCATCGGAGTCGCTTACGTTCAACCAGAACTGATAGAACTTGTATGGTGAAGTATAGCGAGGGTCCAGCCAGATATTTCCGGATTCTGTTTTACCAAACTTACCACCATCAGCCTTTGTAATCAGCGGGCAAGTCAATGCGAACACCTCTCCCCCATTGGTACGGCGGATCAATTCGGCACCGGTAGTGATGTTTCCCCACTGGTCAGAACCACCCATTTGGAGCTTACACCCCTTTGTTTCATACAAATGAAGAAAATCATATCCTTGAAGCAATTGGTAAGTGAACTCAGTAAATGACAATCCATCACGTGCTTCACCATTCAGACGACGTTTCACAGAGTCTTTCGCCATCATATAGTTTACAGTGATGTGCTTACCTACTTCGCGAACAAAATCGAGGAAAGTGAAGTCTTTCATCCAGTCGTAATTGTTCACCAGCTCGGCACGGTTAGGTACATCCGACTCGAAGTCGAGGAACTTGGCAAGCTGATTCTTGATACATGCCTGATTGTGACGCAATGTTTCTTCGTCCAGCAGGTTACGTTCTGCCGATTTACCGGAAGGGTCACCAATCATACCTGTAGCGCCACCGATCAGTGCCAACGGCTTATGACCGCAGCGTTGGAAATGACGAAGGATCATCACTCCACAAAGGTGACCAATGTGTAGCGAATCGGCAGTCGGGTCGATACCCAAGTAGGCAGTCACCTGCTCTTTGCTTAACAACTCTTCTGTTCCCGGCATGATGTCCTGCAACATGCCACGCCATCTCAATTCTTCTACAAAATTCATCGTATTACTCTTTAATTATTTGGTTTTTATTGTATTTCAATTCCATGTGCGACAAAAGTACGACTCTTTCTCGGAAGATACAACTCTTACGCCTTAAAAAAGACATTTTGGATATTCCGGCGAATCACCTCACACAACGCTTCCACTTCTACCCCACGCACCCTGGCTGCCTGACACAGGATATCTTCAATATCAAGCAAGCTGTCATCCGTTTCCAAAAATAGGCGTTCATCGGGGACTATCTGCATCGTTTCATCGGGATAATATTCCCCAAAAGAAAGATAAAACCCTTTCTTCAACAACTGTACCGCCTGCTCCGGTTTTCCACGAAAGCCATGCCATATCCAAGGTTGTTGGGGGCGAGATTCTTTTTTCACACCCAGCAGTTCTTCCATTGCTTTCACGCAGTGAATAATCAACGGCAAACCGAGCTTTTCCGACAACTTTACCTGTTCCTTAAACACCGCTAACTGAAGCTCCATCGGAGCTTTTGCCAATTTATCCAGCCCCGCCTCTCCTACAGCTACAAACTGCTTTCTCTGTAGCTGCTGTTGAAGAAAGCTCAATTGCTGACTGACATTACTCTCTCTCACCTCCCAAGGATGAATACCAATAGAATAATAAGATCCTCTACCCACAGCCACTTCCACATTCTCTGCCAGAGGCATATACAATGGAGAGTCTGCCAATAACGGATAATTGATGATGGATTTTCCTTGGGTATCAACTTCCTGTTTATGAGTATGGATATCTAAAATATCAGTCACATTCTTTTTCATTTTCTATTTCTCGTTTCAGTTGTCTCAAGGCACGGGATCATAACCGGAACCACCCCAGGGATGGCATCGCAGAATACGCCGCACAGCAAGATAAAGCCCCTTTATAGGACCATGTTTCTTAATTGCTTCGAGCGCATACGCTGAACAAGTAGGCGTGAACCGACAAGAGGGAGGAGTAAGGGGTGAAATACAAATCCGGTAAAAATAGATGGGAACAAGCAGGAAGAAGGAAAATACCTTTCTCAAAATTCCCGTAACGAATACCCACGCGGTAGATATCCGGGAGTTATGAGGTTTCATGAGAATAGTTTTTCGGAGATGCGCGCAAGCGCTATTTTCATTTTCTCTTCCAGCTCGGCAGTAGCAACAAGCTCGTCCGACAGATAGATAAAGGCAACGGCTAACCGTTGCTCCCGGCGTTGCAGTTCATCCACCAGAAGAGACTTGTTCTTCCGGTAGGCTTCACGTATCTGGCGTTTCACCCGGTTGCGTTTCACCGCCCGTTTAAAACGACGTTTCGATACACTGATTAATATGGAAGCAGGAGCCTCGCCCTGCTCGACAGGCATATATACAACGCGTATCGGAAAGATGGAAAACGATTTAGAAACACCGCCTTCAAACATCTTTCCGATCAAAATTTTACTATTCAGCCTTTCGGCTTTACACAAAGTATATATACCCACTCTGTTTATTTATTGTTTTCCTTGATAAACATGTCAAGTGCGGCAGTCATTGACGGAGCCTGCACCGTAGGAGCCTCAAGGTCCAGACGGAGACCTGCGTCACGTACAGCCTGTGCGGTAGTAGATCCGAACGTTCCGATCTTAATCTCTTTCTGATTAAAATCCGGGAAGTTCTTCTTCAAAGAAGTCACTCCGGCAGGGCTGAAGAACACTAACATATCATAATCAAACTCTTCGTCCGGTGTAAAGTCGTTGCTCACCGTGCGATACATCACAGCTTCCGTATGCTGAATGTTGTTCTTGTCGAGCAGGTTTTTCACATCGTCATTATGTACGTCTGACATCGGAACGAGATACTTCTCCGTTTTATGCTTCACGATGGAAGGAATCAGGTCTTCAATCTTTCCAGTAGCTCCAAAGAAGATCTTACGCTTACGATATTGCACATATTTTTGAATATACAATGCAACAGCTTCCGTCACACAGAAATACTTCATAGTTTCGGGAATTGTCACGCGCAATTCAGTACACAAAGTGAAAAAATGGTCAATAGCATGGCGCGAAGTGAATATTACGGCAGTGTGGTCGAGAATCGAAATTTTCTGTTGCCGAAATTCTTTCGCCGAAAGACTTTCAACCTTAATAAAGGGCCGGAAATCTATTTTAACGCCATACTTTTCAGCTATGTCGTAATAGGGAGATTTCTCTGACGCAGGCTTAGGCTGCGACACTAGTACTTTTTTAATTTTCAACGTCCTAAAATTTTATTAGCAAAATATTGTTCATTTGAATCATACCCTGATACAGTAAAAGACAAGGTACTATTTCAAGAGCGCAAAAGTACAAAATTAATAGGAAAAGCCCGCTAAATTGATGAAAAAAAAGCTTTATCCACTTATAAAACATCAATATTTTAGTGAAAATTAAAATAATAGACCCAATTATAACCAAATTCGTTAGACTCAAATCAAAATAAACCAGGAAAAGAACGAACGGAAAAAGGGCAAATCCGACATAATATATGAGCGCAGAATACGATTCCAGCCATATATTTGTCTTATTTTTATCAAAAAACGTCCACCCCAGAAACATATAAAGCAACCATTTTAGTAAGAAATAAGCGAGGCAAAAACCAACGTAAATACCCAGCAAAAGGAGGGAGGATACATGGTCCATCAGAGCAGGACATGTATCATGAAAATAATTGAGAAATGTGATGCCCGACAAGACACAGGTCTGCAATACAAGCACAAGGAGATAACGCACATCAGCCGCCGTAGAGCTATCAAAAATGCTCGTCCGTTCGCGATGTAACACAAAGTCTTTCACCTGTTGGGAGAGAAATTTCTTTCCACGTGCCAAGGCAATGGAGGAGAGAAAGAAGCAAACCAGCAATGTCAGCGCAATAGCATCATCCGTACGGGGAGAGTAGGAGATAGGGGTTCCTTCAAAGCCAGAATCAACCTCTTGTACAGCATGAAGATCGGCCAACTGCAGGCTATCACTGTCTGCCTTTGCCGGACTAATCTGTTTCTGCTGGAGAAGAGACAAGGTATCCGTGTTCTGGGAACTTAGTGTATCACCTATCATATCGCTGCAAATTTACGAATGGAAATATCCCATACAGGAGTCTCATAAAGCAGCTGAACTGCTTCTTCCGGTGTCTGCGCCACTTTCCATATATCACCGTGTTGGCGTCGCATAAAGTTTTCATCGATTGCTTTTTCAAGCATTTCGAGCAATGGATCGAAAAATCTGTTTGTATTGAGAATTATAATCGGATTGAGATACAACCCCAATTGTTTCCAAGTGATAATTTCCAGCAATTCTTCAAGGGTACCGCATCCACCCGGCAAAGCGATGATACCATCACTCAAATTGGCCATCTTCTGTTTGCGTTCGTGCATGGATTCTACCTCGATCAGCTCTGTCAGTCCAGTATGATGCCAGTTTTGTTCCACCATGAAGCGGGGAATCACTCCGGTCACTTCACCGCCATTTTTCAACACAGCATCTGCCACAGAGCACATCAGACCGATACTTCCAGCTCCGTTTATCAAACGGATATGGTGTTCGGCAAGCAGACGGCCGAGAGTCTCGGCTGCTTGAAAGTAAACAGCATCTATCTTGGTACTGGAAGCGCTATATACGCATACGGAATTTATCTGGTTCATCTTCATCACTATCCATTATTATATCGAGAAGGCAAAATTACGAAAAAATTCCGTTATTCATATTCAACTTAATCAGAGATCATTTTTATCTCCGCATTTATCTATCTTCATAAAAAAATCTTGGACTTCTTACTTTTTAGAAGTCCAAGAGCTTTTCTCACAGAGAATACATCTATCACAGATTTCTCATCTACTAACAGGTGTATCACATTGTTGCTGAATAAACTTCATTATCTGAACCATAAAATTGTTCAAATACCCTACCAGTAGTAATCCAGCACACAATTAAAAAGTGATTTTAATTTTACGTTTCAATATACCTTAATGAGCCTTTCACAAGGCTTATTAAGCCCACGAATAAAAGTTAACCGACTCTTTCCCCTTTCGGTCATCTAAATCGTCATTTCAGCAATGCGCCATATATTTCAGCAGCGGGGCTTCAACAGTTAATGATTTAGGTATATCATCTTATGTTAGTTGCAAATAATATATATTCCAAAGATTTAATCTAATTCAAAATCTCCGATAAAGGCTTCCTTCGGAAGTTGTATCTCCAAAGTATATTTACCTTTTTCCTCACCTGCAAGATCAATATAAACCTTATCTACATTTAAATCAGTAGATGTATAAACCACTTCTCCCGTCTCTGCATCCTTGATGGTAACAGTTACAGTGGGAACAGTAGAAAGAAGGTCAATAGATAACAATGAGTTTTCAATAAAAGCATCAGGAGTAACAGGGATAGACCGATGTTGTACCTCAGTTTTATTCTTTAGCCTGATTTGACGTGCAGATATCATTTCATGTGCAAAAGAAAACATACTTACTTGAAGTAAGACAGTCAACAACAAAAAAGGTAAAAATTTAGCTTTCATAATAAATGGGTTTAAAATTTCGCTCCAAAAATACACAGATGAAGCAAAAGAAACGATTTTTATGCGGTAACAATGGTAACAGCCTTTCATTTAGAAGCAAAACAAGCCTAGAGAAATCAGCATATCTCACTGAATATCAACACCAAACACGCGATCGAAAATTTGAGCATCCATTTTGTTCTTTATACGATTTTTACGGGTTTTAAGAGCATCTGATGTAGCATCCATCAACTCCATCATGACAGTTTTCGAGCAACAAAGCAATGAAAGAACACAATAAAATATATCATCACCAGTTAAAGCCGGATAACGCTCCTTCAAATTCATCATCACATCAACAAATGCACTAGAAATTTCAGAACGTATCTCTTTTCTCAAACTACGCATCACCAATAGTTGTTTAGGAGTCGCTTTCTCTAATGCTTCCAATTGATCGTAACAATTAGTTGTTTTAAGTACAGATATACATAATTGAATTTGCTGCTCTGTTAACTTCGACCTTTTCTTATCTAGATCTTCTTTATTAGTTTCCGAAATCTCTTCCTCTTTGAGCAGCATAGTATCTACCCGATTTTGGGTCAATTCACGTTGTAATGCTATATAACGCTTTTTCCTTTTCCTATCATTCCACATAAAACAAAAGACACAAATAATCATTAAGAAAAAGAATACAGAAACCAAAGTAAAAACCAGCATTTTAGTATGTTCTGACAATAGCCTCTTATGTTCTTCTAATTGATGTTTATCCATAAGTCGATTGAGTTCTTCATTGTCATTCATAATCTGCATAGAATCATAAAGCACTCTATATGCATCCATATTTTCTGTCGCAATCTTCCATTCACCTCTTTTCTTTGCTATTTGATGCATTCCATCATAGCAAACAGCCTTTCCATAAATATTAAGTTGGTCTATATTCTTACTAAAGAAATAACTGGCAGAATCAAGTTTATTCAAATTCAACATAATTTGAGCTTTTGACAAACAGACATTAACAGCATCATCCCCTTGCATAATCATTGCTTTCGATACATATTTATCGGCTTGAACATAATCTTTTTTTTCATTGTAAACCATAGCGAGGTCATGATAAAGAGCTCCTATCAAACTAGAGTCTTGCTCTGCTAATGCATAATCAAGAGCTTTTTGATAATACAACAATGCGCTATCCTTTTTATTTTGTAATAAACAGATACGTGCAATACCTCTCAATGGATATGTCTGCTGACTTCCCCCCTCTAATATCTGATAAGCTTGGCGATAAGCCTCAATCGCTATATCATACAAATCATCTTTTTCATAACAGTCCGCAAGATTATCATATATCATTGCCAAGAACTCATCCCTAACAGGCATCAACCGAATTGCCGTCAAATACTCGTCTACAGCAAATGAAGTATACCCTTTCTCTAAATAAGTAGCTCCCCAATAATAATGAGCTTTTGCAGCACGTACACTTTTCTTCTTATCACCATAGTATTCAACAGCCATTTTTATCAGCGAGTCATCTCCTAAAGCAATATAATTTTTATGCCTTGCTTGCGTAAGCAATAGCGCATAAAGTGCTCTGTCAGCACGTGGTAATTTCTGTGGGGAGGAAATTGATTCCAAAATGGATAATGCACTATCAGGATATATTTCCATCAATGAGTCAGCAGATAGTAGCAATGGACTCTTCACCGAAGAAGAGCAGGAAGATAGAGAGACAGACATCAGAATGCTACCTACGCTGACAAGTAAACTAAAGAACAACAATAAATAGCGTTTAGGATAACAACATCTTGTTTTCATTAGGCAGTCCGTTTATTTACAGGTCAAAAGTAGCAAATTCCGGCAAAAGAAGTTTAATATCCAAAAGATATTTATTTAAATATAACTTATTTAAAATCAAGAGCCACAACCTCATATCCTACTAGAAGGAGTTGAGATTGTGGCTCTTATCGAATGAGCTAAGCTCGCTTTCAGACTGTTTTACAGACCAAAAGCAGCTTTAATTTTATCTACGTAGTCGAGTTTCTCCCATGTAAAGAGTTCCACTTCCACTGTTTTATCTCCTTCGTAACGAGAAGAAAACTTCTTCGTTATCACTTGCGGTTCACGTCCCATGTGACCATAAGCGGCTGTTTCCTGATAAATAGGATTACGAAGTTTCAGACGTTCTTCGATTGCTTTCGGGCGAAGATCGAACAACTGATCGATAACGCGGGCAATCTCACCATCCGTCATGTTAACGTGGGAACGGCCATAAGTATCTACAAAAATATTGATCGGACGAGCCACACCGATAGCATAGCTCACCTGTACAAGCATTTCATCTGCTACACCTGCCGCAACCATATTCTTTGCGATATGGCGTGCTGCATAAGCTGCACTACGGTCTACCTTGCTAGGATCTTTTCCGGAGAAAGCACCACCACCGTGAGCACCTTTACCACCATAAGTATCAACGATAATCTTACGACCTGTCAAACCGGTATCTCCGTGAGGACCACCAATTACGAACTTGCCCGTAGGATTCACATGATAAATGATTTTATCATTAAACAGTGCCAACACTTTATCGTGATGGATAGAAGCAATGACACGAGGCATCAGAATTTCAATCACATCACGGCGGATGATAGACAGCATTTCTTCGTCAGCTTTCAGCTGGGCGGCTTGAGAATCATCTTCCGGTTGGATAAAGTCATCATGTTGCGTAGAAACAACGATTGTATCGATGCGAACAGGAGTTCCGTTGTCATCATATTCGATAGTAACCTGGCTTTTGGCATCGGGGCGGAGGTAAGTCATCACCTTTCCTTCACGACGAATGTCGGCCAGCACTTGCAGAATGCGGTGTGCCAGATCAAGAGAAAGCGGCATATAGTTTTCCGTTTCATTGGTAGCGTAGCCAAACATCATACCCTGGTCGCCTGCACCCTGTTCCATCGGGTCCTGACGCTCTACACCACGGTTGATATCGGGACTTTGCTCATGAATAGCGGAAAGTACGCCACAAGAGTTACTTTCGAACATGTACTCTCCTTTGGTATAACCGATTTTCTTAATCACTTCGCGCGCGATGAGCTGGAGGTCAACGTACGCTTTAGTTTTCACTTCACCCGCTAGCACCACTTGTCCGGTAGTCACTAGTGTTTCGCAAGCTACTTTCGAACTGGGGTCGTAAGCCAACAGTTTGTCAAGCACGGCATCCGATATTTGATCGGCTACCTTGTCGGGGTGTCCTTCTGACACCGATTCGGATGTAAATAAGTATCCCATCTTTTTAAATTAAGAATTAAAAATTGAAAATTAAAAAATGAGAGAGAGTAGGAGAGGCGAGTGCTGCAAAGGATAAACCGAAAGGCGTCAATCAGACGTGTTTTAGCATTTTTTTCCGTGGTTGCAAGCTACTCAAATCTGTCCACACTTTCATTTCGGGTACAAAGATAAAGAGATTTCGGAGATAATGAGTATCTTTGCCCTGTATTTAACACATAAATAGATTTATAATGATTCTAAATAAGAAATTTAAAACGCTTTTAGTGTTGGCACTTTATATAGGCTTCACGATTGCTATCTATGCCATTGTCTGCCATTTTATCGATAAGCCGTTTCAGGAAATTCATTTGCTGTATGCAGTATTGATAGGATGCATTGCCTATTTGCCGGTATTTATTGCGGAGAAAAAGAAGAAGTAAGCTCCTTCATCGTTTTGCCAAGTACCGGATGCACTAATCCGGGAGCAATTTCTGCCAGTGGTTTCATTACGAAGTCACGTTCTGCCATCAACGGATGGGGGAGGATCAACTTTGCTCCGGAAGGAGAAGTGGTGGAAAGTATCAAATCACCATAAAGCAGCAGATCAATATCAATCAGGCGGTCGCTATATATGCCGTTGACGGATTTCTTCGTACGTCCCAATTCCTGTTCAATCGCCTGCGTTCTCTGTAAAACGTCTATGGGAGCCAATTCGGTATCTACACAAACCGCTGCATTCAGGAAACTGTTATCGGAAGAAAATCCCCAAGGGGCAGTTATGTAAAAAGCAGACAGGGAAACGATTTTCCCTACCTGCTCTTCTATTTTTTGCACGGCATCCCGAAGATTTTGTTCTTTATCCCCAAGGTTAGTGCCGAGTCCCAGATAAACTTTTGCCATTATTTGTCCAAAATCAGCATTGCATCTCCATACGTGCCGAAACGGTAACCTTCTTTCAATGCTACATGATAAGCATCCATCACCTGGTCATAACCACCAAAAGCAGCTACAATCATCAGTAAGGTAGAAAGCGGCATGTGGAAATTGGAAATCATTGAATTGGCTACGGTAAATTCATACGGAGGAAAGATAAACTTGTTAGTCCATCCTTCAAATTCCTTGAGATGTCCGTCGGTGCTGACTGCACTTTCAATAGCACGCATCACTGTCGTACCTACCGCACATACATTTCTACCGTTATCTTTGGCACGATTCACGGTTTTCACCGCCATTTCGTTTACAAACATCTGTTCCGAATCCATCTTATGCTTCGTCAAGTCCTCTACGTCGATGTCGCGGAAGTTACCCAGACCAGCGTGCAAAGTGATATATGCGAAGTCTACACCTTTGATTTCCAGACGTTTCATCAACTCACGGCTGAAGTGTAAGCTAGCAGTCGGAGCAGTCACCGCACCTTCGTTCTTTGCAAAAATAGACTGGAAGCGTTCAGCATCTTCCGGTTCTACGGGACGGTTGATAATGGAGTGGGGGAGTGGAGTTTCACCCAGAGAATACAGTGCCTTTTTGAACTCGTCATGAGGTCCGTCGTAAAGGAAACGGAGCGTACGTCCGCGAGAAGTGGTATTATCAATCACTTCAGCCACCATTGAATCGTCCGGACCGAAATATAGCTTGTTACCGATACGTATCTTACGTGCCGGATCAACCAATACGTCCCACAAACGAAGTTCTTCATTCAACTCACGCAACAAGAATACCTCGATACGAGCACCTGTCTTCTCCTTGTTACCGTACAAGCGGGCAGGAAACACTTTCGTATCATTGAATATAAACACATCTTTATCATCAAAGTAGTCCAACACATCTTTGAACATCTTGTGCTCAATCTTACCTGTATTACGATGCAATACCATCAAACGCGACTCATCCCTATATTTCATAGGATGTAGAGCGATCTTATCCTCGGGTAACTTAAATTTGAATTGTGATAATTTCATATCTATTCCTTATTACGTTAATTATTTTCTTCCTCATTTTCTATCTCCTGTCCGTCAATCCACTCTTTAAAGTGTTCGGGGTTCAGGCAGTCTTCCAACCGGACATCACCTACACGGGTGCGGATCAACCCTGTCAGGTGAGCTCCGCTATGGAGTGCTTCGCCGATGTCGCGGGCCAGGGCACGGATATAGGTTCCTTTGCTGCATACGACACGGATTTGAATCATCGGTTCCGGATCATCCAGTCGACATTCCAGCAATTCAATCTCGTCGATAACAAGCTGTTTTGCTTTTAGTTCGACTTCCTCTCCTTTCCGGGCCAGTTCGTAAGCACGCTTACCGTCTACCATACAGGCAGAGAAGGCAGGAGGTACCTGATCGATGGCACCGATAAAGTGCGTCAGCACTTCTTCCACCAGTTCCCTTGTGATATGTTCGGTAGGGTAGGTGGCATCTATTTCATGTTCCAAATCGTATGATGGAGTAGTAGCACCCAAACGCAACGTTGCGACGTACTCCTTCGTATGATATTGAAACTCTTCTATTCGTTTGGTTGCCTTGCCTGTGCATAAGATCATCACCCCTGTTGCAAGCGGGTCCAGTGTTCCGGCATGGCCGACTTTTAGTTTTTTCACTCCTATCCGGCGGCAAATATGATAGCGGGCATGCCCTACTACTTTAAATGAAGTCCATCCGAAAGGTTTATTGAAAAACAGTACTTCTCCTTTTTTAAAATTCATCAGCCAATTTCTAAGTTGTATCCAAGCAGCAGCATTACCAGAATGGTTCCGCCAACAATAATTCTGTACCATCCAAATGCTTTAAAGCCATATTTCGTAACAAAGCTAATAAAGAACTTGATAGCCAGCAAAGCAACGACAAAAGCCACCACATTACCGATAATAAGTGCCGGCATGTTGTTAACCAGAATCTCGGTACCACCATCCAGGAAGAGTTTCAAGACCTTGTAGCCGGTTGCTGCAAACATAGTTGGCACGGCAAGGAAGAATGAAAACTCGGCAGCATCCTTACGAGTCAGCTTTTGAGACATACCTCCGACGATGGTAGCCATCGAACGGGATACACCCGGTATCATTGCAATACATTGAAACAAACCGATATTGAATGCCTTTTTTTCTGTCAGCACGGTATCTTCGCTTCCTTTCGAGAAAATCTTATCGCAGAACAGCATGAATATACCACCGATCACCAACATCACTGCCACTATTGCTACACTCTCCAGCATCTCGTCTATCTTATCGCTGAACAGGAATCCCAAAATGGCGGCAGGAATAAAAGCTACCAGTAATTTCCAGTAGAAATCAAATTTATGCAGAAAACACTTCAAAGCGGAAGCTCCCGCAGGAGCCGGCGTATGGTTCAACCGGAAAAAACGCTTCCAATAAAGACAAACCACTGAAAGAATCGCGCCAAACTGAATAATTACAGTAAATGCTTTTACAAATTCTGTACTTTCTACTCCTAATATGTTTTGTGTAATAATCATGTGTCCTGTAGAAGAAACCGGTAGAAACTCTGTCAACCCTTCTACAATAGCAATAATAATCGTCTCAAATGTTGTTAAATCCCCCATCTTTATTCTTCTGTTTTTTGTGTTTTAGGTTTGCGTAATACAGCGTAAATCATAGACAAGAAGCCAAACAGGCAAACGACTGGCGCTACCTTGATTCTGCGTACACTGAAAATATCGGGTTCAAAAAGCGTTTCGGACGATGTAGGTCCCGTCATCAATAGAAAGCCGATAATAACAATCGCCATCCCTATTGCGAGCAAGATAAAGTTCACTTTATCAAAGGCAAATTTCTGCTTGTCAGACATAGTTTATTTAATTACAAATTACTAATTTCAATCATTCCCTTAATCTATCAGTCGGTTGTTACGGATGCTAATCACACGCAAACACAGGTTTGCCGTCAGCCATTCGCCATCCGCTAAATATAGTACAGGCTGTTTGCTTTCATTCTCAAGTATTTATTCATGGAGAAATAGGCGCATAGCCACGTTATTACAATTCCAAACGCCAATACGCTTGCACAGACTATCAACATGACTTCAGGCGTGATGACCTGAAGCAATTCCTGTTCGTACGTCACGGCCCAATAAGCGGTCCCCATCAATATGGAATCGGCAACGATGGCTGCCAATATCCCGCTCCATACATTCTTTCGAAGGAATGGCCCCCGGATGAATCCCCAACTCGCTCCTACCAACTTCATGGTGTGAATGAGGAAGCGTTTGGAGTAAATAGCCAGTCTTATGGTATTGTTTATCAGGGCAAAAGAGATAAAAGTAAGCACTACCGCCAAGGCAAGCAGTACCAGACTGATATTTCGTATGTTATCATTCACGGCGTCAATTAACTCCTTTCGATAGAGCACATCTTGTATGTTGGTGTTCTTTTTAATCATTTTCTCTATCTTCGCAATGCTGTCGGAGTTTGCATAGTCGGAATGGAGTTTGATTTCAATGGAAGCGGTAAAAGGGTTATAGCCCAAGAATTCTTCCGGATCGGTTCCCATTGCTTCCGTCTGTTCTTTCAGTGCTTGTTTTTTAGAGATATATTCGGATTGTTTCACGAAAGGTTCCTGATTCAGCTTCTTCTGAAGTTTCAGTATATCCGCTTCTTTCATGTCGTCACTGATAAGAACGGAGAAACTGATATTCTCGCGGACATATACGGAAAGATTGTGTGCCGTCAATACGAAAAAGACAACCAGTCCTAACAACAGCAACACCAGTGTCGTACTGATACTCGACGTGATGAACTGCATGTCGAAGATTGAACCTGACTTATATTTGTTTTGATTTCCCATGCGTTATCTCTTTTTTCGGAATACATAAATCATGGAACTACTGCGTTCTTTCCGTCCTAAAGCATTAAACCATGCTAACGTTCCGACAAACATCCCTTTCAGGAAACTGCACGAACTGCCACGATGTTTTTCGCTCAACATGGATACGTAGAACGCATCGAACGGCATCGGATGACGCGCCGCCATAATAAAGCCATGACGGGAAGCCAATTGTTGTATAGTGCCCGGAGTAAAATGCCAGAGATGACGGGGAACGTCGTATGCCGCCCAATACTCGCCATAACGTTGAGCATCATAAGAAGAGCAGTTGGGTACAGCTACAATCAATACTCCTTTTTCTGTCAGCAACTCATGAAGTCGCTGCCACACCTCATCAAGGTGTTCCAAATGTTCCATCACATGCCAAAGAGTGATAACATCAAAGCTGCCGGGAGCAAACTCTTTCAAAGCCGATTCGGGCTTTACGTCCAGATCGAAATGCAACTTCGCAAACTCACGTGCCTGCGGACTTTTCTCCACCGCCTCCACTTTCCATCCCCGGCGAACCATCGCATCAGAAAAGTAACCGGTTCCCGTACCTATATCGAGCAAACGCCCTGTTTTACGATGCGCTTCCTTGGCTACCAGGCGCGCTTTGCGGCCCAGCATATAGGAACGTACATAATGGTAGATATTATTCATCGCGCCTTTGCGCGTATCAGTGTGAGAGATATAGTCGGGAGTCTCATAATACTTGCCTATCTCTGCTTCCACGGGGACTCCTTGTGTGAATGTAAATCCACAGTCCTCACACGAATACAGTTCAAACTGTTCGCCCGAAGCATAAAAATCCGTACAAGTCATGACGCGTTTCAAGTGCGCACCGCCACACACCGGACAAGCATTTATACTGAGTTTCTCCATTAACTATCTAAGCAAAATTAAGTGCTGCCTCGAATGACAAGACAACACTATACCCGAATTTGGTGCAAAGAAACAAATAAAAAGTGATGGATTGGGGTTTCGTTAAGGACTTTTAATAGATAAACCAATTAAGACATCAGTATCTACAATTAGGCTAGCTGAAATATCAAGTACATATTCTGTATGCGTAGACATGTTGCTAGGCAAATTTAATCTATTATATTGAGAAAGCAACCTTTCATTTCCGCATTTATGTAAAAGCAAATAAAAAGTTACCCTGATATGGAATAATTTCTAATTCCATATCAGGGTAACAAACGTCGTATATATAAAACACCAGTAATACCCCGACACAAGTTGAACATATTTGGTCAATTCGTATCAGGGTAAGAGATTTACCTGATTCACGTTTCTTTGAAATCTCTCATCTGCATCATCTGATAACCTCTGCTTATCAGCATTATTCATAGCCCCCCATTTATCAGACCAAAATCTGAATCTCGACATTTCCCCATACTTCTTATCATATATACCATGGTTTAATATCTGAAATTGAATACTAGGAGACGTCATAGAAACATTAAATCCATAATTATCAATATCATGAAACATCACTTTTGTTTGAGATTTTTTTCCATTTACATTTATAAAGCTGTATGTTGATCTGCAAAATAGATTATAGAAATATTCCCAGGGATCTTCTTTCAACGTAAGATTTCTAAAGAACTCATCTTGACGAGGCAGACTTTTATATTCTAAAATTTTTTTTTCATTCGGTCCCAAAATAATGGGCAAAGAATCACTAAGTGACAAATAAAGGCTATCCTGACCATCTACAACAGCATAATGTTTTTTAGTACTTGATGACAGGTAAACAACGGAATCTGTATTGTTTTTCAGATACATTTGTCCATATACGTTCTTTATCATTGTAGTATTCTGGTTCTCATTCCAAAGCAAATTCCGTTTTATACTATCCACATTACAACTTAAATAGGAATCGCTCAACTCAACATCATGAGACATAACCCCCATCTGTACTGGGCATCCTTTCACATATCCCGAAAAATATGGCCACAATTCGGTAATATTAAAATATGTGCCCCATCCCCTAAGCAATGAAGTATCTATTAATATTTTCTTCTCTCCAAGTTTGGAAACAACCAAAAGCCAACTCTTTCCCCCGTCTCCTTCTACCACAAGATTGCCCGAATAACTAGACGCCTCTATCATTTCCTTTGCAGACATCGGTGCCTCATCCAATTCTATAAAACAGAGATACTTATCCTTGTACTTAATGATCTTTGAAGGATATTCAAATTTTAAATCTGCCGGACAATCAGCTGCTTGAATACTGTATATATGGTTGGAATCATTAATAGCCAACTCATATAATACTACATATTCATTAGCAATCAAGCCACTATCCACAAGCAATTTGGCTTGCGCTTCCACCGCTTGCTGAACTTTGTTTATAGTAGGCTGTTTACAGCCTACTATAACAAATAATAATATCAAATTTAGAAACGTAGTTCTCATTACTTCATAAATTTATCATTCAACTTATCTAACAACGTTTTACTCGTATCTATTTTATATTCATTATTCCCAATACGTGAATTTTCACTATTGTAGAAAAATAATACTTTACTATCCCTGTGATAGACAGTACCTGTCTTTATTTTCAAATTTTTCATATCTTGGTCAGAAGCTTGGGCATTATATGGATGTGAATGCATATCTATCACTTTATCTCCTTTTACATTCAATTCACTCTGTTTATCAGCAAACACACTATCTTCTCTACCCGAAGTTCCGATAAGAGCCGTTTTATCTCTCCTTATCATTATATGATAGTAATGGCCTACCTCTTCCTTTTGTCCCGTCTGGTCGACAACTACGCGATTGTTCTCCTGATGATCCTGCAAGTAGTAGTGATACTTCTTATCGGACAGCGTAACATGTCCGGCATCAGTGAGCAACAACTCCTGTACACCATTTTCATAGATCACATTTCCGCAATAGTCCGTTGTGGTGGTAGTGTTTCCTGCCTTGTGCACTGTGCACAGCTTCGTGCCGTTCACTGCATACGTATAAGAGTACTACCATCCTTGAATGTGACTTTACTTGGCGAATTTAAACAATTATATTGAATAGCAATTATCTTTTATTCAAATCTTTGTCTATTTGATGGTTGCGAGCGTCGTATATATAAAACATCAGTAATGCCCTGACACAAGTTGAACATATTTGGTCAATTCGTATCAGGGTAAGACACTATCTGTTTTATCGAACAATAATATAAAAAACTACCCTGACACCTAAAAATATTTCTATAACATGTCAAGGTAGTAATCAATTTATAAATCAGGCAATTTTACAAGTTTTTCAAAATTTGTTTTCCATATTTCGAGCTCAAATAGGATTCCATCAACATCCACATTTAAGGATGCGATAACCTCAACTCCATCAATATCCTTAAATTGAAATTCGCTAATTTGTTTACCAAATTTTCTACTTTCAATTATTTTTCCCTGTGGAAACAAATATAAACCACCCATTTCCCCATCATCCATTGGACATACTAATAATCCATTTTTCCAATCTTCAGACATTTTTAAAGAGGACTTATGAACAAGTAGTTCAATAAGTTGCTCCTCTTGCTTAGTCGGTATTCTATAAAACTTCATGTATTCTTCCTATATTAAATGTACCATCAGAAAGTTTAAAAACTGTATACTGTATATTTCGGCCACTTATTCTAATAACCTGATTAAAAGGTCTACCCGCAACCACTTGTGAAGAAACAGTTTCAAAATGAGTTCGTATCATTGACTGCACTAATGATCTGTCCAAGCCTAAAGCGTCCGTATGCCGAAAAGTGTGATATACTTGATTTGCATTACCTCCAAATCGAATAACAGGAGTCGTTACATTTTTTTGTCCACGTACTGCATTTATTAATGCATTTCCTGATTTAATAAACGGAACTGGTATAATTGTTTGCATTGCAGGCTGTAGCATCCCTGCAACAGCATCTGATTGATTTTCCGTTCTCACATATTCCATTCCATGAGTTGTGCAAAGCTCTTGAAATTTAGTATCTGCAATATATGCATTCCATTGTTTTTCAACTGCTAGATTTCTACCGGTATTTCTGCCATTCCAATCAAATCTTCGATTTACTGTGGCCCCAACCTCATCACCAGAATGTTCTACCTGAGTACTTACAAAATACTCTCCACCTATATCCTTTAAAATTTGATCCCCGCCATTAAACAGTTTATATAACCATGCTCCAAATTTAGTTGAAAAACACCCTGTCGGATCAACATAATTTGTGGGACTATCTACACAATATGCATACGGTGACCAACTATAATACATCTCCGCCATCGGATCCACCGCATTCCACCTTCCAATCGCTACATCATAATACCTCGCCCCATAATCGTACCAATTCAATCCATTCTTTGTATCAAGTTCCTTACCATTATACTTATAAGGCTGAATACTCTTCTCCGCTGAAGCAAACGTGCCTCCGAACGGATAGTAATGGTTTACCTCTTCCTTTTGCCCCGTCTGATCTACAACTACGCGATTGTTTCCCTGATGATCCTGCAAGTAGTAGTGATACTTCTTATCGGACAACGTAATATGTCCGGCATCAGTGAGCAACAACTTCTGTGCACCATTTTCATAGATCACATTGCCACAATAATCCGTTGTACTGGTAGTATCGCCTATCGTATGCACCGTGCGCAGCTTCGTGCCATTCACTGCATACGTATAAGTAATGGTACTGTCATCCTGGAACGTGACTTTACTTGGCGAATTTAAACAATTATATTGAATATCAGTAATTTTCTTGTTTAAATCTTTGGTCATGTTGCCATTCTTGTCATAGGTGTATTCATTGTCCTGCTTCACGGCATCCTTGAATTCGAACCCGTTGTTGTAAGCCGACGATGTGGCGGCATCATCCACACGTGTCAGCCAGTTGCCATCAAGGGTGAGCGTCAGGTCGTCAATCAAACCGTAGGATGAAGTGCCTGTGCGTCCGTTACGACGGAGTGAAGTGAGGTTGCTCTGCCTGTTATACGTGTAGGAGGTGTCATAGTTTGCACTGGGAGATCCGTTCCACAAATACCCCGCAGCAGTCAACCGTGACATTTCGTCGTAGCTGAAGCGGTATCCATGCACTCCTGTGTCGCCTGCGGCTTTCCAACTCATGCCGGATATGTTGCCGTTATAGCAAGCTCTGCTTCCACCGTATGAGTCGTTATAATGCAAGGTCTGGTTGAACAACGTATCGGTAGTCAGTGTCTTCATCCATGAGCGGACATTATAGGTATAGTCCGTTGTAAGAGCAGAGTTGCCATGGCGTTTACTGCTCTTGATTCGTCCCAAGTCATCATAGGTGTTTTCAACGAGAGTCACTTCCTCATTCGTATTCAGCTTATGCCTCGTCGTTAAAAGACGTCCTGCGTGGTCATACTCGTACGTACATACTTCCGTTTGCGTGCTCTTTCCCGTGGCGGTATGAACATGTTGCCGCTTCAGGGGTTCTCCCGTAAAGCTGTAAGCTACGTATTCCTCCTCTATGCCTCCCATGTGATTCGTCGCCCGGCTTTGGATGATGCGTCCGCGTTCGTCGTAATAGAAAGCGGCATAATCATATCCGGTCACACCGGTAGCATCCAGACGAGCTGTAACTGTTCCTGTCAACAATCCTTTGCTGCTTTCCGTATAGCAGGTACCATAACCCGATGGAGGTGTGACATAGTTCAGAGACGTGGGTACTCCGTGCTTGCCGATGAAAGAATAATCATCGTAGTAGTTCACTGTATACACTACAGGATTCGTCATCGGGATATTTTCGAGAATATAGCCATGAAAGGCAGTGCCTGTATCATCCCGTCGCGCTTTCACATCGATTTCACACAAAGGGAAGTCAGCGTAATAATAAGAATTGTGGCAAATGCCCGTGAGTACCGGACGATTCAATTCATCGCTAAGAGAGAAAGCCCATTCTCCACGAACACGTTGCTCGCCATCCTGCGAAAGCACCTGGTGGTCGCCATGATCGTAAATGTAATAGATGGCGTCACGCTCCGGAAGTTTCTTGTAAACGCAGCGGTGCAGGAAGTCATAGTGATAGGAGTAACTACTCTGTGTTTGATAAGGTCCTTCGGGCTCATTCATTTGGTAGTAAGTTACAAAGGGCGGATAAACATTCACCAAATCATCGTGGTTGTCATATTCATAATAAGCGAAACAAGGATCAGGACCGTCCATGCGTCCCGCCAGAATTGTACGTCCGAATCCATCTTTAAACTCATAAGCCTGATTCCCGTCTTCATCGGTAGTACAGACTCCCAAGAAATTGCCGGAGGGAGTCATATAATAAGACGAGGGAAAGGTTCGGGGATTACGGGTGATATATTGGTAGCTTACAGGATGCTCTGCCCATGCCTCGCCCGCCCCATGCTGCGCAACCGGCCTGTTCAAGGGAGAGGCTTCATACGTGGTCTGTAGGTACGGACGTGCATCACCGCCTGCTAATGAGCTTGCACCACTTTGTAAGGAAGAGAGGGTCATGTAATTGCCATTTCCCGCCGACTTGGCAGGAAGCCAGGTGCGTAACTTGCGTCCCTGATCATCATACTCTTGTAATGAGACAAGATCTTTCCCGTCGGGCGTAATGCCGCAATCTACCGTTTGTGAGGGACGGCCCAGACCGTCAAAGTATACCACCTGTTCACGGCAACCGCTATGGTCGGGCGAGGTGTAAGTACGTGTGCTGATATAGTTCTGTGAAGTGCTCACCTGCGACATACATAAAAGAGAGCACAATAAGAGCGAAAGAAGTAAATATATTCGTTTCATAAGTTTGTACATATTTTATTTATTGGTTACGGTAATGATAATCATATTCCTGCATGACGCGTTTCTTGCTTTCATCCACGACGTTGCCTTCGTAATAGTAATTCGCCTTCAGGCGCCCCAGTCCATCGTAGTCGTAATACGAAGTCTTCCCTGTAGGATCGGAGATCGAGGTAACACCTACCAACGGAAGATGGGTAAAAGTGGTAACATGTGCTTCCGAGAGAGACGTATGGTTGCGCAATGCCTTTAGCTTGGCGACATCAGGAGTAGTGCTCTTTGCCAATGCGGAGGATGTCATGCCAAAGACGGAAAGCACGGCAGTTTCCACCTGTGCCAGAGTGGCATTCTTGATTTCGGCAATAAGATAGCGATCACCATATCCCCATAAATAGACCGTATGTAACTTATCCTTAGAAACTACTACGCGGGGATTTCCGTTGGAAGAGTAAGCAAGAACTTCGCTGTAGTGCGAACTCGAATCGTAAATTGTCTGATAAAATCGGGCAGGCAATATCAGCGTATCCCCACTTTCTGTAGGAAACTCTCCGAATTCACGTCTATTGCCTTCATAATTATAAGAGTTTTGATTCTGTATCTCTTTCAACACGGGGTTAAGTATGTGCTTTTCCACCATTTTGCGAACAATATCCGGGGTTGTACCAGTTCGCGCGATAGCCGGATATTCCCAATTAGTCTCCCGATGCAGGCCTCCTGCATTCCGTTCTTTCCATTGCATCCGGTTGCCGGAGAGGTAGGTGTAGTGTTCTGTATCTGTAATACCAGTTTCCGATTCGTCATAAGTGGTTACTTTACGTTCGTATAGAAGTGAGTGTCCAAGCATCTGACAGGTAGAAGTATAGAAACTACCAAGAACAGCGTTTATAGGGACAAAATATGGGGTTCCGTATGAATTGGAATATTCCCAGTCTATCACCGACGAGCCACCGTAACGCCAAATCAGTGACTCGCGTCGCTTCAGTTTATATTCCCGTCCGTCGCTCATGTAGTCAGTCTGTTCTTTCAACAGATTATAACGATATTTCTCTCCTTCATACCAGAGCACATTGCCATAGTACTGCGGTTTCTCGAAAAAGGCGGTGTCATTCTGCATTGCTTCATAGATGTCATATTGATAGACAGTCTTTCCATTGCAATTTTCAGGACTAAATTGGGTTGCACCATCCTTTAAATAATAGACTGTAACTTCGGGATAGACCACTGCGGGACGGCCGTTCAGGAGCCGCTGGAAGTTGAATGCACTGAACGTACATTCCCACTCCCAGGTGTAAACAGGATATCCTCCTGACGGACTATAACTCATGAAGGGATTGGATTTGAAGGATCGATATTGTCCATTCGGATCAAGTCCCAGAACCATGTTCAGTACCGACATCGGAAGGTCGGTCGATTGGTAGTTCATATAAGTCTGAATGGTAGGATCGAGGGTTGGTTCGCCTGCGCCTGTATGGTAGTAGCGTCCGATTTCCCAGCCGTATTCTTCGTATTCGGTTTTCCCGTAACAGTAGTGTTTGGAATCGCTTCGCACACCTTCTGCCGTATAGTTGACGATTTCACGAATCCTGAAACCTGTAGCTTCGGTCTTCACGCGCCTTTTTTTATCGTGAATATAGTCTCCATCATCATCTGTGAATGAAAAGAACTTGTGGTTCTCAAAGTCAAACTCTGTGTAGCCTCCTGTCGGATAGGTTAATTTGCGGAGTACACAATGGCTTTCAGGGCCGGCAGGTTTACGTGTGTTGTAGGGCACATTAGAGAGTCTCACTTTATCCAAAGGAGACAAATCATTTTCGTCTTTTGGTACGTCTGTTACAAAAGAGCTACTGGCTCTGGACACATCAAAGCCCACGAACAGATTCATATAGGCCACGTCATAATTGTTGCTGCGAAAATTCAGGTTACCCCAATGGTCTGTTCCACCAAAGTTGGCATACGAAGATGTATATCCACACCGATAGGTCTCGGATGATGCATCATTACCGCCAAGCAGAGTGACGCTGTCAAGCATACTGAAAGGCGACTTTGATAAACTGCTAGATTGCAAAGTGCCCTGATGCTGTTCCAGGTTGATGGTCCGCACAAGTCTGTCTCCGTCTTTTATACTGATACTTTGGGCATAATTATAATATTCACTGTTTGTACCGTCCTTATAATTGATGCGGATGGTGGTGGTACCATAAGTGACGGAAGTCAGAAGCTTCATCTGATATGCATGCTGCCGTGTATAAGTATGTACAGTGACGTCAAATACATCCGGACTACACCCTAACTCGTAAAAATGATGGAAACGTACTGCCGGTTCTGCCTGCTGATACCCAAAGTTAGAATGAATACTCTTGCCATAATCAAAAGTAATAAGTTCCGAAGAATGGGGCAAACGGATAGAGGTTAGTTGCCAAGACACATAAGTGGTGTTGTAGGGAGTAATCGTACACCCCGTTCCTCTAAAGGTGGTATCGGCACCGGTGAAAGCATACTCAACACCCTGTTCGTCCACCACTTTAAAAGATATAATCTTTCTATCCCTAGTAGCATGGGTTATCTTCACATCACGTCCACCTGAAACTACATATTCGATTTTGCCGTCATAGGTTTTTCTGATAACGAATTCGAAGGAACTACCATCAGGAAGGATAGCGGTAAATAGGTCGGACTTTAGTTCCAACGCGTTCAGGTATTCTTCCGATAAGTTCCGATATGACTCTCCAAACTTGTCGGTATCCAGTTTAAAGTCATTAAGTTCATCGGGCATGCATTCTATGCTTCGCGAGATGCAACTGCTGATAGATAATGCCCAACCACGGCCGAACACGTCATAGTTGTAGCCGGGATGGAACGGAGCCGGATTGTATTTCAAGCTCAAAGGCAACCGATAGCCGTGATGATCGATGTCGAACAAGGGAATAGATATGTCGGGCACCCCCATGGCAGGATTCACGGCCACATCTCCATACATTTTGAAGGCTGCCGCCTGCGGAGAAGTGGGGACAGAAAGGGGAACGTATGGAGCTGTAGAAGCTGCATGTGCCGTAAAAGGAAAGAGTGCAGCGAAAAATGATAGTATAAAAATTAATCGTTTCATATTTTGTTTTTGTTATATAAATGGTTAAAAAACGGAGGAAATAGCATTTAGTTTGAGTCTTAATCTGTGTTGAAATATTGGTTTGAAATTCTGCAGATTCCAGACTCCGGAATCTGCAGAATTATAAAATGATAGAACTATTGAAAAATTACAAATTCATCGCATTAGCGCCCAATACGCCAGCCAAAGCCGAAGCCACTGCGATAACCACCTTCAGGATCATATCCCATACTGATTTCTTCATTGCCATCATTTACCTCCTTTCTGTTTTTTAATGTGTTGTGTTACTCTGTGTTCTTCCGTGTTTTCTGTTTTGATAGCAAACTCCTCAAGTTCCTTGAATTCCTTTACCACCTCAAAGCACGGGCACTGTTTAATCCACTCTTCCGGTTCTATCTCACCGTTTCCATTGAGATCCGGTGAAAGATCCCGATGTCCGCATACCCGGCAGTCGGGGAATTTCTCTTGCAGTTGCCCAACGAGTTGCCGAAGTGTGGCTCGCTGTGCCGGAGTCCGGGTATCTGCCGGGCGTCCCCGGCAGTCCAGACCACCTTCATAGCAGATACCTATTGAGTGAGCGTTGAAACCTTTCGCATGTGCTCCGATGCGTTCGATGGGGCGGGTGAGGTGCACCGTTCCATCCTTGCGGATGTAGTAGTGATAGCCTGTTCCGTTGAATCCGCGGCGCCGGTGCAACCGGTCCAAATCTTCCGGAGAGAGCGTACAATCCCCCCGCGTGGCACTACAGTGCACCACGATTAAGTTAATAATTCGCATGTTAGTGGATAATTAGTTTAGTTTACTAGTCTAGTTAAAAAGCTCCGTTTAGTCGTTTAGTCAGCCATTTGTGTTTGTGTTGCGACCTACGTGCAGACTATGCTGCCGGATCCGGTGCTTCTCCACCGCCGTCGCCGGAACCACCGCTGCCGGAGCCACCACCATCAGGTTTACCACTATCTCCGCCACCGGAAGCCGAAGTATCGGCAAGGTCGAAACGGACACACTTGGCACCCGTCACCAAAGAACGGGTAGCGGTGGTACGGTCGGGATTCTTGGTGTAGTTGGGCAGGAAGCGGACGGTAAGGGAAGCTTGGGCGGCAGATACTTTTTCCGGCACCTCCACACCTTTACCGTTGGACTTCATCACCATACGGAAAGTTCCGAAGCCGTCGAGCGTTACACTTTCCGATGCCTGCAGATGCTGTGCAGACACTGTCACCAGGTTATCAAGCGTGTTCTTCACGTCACCCGTGGATAGAGACGAGTAAGCGGCTATCTCTTTGGCGAGTTGGGCGGTTGACACATTGGCCGTGTAAATCACACGGGGATGAAATAATTTCTTTTTGTTCTTGTCCTCCAGAACTGACTGGAAGGGTTTGTACAATACTGGCATAATTGTAATAGTTTTTACGTGTTAATAAATTAGTTTAGTTTTGTCCTTAAGCTTAATGACACTGTAAAGATACGGGTATTATTCAGACTGACCCAATCATTTTTTCAAAGTGCGTTCATAAATTAATTAATTACGCTCAAAAGATAATGTCCCGGCAATTTGATCTTCCCATTACTCCCACGGATGTTGCTGAATCCCTTCCACACCGGGTTTCCGATAGCTCCGAAGTTGCTTTTCAGAATAATGGCGTATTGCTCGGAAGGCGGAATCTTATAAGAGCGAAGGTTCTCCAGCAGTCCCTCGAAGTTACGCTGCGTGCCGTCGGACGGTGGTTGCAGATTGTCGATCTCTTCCTGTGTCATCACCTTCCTTCTTTTCAAAATTTTTCCTCCTCCGTTCTCTCCTTGAGGAGAGTCAGAGAGGTGGTTTAATTTGTTTTGGTTTGTTTTAATTTGTTTTTCTTTGTTTTGTGTACCCAATGTCGACATTTCGGCTTCCGATGTTGCAGAATCGGTGGTTGATGTTACAGTATCAGCAGTTGGTGTTACATCACAGCCTGTTTTGTTATCAGCATCCTCCGCACTGTTTTTGCTGTTTGGAGAAGTGTGGTACGATGCAAGCTCTTCCGCTTCCAACAGGCAGTAGGCGGGGGCTATCAACGAGCTGCTGCGCCGCTTGGTGATAAAGAGATACTGCCGTTGGATATCGGCGGAAGTCAGGATGCCGTATTGCCGGAAAAGCCCGGAATCAAACAGTCCACACTCCACGGCCAGGGCGATGATACGTTTCACATCATCAAGATCCGTATTGTAAAGGCTGTCCGTCAGTTCGTCGTAAAACTCATCACTGGCAGGGATATAATATCCTTTTCCGGCATAGATGTACGACAGCGTTTCTACCAATGTGGCAAAAGCGGCATCACCTTCCCGTTTCATGACACGACGCACTATACGGTCGTGCATGAAACTGGTGCTCATGGGGAAATAATCCAACCCCTGTTTTATTCTTCCCATAGTGCGCGTAGTTTTTCCTTTTCCTGCTTCCGGCGGATACTGTCCGACACCACTTGCCGGGCATGACGGATAAGGAACATCCGCAAAGCGTAGTCCTTCACCTCGGTTATCACCGGATAGGAAACAGATTTGTTTTCAAATAATATACTTTTATCCTGATTGCGATGTCTGCGTGCGTTTGCCTTACGACATTCTTTGCAGTAGTTGTCCGTAGTACGGGTACGTTGGTTCATATAAAAGGCTTCCTGTGGAAGCTCCCGCTTGCAACATCCGCAGATGCATAGAGATTTGTTCATAATGGTTTCCATATTGCTTTTCCGTTTTTATAGTTTTCATATTTAAATATTTGTTTGTATATTGAAGATATATCGGCTGCACATTGGGTATATAGATGCTACACGCAGGATATATAGATCTTATATGCAAGATATATAGACGCTGCAAGCAGGCTTACTATTACTTCTGCCCGTCCGGCACGGTTTCCTTAAAAAGGCGGTGAATGAGGTATTTTGCAACATTTCGTAAACTTTTTGTTGTTTCTCATGGTTTTTCTATTTAAAATTTATATTTTTGAAATATATTTGTGATTTCGTTGCTACAAATATAAAACAGATTTCATAAAGAAAACAAAAGATTTTGGAAATTAACTTTCAAAAAGTAGATAACAGATTATCAATGAGCAATTAACGAGTTTATGAATTTTTACATCAAAAATAAACGATCATAAAATGGATACATTTTTAGATGTCACAGGAATTGTGAAGCGTGCCAAACAGGTGCTAAACTTCAAGAACGACAGCGAATTAGCTGAATATTTAGGAGTCTCACGTGCCACAGTATCCAACTGGGGTGCACGAAACAGCATTGATTTCCGCCTGTTACTCGACAAATTCGGAGACAAGGTGGACTACAACTGGCTATTATTAGGAAAAGGGAATCCGAAACACCAGCCGAGATTTTGCGAAAGCGAACTGGTAAAAGGAGAAGTGGAGATTATACACAATCCGAAAACACCAGAACCTATAGACGACCGTAGCGTGACATTATACGATATTACGGCGGCGGCGAACCTGAAAACATTATTCACCAACAAGCAGCAATATGCACTGGGGAAAATATGGATTCCCAATATATCCGTCTGCGACGGGGCGGTCTACGTCAACGGAGACAGCATGTACCCTATATTGAAATCGGGAGACATTATCGGGTATAAAGAAATCAGCAGTTTCGATAATGTCATTTACGGGGAAATATACCTGGTGTCGTTTATGATTGACGGAGACGAGTATCTGGCGGTGAAGTACGTGAATCGTTCGGAAAAAGAAGGGTATCTCAAGCTCGTGAGCTATAATACTCATCATGAGCCGATGGATATTCCATTCGCGTCCATCAATGCGATGGCGATTGTGAAGTTCTCCATCAGAAGGCACATGATGATGTAAGTCTCACCATAGAGAGAGCACGCAAGATATGAAGAATATGGAGAGTGCAGAAAACACGAAGGACACAGAGCTTTTCTCTAACTCTGTGCCCTTCGCATCCTCTACAGTGAGAAGTATATTAAATGGAATAGTCTATGCTAATCCACGCAACACTTGTTCGGTCCTAAAATTCTGCAACAAACTAATCCGCTGCAACCTCTTCCCCTTTCAGCGTAGCCGAGCTGGCCTCCGTGACACGCACGTTGACGAAATCACCGACACGGTGCGTACCTCTGTCGAACACCACCACACGGTTCTGCTCCGTACGACCGAACAGCTGGTCGCGCGAACGCTTGGAAACACCTTCCACAAGCACCTCATACGTTTTACCGATGCAACGCTGGTTGGATTCGGCAGACAGACGGTTCTGCAAAGCAATAATCTCATTCAGCCGGCGGACTTTCACTTCTTCGGGCACATTATCCTCAAGATGCTTCGATGCATACGTTCCCGGACGTTCGGAGTATTTAAACATAAAAGCGGCATCATATCCACATTCTTCCATCAGCGAAAGTGACAAGGCATGATCCTCTTCCGTTTCAGAATGAAAACCGGAGAAAATATCGGTAGTCAGTCCGCAATCGGGGATGATACGTTTGATGGCTGCCACCCGGTCCAGATACCACTCACGGGTATACTTACGGTTCATCAGTTTCAGAATACGCGAACTGCCGCTCTGCACAGGCAGATGGATATGTTTACACACATTCGGAACTTGCGCAATTACTTCCAGCGTTTCATCACTCATATCCTTCGGATGGGAAGTCGTGAAACGAATACGCACTCCCGGAGCAGCCTCGGCCACTGTTCGGAGCAACATCGGGAAAGTAACCACTTCGCCTGTCGGTCTTTCAAAACGGTAAGAGTTGACGTTCTGCCCCAACAGGGTGACTTCCTTATAGCCTTTCGCCACGAGGTCTGCCACTTCATTCAGGATGCTTTCTACGTCACGGCTGCGCTCGCGTCCACGAGTATAGGGCACGATACAATAGGTGCAGAAGTTATTGCAGCCACGCATGATGGATACAAAACCCGAAATATGATTGCCGCAGATACGCGACGGAATCACATCCCGATAAGTCTCGGTAGTAGATAGTTCCACATTGATTGCTTTTTCACCGGTTTCTACGGCCGCAATCAGGTCGGGCAACGTCAGGTAAGCATCCGGCCCCACAACGAGGTCTACATGATGATTCGTTATCAGATCATCCTTTACCCGTTCGGCCATACAGCCCAATACACCTACAATCAGATGCTTTTTCTTTTTCTTCAGCGAGTGGAAAAACTCCAGGCGATTCAGAATCTTCTGCTCCGCATTGTCGCGGATGGAACAGGTATTCATAAACACGGCATCGGCTTCCTCCAGCGTTTCGGCTACGGAATAACCCGCCATTTGCATCACCGAGGCAATCACCTCACTGTCGGCTACGTTCATCTGGCAGCCATAGGTTTCGATAAACAACTTTTTGTTGTCATCCTTCATTTCAGTTGCGGATTTAAAGTCCGCTCCCGTTAATTCGTTCATACTCAAATCTTAGTTTAAAAATTCGGATGCAAAGATACGGCTTCGCTTTCAATAAGTAGTGAATTGATATCAAAATAACGCAAAAACTTATGATTTGGCAAGCAAATTTGTAATTTATGTTAAGAGAATAAACATTTTTAGGCGATATGCTTGGCAAATTTAAATTTATTTTTCACATTTGTGCAATGAAAGAAACATTAGATTTTTTCATAGTTAAGGTTTAGGTTAAAAAAATTAAGGGGAGCTGTGAAGCTGCCCTTTTTTCATAATAAAATGTTAGCCTGAACCAGATAAAATACGTAACTTTGGCAGATAACTAATTAGCAGTGAAACACAATGGAAGATTTTTTGAAATTTCTCTTGATAGCAGGTGTCATTCTTGTGGGAATATTCAAAGAGGTGAATAAGAATAGTAAATCGAAAAAAGCTAAGAATAAACGCCCCGTTTCCCCGATGCCATCCCCCGTTGAAGTAGCTCCGGATGCAGTTCCTATGCCCGAGGCATGGGGTGGCCCCAAGTCGCTGGAAGAATTATTCCAGCCTAAACCCCTGAAACAGACGCCACCGCAACAGTCTCCCAAACAGACGGCGAAACCAGCAGCGCAGCAGAAAAGAAAAAAAGAAGAAATATCCGTTTCCGCATCCCTGGCAAACAGTGCCGCGCAAGATAAACGAAATTCCCAACAAGGTTCTCATTATAACTCTCACACCGAATCAACTGATAACGAACATGATTTCACGATTCACTCCGCAGAAGAAGCCCGCCGCGCTATTATCTGGGGAGAGATACTTCAACGGAAGTATTGAGAGAGCCCGTAAACTCATTGAGTTTCGAATCATTATGTGACGAGTCATTGCCAAGCATTGGTACAAGGCCGTACAAACAGAGAATTAATTATCAATAAAAATATCAACTGTATTTAACACGAAATTTACTATTTATGTCACTCAATCGTATTTCGGCAGCGGAAGCTGCAAGCCTAATCAAACATGGCTACAACATCGGCCTAAGCGGATTTACTCCCGCCGGAACGGCCAAGGCTGTAACAGCCGAACTCGCAAAAATTGCTGAAGCAGAACATGCGAAAGGAAACCCGTTTCAAGTAGGAATTTTCACAGGCGCATCGACAGGGGAATCCTGTGACGGCGTACTGTCACGTGCCAAAGCCATCCGCTACCGCGCTCCTTATACTACCAACGCCGACTTCCGCAAAGCTGTGAACAACGGAGAGATTGCCTACAACGACATACACCTCTCACAAATGGCACAGGAAGTGCGCTACGGGTTCATGGGCAAAGTGAACGTAGCCATCATCGAAGCCTGCGAAGTAACTCCGGACGGAAAAATTTATCTGACTGCCGCCGGCGGCATCGCCCCGACCATCTGCCGTCTTGCCGACCAGATCATCGTGGAGTTGAACAGCGCACACAGCAAATCCGGTATGGGTATGCACGACGTATACGAACCGCTCGACCCGCCTTACCGCCGCGAAATACCGATCTATAAACCGAGTGACCGTATCGGACTGCCTTACGTTCAGGTAGACCCGAAAAAAATTATAGGCGTAGTGGAAACCAACTGGCCGGACGAAGCGCGTTCTTTCGCTGCCGCTGATCCGTTGACCGACAAAATCGGCCAGAATGTTGCCGACTTCCTTGCAGCCGACATGAAACGCGGTATTATCCCGTCCAGTTTCTTGCCTTTGCAATCGGGTGTAGGAAACATCGCCAACGCCGTACTCGGTGCATTGGGACGTGATAAAACGATTCCTGCATTCGAAATGTACACAGAGGTAATCCAGAATTCCGTGATCGGATTGATTCGCGAAGGACGCATCAAATTCGGTAGCGCCTGTTCACTGACTGTTACAAATGACTGTCTGGAAGGCATCTACAACGATATGGATTTCTTCCGCGACAAACTGGTTCTCCGTCCGTCGGAAATCTCAAACAGCCCGGAAATAGTACGCCGCCTCGGTATCATTTCTATCAATACAGCCATCGAAGTTGACCTGTACGGCAACGTAAACTCTACCCATATCGGCGGAACAAAAATGATGAACGGTATCGGTGGTTCGGGAGACTTTACCCGCAACGCTTACATCTCTATCTTCACTTGTCCGTCTGTGGCCAAAGAAGGGAAGATCAGCGCGATCGTACCGATGGTATCCCACCACGACCACACGGAGCACGATGTCAACATCGTTATCACCGAGCAAGGTGTTGCCGATCTTCGTGGCAAGAGCCCGAAAGAACGCGCACAAGCCATCATCGAAAACTGTGCACATCCTGACTACAAACAGCTTCTTTGGGATTACCTCAAACTGGCCGGTAACCGGGCACAGACTCCACACGCTATTCAGGCTGCACTTGGTATGCACGCAGAGTTGGCTAAGAGTGGCGATATGAAGAATACTAATTGGGCTGAATACTTAAAGTAAATATAATATAGAGTATAGAATTTACAGTATTCGATTCAAAACAAGTATAATTGTATTCTCTGGTAAACAAAATCCTACGATTTTTGCTTATTAGAGAATACAATTGTCTTTTTGTAGAAGAATCAATAAAGAGCCCTCCATGGAGAATAGTACCTGCTCCTTGACAACATAGAAATCGGATTCAACAACGGAATTCCACTTTGGTTGTACGGGCTAATGTATTCATATCAGCCTATTTCCCAATAATCACCTCACACACCTTATCCTGAAATGCTCTCGCTTTAGCCGCCGAAAGTACATTCTGGTTCATAATGGCAAATGCCACTTCATGTCCGTTCTTCATCTTCAGATAGCCTGCAAGCGCATTTATTGCCGTAAACGAGCCTGTTTTGGCATGAACATTCCGAAAAGCAGGAGTACCTTTCATCCGGAATTTCAAAGTTCCGTCCACCCCACCAACGGGAAGTGATTTATACAACATCTGAAACACTTCTGTTTGCGAGTACGCATATTTTAGAAAGTCCACCAGCAGGGCAGGAGAGAGGTAATTATAATTGGACAGTCCGCAACCGTCGGCAATCTTATAGTCTTTCGGGTCATGCCCCAAGCGGCGGATCAGCTTCATTATTTCGACAATACCATCTTCGGCAGCTACTTGCTTCTTTCCCGTAGCCTGCGCTCCCAGGCGACAGAGAAATGCTTCCGCATTGAGGTTATCACTCTCTTTCATCAGTTGGTTCAGCACTTTCTGCACAGAAGTGTTCCAGCAAGCCATACGCTCTACTCTCACACTGTCGCGAGGTAATTCGGCAAAGCCATACGACTGGGGAGTCGTGATTCCTTTCCCACGAAGGCGTTCCAGGAAAGTGTGCATAAAGAAACGGGGAGAATCATAGATGTTGACATCATCTTTTCGAATCGAAGTGACATTACCCGAAATAAGGAGGTTGTTTCCATTCGTCAGCCAGTCTCTTGTGAAAGAGAATTTCCCGGCAGAAGAGGTACGTGTTTTCGTCTGATTCGTCACTGTATAATAGGAAGACAGAGGCTGGCAGGAAACACTTGCCGTATCGCCCTGCATCGTGGATGGAACTACGGAAACCTGCACAGTCCCCTTGCAAAACATCAGTGGAGACAAATAAGGCTGATAACCCGCAGGAGTATCGTCCCACGCCCATCCGCTGCCCCAATAAAGGGAGTCTTTCATTGAAACGTCACCATAGACCTGCCCGTTAATAACCGAAAAAGGGAAAGTGATTACCTCTTCTATCAATGAATCCATCGACTGGCTGTCAAATTCCGGATCGAATCCGCCTACCACATACAGGTTGCCTTGCAAGGTATCATGCTCTATCACGCCATCGTGCCATACTTCGGTGCGGAAAGGCTCGTTGGCTTCGGGGCGGGAAAGTGCGGTAATGGCCGTCAGCAGCTTCATGGTAGAGGCAGGACGTGAAAGTTTCTCCGCACGATAGTTATAAAGCGATTTCTTAGCCGTCAGATCGTAGACGGATATGCCGACTTCGGATGCTTCGGGGAGCATCTTCTTGATAAGCGAATCTATCCGGGAGAAATTCTGTTGTCCCCAAAGTGGCAACAAACAAACTGAAAGGGCGACTAACAAAAGACTTTTTTTCATATAACACTGTTTATGACATCAACAAATGATCGTATCTTACCTCTATCTATTTCAAGTTTTTCTCTACCTGTCCAAGAAGCGAACCGGCGCCATAGCCGGACCATACATCCTGGATTTTTCCATCAGGGGCAATCAATACATAATGAGGGATTCCCCGTACCTGATAGTTTAGGGCAAGACCGGTACGTCCTTTACGAAGTTCGTTCCACTGGTTACCGCCCATTCCTTTCGTCTTGATATACTCTTTCCAACGTGCTTTCGGGTCCTCACTAATACTAATCACAGCCATTTTATCCTTGTACAGATCCATCACCTTCTCCATTTCGGGTATCGACTCCACGCAAGGACCACACCCGCTACTCCAGAAATCGAGTAAGATGAATTTTCCTTTGAACTCGGAAATATGACGGAGAGAATCATTCGCATCATATAGGTCTCCATCCACCATCATATCTCCAACTCCTACGGTAGCGGGAGGATAAACATAGGCTGTAATCTCCTGTCCGTCACCTGTTTGTTTATCAGCTTCGGACATTCGGGCATAGAGGTTTTTCACCTCTTCTTCATAAGGCATGATGGTTTTATATTTCATCATGGAAGCAAAAAACAGTAACCTGTCCATCCACACCGGGGAGACGGGAGCTTCTTCCATGTATTCCATTTCCTTTTTCCAGATTTCCTGCTGCAACGGCATTGACAGTTTCCGGATAGAATCTATCTTGGCCCACGCCTGACTTTCAAACTCCCGGTCGCCCGGATGGTCAATGAACATCATCCGTTGCCAGTCATATTCCGCTGCCATGTATTGCATCAGTTCTTTCTGTTGAGCCATCGCGCAAGCCGTAAAGCGGTTTTCTTCCTGCTGTTCCGGCACATCACTTACTACTTCCCATGTTTTCACTAGTTTGTCCTGTCCCTTGATTTCGATGTATTCTCCCGGTGCGATCCACACTTCCAGCCATGTACCCGGGAAGCCCCGGTTATCAGACATAATCAGCATTTTCCGTGTGGTAGAAACCGTGTCGCGGAAAGAGAACTGTCCATTCATAAGCGTATCTCTCAAGACACAGTTGAGAATATTTCCGTCTTCTTCATACAGGCCGATCACAATGCTGTCGGGAAGATTGGCCAATTCGCCCTGAATCAAATATTCATTGGCGGCAACTGACGCTTTACGATTAAATGTACAATGACACATCACCATACAAACTATTGCCAATAAGGCCGGAGTGATTATATATTTTCTCATCATATATTCGATTTATCAGTGAGATACCCCCTCATCAATGAATCAGATAGGTATCTTCATCAATGAACGATGTCAGATATCGGAATCCGTTTATAGAGCTTCCCGGAAGATTTCTCCTACCGTAGGATGCGGGAAAACAATCTTTTTCCATTGCGCTGCCGTCAATCCGAGCTCAATGGCAGTGCCCGCAAGAGTGATAATCTCCGAAGCCGGATTTCCCAACACATGAGCGCCAATCACCCGCTGCTGTTCATCCAGCAATACTTTGCAGACTCCGTTCACGCCTTCATTCTCCGCCACAAAACGGCCGGAGTAAGCCATCGGAAGTTTGATAACCTGATAATTGATTCCTTTCGTTGAGGCCGACTCCTCCGTTTCACCCACTCCAGCAATCTCCGGATTGGTATAGACTACGCCCGGAATAGCCCGATAACTCATGGCATCTTCCTTTCCCAAGATGGAATGTACGGCAACTTCCGCTTCACGAACAGCCGTATGGGCGAGCAAAGAGAATCCTGTCAGGTCACCACAAACATACACGTCCGGCACAGAAGTCTGCATCTTTTCATTAACTCTGATAGCACCACGCTCCGTCTGCTCCAAATTCAGGTTTTCGAGCCCGAAACCTTTCGTCACCGGGCGACGGCCGACACTCATCAACAGCTTCTCTGCAATGACACTGCCGTTTCCCTCCGCGTTCTCATAAGAAACAACAGCCCCTTCTTCCGTTTGCGACAAGCCGACCACTCTCGTACTAAGCAGGAATTTAATACCTCGTTTTGTATATTCTGCACGGAGCAAAGCGGAAAGCTCCTTATCCATTCCACCCAGGATTTCGTCCATCATCTCAACCACCGTCACCTGTACTCCCAAACTATTGAAGAACGACGCAAACTCCATACCGATTACCCCGCCACCAACAATAGCCAAAGAAGCCGGCAATTCTTTACTGTCCAAAGCATCCCTGTGCGTCCAGTAGTTCACCGCGTCCACTCCCGGAATAGGGGGAATGAAAGTTTCCGAGCCTGTACAAAGTATCAGGTTCTCCCCTTCGTAAATTTCCTCCCCGCAGCGAACCGTATTTTTATCAATGATCTGCGCTTCTCCCGATACGATTGTAACATTGTTGGCAGTCAGCTTCGCTTTCACTCCCAGCACCAGTTTACGCACTACCTTACTTTTACGAGCTATTATCTTAGGCAAATCGAAAGAGACTTCCGGGATATTGACTGCATACTTCGATGCATGTTTTGCACTGTCATAAGTCTTTGCCGAATACAACAATGTTTTCGTAGGAATACAGCCTTCGTTCAGACAGACGCCACCCAGACTATTCTTTTCGATAAGCAATACGCTCAAACCGCCTTTACCGGCAGCTTCGGCAGCCGTATATCCCGCAGGACCGCCACCGATGATAATCACTTGATATTTCATAGTATATAATCAGTTAATCTTTTCATTATTATCAAAACACGCTACGATTCATCCGCTTGAGAGCCTACAGGGTCTATTGCCTCCGTGGCCTTTATTTTCTTTGCGAACATTCTCTTTTCGAGTAGTTCTGCAAATTCCTGTTCCTTGACAGGCATCACCGAAACAAACTTTCCTTTTCCGTATTCTATCAGGATATAATCCGTCACCGAGAAACGGCCGAATTTCATGGAATGGTATTTCCTGACTGCAGTAATTTCGGAAAGCGGGATGATCTTCTTGCGAATAAAACGACCACGTGAGACTTCCAGATCACCATTTGTTGTCAATGTATAAGTAGTGTGTATAATTTGTTCGATCACTACAATCAGCATCAACATAAACAGTACTGCCACCAAGATATATTTGCACCACAATGCGCCAACAGCATTTACAGTAAGCACCACCAACAGGAAATATTGGTACCAGGCGATGCGAGCATGAAAAATTCGATTCATTTTGTCAGATTTTTGCCTGCAAGGTAGCAATTTTATGAATTAGTGACAACGAAAAGTACAACGAAGTAACTTATTTTGTAGCTTTGCGGTGAGAAATAACAAGATTATGGTAAGAAAATTCGATTTCCTCGTTATCGGTTCCGGAATTGCCGGTATGAGTTTTGCGCTGAAAGTGGCGCACAAAGGTAAAGTTGCTCTTATCTGTAAAAGTGGGCTGGAAGAAGCCAATACGTACTTCGCCCAGGGAGGTGTAGCCTCCGTCACCAACCTTCTGGTGGATAATTTCGACAAGCACATTGAAGACACAATGATTGCCGGCGATTGGATCAGTAACCGTGCCGCAGTAGAAAAGGTAGTGCGCGAAGCTCCCGCACAAATTGAAGAACTGATTAAGTGGGGAGTGGATTTTGACAAAAACGAGAAAGGCGAATTTGACTTGCACCGCGAAGGCGGACACTCGGAGTTCCGTATTCTTCACCATAAAGATAATACGGGAGCGGAAATTCAGGACAGCCTGATTAAAGCCGTACAACGCCATCCGAATATCACGGTCATCGAAAACCAGTTTGCCATTGAAATCCTGACACAGCATCACCTGGGAGTGACTGTAACCCGCCAAACACCGGACATCAAATGTTATGGTGCTTATATCCTCGATCCGAAAACGGGAAAAGTAGATACCTATCTTGCTAAAGTGACGCTAATGGCTACCGGTGGAGTAGGGGCTGTTTATAAAACAACCACTAACCCGCTAGTCGCTACCGGAGACGGTATCGCCATGGTTTACCGTGCCAAAGGTACGGTGAAGGATATGGAGTTTGTACAATTCCACCCTACCGCCCTGTATCATCCGGGAGACCGCCCTTCTTTCCTGATAACGGAAGCAATGCGTGGTTACGGAGGCGTACTGCGCACAATGGACGGCAAAGAGTTCATGCAGAAATACGATCCCCGGCTTTCGCTCGCTCCCCGTGACATCGTGGCACGCGCCATCGACAACGAGATGAAGAACCGTGGAGACGACCATGTATATCTGGACGTCACCCACAAAGATCCCGAAGAAACAAAGAAACACTTCCCCAATATCTACGAAAAATGTCTTAGCCTAGGCATCGACATCACGAAAGATTATATCCCGGTAGCCCCGGCCGCCCATTATCTCTGCGGAGGTATCCTTGTCGACCTGGACGGACAATCTTCCATCGAACGTCTTTATGCCGTGGGAGAATGTTCCTGCACAGGATTGCATGGAGGCAACCGCCTGGCTTCCAACTCACTGATAGAAGCAGTCGTATATGCCGACGCTGCCGCCAAACATAGTCTACAAGTGGTCGATCAATATTCTTATAATGAAGATATTCCCGAATGGAATGACGAAGGAACCCGTTCTCCGGAAGAAATGGTGCTCATTACGCAAAGTATGAAGGAAGTGAACCAGATTATGAGTACGTATGTAGGTATTGTCCGCAGCGACCTCCGTCTGAAACGTGCCTGGGACAGACTCGATATTATCTACGAAGAGACTGAAAGCCTGTTCAAACGTAGCGTAGCGTCCAGAGAAATCTGCGAATTGCGTAATATGGTGAATGTGGGTTATCTGATTATGCGCCAAGCAATGGAGCGTAAGGAAAGCCGCGGATTACATTATACGATAGATTATCCGCACGTGAAGAAATGATTATGAAAACATTGATTCGGACCTTTATTCTTTTCTTCTGCATAACGGGACTAGCTTCCTGCTATGCAGGTATTCCACTGAAAAGCGGAAAATCGGAAAATAACCAGACTTATGAAGTCAGTTATCTGTTCGAGCACGACGGAGTGAAAGTGTACCGTTTTCTCGATTTGGGAAACTATGTGTATTTCACAACCCGGGGAGATGTAACCAGTATCAAGAATGATTCAACAAGAAAAAGGACAATTACTATTTATAAAGACAGTATACCAAACCGATAACGAAAAGAGGCTGTCTAACAAATTTCTTTTTAACGGCTTCACCTCTATCAAACAAACTCTGACAGATTATATACGATAGATTATCCTCACGTGAAGAAATAGGATTTACAGTATTATTCTTATTAAAAAGAAAAAACAAGAGGCTTCCTCAAATTATATTTTTGAGTTTGGCCTCTTATTTTTTATCTTTATATGTTTCTTTTGCACTCCTCAAAGAAACTATACTATACACTTATGAGAATATAATACACTTCAACACACTGCCTATTCAACTATAAACCAATCATTTAAACTGTAACAGCATATAAATACGAATATCACTGCCTCTTCTAAAATCATTCCCTAATATCATCCTCTTAAAAACATGTTCTTGAGCATGTGTACACCTCTTTGAGAATATAGTAAACGCTTTCCTGTCTTTCATCTCATACTTTTGTTCACAGAAATAATCACTAATCGAAATATTATGGATATAGCTAAAAGATGTGAGCAGAACCCCCTACTGGCTCCAAAAGATTTAAAAGCGGGAATCAACGGAATGGAAATTACATGTTTGTTAAATCCCGGAGTTTTCAAATATCAAGGCAAAATTTGGTTACTTTTGCGCGTCGCAGAGAGACCTATACAGAAAGAAGGAATTATCAGTTTTCCTATATACAATGAAAAAGGAAAAATAGAAGTGGTTTCGTTTTTAAAGAATGATCCCGATTTAGATGCTTCAGACCCACGCGTTATCGGTTACAAAGGAAAGAATTATCTGACTACGATGTCTTACTTACGATTGGTTTCAAGTACCGACGGTATTCACTTCAAAGATGAACCGGAATTTCCACCTATTTTCGGAAAAGGAGAGCTGGAAGCATTCGGTATTGAGGATTGCCGTGTTGCAACAACCGAAGATGGTTTTTACCTTACTTTCACAGAAGTATCATCGGTAGCTGTAGGGGTCGGACTGATTCACACCAATGATTGGAAAAACTATACACGGCATGGAATGATATTCCCACCGCATAATAAAGATTGTGCATTGTTCGAACAGAAGATAGGTGACAAGTATTTCGCTCTTCATCGCCCAAGCAGTCCCGAACTTGGCGGCAATTATATATGGTTGGCAGAATCGCCCGACCGCTTGCATTGGGGAAACCACAAATGTGTGGCAACCACTCGTGACGGAATGTGGGATTGCGCACGTGTAGGGGCAGGGGCAGCTCCAATAAAGACAGAAGAAGGCTGGCTGGAGATTTATCATGGAGCCGATTTTAATCACCGTTATTGCTTGGGGGCTTTATTACTCGATTTAAATGACCCGTCGAAAGTCATTGCAAGAAGCGAAGAACCGATCATGGAACCTATCGCCGCTTATGAGCAAACAGGTTTCTTCGGAAATGTAGTTTTCACTAATGGGCATTTGGTGGACGGCGATACGATAACCATGTATTATGGAGCAAGCGATGAAGTGATTTGTAAGGCAGAGCTTTCCATTTCAGAGATATTAAACGTATTAAAACAGACACAAAAGAAGTAATGAATAAACTGAAAAAAGAATATCTGTTCTTTAAACAACAGGAACCTAACATGAGAACACTGTTGGTTACCAATATGCTTTATGCATTGGTACTACCGATAGTAGAAATCTTTGTGGGAGCCTATATCATGAGGAACACGAGCGATCCGGTGATGGTTGCTTTTTATCAGCTGGCAATGTATATAGGCATCATTACTACCTCTCTTGTTAACGGCTATCTGCTAAAGAAATACAGTGTGAAGACACTTTATTCGGTAGGAATCCTGGTAAGTGGCATTTCCATGTTCGGTATGATGACTATCAAGTCACTTGGCTTCGTCGAACTTGGTCTGGCCGGCTTTTTAATGGGAGCAGCTTCTGGTTTCTTCTGGACCAACCGATACCTGCTAGCTCTCTATAATACCAACGACAACAGCCGTAACTATTTCTTCGGACTAGAGTCTTTCTTCTTTTCTATTACCTCCATCGGTGTTCCTTTAATTATAGGCGCATTTATCAGCCAGATAGATGGAAAAGAAGTTTTCGGATTCCTCTTTAATATCAATACCTCTTACTGTGTAGTTACGATGGCAGCAGTAGTCATTACCGTTATCGCCTGCATGACACTGTGGAAAGGTAAATTCGAGAACCCCAAAGAAACGAACTTCCTCTATTTCCGCTTCAACATACTTTGGAAAAAGATGCTGTGGCTAGCCGGATTGAAAGGAATGGTTCAAGGTTTTTTAGTAACGGCACCGGCTATATTGGTATTGAAGCTGGTAGGAGATGAAGGAGCGTTAGGATTGATTCAGGGAGTTAGCGGGGCACTGACCGCTGTCCTGGTGTATGTATTAGGACGTATGGCCCGCCCGCAAGACCGTTTGAAAATATTTGTAGGAGGACTAATCGTATTCTTTGTCGGTACACTATTCAACGGTATTCTCTTCTCTGCTACTGGAGTGATCCTTTTCGTCCTTTGCAAAGTGATATTCCAGCCTTTGTTCGACCTGGCTTACTTCCCCATTATGATGAGAACAATTGATGCAGTTGCAAAGATTGAGAATAGAAACGAATATGCATATATCCTAAGTCATGAGTTCGGCCTTTTCCTTGGAAGAGCTTTCGGCTTACTACTGTTTATCTTCCTTGCTTATTGTGTATCGCAGGATTTTGCATTGAAATATGCGCTGGTGATTGTTGCCGGATTACAATTAGCGGCATATCCTTTAGCTAAGAATATTACTAATCAAACTGATACTATTGAACATGAAAATGACAAGTAAAGGTGTTTTTGTACTTATGACCGTTTGTCTCCTGGCATCTTGCTCGGGCAACGGAAATAACTTTGGTGAAAAGGTAAAGCAGGTTTCCATCCATAGGGTAGACTCTATGCCTGATATGCCTGAAACTTATAAAATGCTGGACTGGAAGCAAAAAGCCCAAAAGTATGACCAGTTTATTTTTGACTGGAATAATAAAAGTGAAGTCGGACCATTAATCTGGTTAGATGACGCCCGCAGAAATATGGACCAGACTACATTTGGCTTATATACTGCCATTAAAGATATTCGTCAGGGAAAGAATGCCAATAATGGAGAGTTCCATGAAAGTCTGAACTCATTGGCAGCTATTCTTGGTGCCGGCCTTGTAGGAATTGACAAGACGAATCAAGACGGATATAACTATGTAAAAATGGTGCAGAATTATTTCAACTCTGATAACGGCTGGAATATAGTCATGAACAATACGACTCCGTCAGTAGCCCTTTTAGGAGGAGGCTATGGCCGCGACTGGTGGTATGATGTATTACCCAATGCCTTATATTATGCTATTTGCGATGTTTTCCCCAATGTAGACGGGGCAGAGAAGATACAAAAAAGTATTGCGGAGCAGTTTGTTAAAGCAGATTCTGTATTGAATGGAAATTACGACTATTCTTATTTTGACTATGCACAAATGAAAGGAATGGTTAATCATATTCCATTGCAACAAGACGCCGCCGGTGGTCATGCTTATGTATTGTTGTGTGCTTATCATAAGTTTGGCGATCCACGTTATCTGCAACATAGTAAAAGTGCCATCGAAGCCCTGCTTGCCCAAAAAGAAAGCCGTTTTTACGAGGCTCTTTTACCACTCGGAGTTTATACGGCAGCCTATTTGAATGCAGTAGAGGGAGCCAACTATGATGTAGCCAAACTTCTTGATTGGGTATTTGACGGATGTAAAAGCCCTACAGGAAGAACCGGTTGGGGGATTATTGTAGGAAAATGGGGTGACTATGATGTAAGCGGTCTGCAAGGAAGTATCACAGACGGCGGAGGATATGCATTCCTCATGAACAGTATCAAACCTGCCTGGCCTTTCATTCCGATGGTGAAATATCAGCCTCAATATGCAAAAGCTATCGGCAAGTGGATGTTGAACAATGCAAGTGCATGTCGTTTGTTCTATCCGGGAGAAATAGATGAAACACATCAATGGGCTCCGGAATTGAAGGACATTACTTATGATAATGTTTCTTATGAAGGTTTACGAAAAACGGATGACTATGGAAAAGCATCATTAAAAAGGGTTAGTCCGGTTGCAATCGGCGATGGTCCCAAATGGATAAAAGGTAATCCGACGGAGAGCATGTTCAGCGTTTACAGTTCTTCTCCTGTTGGTATTTTAGGGGCCATTGTTTGTCAAACGAATGTGGAGGGTATCCTCCGGCTGGATTGTAATGTCACAGACTTCTATACAGAGAAACCTTATCCGGTCTATCTCTATTATAACCCTCATAAAGAGACCAAAACTATTACTTATCAAGCTACCCAACCATGCGATTTGTTTGATATTGTTGCCAAAGAATATATAGCAAAAAATATAAAGACAAATGGCTCCGTTGAGATCCCGGCCAACGACGCAAGAGTAATTGTGGAACTTCCCGCCGGAACAGAATTAGAACTGAAAGATGGTAAGATTATTGCGAATAAACAAAATATCATTTCATATAATTAAATCTAAGTGTATAAACTATGAGTAAGCATTTATTATTATTCATTCTTATTCTTGCTGTTTGCACAAATGTCTTTGCACAGCAAACCAAGAGTATTTCGGGTGTGGTATACGACAGTAATACCGGAGAGGCTTTAATTGGAGTTTCTGTTCTTGAAGTGGGAACGACCAATGGTACTATCACTGATTTTGACGGTAAATATACATTAAAAGTATCGTCAAATAAAGTTTCATTCTCGTATGTCGGTTTTAAAACTGAAATTGTAAACGTAACAAATAGCGGAACGTACAATGTAAATCTAGTGTCCGATAATGAATTGGATGAGGTTGTGGTTATTGGTTACGGTACTCAAAGAAAGAGTGACCTTACCGGTGCTTTGGCTTCTATAAGTAGTAAGGATATTAAGAACTATGCAGTATCTAATGCATCCGAACTACTAACAGGTAAGGCAGCCGGCGTATTTGTTGCCGCCAGTTCCGGCCAGCCGGGATCGGATGCAGTGATCCGCGTGAGAGGTTTAGGGACCGTCAATGACAACAATCCATTGTACGTAGTTGATGGACAGTTCATGGATAACATCAGCAGCCTGAATCCATCTGATATTGAACGTATGGAAGTATTAAAAGATGCTTCAGCCTGCGCTATCTATGGTTCGAGAGGTTCTAATGGAGTAATCCTCATTACTACCAAGGGAGGGGTGAAAGGTGAAACGACTGTAACATTAGATGCTTATGTAGGTGTAAAAAACAGTTATAAAGCATTGAACATGATGAACAGCGACCAATATTACAACTTCATCATGAAAGCGTATGAAAACGATGCAAGCTTTCAAAACTCAATGAAGGATAAGTTTACCAATCAGTATCAAAAAGGCTATAATACCAACTGGTGGAATGAAGTAACCCGTACAGCTTTCAACCAGAACTATAATCTAAGCATCCGTAAGGGGACAGATAATTCGAGATCTTCTTTAAGTTTAGGATATGTAGACGATCAGGGTGCGATTATCACTACTGAATTCAAGAGACTTTCACTTAAGGCGAATCTTGAATATGATATTAACAAATTTATCACTGTTGGCGCCAATGTCAATCTGGCAAAGATAAGAAAACGTGACGCAGGAGCAATTCCTTCATTCGATTTCATTCAAAAAGCTGATCCTTTTACCCCTGTTATCAGCCCGTTGGTAGATCCGTCTTCTGAAAATTACGAATATAACAAATATGCGCCTACCGAGTGGTCTTACGACCCTAATCCGGTAGCCATGCTCGAACTTCCTAATAGATACAATGACATATTCAATGTATTTGGTAATGTGTTTGCCCAAATCAAATTGTATAAAGGATTGAGCTATCGGGTACAGTATAGTTTCGAAAGATACCATGATACTTTCAAAGACTTCCGTCCTGTCTATTCGTCTACTTTTTCGGAAGATAACTTAGCGAATCAGGAAAGTAAATATAATAAAGAAACTCAATTGAATAATAATAGTGCTGTTACTTCTAATTATCAGGTGGAACAACGCCTTAACTACAACACGACAATAGGCAGACATAAACTGGATGCAATGGTTGCCATGACTTATGAGAAGAACAGCAGCGAAGGCATTAATGCATTTAAGAGAAAGGCTTTAGGTAACGATGAAATCTATCAGATACTTGATGCACAAACAGCCGGAGATAACACCTCGGGAGGTAAAGAAACATCTTCTATGTTGTCATACCTGGGACGTATCAACTATGTATATGATGACAGATACCTTGCTACAGTCAATTTCCGTGCCGACGGTTCTTCAAGATTTGCCAAACGTAACCGTTGGGGCTATTTCCCATCAGTTTCATTAGGTTGGAGGGTGAGCAATGAAGAATTCTTTAAGAACCTGAACATTGAAAATACAATTTCCAATTTAAAACTGCGTGTAGGTTGGGGACAGAATGGTAACCAACGAATCGACAGAGACGCACCTCTTACGTTAATTGGTACCAATAATGAAAATCAATGGTACTTTGGAAACGGGTACTCACAAGGTTACGTTCCGACTTATGTGGGAAATGCAGATATTAAATGGGAAACCAGCCAGCAAACCAATGTCGGTTTAGATATGTCTTTCTTTAAAAACAGCCTTGATGTTAGCATGGACTTTTATGTAAAGAAAACAAGTGACATGTTGCTGAATATGCCTATTCCTTCTTTTGGCGCCTTCCCCAACAGCCCCTTCTTTAATGCGGGAGACTTGAAGAATACCGGTTTCGAAATAGTAGTCAACTACCGTAACCAGATAGGAAAAGACTTTAATTACAATGTAGGGCTGAACATGTCTACTTATAAGACAGAGGTAACCAAACTTACATCGGAATATTTGAGTGGAAATACTAGCCGTACGTATGTAGGAGGTCCTATCGGACGTTTCTGGGGGTACAAACAAATAGGAATATTCCAGAATCAGGAAGAGATAAACAATTATGTGGATAAGAATGGTACCAAGATTCAGCCTAATGCACAACCGGGTGATTTCAAGTTTGCCAAATTAGGAGAATCAGGCGAATTGAATGATGATGATGACCGTACTTTTATCGGTGATCCTAATCCGGACCTCATTTATGGTTTCAACTTAGGATTCAGTTATAAGAACTTTGATGTAAGTATGGCATTCCAGGGAACTATTGGAAATGACATCTGGAACGTTGCTAAAGGAAGCCTTGCTTCAGCAGGACGCCAGAATGCGTTGGCGGATGCTTACACAAAAGCATGGACAAAAGACGGGGATTTGGATGCTGTATATCCACGCATAACCAACTCTGACTCTAACAATAATATGAGAGGTTCTTCTTTCTATGTGGAGAACGGTTCTTACCTGCGTTTGCAGAATATGCAAATAGGTTATACACTGCCGAGTCACATTTGCCAGAAGAGCAAACTGTTTTCAAGTTGTAGATTCTATGTGAGCGGTCAGAATATATTTACTTTAACCGGTTATTCCGGACTTGATCCGGAACTGGGTATCAATAACCCATTGGATATGGGAGTGGATACTACACGTTATCCGTCTTCACGTACATTCACTTTTGGAGTTAATTTGCAATTTTAAATCTAGCTAAAAAGACATTACATTATGAGAAAAATATTATTTATAATATGCTGGGCTCTTGCCGGAGTGGGGTTGTATAGCTGCTCTCTCGACGAACCAAGTTATGGTAAAACCACAAGCGATAATTATTATCAGAAGGAAAGCGATATTGAACAAGCCTTGACAGGAGCTTATCTTCAATTACGTACAACTTGGAATGAATATGCATTAAATCATTATTTTGTAGGTGATTGCAGCACTGATGATGCACTGAAAGGAGGAGGAAATGACGGTGACCGTGCCGAAGTACGCGACTTGTCCGACTTTACGATCTACACAACCAATGGTGAAGTAGGACGTCGTTGGGAGATTCTGTACAGATTAATCAATCGCTGTAACGATGTGATTTATTATGCTCCTGATGCAATAGGAAACGAAGAACTATTGAAACGTTATGCAAACGAGGCTAAAGCATTGAGAGCATTCGGGTACTATTGTCTGGTCACTACATTCGGAGAAGTGCCTCTAATCACTACGCCGATGCAACCCGCTGAAATACTGCAAATACCCCGCTCCCCATTGGAGAAGGTATATGAATGTATTGTAAATGATTTAACTGATGCCTCCGCACTTCCTGCAAAAGGAGATTACTCTGAAGATGATGCTTATCGTGCAACACGTGGCTTTGCTAAAACAATGCTTGCTAAAACATACATGTTCAAAGGTGATTTTACCTCTGCCGAAACGGTACTTCATGATATTATTGAAGTAGACAAAGACTATACATTGTTGAGTGATTACGGCATGAACTGGCGCACTGAATATGAAAACAGTTCGGAATCAGTATTTGAGATTGCCAACAAAGTATATGACAAAAACATAGCCACAGGTACCAATGTCCCTCACTTCTTCACAAGCAGACGCATCTCCGGTTATCAAGGATATGGATTTCACGTACCAACCCAAGATCTCCATGATGCCTTTGACGCAGATGACCCACGTATTACTTATGTATTCACACAAACCGGTGATAGATATAAAGGTGATACTGAAGCGCAGGACAATGCTGAATCTCCAAGCGGTTATCATGATTACAAGATGACTGTGCCAGCAGTAGAAAAAACAGGTTTCGACGTCTGGATGATTAGTTACAACATTCGTTTGATCCGTTATTCCGATGTTCTCTTGATGTATGCCGAAGTATTAAACGAAAATGGAAAACCAGGGCTTGCACTTCCTTACCTGAATGATGTAAGAGAAAGAGCCCGCAAAACTAATCCGATAGATCCGAGAAGAGATCAACAGGCGTATATCCCTGCTACAACAACTAATACACTGCCCGACATAACAGAAACCGACCAAGAGCGTCTGAAAGAAATCATCTGGAAGGAACGTCGTTGTGAATTAGCAATGGAAGGATGGAGACGGGATGACCTGATGAGACAAAAACGTTTCGGAACCGTTATGCGTGCTTATGCAACCAAATATAATACCTCGAAAGGTGCCAATTTTAGAGACGACAGAGATTATCTGTTTCCGATACCGCAAGGTGAAAGGGATAAGAGCAACAATATTCTTTCCCAAAATCCGGGTTTTTAATATGAATAAAATGAGGGGGCGGATTTTATAATCCGCCCTTTTTTAACAACCAACTGACCATGAAAAAGACATTATTATTTCTCGTAGCAGGTTTTTTCTTTCTCAACAACCTGCCGGCACAAAAGCCGATAGAGCAAAAAGAGATCCGCTTAGTACAGTATATGCCCAATATACCTTTCCCCTATAAAATGAAAAACTGGAAAGATATAGCCACGAAACAGGACAGACTATTTTACGATTTCAACGCCAAAGGACAGAACCTGCCTCTTATCTGGTGGGACGATTCGCAAGTAAACTTTCCATTCCGTACTTTCGGACTTCCAAGCTACGTAGATAAAAGACGGTTAGGAGGAAATTCTTATGAATCTCTTCCCACTATGGGCTCACTCATTAGTGCAAGTCTGATAGGAGTAGACAAAAGCAATGATGACGGAAAAGATTATGTATCAATGATACGGCAATTCTTCAACAAGAAGAATGGAACCAATCTTATATTGAACGGACTCGACAGGAAAGCCGGAGAAAGTTTCTGGTATGAGATATGGCCGGCAATGGCTTATTCAATGCTGGTAGATTTATATCCTCAAAAAACAGAGATGCAGGAGCCGATGAAGATCACTGTCGACAATTGGTATGCTGCTATCCAGGACTTAAGTGAAGGTAGAGAATATCTGGACTTCAACTTCACCGCCTTCAACTTTAAGAACCGTAAAGGGTATCATAATAAAATATGGCGCGAGCCGGATGCAGCCGCAGGACTTGCTTGGTTGCAATACATCTCCTGGATTAAATACGGAGATAAAAAGTATCTGAATGCTACACGCCAATGCATGGCATTCTTGCAAAACCGTCCCCAGAAAGAAGGTACTTTCTATGAGATAATGATGCCCTATGGGGCTTATCTGGCAGTGCGCATGAATGCGGAACTTGGAACTACTTATGATGAGCTGAAAATGCTGAACTGGTGCTTCGACGGTAATAATTCAGACCGTGACGGATGGGGAGTGATGTGTGAGCGTTGGAACAAATACGACGTACACGGATTGGTAGGACAAAAAAAGGATGAACAATATGCTTTTGCCATGAACACCTTTTCACAAGCTGCCGCACTTGTCCCAATTGTAAAATACAACCCGGCTTATGCTTCCACAATAGGCAAGTGGATGCTGAACCTGGCAAACGCCTGCCGCTTATTTTATGCAGACGAGCACCCCCGCAACCGTCAGTCGAGTTCTATCTGGGAAGGTGATCCTCAACACGTCATTTGTTATGAAGGATTGAGGAAGGACTTGTATCATGGCAATCACTTTGAACCGTTCCAGGGATTATTGTCCGATGAGGGTCCCTATGCTATTGGGGATCAAGTAAAAACCATGTCTTCAGCTACAGATATTTGCTTGTATGGCTCGGCCTGGGTGGGTATGCTAGCCTCTATTGTAGATACTACTAATGTGGAATGTATTCTTCAATTGGATTGTAATGTCACAGACTTTTATTCCACAAGAAAATATCCTACTTATCTTTTATTCAATCCTTATTTTGAAGCCAAAGAGGTAACTTTGAATCAACACTTTACGGAACCTACGGACTTGTACGATCTGGTATCCAAAAAATACATAAAGAAGAATTGTACCGGCGAAACAAGCATTATCCTGAACCCGGACAATGCCGTAACTATTGTTTGTATTCCTGCTTCCGCTAAAAAGACAAAGAAACATGGTAAATTGATTGTTGACGGTGAAATCGTAGATTATCGTTTGTAATTCGGATTGACTATTCCACAATTGTATAAATCCTCCGTTACCGATGAAAATATGCGCGGAATAAAATAAATTCCTTATATTTGCTATTATCCTAACCGTATAAATAACATTCATTTACATGAGAAACATCTTATACGCACAATTATTTTTTATTCTGATTATTGCATTTGTCACTTCCACAAAGTCTTATGCTTTTAATGTGGCAAAACACATATCAAATGTTAACGGACTGACAAATAATTCAGTAAACTGTATTTTGGAAGATGCAGAACATACAATCTGGATTGGGACATGGGATGGACTGAATGCATATAATGGAAGAGAAATTACGACATTCAGATATAGCAAAAACAATCCGAATTCTATAAGTAATAACGTTATCCGCCAGATTATCGAATGTAAGGGCAGTTTATGGATAGCAACAGATAATGGAATCAATCGGTTAGATAAACGAACCCGTCAGATAACAAGGTATTATTTAAGAACAGATAATAAAGTACCCAATCAGGAAAAGTCTTTTATTTTAGGAAAGAGTGCGGCAGGAGATATTATCTGCCTCATAAAGGGGCTGGGGTTCTTTGTCTACAATGATTCTGAAGATGAGTTTAATCCGATTAACACAGACTTTGCAAGTCATATAAAGGATTATTCCGTGAGTGATTCCGATCGTATGCTTTTCCTTTTAAATAATGGAAATACCGTGCATCTGACTTACAATCTACTCGTTAACGGAGGAAAACAGAGTGATTTACGCACAGTCGACATACAGACGCCTGTAGATAAGATATTTCTGTCGAAAGACAGATTTATCTTAAACAAAGACAACAAACTTTTCCTTTTAAATCCCGACTTTACAGTTTCCCAATGCATTGAGCTGGATAGTAGCAAACCTGTATCGCAGGTTATTTTAGCAGAGAACAAGATGTACGTCAGCTTTATAGAAGGGGGATGTATTCATTATGATTTAAAAAAGAATACTTTTACCTACCTGAACGAACTATCCAGTCAGTTATCAGTCTTCACTCTTTATTCCGGTAGTCAGAACATATTGTGGATAGGAACGGACGGACAAGGATTAATTCAACTTTATCATTACGACTCTTTATTTGAAACCGTTCACACCAGTCACCCTGTGAGATGTTTCTGTGAAGATGAAGATGGTAATATTCTGATAGGCACAAAAGGAAGCGGAATAAAACTGTTGAATCCTGCAACGAAAGAATTGACAGATTATCTGAATGAGAGTAAAGGATTGATTTCCAATTCTGTCTATGCCTTGAGGAGAAATAAAGCGAATGACATTTTTATCGGAACGGAAGGAACCGGAATCAATATATTGAATGCTGCTACGGGGCAACTGGAAAAGCTTGAGATACCTGACAAATACCCGCCTTTCAAGGCTGTGTACAACATTTATTTTACGAACAATGATTCTCTTTTATGGGTGGGAACATCAGGATATGGCTTAATCAAAATAAATATTTCCAGAGAGCAAGGTCGTTATCACGTTAAAGGATTCAGGCAATATAATTCGTCGGATAAGAATATCTCATTGAATAACGATGTTGTTTATGCCATTACATCCGATCCGGAAGACAATATGTTATGGTTTGGCACACGTGGCGGAGGCTTGAACTGTATCAATATGAAAGATAACAGCATAAAATCATTGGAGGATATGGACAGTCGGATTTTACTCACCAATAATGATGTATTGTGCTTACTGCGTGATGATGCCAATATATGGATAGGAACAAGTTATGGACTGAACGAATTGAAAAAGGAGGAGAATGATTTTCACCTGATACAATATGCCGACGAAAAATTGAATAATAAAACAATTCATGGAATATTAAAAGACCACGAAGGAAAGATATGGATCAGTACCAACCAGGGATTGTCTAGCCTGAATGTAAAAAACAATAAAATAGATAATTATACTTTGAATGACGGATTGCAGAATGATGAATTCTCGGATGGAGCTTTCTTCAAGGATCATCGTGATTTCTTGTACTTTGGAGGAGTAAGCGGATTTAGTTATTTCAATCCTCGAAATATACATTTGCGCGAGTTTAATCCTCCACTTATATTAAGTAGTTTGAAGATATATAATACAGTACAGGACATTAATGAACGTATCAGAAAAGGAGTGTTGAAGCTTAATTATGAGGAAAGATTCATGACTTTCAATTTCATAGCCAAAGACTTTATTAATAATGAAAACTGTGAATATGCTTATCGCTTGAAAAACCATTCGGATGATTGGGTGGGGATGGGTAATAATCCGAATATTATCTTTACCCAACTTCCTCCGGGTGAGTACCAGCTTGAAGTGAAGAGCACGAATGGCGACAAAGTATGGGGAGATAACATTTATCGCTTAACTATAAAAGTAGGTTATCCGTGGTGGCTTAGTGTTCCTGCATTGATTATCTATGCCATATTGTGCATTATTATCTTCTACATCACAAAGTCTGTTATCAAAAATCGCATACGGTTAAGCCGCCAGGTTCTTATAGCCCAGGTAGAGAAACGGCATGAACAGAAGATTTATGAATCCCGGCTCAATTTCTTCACCAATGTGGCACATGAATTCTTTACCCCCCTAACTTTGATTTATACACCTGCACAGCACTTGTTGGAACAGGACGGTGTAGATGGTAGTACAAAGAAATATCTCCAAATAATAAAGAATAATGCCGAAAGGATGCAGAAGCTGATTAGTGAGTTGATGGAGTTTCGTAAAACTAAATCGAGCAATATGGATTTGCATCCTGAAAATGTGAACGTAAAATCATTGATGGAATATGCTTCCAACAATTATGTGGATATCCTGAAAGAGAATAAAATAGACTTCAAGGTAGAGACTCATGATACGTCAGAGATCTATTCCGACCGCAATGCTTTGGAAAAAATTATATTCAATTTACTGTCGAATGCGTTCAAATATACTCCTCGTTATGGATATATTCATGTTGAAATATCACAAAATGAGCCTGATAAAACCTTATACTTGCTCGTAAGAAATTCCGGCAAGGGGTTAACCGAGCAACAGATGGCAGAGATATTTGATAAGTATAAGATATTTGATACTCCCAAATTGGGTAACTCTGTAAGCAATGGCATAGGTTTAAATCTAACCAAGAGTCTGGTTGAATTATTAGGCGGGCAGATAAGTGTAAATAGTGAACTGGGAAAAAGTGTTGAATTTTCAGTCGTGATTCCTTCTCTACCATCCGATCATTCACTTGTTGTAACGGATGAAAAAGATTCGTTGCAGAAAGAAAAGAACGGGCAGGATCACTTATCCCCTCGCAAAGATACTGTCATACTGATAGTGGAAGATGAAAAGAATATCAGAGACCTGCTGAAAGATGTCCTCTTTGATTATGTGATACACGAAGCAAAAGACGGCGTGGAGGCTTTGAAAGAGATAGAACATAATCATCCTGATATTATTATAAGTGATATTGTCATGCCCAATATGGACGGCTTGAGCTTGATTAATAAATTGAAATCCGATTTGAAAACAAGTTATATTCCGATCATAGGAATATCGGCAAAGGCTTCTGTAGAAGACCAGATTAATGCCTTTAACCATGGTGCGGATGCTTATATCGTCAAACCATTTCACCCGAGGCAGGTGATATCCACCATAGAGAATCTGCTGTCGAGACAAATGCTTTTAAAGGACTATTTCAATTCCAGCATGTCTTCTGTGAAAGTGAAAGACGGGATTGTTCTTCATCCGGAAGACGAAGAATTAATACAGAATGTAACAGACTTCATAAAGAATAATATAGATGATGAGTTATTAAGCCCTTCTTCTATTGCCGAATTTGTAGGAGTGAGCAAAGCTACCTTGTATCGGAAGTTCAAAGAAATAATAGATAAGACTCCGAGTGAATTTGTACGAGGTATTAGACTGGAATATGCAGCCAAGTTGTTAAGGACAACCAAGTTGACCGTATCCGAGATTATGTTTAAATGTGGATTCTCTAATAAATCTTATTTCTATCGGGAGTTTTTAAAGCAATACGGTGTATCTCCCAAAGATTACCGGAATCAATAGATAATACAAAAAAGGCTATCCGAAAAATAGGTAGGGATATTCCTAAAATAAGAAAATTTAAGGCAACTAACTCATTGCAAGTCAGTTGCCTTTTTTGTATCTTTAAGCAGGGATATTCAGTAAATGTACCTTTTCCATATAAGAACTATCCATCCTATTTATTTTTCTAATATTGTAAATTCAAGTATTTTACTTCAATTTTATTTATCTTCTAAAGAGATAGCATGAACATTAATGCTGTAAATCCTAGAAAGAAAATCTGCACGAACCTTAGGAAAATCCAAGTCTTTTCTCCGTAGAATACTAAGTTCAAGGTACTTTTGTTCAATATCAATACCAAGAAATCGACGTTTCAAAAGATTAGCCGTGACACCAGTAGTACTACTACCGGCAAAAGGATCTAATATCCATGCCCCAGGCCTAGTACTAGCTGCAATAACCCTAGCTAATAAATTTATCGGTTTTTGAGTAGGATGTTTACCGTGTATCTTTTCCCATCCCTCAATAGCAGACAAATTCCAAACATCTGTCATCTGATGATTAGCATTACTCATTTTCATAAAATCATAATTATAATAATGAGAAACATTATTATTTTTACGAGCCCAAATAATGTATTCTGCCGAGTATGTAAAATAACGACACGAGATATTAGGAGGAGGGTTAGTTTTCACCCACGTAATGCAGTTAAGAATTTTAAACCCAAGTTCAGTTAACTGATTAGCTACAGAAAAAATATTATGATAAGTCCCTGATATCCAAATTGTACCATTATCTTTAAGTTTGTCACGACAATCAGCAATCCATTTATAATTAAAATTATCAATGGATTCTTTGCCAAAACTACGATCCCAATCTCCTTTATCTACACAAACAATTTTACCAGATTGTACAGAAATCCCTCCATTCGAAAGAAAATAAGGAGGATCAGCAAAAATCATATCAAATTGAAAATCAAACTGTGACAAAAGTTGTCGACAATCGCCAAGTAAAAGAGTAAATGCTCCATCCGATGATTTATAATATGATTTTAAGGGCATTATACGAATTTATTCAGTACGTAAATTAAGTACCCAATTTATCCAACTAATCACTGTACTGGAACGGCGATAATATAAATTTTCAGACATGCGGTAAAGTTCGCAATGCCTCATGATATCTATTACCTCCTCTTTAGATGGGATATTAGCATTATCAATATAACTCTTCAATGTCTGTCTAAAAGGACTATGGCTAAGAATCAATTCTGCCACCCGAAGATGTCGGCTTCGCAATGGCAATTTAAAAATTTGTTTCCCTAAATTCGATAGTTTATAATTGTAGATACTCCCTTTTTTATACCGCTGAATTAAACCCAAATAAACACCTGCATTCGCATAATAATCTGACTGGCGCTCATCAAAACTATATATTTTTGCTATACCATATTTATTAAACGCTTTATTATCCGAATTCATAATTTCACAAAGGTTGATAATGCGTTCCAACGAATCTGCTTGTGGGAATTGAATTTGCGGTTCCTTGACAACTGGAATACGCTTTGGTATCTCAAGTATATCCTGTAAGGTTATCACATCGTTCTCAATACGATATTTTTTATATTGCACTCTCTTTAAGGAATTATAATTACCTATTTCTTCAAAAGCATATTCAAATAAATAATATGTACCATTACTATACAATAAAAATACAGGTCTGATAGGCTTAGTTATCTTATTAGTCCATAATCTAAAAGGATAGTAAAGTTGGCGTACCAAAAAATCTGTAGAAAGAGAACTTTTAGCTTCAATCAAACACAAAGAATTTGTTCCTTCATAACCTCCATCAATCTCTATCTGTGAGTTACTTACATCCACTAAAAGAGAAGTATCTTCACCTGACAAACAATTGACACTAAATGAGAAACTTCCAGCTCCCATTCGCCCATTTACCGTAGGCAACAAGGTCGGTTCATTCAAGAAATCCCTGAGAATATCCGAAACATATATGCTATTAATAGCCGTAGCCTCACTTGTGATATTATTAAAATCAATAGACTCAATAAATGCAGGTGAAGAAACAGGCATACTATCTGTACTATCAAAGACTTTCTCTCTATCAGATAATGCAAAATCATGATACAAGTCCATTGCACCAATAATATAGCTTCCTCGTGTAATTGGCAAAATAGACAAAGAATTATCTATAAATATCTGGGGTCTATTGACACTATGATCGTGTTTAGTCATCAAACGAGGCTCCCAAAATTCTTTAATTTGTTGTGCTGTTATAATATACTTTCCTTCATCTTTTATAGTTTGCAGAATAGGATATTTATTAAAAATTTTCGTCCAATTAGTGTCTATCTTACTTGCATTATTCATAATTTCTTATTAATACTTCAGAGACCTGTCCCCTCTTTTCAGCATCTGAATTGATGGATCGAATGGCCTTTATTTCAGTTATGTTATAGTTCTTATATAAATCAAGAATCAAATCAGTACATGAGTTTGATAAGAGAAACTTTGCCTTCTTTGCATGCAGCCAATCACAAACATTTCTCAACCGTTCTTGTTCTGTACGATCAAATCCTCCCTGAGTATATCCCGTAAATGAAGAACTGTTTGATAACGGATCATAAGGAGGATCGAGATAAACGAAATCACCTTTAGAAACGTTATGTAAAGCCTCCTCGAAATCACCATTCATTATTAAGACATTGGAATTATTCAAATATAAGGAGACAGCTTTTATAGTTATCTCATTGACTATATTAGGATTCTTATATCTACCAAAAGGAGTATTAAATTCCCCAGAGCTATTCACTCGAAATAAACCATTATAACAAGTTTTATTTAGAAATATAATTCGCGAAGCTCTTTCTATGTTTGTTAATGCCGAAAATTTCTCTCTATCTCTATCCAGACTCCGAATCTCATAAAAATAGTCTGCTTCATTTTTATGTTTTTTCAAATCCGCTATCAGTTCTAATGGATTTTCTTTTATTACAGTATAAAGGTTTATTAATTCAGCATTAAAATCATTGATAATGGCATTTTTTGGCTGTATATGAAAAAGTAACGCTCCTCCACCAATAAAAGGCTCGTAGTAAGTTGCAAATTTTGAAGGCAAATACTTTTCAATTTCTGAAAGTATCTGCCTCTTTCCTCCAACCCACTTTACAAAGGGAACTACAAGTTTATTAGTTCTTCTTGATGACATACAACTGCAATTTGTAGCAAAGATAGATAATCCATTTGAAACTTGGAGAGTTTTAATCTTTTTATTTCTGAATCGTATAATATGATTTCCATAGTAACATATAAAGAGGATATACCTAATGGATATATCCCCTCTATCTAATTCATCCGTAGATTAATAGTTTTCCTTCTTCACCTCGAAATAAGCCTGTGGATGCAGACATGCCGGGCAAACTTCAGGAGCTTCCTTACCGATTTCAATGTAACCGCAGTTACGGCATTGCCATACCACTTCGCCTTCTTTAGCGAATACAGTCATATTTTCGATGTTATTTACGAAGGCAAGATATCTTTCTTCGTGACCTTTTTCTGCGATGGAGATATTGCGGTACATAGCAGCAATCATCGGGAAACCTTCCTGTTCTGCCACGTCGGCAAAGTGAGGATAATCCAGTGACCATTCTTCATGTTCACCCGCTGCGGCAGCGCGAAGATTTTCAAGTGTATTACCAATTACACCGGCCGGATAGCTGGCAGTGATTTCTACCATACCGCCTTCGAGGAACTTAAACATACGTTTTGCATGTTCTTTTTCCTGATCGGCAGTTTCAGTGAAAATAGCCGCAATTTGTTCGTAGCCTTCTTTTTTAGCTGCACTTGCGAAATAAGTGTAACGCATTCTAGCCTGTGATTCTCCTGCGAATGAAGTCAACAGATTTTTCTCTGTTTGAGTTCCTTTAATACTCTTAGCCATAATTCTATATATATTTTAAATTGGTTGATTACCAAACGTAACTTGTCGTACTATTTATAACGCAAATATAAACGATTTGTTCACAATAAACCACCTTTTCTTAATGAATAAAAACTATCACCTCATTGATGAAATCTATCAACAGACAAATAGTATGTTCAAAAACATACTTATTTCGATTATTTTATCTAATTTTGCAACCTCTACTTTGCAAAAAAGTACAGAGTACACGTATAATAACATCTAAAAATGAAGCTATTTGAATTTAAACCCAAACTGGTTTCTTGTCTAAAGAATTATTCGAAAGAAACGTTTATGGCGGACCTGATGGCCGGCATCATCGTAGGTATCGTAGCGCTTCCACTGGCTATCGCTTTCGGTATCGCTTCGGGAGTTTCGCCCGAAAAAGGTATTATCACCGCTATCATTGCGGGATTCATCATTTCCCTGTTGGGAGGCAGCAAAGTCCAGATCGGCGGTCCTACGGGAGCATTTATCGTCATTATCTATGGCATCATACAACAATACGGCGAGGCCGGACTGATTGTAGCCACGCTAATGGCGGGCGTACTCCTTGTATTATTAGGAGTGTTCAAGCTGGGAGCTGTCATCAAATTCATTCCTTATCCTATCATCGTCGGATTTACCAGCGGTATCGCCGTCACTATTTTCACGACCCAGATTGCCGATATTTTCGGTTTATCTTTCGGAGACGAGAAAGTGCCGGGAGACTTCGTCGGGAAGTGGCTGATTTATTTCCGACACTTCGACACGATCAACTGGTGGAATACCATCGTTAGTATTGTCAGCATTATTATTATCGCCATCACTCCGAAGTTCTCAAAGAAAATTCCCGGCTCGCTGATTGCCATCATCGTAGTCACGGTAGCCGTTTACCTGATGAAAACTTTCGGAGGGATCGACTGCATCCAGACAATCGGCGACCGCTTCACCATCAAATCGGAGTTGCCCGATGCCGTTGTGCCTGCGTTGGATTGGGAAGCTATCAGGGAACTGTTTCCGGTGGCTATCACCATTGCCGTATTGGGAGCTATCGAGTCGCTGCTGTCTGCCACGGTAGCCGACGGTGTGATAGGCGACCGCCACGATTCCAATACAGAACTGATTGCACAGGGAGCTGCCAATATCATAGCTCCTCTGTTCGGAGGTATTCCTGCCACCGGAGCTATCGCCCGTACCATGACGAATATCAACAACGGAGGTAAGACACCGATAGCCGGAATCATTCATGCAGTAGTATTACTGTTGATTCTGCTCTTCCTGATGCCACTCGCACAATATATCCCGATGGCATGCCTTGCCGGAGTACTGGTCATCGTATCTTACAACATGAGCGGATGGCGTGTATTCAGAGCTTTACTGAAGAATCCGAAATCGGACGTTACCGTACTGCTTATCACGTTCTTCCTGACCGTTATCTTCGACCTGACTGTCGCTATCGAGGTAGGATTGGTGATTGCCTGCGTCCTCTTTATGAAACGTGTCATGGAGACTACCGAAATCTCGGTGATTACCGATGAGATTGACCCGAACAAAGAATCGGATATTACCGTACACGAAGAAAACCTGATGATTCCCAAAGGTATAGAGGTATACGAAATCAACGGCCCTTATTTCTTCGGCATCGCTACCAAGTTTGAAGAAACAATGACACAACTGGGAGACCGCCCGAAAGTACGTATCATCCGTATGCGCAAAGTTCCGTTTATCGACTCCACAGGTATTCATAACCTGACTGCTCTCTGCGAAATGTCGCAGAAGGAAAAGACTACCATTATTCTTTCGGGAGTCAACGAGAACGTGCATAATGTACTGGAAAAAGCCGGATTCTACGAGTTGCTGGGAAAAGAGAATATCTGCCCGAATATCAACGTAGCATTGGAAAGAGCGAAAAGTCTGGTAGAATAACGCTGTTTATCAGCTACTTGCAAGCTATATATACCGTGTGTATTGGACATATAGATTCAATGTGTTGGGCATATATGACCAACAAACGGGCTGCCACAGAATCACTTCTCCGGCAGCCCTTCTTTCATTAAATTAGAAAACAGAGAGTATGATACA
>OHEZ01000012.1_pt1 | contig 169312 bp, 122 predicted proteins | sample 1567391 | NCBI WGS metagenome assembly OHEZ01 (sample SAMEA3879518, study PRJEB24766) | human gut metagenome | biome: human-associated habitat; feature: feces | place: USA | collected 1985/1987
TTTAAATTTGCGGTGCAAAGGAATGAATATTTATCGTTTTGCGCAAATATTTGACTAAATAAATGCAATGTTTTGCACATTTTTCACTGTTTTGTGCATCGAATTTGAGAGTTATGAAGAAAAACATCGCAATTTTCGCTTCCGGTTCCGGTTCAAATGCCGAGAATATTATCCGGTATTTCCAAAAAAACGATTCCGTTCAGGTTTCGTTGGTGCTTTCTAATAAAAGTGACGCCTATGTTTTGGAACGTGCGCATCGCTTGGGAGTGCCTTCTAACGTGTTTCCAAAGGAGGATTGGATAGCCGGAGATGAAATTTTGGCTATTTTGCAGGAGTACCGCATTGATTTTGTCGTGTTGGCCGGCTTCTTAGTTCGCGTGCCGGATTTGCTTTTGCATGCTTATCCCGATAAAATTATAAATATACATCCTGCTCTTCTGCCGAAGTACGGAGGCAAAGGAATGTATGGTGACCGGGTACATGAAGCGGTAGTGGCTGCCGGTGAGAAAGAAAGCGGCATTACTATACATTATATAAATGAGCATTACGACGAAGGAAATACGATTTTTCAAGCTACTTGCCCTGTTCTTTCGACTGATTCTCCGGATGATGTAGCTAAGAAGGTGCATGCTTTGGAATATGAACACTTCCCTCAAATCATAGAACAAGTACTAAATAATAAGAATTAAGTATCAGGTATTAAGTATTACGTCGTACAGATAATCCTTTGACAGAATTTTATTAAATTTTTCGGTCAATGCGATTAATGTTTGATACTTACTTGAAACTTAATACCTAATACTTAATAATGTATGCTTTCTCTTCTCTCCGCAAAGGATAATCTCCGCGTAGGGTTTCGAATAGCTCCGGTTGATTTTTTAGCCGGTTGCTGTCTTCGGTTGGATTATACATTTGGAGGACTGCTTCTTCGTGGTTTTTTGCATGAATAATGGGGGAGACAGGTGCGGGTGCGTTAATTTCATAATCCCCTTTTATTTGGAAAAATTTGCAGATGGCATCCAATGACATACGTGTGGCGTTTGCTTTTCCATCTGCAGAGTAACCTGCAATGTGAGGAGTTCCGATAAATGTCTTTTCCAATAGATCACGGTTGATTTCCGGTTCATGCTCCCATACGTCGATGATGGCATCCGAAATCATCTGGCTGTTCAAGGCTTTTAAAAGAGCATCAGTCTGGATGACTTCTCCTCGTGAGGTATTGATGATAACAGGCTTCCGTTTGAGTGACTGAAAGAAAACTTCATCCGCCAAGTGGAACGTTTTATACTTTCCTTCCTTATATAAAGGTACGTGAAAAGTGATGATGTCACACTCTTCCGCTATTTTCTCCAGTGAAGAGAATCGTTCTGCACCTTCTTTTTCTTCCCGTGGCAAATCATTCAATAAAACACGCATGCCAAAATCCTGGGCAACTTTAGCTACCTTACTCCCGACATTTCCTACTCCTATGATTCCAATCGTCAGTTCATTCAGTCTTTTATTCCTGACGGACTTCCATACAAGAAGCGATGACTGTATATATTGGGCGACAGAAGCCGAATTACATCCCGGTGCATTCGTCCATTCGATACCGGCCTGTTTGCAATACTCCGTATCAATATGGTCGAAACCTATGGTTGCCGTCGCTATGAATTTCACTCGACTACCTTCCAATAAATCCCGGTTGCAATGTGTGCGGGTACGGACAATAAGTGCGTCCGCATCCCGTACGAGCTCCGGAGTGAAATCTTTCCCCGGTGCATAAACTACCTCATCGGCTATTCTCTGCACCGCTTCTTTTATATAAGGTATTTTATTGTCGATAATAATTTTCATATACAATTCATCTTTTATACCCACAAAGGTAACAAATAAAAAAGTAAGAAACGGTTGCTTGTCTGAAAAATATTACATAGATTTGCCCTATTATATATCTATTAGCTAGTTAAGATTATGACATTTAGTAACCTTTGCAACGAGATTTTTTGGAAATCGACAACAGATTACCATGTAACGGATAGTGTGGATGCTCCGATGAACAATCCTTACGAGTTGAAAACTATTGAGTATTATTTATATCTAAAGAACTGGATTGATGCTGTGCAATGGCATTTTGAGGATATTATCCGTGACCCGCAGATTGATCCGGTAGAAGCATTGGCCTTGAAAAGAAGAATTGATAAATCAAATCAGGACCGTACAGACCTGGTGGAATTAATTGATAGCTACTTTTTAGACAAATACAAAGAGGTAAAACCTCTCTCTGACGCAACGATCAATACGGAAAGCCCTGCATGGGCAATTGACCGCTTGTCAATTCTTGCATTGAAAATTTACCACATGCAGCAGGAGGTGGAACGTACGGACACTACCGAGGAACACCGTGCTCAATGCCAGACTAAGTTGAATATCCTGCTGGAACAACGCAAAGACCTTTCTACAGCTATTGAACAGCTGTTGGCTGATATCGAAGCCGGAAGAAAATATATGAAAGTATATAAACAGATGAAGATGTATAATGACCCGGCATTAAATCCGGTGCTTTATGCGAAAAAATAACGAATGGCGCGTATTCTCATTATTCGTTTTTCAGCTCTTGGCGATGTAGCCATGACAATCCCGGTAATACATTCGCTGGCTGTGCAATACCCGCAGCATGAAATAACAGTGTTAAGTCGTGCTGTATGGCAGCCACTCTTTCAGGGGTTGCCTGCCAATGTGGGTTTTGTCGGAGCTGATTTAACAGGCAAGCACAAGGGGCTTTGGGGCTTGAATAGCCTTTATTCGGAATTGAAAGCAATGCATTTTGATTACATTGCTGATTTTCATCATGTACTTCGTTCTAAGTATTTATGTTTGCGATTCCGTCTTGCCAATAAACCGGTAGCTTCCATTTGTAAAGGAAGGGCAGGCAAAAAGAAGCTGGTTCGCCGTCATGATAAGGTGATGGAAAATCAGAAGAGTTCTTTTCGTCGTTATGCCGATGTACTTGAGAAGCTAGGTTTACCGGTACTATTAAATTTCTCTTCTATTTATGGCGAAGGAAAAGGAAACTTTGCGGAAATAGAACCAGTCACAGGGCCTAAAGAAGATCAAAAGTGGATTGGTATAGCTCCTTTTGCCAAACATGCAGGTAAGATTTATCCGTTAGAACTGCAGGAGCAAGTTATAGCACATTTTGCTGCCAATCCCAAAGTAAAGGTTTTCCTCTTTGGAGGCGGTAAAAGCGAGCAGGACGTATTTGATGCATGGATTGCTAAATATCCTTCTGTCGTTTCAATGATCGGTAAACTGAATATACGTACCGAACTGAATCTGATGAGCCATCTGGACGTGATGCTTTCAATGGATTCTGCCAATATGCATTTGGCATCCCTGGTCAATATTCCGGTTGTCTCTATTTGGGGAGCCACCCATCCTTATGCCGGTTTTATGGGTTGGAAACAATTGCCGGTCAATACCGTGCAACTCGATTTGTCATGCCGTCCCTGTTCTGTATATGGTCAGAAGCCTTGCTGGCGAGGTGATTATGCCTGTTTGAGGGATATAAAGCCGGAGCAGGTCATTGCGAAAATAGAAGGGCTTGTAGATTAATCCTTGCTGAAGTTCAAATTAGCTGTTTATTGAGCTGAAAGAGCGTAGAATCAAATAATGATGAAAGAGATACAACGAAAGAAAAAGGTACTGATAGATCTTACGAATTATGGTAGTCTCACAGCCGGCTTCGGGCAGATTGCGGCCAACTATGCAACCGCCTTTTCGTCTATGCCGGTAGATGATCTTCATTTTGTATATTTATTGCGGCAGAAATATATGCAGGAATTTGGTCCGAATGTGACCTCTGTTCCGGTACGTCGTATCAATAAGTTTTTTCCTTTTACCCTTCCCAAGGTAGATGTATGGCATGCGGTGAATCAACAGCGCAAGCTGTTGCGTATTGCCGGTGGTACAAAGTTTATCTTTACTATACACGACTTTAATTTCTTAACAGAGAAAAAGCCCTGGAAGGCGAAAATGTATCTTCGCCGGATGCAGAATAAGGTCAATAAAGCAGCGGTCGTGACTACGATCTCTCATTATGTGGCAGATGTCATTCGGCAGCATGTAGATTTGAAAGGGAAGGAGATCCGGGTCATCTATAATGGAGTGGAGAGAATCGATACATTGGAAGGAATAAAGCCGTCGTTTGCTACAGGGCGTCCTTTCTTTTTTACGATTGGACAAATCCGTAGAAAAAAGAACTTCCATCTCTTGGTTGACGTAATGCGTCATTTCCCGGAATATGATCTATATATTTGTGGCGATGCTCATTTTGCTTATGCTGAAGAAGTGCGCAATCTGATCCGTGAGAATCAGCTCACTAATGTCTTTTTGACGGATGTTATTTCTCAAAGCGAGAAGATCTGGTTATATCGGAACTGTGAGGCATTCCTGTTTCCTAGTGAGGGAGAAGGCTTTGGATTGCCGGTGGTGGAAGCTATGCAATTTGGGAAGGCTGTATTTGCTGCTAATCGCACTAGTTTGCCGGAAGTTTGTAATGGACACGCTATCATGTGGGAACATTTGGATACAGAATCTATGGTGGAAAGTATCCGGGAGCATCTACCTGATTTTTATAAAGATAAGGAACGCTTGGAGAAAATCAAGGAACATGCCGCTTCATTCAGTTACGAGAAGCATATACAAGCCTACCTTGATTTATATCGGGAGTTAGCTCAATTGCCTTAGTATTGGAATCAATTGCTCGTATACCTTTTCGGGAGTAATTAATGCAAAACGCTCCTCATAGGGTAATGTCGCCTGTTGTTCCGGTGGAAGAATGTCGTCAGGACTAATTCCTTCGGCGAGTACGGAATTGGCGGGTAACCACATTGACTTTGACGCACTTGGTGAATAAATGGCAAATGAAGGAACTCCAAGAGCTTGGGCGATGTGTCTGGCTCCTCCTTCGTTCCCGAAGTAAAATGAACAGTTGGCACAAAGTGCTGCCAGTTGTCGTAATGAAGAAGCTTGTATATCGATCTTGATACGTTCCGGACATCCTAATTCCTTGTAGATATTTCTGGCATCTTCTTCTTCGTACCCCGGCGCGTAGTTGAAGATCATTTGTATGTCCTTGTATTCCTCTAATATTCTTTTCAGTGTGGCTACCATGAACTCCGTATTCCATTTTTTATGGATGAGTTTGGTTGTGACTCCTATTAATAACACAGGGCGTGCAAAATCAATCCCTTCCTTTTCCATATAATATCGGAAATCTTCTTTTTCCCGGTCAGTCAGATATAACTTGAATTCTTTTGTGTATTGAATAGGTCTGATCTTTTCTAATGGTGCTGCAAGCAATAGATTGCGTTGTACCATGTCAGTTGTCAGATTCTTACTGTAAGTGTCTGTCCGGTAGTTCAGTAGAAAATGTGTATATCCTTTAATGCGTCCTATCCGGAAAGGAGTTCTTAATGAAAAAAGAGAGAAAAAAAGGGTCCGGATAGTAGAGCGCATATCGATGATTACATCGTATCTGTTTTTATGCATTACCTGCCATACTTTTTTTATATAAGCAGTGAATGGTTTATTCTCATTCTTGTCAAATGTAATGACTTTATCTATATCCGGATGCCCCTCATAGAGTGGAGCAATATTTTTATTAAGCACGAAGTGTATCTCTGCATCGGGAAAACTTTTTTTCAGCGTGCTGCACAATGCAACAGCCAGAATTGAGTCGCCTATTTGTCTAAATCGAATAATTAGAATTCTTTTGATTGGTTTCATGCTTAAACTTCCTTATGCTTTTTATCGTGCAAACATAACTAAAAAAAAGCATTTATGTCTAAATATAAATGAAAAGAAAAAAGAAAAAATGACTAAAGCGGTTCGTAACAGGACTTATATGTAGAGAGTTAGCCAATCTTTGTGAGAAAAGAGAAAAATATAGTCGGAATATGGCCTAATTTCTTTATCTTTGCTCAATCTTTGTAATTAGTATTATATAGGAGAGTGTAATGAGAGTGATTGTAAATCCCAAGTACGCACATTTGCAGAAGGAGATAGAAGAAATTCCAAGGTCCTTCCAGAAAGAAAGAGATGTGGTGTATGATGGTCGTAATGTTTTAAAACGAATTGGCTTGGGCAGTATTGATGTTGTGGTGAAGAGCTTTAAGAAGCCTCACATCATCAATCGCGTTGTATATTCGTTTTTCCGGCAATCAAAAGCAGAACGTTCCTATATTTATTCTATGGAGATCCAACAGCATGGTTTTGACACTCCGGAGCCAGTGGCTATGATTGAACAATTTCAGAATGGTCTTCTTTCACATAGCTATTATATTTGTTGTTATGATGGTGGCGAAACTGTCCGTTCCCTGATGGATGGGAAAGTAGAGGGAAATGAAGATAAACTTTCTGCTTTTGCGCGCTACACTGCTGCTTTGCATCAGGCAGGTATTCTCCATTTGGACTATTCTCCCGGTAATATACTGATTCATCAGAATGAAACGAATGAATACAGTTTCTCTCTGGTCGACGTGAATCGCATGCAGTTGCTATCGGATATTGATTGTGATATGGTATGCCGTAATATGTGCCGTTTGTGTATTTCGCGTGAGGTACTGACTTACATCATGACAGAATATGCTTCTTTGCGTGGATGGGACGTCGAATCTACGGTCAGTCTGGCCCTTCGTTACAGCGATCAGTTTTTTACTCATTATATTTATCGTCGTGCGGCACGGAAAGAGAAAGAAAAGCATATTGTATCCCTGATTTTATTCTTCCGTTTATACCGTTCCGTACGTAAATTCTTTTCTTGGGAACCGCATATCTCACGTTTCTTATTGAAAAAGGAAAAGCATATCTATGATACATACCTGTGCAAGTATGATTATTGTGAATTGCTTTCTGCTGATTATCAATGATTACTTCTTACTTCCGCGCATCACTACACTGCGGATTTTATGCCTGAAAAAACCTTTTTGATTAATATATGTGCAGTTATGTTTGTCCAGAAATGCAGAGATAACTTCTTCGTCATCACGCAAGTGGTATGTGCAAATGGCAAAATCCAGCTTCTGGCAATTCTGGAATAAGTTATTGCATCCGGCCAATGCGTGCCGTTCGGCTCCTTCTATATCCATTTTAAGAAATAGATGTTCATTCGTCTGGTTGTTGAAGAAATCATCTAGTGTTTGCTCTCTCGAAGAATTATGGTCACTCACATACTTCTGGACAATCGTCACTTTATCCTGCCATGGTTCGAAGGTAGCTCTGATGGCTTCCAACCATTGCTCGTCCTGCTCAAACAAATAAACATGTTTGGCTTCTTCGATAATTTCCAATGATGAATAGCCTTCGGCACAACCGACATCCACAAATACTTTCCCTGTCACTTCTTTAACGCTGTTGAAGTAATGGTGCGGTGAGCGCCTGTCTTGTTCCATACTCAAAGCCCTATAATATTTTTGAATTTTCTTAGCTGGAGTGCTTTTTCTGAAATAGAGTCGCTTCTTTTCTTTTTGAACATAGTATAAGCCTTTTTCCTCATCTTTCTGTACATCAACAGGCATATTGGCGTATTCATCCTTGAATTCATACAGGTGTCTTGAATATCCATGTTCTTTAATATATTCATAGTATTTCAGATAAGGAGAGCCAGGCTTATATCCTTTCATGAAATAATATGGGAGAGTGCCATATATAAATTTCTTTATTGTATGTTTAAGTACGTTCATTTCATTAGTTTCTTGTAGATGTTTAAGATTTCTTCCGCTTGCTTTTCTTCAGAGAATCTTTTGGCAAATTTTTGCCCCTTTTCAATCATCTCCTTTTTTCTTTCAGTATCGGAGTATATCTGTTTGAAAGCATTGGCCATTCCTTTGATATCGTCAGGATGTACATAGATAGAGTCGGGACCTCCGGCTTCTTCCAGGCAAGATCCAGTCGCGGCCACTACCGGAATACCGGAGTATAGAGCTTCTATAATGGGAATACCAAAACCTTCGAAACGGGAAGGGTATACAAAAATTTCTGCTAACTGATAAAAAGCTGGCAGATCATCAAAAGGAACATTGCTGATGATATGTACCCTTTCTTCCAGCTTATTCTCCTTAATGAAACGTTCAATTTTATCAGTATATTCCGTGTGGCGTCCTACAATGACGAGATGAATCTGTTCAGGAAGCATCGTTAGTGCCTGCACCGCTGAAAGGGCGTTTTTGCGTTCTTCAATACTTCCTACGTTAAGGATATAGTGATCCGGTAGCTGATATTTAGCCCGGATTTCTCTTTTCTTCTCTGCTGCTACAGGATGCATGAATGAAGGATCACATCCCTGATAAACAACTTCTATCTTATCGGCGGGAATCCTGAAATACTCAATAATATCACGCTTGGTACATTCGCTGATAGCAATGATTTTATCGGCATTTTCGCAAGCTTTACGGAATTTGTATGTGTATATTTTCCTGTCGATCGAATGGTAATACTGCGGATAGCGCAGAAAGATCAGATCGTGAATCGTTACAATACTTTTTACCTCGCTTTGATGTATATTCAGGGGCAACTCATTACTAAGTCCGTGGAATATATCGATTTTTTCTTTTTCCAGTTGTTGAGTAACGCCCCATATTCGCCACAATGAACTTAACTTTTTCCAGGAAGAAGTAGTGGGATAAGAAAGCTGTAGTTGCTGATACTGCTTCGTTAATTTGTCCAGCCTCTTGTTTTCCCGTTTCTTAGGGGCATACAGCACATATTTATTCTCCGGATAGAATTGGCATAGAATATCCACTATATAGCGGCTATAATTACCCAGACCGGTGAAATTCTGTACTGCACGTTTTCCGTCAAAACCTATTCTCATTTCTACTTCTTACCTTTATGTGATTATAATTAGACTTCAAAATTCCGATAAGGTTTATTCAAGTCTAAATAATGGAAATTGTGTTGTCTTTGTCCACTTTGTTTAGGTATGGTCATGTAATCTCCATATTTCTGTGACAGATAAGCGTCGTATTTCTGTACTCCCCATACTTCTTCATCTTCAAACCGGATAGGAGTGGGAGTGCCCAGGATATCCTTCGACATGATTCCTTTCATTCCATCATCATAATCGCAGACTAATGCGCATTGGTCGAAATCGTATTTCTTCATCACCTTCCTGATGCTTTTCTGTGCTCCGGTAAGGGTAAAAAACTTTCTGCATAATAGCGGTATCCATGAACTGGGACCTTTCCCATGTTTGTATGGATCGCGATGAATAAGATAAAGTACTCGTTTGTAGAACTCATACTTCGCAAAATGCATTCTTTGCGCCATACGGCTTTCCGGAACTCCATCTAGTGGAAATATATCAATATATACACCTCCCAGATATTTGAGATGCATACGCTCGATTAAGGTTGTGTTGGCATCCTGCACCTTTGCGAACGGAAGAGGATATTCCTTATCATTCTCAGCGCATACCGCTTCGTAAGGTTCCGGTAACCATTCTTTGGCATTAGCTATTAGTAAGTCATAATCAGCTCTTGGCATTCCGATATCCAAATCATCATCCCAGGGGATGAATCCTTTGTGGCGCACAGCTCCCAGCATGGTGCCTGCCATGATGTAATATCGCAGATTATGTTCTTTGCAAACTTTGTCAACAGCTAATAAGTTCTTTAATATGCGAAGCTGTAGAGGGCGGATGTCGTAATTAGCCATTCTATCTGATTTTAATTAATAAAGACTGGCTGGAATCAGCTTCTGTGCCTGTTGAAAGTCTTCTACTGTGTCCAGCTCGGCCGAGAAGAACTCGGTGGTGTCCATAACGTAAAAACTATATCCTTGCGGAATCAGTCTCTCAAAAGCCCGTTCGTAGAATATATTATCCAGCCCTTCGGTAGTAATCATAATTTCCAGTTCCCGGAATAGCGCTTTGGTATATTCAGCTGACATCTTTTCAATGCCGATAGATTCTCCGATAGCATCGGATATCGAGCAGACTTTGCTGATTTCAACGACCTTTTGTGCGTCGTCCACGATGACTTTTATTTCTTCTGCTCCGAGCTCATGACGATTCAGTGCCAATATGTCGTCCTTATCCGAATGAAGCAGTTTCTCTACAATCTGCGGATCAAATACAATATCGCTGTCTAATAACAAAATCTCCTGCCCATCTGTATAGGAACGGGTGAGCCATAATGAATAGATATTGTTGGTTGATTCATACCTGTCATTATAGATGAAAGTAATATCTTGGGTTGGATAATGTGCCTGTAGGAAATCAACGATTTGCTGCTGGCGATACCCGGTGACAATGATGAACTCATCAAATCCGTTTTGTATCAGAGCATCAAAAGCTCTTTCCAAAAGGCATCGTTCTCCTATTTTGAGAAGACATTTGGGCGTCGTATCGGTCAGCGGGCGTAAGCGTGAAGCTATTCCTGCGGCTAATATTACTGCTTTCATTTGGATGCTATTTCTTTGATTGTATCTATAACGATCCGGTTCTGCTCTGGGCGTCCCAATGTGATACGCAAATGAGTATTGATATTCGGTTCATTCATAAACTTCACTTTATAACTCTGTTCAGCAAAAGCCTTTTGTAAAGCCTCTTTCTGTTCTATCGGGTATTTGATTAAAATAAAATTGGCAACCGATTCATATACTTTGAATCCGGGTAACACGCCGATTTCCTTTTCGTAACGCTCACGGTCTTCGTTCATCAGTTTGGCGATGTTTCGATAGTGTGCGTCCGATTTAAGAGCCGCAATGGCGATATCTTCGGATATCCGGTTATATCCCAGATATTTATTGCTGTATCTGCTGAATTTTTCCAGCTCCTTACTCATGAATCCGAATCCCATACGTAAACCGGGCAATCCATAAAACTTGGATAAAGTACGGGAAATAATCAAATTCGGATATTTATTAACGAGCTTTTTGATGTAACTGGTATCAGTTGAAACAAAAGAAGCGTATGCTTCGTCTATCAGTACCACTGTTTGGCTGGGCACTTCTGCGAGCAGTTCATCCAATTCTTTCGGAGTTAAACCATTGCCGGTAGGGTTATTGGGAGAAGCTAGTAAAAGAATCTTCGGATTCTCTTTCTGAATCATATCTTTTAGCGTCTCAAAGTCATATTTAAAAGTATTTCCGTCTTCGTAGAGAGGATATTGCAAAGTATGGCCATTCACCTCATCTGCAATTGATTTATAATACCACCATGAGAACTTGGGAATCAACATCGTTTTATTTCCATCTTCTTGAGTCAGGAAGTAGTGTACAGCTTGTTTCAGAATATCTTCTCCGCCGTATCCTAATAAGACTTGTGTTTCATCTATATCGTAAAGTTCGGATAAGAAAACAGATAATATACTTTTCTTTCCTTCATCATAAATGCGGGTATAAAAACAAAGTTTATTTATATCGAAGTTTTTTAAAGCTTCTACTACTTCTTTTGATGGACTGTAGTTAAATTCGTTTCGATCTAAAAAGTTCAAATTCTTTTCCATATTAGTTTTGTATGATTCCTTTATCGCACCAGGTTAGTTTCCTGACTTTCGTTTCGTTCAAAATACTGCGGTTGTTGCTCAAATTATCTGTTCCATGTAGTTCGTGATGAAGATGGAACACAATTCCCGCAAATTTGATGGTACGCTTGCGTACACCGTTATTGATGAGGCGGCATACTAATTCATGATCTTCGCTTCCCCATCCGGTAATAGCTTCATTGTATCCATTGACTTTTAATAAATCCTCTTTCCAGAAAGCCATATTGCACCCTCTGGAATATGAGATATCCCATTGGCGATAATGTTGAAGTAGTGGACTTAGCCAAGGTAAATGTACTCCGTTGATTGTGTTTTTAGTACCTTTGTCGTGAATAGAGATAATGCAGTTCCTTTCTGCTAACATCTTTTTGGTTAAACCTTCCCGGATTAATACACGGCTACCGGTTACGAAACTACCTTTTTGGGCAAAACGTACATGATCTTTGACGAAATCTTTGTGTAAGACGATATCTCCGTCAATTTGTATAATATATTCTTTAGATGCTTTTGCAATAGCTTTGTTGCGGATGGAGGCCAATCTGAAGCCTAGATCCTCATGCCAAACATGAATAATGGGGACTTCGGAGGAAGCTGCTAATTGATGAATTAGTTCTCTTGTGTCTTCTTTAGAACCATCATCGGCAATGATAATTTCATCAGGAAGGAGAGATTGACGTAGCACGCTTTTAACGCATAATTCTAATGCGTCGCTTCTATTATAGGTGGATATAATTAGCGATGTACTTATGTTGCTCGCCATTGGTTTATTCATATAATTATTACTAAGTTAGTTAAATAGTTAAGGGGGCTTGCACTAAAATTCTACAAATGTATACATTTTATTTGGTTGTGACAAGCGTTAAAGGCTTTTTTGCTAAACATTAGAGGATTAGCATTCTATAAAAAAGAATATGTATATCTTTCATTATGTTTTTTAATTATAGATGATTGTGTGTCTTATTATAGGGAATTATTTATGATAGGCATCAGTTGTTGAAATATTTCCTAAAAAGGTGTGCTCATATTGGTGCTTTTCAACAGAGATGTTTGGGGGGATTTTCTTTTTGAGGAAGATATTCAATTTTAGGTTTAAAAAAGAATCCTTCCCAGAAAGCTTTTCTAATAACTTTGAGGAATATCTTTTTATCATTTCCAGGTCTTTTATTTATGTGTCTTACTGCTTTTCGATAAGCATTAATAGCTGAAATAAAAAATAGGAGATTTTTTTTTGTCGTACGACGAAGGAACATGTCGTTCCGAAATCCATATTGGAACTTCCACGAGGCTTCTGTAGGTGCAGTTTGGAGTTGTGAAATATAATTCTCTGTCGTTTTATGCACAACAGTGCTTTGACCTGCATACAAACATATATATCCATGCTGATAAATTCTAGTTGTAAATTCGGTGTCATCTCCCCAAATAAAGAATTCCTTGATAGGCAATCCTATTTCATAAACTGCTTTTTGATTGATTAACAGTGAAACGAAGGAGGCTGCTCTTATTAAAAGGACATCAGCAAGATTTGAATAATAATTAATAGGTAGATGTTGTTTGTTGTGAAAATCAAATCTGGGAATATTCATCTTATGAATCATGCCGTCTGTCCATATAACCCGACTACATACATAACCTACATTTTTTGCAACAGCTGTTCCTTTTACTAATTCCTCTAGTGCATTTTCCATAGGAATTGTGTCATCATCCATTATCCATACCCAATCACAACCGTCTAATACGGCTCTTTTTATTCCTTCTGAGAATCCTCCTGCTCCACCAATATTCTGATGAAGGTTGATAGTGATAATTTGGGGATCTGAAATAAGCTCTTGTAGGTAATTGTTTGTGCCATCTGTTGAATTGTTGTTGATGATGTATATATTATTTATTTCAAATGTTTGCTTCTTGAGTGCAGAAATGCATTCTTTTAATAGGATTACTCTATTGTAAGTTACTATTACACAATTTACTTTCATTTGGTTTCATTTTTAGTTCTTTGAACAAAAATACGTAAATATCAAGGATAATCCAAATTCAGGTGAAGGAATCTAGTAGTAATAACCTAATAAATATAGTATATTTGCATTTAGTTTATAATTTATAAAATTCATAATATGCCTGCTTTATCTATTATAATTCCAGTATTTAACTCAGAAAGCCATTTAGTGCAGTGTGTTGATAGTGTTTTAGCTCAAAATTTTGATGATTTTGAAATTCTATTAATAAATGATGGGAGTACTGATCGGTCAGGAATGTTATGTGATGAATACGCAGGACGATTTGATAATGTTCATGCTTTTCATAAAAAAAATGAAGGTGTAAGCATTGCTAGAAACAAAGGAATAGAGTTAGCTCAAGGTGAATATGTGATTTTTGTGGATAGTGATGATTGGTTGGAGAAGGATGCTTTATCATTTTTAATGAACCAAGAAAGAAAAGCTGATTTAATCTTTTTTGGTAGTGCTTTTCACAGTGAAAATGAGAATGTAATTCTATATTGTCCGAAGTTTTGTATGTATCATGGATTTAGAGAAGTTCAGGAAGGAATATTAGACCTGATTATTAATCCAAAATACCCTGACTATTTGGGATTTACATGGAATAAGGTGTTTAAACATTGTATTTTAAAAGAATATAATATCCGTTTTGTCGAACAATTATCTTATCGCGAGGATGAAGCTTTTACTTTACAATATGCTGTTCATTGTAGTGATCTTGTGACGTTACCGGATATTGTCTATAATTACAAAGTGTCGAATTTAGGATTGACAAGGAAATGGCATAGTGAAGATGAATTTCTATTATTATCTCATGCTTATCTGGCGTGTCTGACTTCTTATCCAGATAAAAAAATACAAGAGTATATAGCTTTGCAAATTGCCCGGAATTATTTAAATGCAATTAAGCGAACAGTAAATGTCAAAAAGCGTAATGCTATCATTGAAGAGTTGTGGATGTTTTATCATAATGAAAATGTCTCTTATATGACTTTGGAGATAAAATCGGTGTATCGCTATTTATTGAGACTTTCTTCTGCCCGTTTTATGAAAATATATATGAATGTCAAACTTTTGTTTAAATGATACAGGATGATCGTTGGATGTATGGTTTATAGGGTTTTGGTGAAATGTTTTGCATAGGTGACTATTTTGGCTACATTTGCATGGAAAATATAATTGTGGTTTATATATGGAATGTTTATGAAATATGATTATTTAATTGTTGGTGCAGGGCTTTTTGGAGCTGTTTTTGCAAATAGGGCTAAAGGGTTAGGTAAGCGTTGTTTGGTTATTGATAAGCGCTCCCATTTGGGAGGAAATATTTATTGTGAAGAAAAAAAAGGAATAAATATACATAAATATGGTGCGCATATTTTCCATACTTCGGATAAAGAAATCTGGGATTTTGTAAATTCCTTTGTGGAATTTAACTCTTTTATTAATTCTCCGTTAGCCCAGTATGGAGGGAAGTTGTATAATCTTCCTTTTAATATGAGTACATTTTATCAAATGTGGGGAGTAATGAAACCGGAAGAGGCAAAAGCTAAGATTGAAGAACAAAAAAAAGAAGCTTTTGAATTGATAAGAAAACGAGGGCATGATATGCCGATGAATTTGGAGGAACAGGCTTTGATGTTAGTGGGTAATGATATATATAATACACTAATTAAGGGATATACGGAAAAACAGTGGGGGAGATCATGTCGAGAGCTACCGGCGTTTATAATAAAGCGCTTACCTGTGCGTTTTACTTTTAATAATAATTATTTCAATGATATATATCAAGGGATACCTGTTGGCGGCTACAATAAATTGATAGATGGTTTATTGGAGGGGATAGAATGCAGATGTAATACCGATTTTTTTAAAAATCGTTCTTTTTTTGAGAATATTGCTGATGTTATTGTTTTTACAGGAGCAATTGATGAGTATTATCAATATCGTTTTGGTAAGTTGGAGTATCGTTCTCTTTTGTTTGAAGAAGAGGAGCTTGATTGTTCAAATTATCAGGGAAATGCTGTGGTGAATTATACGGAGAGGGATATTCCATATACAAGAATTATTGAGCATAAACACTTTGAATATTTTAGGAATGAGGTTTATAAGCATTCTAAAACTATTATAACTAAAGAATACCCAACTGAATGGAGAGAGGGAAAAGAGGCTTATTATCCAATAAATAACGAACGAAATAATCTATTGTATGAGCAATATAGAGAGTTGGCTCTTCGTGAAGAAAATGTTATATTTGGAGGACGTTTAGCTGAATATAAATATTATGATATGGCTCCAATAGTTAGGAAAGTATTGAATATATTTAAGGTGAGAAAAAGTTAAATGAAAAGTCCTAATACAGGATGTTTGTTGAATGTTTTTAGGATGGGGTTATCTTTATTCCTTTTGTTTTTTGTTCTTTGAGAAAAGTGCGTTTATTTTGTATAGAAACATGACAATTCTTTTTGCTCTTTTCTGAAATTTGCGGGTCTTGTTGAGAATAGGTATAATCTCTTTGAAAGTTGATAGTTGGAACTCTGTGAGCTCGAGCGCAGCTTCGTAAAAAGGTTTTGATAGATTGTTTTTAAGCCATTTGATACGTTCTTGTTGAGATTCTTGATAGTTCGAACTGATGCCATTTTGGTCATATTTTGCAATGATATATGGAATGTGTTTGTAACTGCATTCATTAAAGATAATGGATCGCACACTATGTATCCAGTCAGCCATGATTCTATAATTTATATCATATTTTTCATTATTAAATAGCTCGCGGTGTATGAAGCAAGCTTGATGGTGTAAGGAGCTTGTTAGGAAAAACATTATGTCGGCCTTATCTGGTGATTTTCCTATCTTTCTTTTTCTTTTGCCAACCATTTCTATATCTCCATAAATATATTCCGTTCCATCAAATGGAATTTTTTGAAGAATATTTTCAATTAAACAGTCACCTGAATTTAAAAAATATAAGTACTCTCCATTGGCATGTTTTAAGCCTTTATTCATCCCGTCATAGATACCTCTGTCAGGTTCCGAACTCCAATAAGTGAGATGAGAGGTTTCTTTTTCATACTTTGTGATGGTCTCTTTGCTGCCATCTGTTGAGGCAGCATCTATGATGATGTGTTCATAAGAACTAAATGTTTGATTTTTGAGGCTTTCCAATGTTTGAATTAGGCCTATATTGTTGTTGTAATTGACGGTAATGATACTTAAAGTTACTTGCTCCATTTTTTTATGTTGTTCTAGGGTTTATTTTGTATTCAATGCCTTTAGATATGTCTTTTGGGTTAGTATTGTTGCTTTTTCCCATGAATAGAGTTTAAGGCGTTCTGTACCTTTCATAATGAGTTCTGTGCGTTTTTTATCATTATATATGATATCTTTGATGCTTTCAAGTATGGATGTTTCAGAATAAGGATCAAAATAGGCTCCTGCATTTCCTGCTATTTCGGGAAAGCAACTTGAATTACTTAGGGCAACGGGGCAATGACAGGCATATGCTTCTAAAATAGGTATGCCAAATCCTTCATATAATGAAGGAAATACAAAAAGTCTTGCTCGACTGTATAACTCGGAAAGGATCTTGTCAGTAGCTTTAATTTGTATTACTTTGTTTGAAATATTAAGTTTGTCAAGAAATGCTTTCTCTGATTGTTTGAATGGCAGACCTGTGCATACTAAAAATAAATTTTTATCTTTAGCGCTTAATTCAGCAAAGGCTTTGACTAAACGATTGAAGTTCTTGTAGGGGGTTCGATCTCCAACAAAAAGTAGGAAAGTGTTAGGCAATTCTAAACATTGTTTCCCGGTGGAAGGTTTCATGCTAGTGCTATGATAGATTACATCTATTTTTTCAGGAGCAATATGTAATAGATCGATGATGTCTTTCTTTGTATTTTCACTTATAGCTATGATACGACTTGCGTGGGTGATTACTTCTTTTTTTTGTGCAATGATTTCAGAAACATTGTAGAAAGATGAAGGGAATTTCTCATGGATCATGTCATGTACGGTAATGATATAAGGGTTCTTTCCGATATATTTTAGGAAATATGGGTCATAGTAAGTTGGATGGAAAAGGTAGTTATTATTTTCCTGTAAAAGTTTTTCGCTTAATTCTTTGTTCTTATTGTGGAATAAGTTTCGGTAATGCTTGAAGATAAACCTGGGAAGTGGAATACGATGTTTTCCTAGTTTATAAGTTGTTAAGTAATAGTTGATGGAATATCGAACCGCAATATCTTTTTCAATACTTAATCTTCGTAATATTTCGCAAAAATAACGTGATATGCCTCCAAATCGTTGAAGGTCAAAGATTTGGTTGTCATATAGAACGAATGGTTGTGTATTTTTACTCATACTGAATATTTGTTTTTTACATTATCTACAAAAAAGTGTGAATTTTATTCTGGATTACTTTAGATTATTGGTTAGATTTAGTTCATATTTGTGTGGGCTTACTATTAATTTTTATTTTCAATATGGGTAGTATGCCAAATAAATAAAACTTTCGTTTATTATCATGTCTAACTATTTTCATGACACGTATGGTGTTGAATAGATAATAATACGTTTTATTCCTTCGGTTCTTCCTATGTAATATTAGTGCTGGAATAGCTCCAAATAGGTAGAATTTTAGATTGTGTGGTATATCTATTCTCCCATAGGGTGATGTCTTCTCGATGAGTTGGTTTGTTAAGTATTCAGCACCAAATTCAGCCGGGACTTTGCTGATTAGATTTAATTGTTTGTCCAAAAGTGTTTCGTTGAAGAAATGTTGTTGCCATAATAAAAAACAGTCATAAGGTGTTAGATTTATATTTGTCCCTATGTGATTGAAAAAAGAAGTAGAATGGTCAATCCGTATTTGAGTTGAGTTTTCTCCAGAAAATCCACCTAGTCGATAGGTGAGAAAACAAAATGGAACATATGTATGCTTGTACTTTTTTGCATAGAGTCGGATCATTAGATCTGAATCTGCAGCAACGGGATATGAAGTATCGAAACCGTTTATGCTTTTTAATACTTCAGTTTTGACTAACATTGTTTGGTGGCAGTAATGTGTTCCTATAAGGAGCTTTGATATATCGCCTTTCCAAAAGTTTCTTTTCCCATTCTCTTGGAGTATCAGTGTGTCTGCAAAAGAATAGTCGGCCTCGCATTTCATTAAATATTCCATGCTAAACTCTATTCCTTGATTGTTGTGGAAATAATCATCAGAATTTAAAAAATTGATATATGTTCCATGGGCCTTAGCAATACCTTTGTTCATAGCATCGTATATTCCTTGGTCTGGCTCTGAATAGAGGGTAATCCATCCTTTTTCTACATATTCATTTAGCAATTTAACAGTTCCATCTGTTGAAGCTCCGTCGATAATGATGTGCTCAATGTTGGGATACGTTTGTTGATGTACACTTTCTATACATTGTTTGATATAACTTTCTCGATGCTTTTCTATTAGATTATAGGTAATAGTTATTATACTAATTAGGGGCTTTCTTTGTTTTTTCTGTTCTATTTCGATCATTTTATTCACAATGATCTCAGTGCTCTTATTCCAATTGAACTGGCGTGCACGTGACAAACCTTCTTGTGAATTTAGTTTTCTTAGTTCTGGGTTATAATAATATGATTCGTAGGCTTCAATATGTTGACTTAAACTGTTATAATCAATCATTATTCCAGCATTTCCAACTACTTCTGGGAGAGATGAATTGTTTGATACGACTACTGGACAACCACATTGCATAGCCTCTAAGGGGGGCATTCCGAAACCTTCATATTGAGAAGTATAAACAAACCATTCAGCATTAGAAAAGAGGACTGCCAAATCTTCATCTGCCACATAGCCGGCTTGAATAATTCGATTTGCATATTTATGATAATTGGGAACCTCTTTTTCCAATCTTCCAACAAATACCTCCCATGTTCCTCCACCGAGAACGTATACTAAATCTTCTATCTTATTTTTCTCAATGAAAGAGATAAAAGCACCTACGGCACGAATCAGATTTTTCCGCTCTTCTAATGTACATAAAGAGAAAATATATTTTTTATCCAATGGAATTTTGTATTTTGTCTTTATATTATGGAGCTCTATACTATCTTTGTTCTGATAAAATCGGCTATCAGCAGCAAGTGGTATGACGGTGATTTTTTGTTCGTCAATTGCAGGAATATATTTGATGAAATCCTGTTTTGTGTATTTGGAAACTGCGAAATAAAAATCGTCCTTATTGATCCCTTTTACTAGTTCTTCAAACCATGAATTGATAGCAGAACCAAAATAATGTGGAAAGATGAGAGGGATGACATCATGGATAATTGTAAAGCATGTTATCTGTGGAAAGCGTTTTATATATTCAGGTGTGGTAAAAACGGTAGATAAAAAAGTAGTTATGTTAGATAAATCCTCTCCTTCGATGACTATCCGAGATTTTATGTCATGATTGAATTCTTTCTGGAAATATCTAATTGTCAGCTCCTTTGCCTCTTTCTGACAATAAATGTATAAGTCTACTCTGTTGTCAAGTAGTATGTGCTTGACAATATTGTAGGATACAAAAAAAATGCCAGTTCTCGTTGCGTCATTCTTTAAGCCATTCTCTAGAATCTTCGCATCGTATAAAACTGTAGGCTTTCCCATTGTTCTTGTTTTTTAATTAAATTGTTGATATCCAAACTTTTGTATAATTAGTATGTTATGCAAAGATATTTCTTTTTTCAATAGAATCAAAGCGCTTGTTTGATTATTGTGTATCTTGTGTTATTATATGAAGGAGATGATCAAAAGATGTGGTCGATTCAAGTTTTATGGTTATATGCTATACATGTATTATTTTATAATTATTCCAACGGTTTTTCGCGATAAAATGCAATTACAGTTGAGTTTCCTATGGTTATAGATTACTGCATTGAAATAAAGTTGAGGATTTCTTTGCTAATTATTTCTGTTGTTAGATAAGCATTAGAATAATTATTAATAAATTCTTCTAAAATGAAGATGTTTAATATAATGTGTTACCTTTGTCTTTGAAAAGTATAATTAATACTCTATAAATATATGCAAACAAAAACTATAGAAGTCATTGATTTGCCTAAGATTCTTGACAAACGGGGAAACTTGTCTATTGTCGAGGAATTTAAGAATGTTCCTTTCAAAATAGAAAGGGTATATTGGATATATGATGTGCCTGGCGGTGAGGTGCGCGGGGGACATGCATATAAAAAGAGTGAGGAATTTATTATTGCTCTTTCTGGTAGTTTTGATGTTATTCTTGATGACTCATATTGTGTGAAAAAATACACATTGAATCGTTCTTATTATGGAGTATATATTCCTAATAGGATTTGGAGGAGAATGGAGAATTTTTCAACAAATTCTTTAGCTTTGGTATTGTCATCCACTCCTTATGATCCGGATGATTATATTTTTGAGTATGAGGACTTCTTAAAATTAAAAAAAGAATCTGATGACAGTTTTTGATTGTTCTATTGTTGAATTGCCTAAATATGAAGACCGAGCGGGTAATTTGACGCCTGTATATGGTTCTATTAATATACCTTTTGATGTAAAGCGGGTTTTTTATTCATATGATATACCTGGTGGCGAAGCACGTGGTGCGCATGCCCATAAAGAATGTCATCAACTTTTGGTAGCTGCAAGTGGCAGTTTTGAAGTCGTTTTAGATGATGGAGTGAATAAAAGAACGCTCTTATTAAATAGACCTTTTTATGGATTGCATATTCCTCCTGGTGTTTGGGCCATGGAGCAAGGATTCTCATCGGGGTCTATTTGTTTAGTTTTAGCGTCTCATATTTACGAAGAAGATGATTATATTAGAGACTATGAGGAGTTTATCGAATATAAAGTAAAAAAATGATTTAAATTATGGAAGTAAGAGTTTGGGGATATTTGAAAGAATATGCTGAAAATAAAGAAGAGATATTGAAGGCTGTTGAGGAAGTTTTTGAATCAGGGCAACTGATATTAGGCGATAAAGTACGACTCTTTGAGAAATCTTATGCGGCATATTGCGGTGTAAATTATGGTATTGGGGTTGACAATGGTACAAATGCAATAATTCTTGCTCTTCATAGTTTGGGTATTGGTGAGGGGGATGAGGTAATTACTGTTGCAAATACTGCCATACCTACAGTCTCAGCTATTGTAACGGCAGGGGCTATTCCTGTTTTTGTGGATATTGATCCAGAAACGTATTTGATGGATATTTCAAAAATAGAAGCTGCAATAACTTCCAAAACAAGATGTATTTTGCCTGTACATTTGTATGGTCAATGTGTTGATATGGATCCTCTTATAGAAATTGCATGCCGTTATCACTTGTATATTATAGAAGATTGTGCACAGGCGCAAGGAGCATTATATAAGGGGAAAATGGCAGGTTGCTTATCTAATGTCTCTATCACTTCATTTTATCCTACTAAGGTATTGGGGGCATATGGGGATGGTGGAATGATATTGACTAATGATGAAGAAATTAATAAAAAGTTGAGACGTTTACGTTTTTATGGTGCTGAAAGAACTTATTATGCGCTAGAGCACGGTTACAATTCTCGGTTAGATGAAGTTCAAGCTGCTATTTTGTTGACAAAATTGCCTCGGATGGAGGGCTATGTGAATAGAAGGAATGAGATAGCCCAATTGTATGATGAAATGCTTCAGGGGACGGGGTTAGTTTTACCTAGAAAACTGGATTATAACAGACATTCTTACTATCTTTATGTTGTACGTCATCCTTCGAGAGATATTATAATTTCTAAACTTAAAGAGAGGCAGATCTTTCTGAATGTTAGCTACCCTTGGCCAATTCACACTATGAAGGCTTATTCATATTTAGGATATAAAGATGGCGATTTGCCAGAAACTGAATTGGCTGCAAAAGAAATTTTTTCTTTACCGATGTACCCAACTTTGACTAACGAGGAGATTATATATGTATGTGAGCAAATGCAAGAAATAATGAGAAACTTAAAATAATATGATATGAACTATGCACCAATTATTCTTTTTACTTATTGTCGTCCTAGACATACAAAGCAAGCTGTAGAGGCTTTGTTGGAAAATTCAGAAGCTTCAGGTAGTGATTTGATTATTTACTCCGATGGTCCAAAGAATGAAAAAGCTATAGATGGCGTAAGTGATACGAGAAAGTATATTAGAACTATAAGTGGATTTAAAAGTATTCAAATAATAGAGCGACCTAAAAATTTCGGATTAGCTAATAGTATTATTGATGGGGTAACGTCTGTTATTAATAAGCATGGTAGGGCAATTGTTGTTGAGGATGATTTGATTGTATCTCGTTTCTTTTTGAAATATATGAATGAGGCCCTAGAAATTTATGAGAATACCCTTGAAGTTATTAGTATTCATGGATACATGTATCCAGTGACAGAAATTCTCCCCGAAAGCTTTTTTATAAAAAATGCAGATTGTTGGGGTTGGGCTACGTGGAAACGTGGATGGAAGCTTTTTAATGCCGATTCTAAAGCATTATTACAAGAAATAGAAACAAAGAAATTGTGTAAGAAATTCGATTTTAATGACTGCTATCCTTATGTAGCCATGTTAAAAGATCAAATTAGTGGGAAAGTGGATTCTTGGGCCATTCGATGGTATGCTTCTGCTTTAGTGAATAATAAATTGACTCTTTATCCGGGACGATCTTTAGTTTTTCAGAATGGCATGGATGGTGAAGGTGGTACACATTGTGGAGAGGATACCAATTATACTGTGGAAATATCAGAAACTCCTATTCAGTTGAGAAAATTGAAGGCAAAAGAAAATAAAAGAGCGCGTAGGGCGATAGCCAACTATTTTGTAACGTTATTACCAATAAGAAGAAAAGAAAAGAAAAGAAAGAGGTTCTGGAATTTTATTTTTATTCGTTAAATAGGTAGGCTTGCTTATGATGACATTTTGTACTTTATTTGATTCGACCTACATGTCTAGAGGGATGGCTATGTACAGATCTTTATGTAGGCAATGTGATAATTTTCACTTATATATTTTTGCATTTGATGATTGTTGCTATAACTTTTTCTCGTATAATAAGTTTAAGAATGTAACGGTTATCTCGTTGAGGGAGTTTGAAGATCAAAAGCTTTTAATAGCGAAGGAAAATCGTTCTAGTGGTGAGTATTGTTGGACTTGTACGCCATCAACTGTGCTTTATGTTCTAGATCATTATGATGTGGATAGTTGTACCTATATTGATGCTGATCTTTATTTCTTTTCTTCTCCACAAATTCTTATAGATGAGGTAGGTGATGATTCTATAATGATTACAGAACATCGATATACGAAAAAATATGATCAGACTAAAACCTCTGGTAAATATTGTGTTCAATTTGTATTTTTTAAGAACGATAAACGAGCCCGTAAGGTGTTAGATTGGTGGAGGGAAGCTTGTTTAGAGTGGTGTTATAATAGACAAGAAGATGGAAAATTTGGCGATCAAAAATATTTAGATGATTGGTGCACGCGATTTGAGGGGGTTCATGAACTTCAGCATTTAGGTGGCGGAGTAGCTCCGTGGAATATGCAACAATATATTTTTATGAATAAAAAAGGTCGAGTATATGGTATTGAAAATAGTACTAAAAAAACTTTTGAAGTAATTTTTTACCATTTTCATGGCTTATTTTTCCTTTCTCCTGTCTATTTCCTTTTTGCAGCTGGTTATGATAAAGACATAAAAGGTGTTTTCCGTTCCTTTTTTATTCCTTATAATGTTGAAATATTGCGAATACGGAAAAAATACTCTGATATAAAGCGGAAAGAAAAATATGCAAAGAAAAAAGCATGGCTTCCTTATTCCCGTTTTGAAAAAAGATGTTGTTTGTGGAGTGCATGTATAGCAAAACTATATTTTTGGAAGAAAAATTAGCCTAGATTACATTTTATAATGAGTTTTGTCATTTTAGGTAAAAACGCAATGGTGTATATGTATATTTTAGGTCTTTTAAATAAGGATTTATGTGACAAAGAAGTGAAAAAGGAGCTATTCGTTTTGTGAAAAAATGTGTAGCATGCTTGAGTTTGTGCGAAAGTGATATATATTATAATGTAAATTAGTTGAGAATATGAGTACAAGAGTCCTAGCAATTATTGTTTCCTATAATTTTGCAGGTTGGATGAAACGTTGTTTGGGGAGTTTGCGTTGTTCGGAATTACCGGTTGATGTTGTTGTTATTGATAATTCTTCCACAGATAATACAGTACAAATGATTAGGATGGATTATCCCGAAGTTCGTCTAATATGTAGTAGTGAGAATTTAGGGTTTGGACGTGCTAATAATATAGGACTGAAGATAGCCTTAGAAGAGAAATATGATGCAGCTTTTCTGTTAAATCAAGATGCTTGGGTTGAAGAAAAAACAATTGGTACTCTTTTTAAATTGTGTCGGGAATATCCTCAATATGGTGTGCTTTCACCTATACATTTGACGGGTAGAGGAGACAAGTTGGATCATGGGTTCGCTATTTATACGGGAATAGATAATTTAAATGGTTTCGATAAGAATAAAGATGTAGTTCCCGTTCCGTTTATAAATGCGGCATTTTGGATGATTCCAACTAATGTTTTAGAGAAGATCGGTGGATTTTGCCCATTATTTTATCATTATGGTGAGGATAAAGATTATGCGAATCGTTTGATTTTTCATCATTATCTTATCGGTTATTCTCCTTTAGTTTTAGGGTGGCATGATAGAGAGAACAGAACTGGTACTCTTAATGAAGGGTTTCGTGCAGAATTTATTTATTTACTAACAGAATTAGTCAATATAAACTATTCATTTAAGAAAGCATTAAGACATAGTATTAAAGTCAGCTTAAAGAACGCTTATGTATCCTTTAAGGATGGTGAATGGTATAATTTTAAACAATGGTTGTTAATTGCATTAAGATTAAGCTGGCGAATAAGGAAGATTTTTAATTATAGAAAAAGAAATAAGTATAGTTCTTCTAATTACATTTTAAATTAAATATCATTGGGGCTAAATGATATTATGAATATTTGTTTTGTCTAAAATAAAAATGTTCCTGTCTCTTTAAGTGGGAATAGTTTTAGGTCATTCTAAAAAAAAAATCTGTACACTTATTTTGATTTTATTTATATTTCCAGGTTTTATTGTCCTGTTCGCAAATATCTGGCTAATAAGGTGTCTAAAGTGGATGCTAAATATTTATAACTGTTTTTATTCTGTAAAAAAAGTAAGTATTTATTAGTAAATAGTATAATTGTTATATATTTGCTACCAAACCTAAACCGTATAATATTTGTGTATGAAAGTTTCTAGAAGGCAGCCTGTTGTTGCAGGCTGTGATTTCATAAAATGTGTGGTTGTTATTATATGTCTTCTATTATTGTCTTGTAGTGAAGAGGGCAATAGGGTGGAAGAACCTCCTTCTGCTTTTAATGAGGAGGATATTCAACATGGAGAAAATCTGAATTTTTATTTGTATAATGATTATGCCTGTAGTATTCAGTCGGTGTCTATAACGGAATCTTCGGTTAGAATAAGTGGCGAATATGTAGGTGAGGGAAACTTCTTTCTAGGTGAGATAACTCCTTATATGGACGTAGTGAAATTAAAAGAGTCTCCTTATAAAGTGAGGCTTTTAAACTCATTATTTCAAATAGAACTTGAGCGGTTCGTTGAGAGGGAAGGATTTTTATATGATAGATTATTATCAAAATGGGCTATCTTTAAAGAAGGGGTAGATAGTGATTATTTAGTTTCTCATGCCCACCATGCGGATGAAACTTTTGCTACTCAGCATTTGTCTCCTATTAAAATTACATCAAAGAAAGGGATGGGAGGAATCATTCCTAATCAATATATATCTGATCTTACATCATTGAATATCAGCAGTGCTACTATCAATGTTTGTATAACCCATTTTATGCATCTTACCCCAAGAACAGGTGATATTAAACATACATATGGAGGAAAGAGTTATTATATGGATGAGAATTATCTTAGAAACTCGATTGATAGGGTTCTTTTGGCAGCAACTAAAGAGCGGAATATATCTGTTGCAGCGATCATATTATTAGAACCTGCATCTAAATGTACTGATACAGAATTAGGGAAAATATTGCAACATCCAGATAATGATGGGGGAACATATACTATGCCTAACATGACAACTCCGGAAGCCTTGAATTGCTATGCTGCAGCACTTGATTTTTTAGCAAAAAGATATTGTAAAACGTTCTCTTTGGCTTTCGGAAGCAGGAGTAAACTCTCGTGACTATTCGGATGAAGAGCTTTTAAAACAGGCCGCGGGAGTTGCTTATGCTTGGAAAAAAATTAATGCTTTGGAGGGTATAGATGGGATACAGTGGCATAATTGGTTTGATAATGAAGTGGAGGGAGCTTGCCTAGGGTTACGCAAATCTTTAGATACTACTTATAATGGAGAGGCTAAGCCAGCATGGTATGTCTATCAGAAAGCTGGAACGGAACAAGAAAATGAGTATTTTGAACAGTTCTTACCTGTAATTGGAATTTCAGATTGGGATATTATTGAGAACTTCTAATTGTTTTTTTATTAACTAAAAACTGAAATTATGAGAAAGTTGAGAGTTTTTCACACGGGAAAACTAAGTCGCTTTATGGAGCGATGTGTAGGGTTATTTTTGGCGATACCTTTAATTGTGAATTTAATTTCTTGTCAGGACGATTTTCAGGAAGATGATGCTGGTTCTATCCCTCCTTCTGAGGAACCTGGAACGCCACCTGTTTATATGTTATTAAATGGCAAGTATAAATCGGGGGTTGTTCTAACCTTACACGAAGATAGTACTTGTACTGTAGAGACGACCGATGGTGATCCATGGGCAACAACTGGTACATTTGAGGAAGATGTTTCTGAAGAATGTAATGTTCTTGAATTTGAATATCAAACAGAACTGGGGATGAGTAATCTTGAGCTTTTCTTTATGGATGTAAAAACAGGAATTGATCCGGCACGTAGTATGAGTGCAGGGGAGGTGCCTGCTTCTAAAGAGTGGGCTTCTTTTAGTGTTCGTCTGAAAGAATATCGAAAGAACTTTAATTGGGGGAAAAAAGGAGATAATTTGCGAATGGATTTTGGCACTGATCCCAATAATATAATACGAATGCGTAACATTCGTCTGCGTGTAATGAATGAGGAAGAGAAGAAAGAAGAGGAAGAAGAAAGTAATGAAGCTTTAAATAAGGAGAAGTATGAACAAAGTATTAAAGATTATCTGAGTAATGATTATGCTTGTCGTATAACAGATGTTACAGTTGGAGAAACCTTGATTACTATTCAGGGGGAATATATAGGTGAAGGTTCTTTCTTCCTTGGTGAAATACCTCCTTTTGTGGATATGTTTAAAGAAGGAAAGATAGAGTTTAAAACCCCTTTGTCAGATAATTCTTTTCTTATACAGTTGGATCGATATGTTGATATAGATGGTTTTCAATATGATCGCCTATTATCTAAATGGGCTATCTTTAAAGAAGGAGTAGATGTGGATGAACTTGTTTCTCATGCTCGTTATACAAATGTGGATGAGATTTATGCAAAGCAAAATATCGAGGCTATTACGCTAAAATCAAAAAAAGGATTAGGAGGACTTATAAATCATGAGCTTTTGGCATATGATTTGGATGCATTAGGAATTAGTAGTGCTACGATTAATATTCCTATAAATAATTTTATGCATCTTTCTCAACAGGTAGGAGATATACCGTATGAGTATGGTGGGAAAACATATTATTTTAGTGAACAGTATCTTATAAATTCTTTTGATGTGGTATTGAAGCAGACTAGTCAACGTGGTATTGCTGTAGCTGGAATTTTGTTGATAGCTCCTGAAGGAGATGCTGGAGAACTCTTGAAACATCCAGATTATAATGGGGTGGCACCCTATACAATGCCTAACATGACTACGGTAGAGTCTACTCAATGTTATGCTGCTGCACTTGATTTCTTGGCACAAAGATATAGTAAGCCTGATATGCGTATAGCACACTGGATTATACATAATGAGGTAGATGGAGGAATCCATTGGACAAATATGGGAGATAAACCGATTGCTACGTTTATGGATACTTATCTTCGTTCAATGCGTATGTGCTATAATATTGTACATCAGTATGATCAACATTCCGAAGTATTCATCTCTTTTTCTCATGGATGGGCTATTGCTGCTGGTGGCGGGTGGTATAAAGTAAAAGATATGCTTGATTTTATGAATCAGTTTAGTGGAGCTGAAGGGGACTTCTTTTGGTCGTTAGCATGTCACAGCTATCCGGCACAATTGGGAAATCCTTGTACTTGGGACGATGCACAGGCAACTTTCTCTATGGATACAGAATATGTGACATTGAAGAACCTTGAAGTATTGGATAAATGGGTTAGTATCCCTCAGAACCAATATAAGGGAGAGGTCAGGCGTTCTGTGTGGCTTTCGGAGGCTGGGACATGTTCTCCAAGTTATGCGGATAAGGATTTGCAGAATCAAGCTGCTGGGTTTGCTTTTGGATGGAAGAAGATCAATGTCTTGGAAGGGATTAATGGAATCCAATGGCATAGTTGGTTCGATCATCTGGGTGATGGTGCTCGTTTAGGATTACGTAAATACAATGATGCGGAATATCAGGGGGAAGCTAAACCGGTATGGATGACTTATCAAAAAGCTGGTACTGATGCAGAAAATGAGTACTTTGAACAATACTTGCAGTGGATTGGTATTGATAGCTGGGAAGGTATCATTCAGAAGATTCCATAATGTTTATTATTTAGGACTATATTGCTAGATATTGTAGTAGTTGGCTATTTCTGTTCTTATTTTTTAATATCTCTGGTGTTCTCTTATAAATTATGTGGTTTATATGGGATATAATTTTGATGTGCGTCTATTATTCAATAAAAGAATATATTATATCAAACAGATCTTGGATATAAGATGGGGTCTTTAAAATAAGTGGAATCTGTTATTTGTTGGTTATCATAATTATGTTTCTTAGTTAAATGTTTTTTGATACTATCTTTGGCTTAAAGGTTATTCGTATATGCATTTTGACTATGAAATTATCCGCTATATATTAAAGAATGAGTATTCTTTTTCTGTGGGGATTATGATAGATATAGAGTAAATTGCCGAATAAAACTAGCATTTTCTAGAAAAACTGCAGGTTTCATTCGGCAATTTACTCTATATTTGTCTGTATAACCCCAAAACAAGAAATGGTGGATACGCTTTATAGGTCATACCGGATGTTGCTTAGCAACATATCCACTGATTTTATCCGTTATCTCCATGATGAGATAGAGTGGAGTAGTAGGCTTATTGCTATTTTAGGTCCACGCGGTGTTGGTAAAACAACTATGCTTTTGCAACATATCAAGCTATATGATAATATCGACGAGACCTTGTTTGTGACAGCTGATGATTTGTATTTTGCAGAACATAAACTGATTGATCTGGCGATGGACTTCTATCAGCATGGAGGAAAAAAACTCTATATTGACGAAATACATAAGTATGCTGGTTGGGCTCGGGAGATAAAGAATATATACGATCTGATTCCCGAACTGCAAGTCGTGTATACTGGTTCCTCTATATTGGATTTGGAAGTCGGAGAGGCTGATTTGAGTCGTAGAAAGTTGGAATATCGTATGGTGGGGTTGTCTTTCTGCGAATACCTTGCCATTTCGTATGGTTATCATTTACCAGTTTATTCTTTAGAGGATATACTGAAACATAAAGTAGATTTTCCTTATGTCGAGGCGCGTCCTATTTTGTTGTTTAAGGAGTATCTGCAACATGGCTATTACCCTTTCTTTCAGGAAAAGGGATATTTGCTTCGTTTACAAAGTATCATTAAGCAGACTTTGGAAAATGATATACCGACTTTTGCGAATATGAATATAGCGACAGCATTGAAATTGAAAAGACTGTTGTATATCATAGCGAAAAGTGTTCCGTTTAAACCAACTTTTACCAAGTTGGCGACTTTGCTTGATATGAATAGAAATACGGTTTCTGATTTGATGTGTTATCAGGAAAAGGCTGGAACAATTAATCAGCTTCGGGCAGAGACGGAAGGTGTCAGACTTTTAGGCAAAGTGGACAAGGTGTATCTGAATATTACGAATTTGTCTTATGTACTTTCTGACAATACACCAGATGTTTATTGAGGTCGCTTTCTGCCATTTTGTATGCAATCATTCTTTTTATATAATCACTTGATCCCTTACTGGCAATTCTTTTCTGCTTATATAAATGTTCAATGTTAAATAATCGCTACTATTTCTTTTTTGCATATGTTATTCCAATTCTGATAAGAAATGTTTCCTTTCTTGATCCTTTAACGATTTGAGAGTGCATCGTTGACTGTAAGACTCTTACATCCCCATTCCATTGTGGAACGAAAGGTTTCAGGAATTCTCCGTGAGTATTGTATCAGCAGGTGGAATATTATATGGTAGATATAGGCTTGAGACACCTTTTGTTGAGAACGTGTTCATTTGCTGTTTGCAAACAGCAAAAAGTACGAGAAAATGCTGTTTGTAAACAGCAAATGATTATCTTTGTATCTCATAATACTAAGATATAGGAATGTATGGAAACTCTTTTTGCGAAACAAGACCGTTTGTTGTCATTGACATCGACTGAGATTATAAGGACATTGATGCATCGAATCAATTGGGATGCTCAGTTGGTGGCTATTAGAGGACCTCGAGGAGTGGGGAAAACAACTTTAATGTTACAGTATATGAAACTGCATTATGAGGTTTATAGTAGGGACGTGCTCTATTGTACATTGGATTCTGTTTATTTCTCTAATCATACTTTGCTGGAATTGGCGGATGTATTCGTAAAGAATGGTGGAAAGCATCTCTTTCTGGATGAGGTACATAAATATCCGACTTGGAGTAAGGAGATAAAAGAAGTATATGACATGTATCCCGATTTGAAGGTTGTGTTCAGTGCGTCCTCTTTACTCAATATATTAAATGCTGATGCCGACTTATCCAGACGTTGTATTCCTTATGAGATGCAGGGGCTCTCTTTCCGAGAATTTCTATTGTTTTACAAACAAATGAGCTTTCCCGTATGTACGCTGGAAGAAGTCTTGACCTCGCCCGAAAAGATTTGTTCGGAAGTGAATAAAGTGTGTCGCCCTTTACCTCTTTTTAAAGAATATCTGCAATATGGATATTATCCGTTTTATTTGAAAAATCAGATAGATTATTATACAAGTATAGAACAGGTTGTTAATTTTATTGTAGAAACGGAATTGCCCCAGTTGTGTGGAATTGATGTGGGTAATGTGCGTAAGATAAAGGCCTTGTTGGGCATTCTTGCAACTTCTGTTCCTTTTGAGGTGGATATTTCCAAATTGTCAACAACTATAGGTGTTCATCGTAATACTGTCATCGAATATCTGAATAGCTTGGAAAAGGCGAAACTGCTCCATTTGCTATACGCGGATCTATTGTCTGTTAAGAAGATGCAAAAGCCGGATAAGATTTTTCTGGATAATCCTAATCTGCTATATGCTTTAGCTTCCCATCCTGTGAAAACAGGAACGGCACGTGAAACGTTTGTGGTCAATCAACTTTCGTGTGACAATGAAGTGGAGTACGGGAAGAAAACCGGAGATTTTAGGGTCAATGGAAGATATATTTTGGAAGTTGGTGGTGAAGGTAAAACGTATGATCAGATTGCAGATGTGCCTGATTCTTATATTTTAGCTGATGGAATAGAAACGCCTTACAGGTGTAAATTGCCGATTTGGATTGTCGGCTTCCTGTATTGACGGGGAACCTGCAGGAAATATTCTTTCTTATAATGTCTGGGGCGTAAATAAGCGTGCATAAGCGGTTGATGGTAAGGTTAGAGTAGAGTTGCCGAATGAAACCTGCAGTTTTTCTAAAAAATGCTGGTTTTATTCGGCAATTTACTTTATGTTTGTCTGTATAACCCAAAAATGAGAAATGATGGATACACTTTATAGATCATATCGAATACTACTTAGTAACATATCCACTGATTTTATCCAAATTCTATAGTCTGCCTTTGCTATTATATCTTGATTCTCGTAATTCTTTCCTTGTGCGATTTGCTGCAATACAGATATTTCTATGTATATTTGTACGATGTGAACTTAAACAGATTGAAATATGAGTGGCAAGATTTACCCTATTGGCATACAGAATTTTGAAAAAATTCGTAAAGGTGGTTATTTCTATATTGATAAAACTGCATTGATTTATCAATTGGTGAAAACCGGGAGTTACTATTTCCTGAGTCGTCCGCGCCGTTTTGGCAAAAGTCTGCTTATTTCTACGCTTGAAGCCTACTTCCAAGGAAAACGGGAACTTTTTGAAGGGCTGGCTATGGAGAAGCTGGAAAAAGAGTGGATAACGTATCCCGTATTACATCTTGATCTGAATACCGAAAAATATGATACTCCGGAAAGTTTGGAGAATAAACTGAATGGTGCGTTGGTGGAATGGGAAAAGATGTATGGTGCAGAGCCTTCGGAGAAATCCTTAGCGATGCGTTTTGAGGGGATTATTAAGCGTGCCTGTCAGCAAGAGGGACAAAGTGTGGTGATCCTAGTGGACGAGTATGATAAACCAATGTTACAGGCTATTGGTGATGATGTTTTGCAAAAGAGTTTCCGCAGTACATTGAAAGCTTTTTATGGCGCATTGAAAAGTCAGGATGGCTGTATTAAGTTTGCTCTGTTGACGGGAGTGACCAAGTTCGGTAAAGTCAGCGTGTTCAGTGATTTGAATAACCTGAATGACATTTCAATGTGGAATAAGTATATAGGCATTTGTGGTGTGAGCGAACAGGAACTATACGATAATCTGGATGCCGAACTTCATGAATTTGCCAATGTGCAGGGAGTGACGTATGAAGAGATATGTGGCAGGTTGAAAGAAATGTATGATGGTTATCATTTCACGCACAATTCCAAAGGAATGTATAATCCCTTCAGTCTGCTTCTAGCTTTTGATAGGAATGAGTTTAAAAGCTACTGGTTTGAAACAGGTACTCCCACTTATTTGGTGGAATTGCTGAAGAAACACCATTACGACCTTCATCGGATGGCCCATGAAGAAACCGATGAACAGGTACTGAACAGTATAGATTCTGAATCTACCAATCCTATTCCGGTGATTTATCAGAGCGGATACCTCACCATTAAGGGATATGATGAGCGTTTTGGAATATATCGTTTAGGTTTTCCTAATCGTGAAGTGGAGGAAGGATTTATCCGTTTTCTCCTTCCTTATTATGCGAACGTCAATAAGGTGGAGTCCCCTTTTGAAATTCTGAAATTTGTTCGTGAAGTGGAGGCTGGTGATTATGAATCTTTTTTCCGTCGCTTGCAAAGTTTCTTTTCGGATATTCCCTATGAGCTTGCACGCGAACTGGAGTTACATTATCAGAATGTACTTTATATCGTGTGTAAACTGGTTGGTTTTTATGTAAAAGCGGAATACCATACGAGTGAAGGTCGTGTGGATATGGTACTGCAGACCGATAAATTCATCTACATCATGGAATTTAAATTGAATGGTACAGCGGAAGAAGCTTTGCAGCAGATAGAGGATAAACATTATGCTCGTCCGTTTGCAACGGATTCACGAAAGCTTTTCAAGATTGGTGTGAACTTTAGTGCTGAAACAAGAAATATAGAAAAGTGGTTGGTGGAGAATTGATGCCTCTGAAATGGATATAAAATATTTATTTCTCATATTCTCATAAATATGACCTAAGTGCCAGATAACTAATAGAATAAACTATGAGAAATGTTTTGAAAATCGGCATTTCTCATAGTTTTATTCACGAATTAGCCTTCATTTGGCTTATTTCTCATACCCGTTGAGCTCATTTCTCATAATGCCCCGGGGTTGGTATATAAATAGGCTGTGTGGGCTTGCCTATATTCTGTAAGTAGCCCTGTGCCTTTAAGCGACGGATTTGTCTGCTGGCCATACTTTGAGTGAAACAGCAGAGTGACTGCATATTGGAACGGGTCAATACGGGGTGATTGGCAAAATATCCAGTGAGTTTCTTGTCGATCTCTTCTTCAGAAAGAGAAGCGGAATGTGGTTTGTATTTTGAACGTCGTAAATGAGTACTCATGCACAAACTTTTTAAATCTCTGTCAGCTTGGAAGTTAATGGACTTTAATCTTACTTTGTCTGCACGGGTGGTAAGTGAGTGCACGGGTTCGGTAGCCTGTAATGTAACCTGGAAATAGCCGATCCCATCCAGGTGTACTCGTTCTCCCTCGCACAGATGGTTGCCCATGCATCTGCTCAATTCCATTAGCATGGCTTCTACTTCCGCTTTCCCGAAAGTAGTTGCCATGTGGATTTCTCTTGCCAGCTTTTGAGTGGTTACATGTTGAAAATTAACCACCCGTGGGTGATAACTAGGTTCTTCCCCTTCTTTTTCCGGTTGGGGATTCTTATAAAACTCGAATTGTATTGCCATCTTTGTTTTAATTTAATGGTTATTTATATGTTATGTACTGATGCTCTTGGTGTATCTTGCTTTTATTCTTTTATTATTCAACCGCTATCCTGATTGTTCCACTACAGTGAACGGTTCTTTTCACTCTAGTAGACAGAACTTTTTACTGTAGTGAACAGGCCTGTGCACTGTAGTGGGACGATTGGGATGTTCTTTCAAAGATACGACATTATTAGGTGAAAAACAAGTAATTAACTAGTTGTTTACATGAAAGAAATAGCTAGATGTTTTGTAAGATAAGCTTGGTGGGTAAATAGGAGAATAGCTGTATCTGACTATGAGAAATAACCTGAAAGAGTATGAGAAATAGCGGTTTTTTGAAGGAAATTGATGAGGAAAGTATGAGAAATACCTGTTCTAAAAATGTTTCTCATAATGTAATTCTTTGATTACGAGTGCTTTATCTGGAATCTATGAGAATGTGAGAAATAAAATTGAAAAATCTTTTCTAGTAGAGAGATTGAATAAGTATCCCCGGAAAAGTTGGTTGTCTGTAATATTCACAGTATATTTGTATCGTAATAATCGCCCTACAAACACATGCAGGACAAATAAATGAAGTAATGAGAATAACACTGGTAAGAGACGATGGCAAGGTGAACACTATGCGTACGTTGAGAATTGAACAGCTCGTGGAGCAAATGAAAGTGGAAACCAAAACACAGCCCGTCTCAAAAATGAGAGAGGTCCTGCCTTTTATGCTTCCGGGTGATAAAAATGACTATGTACAGAAAGTACCGAAGCTGATACCTGCAGCCGCCTTTTTTCGCAAAGGTGGTATCACGACGATGAGTGAATACAACGGAATTGTGATGATTCAGGTCAACAACTTGTCCGGGCACATGGAGGCGGATGAAGTGAAAGAACGGGTAAAGGAACTTCCGCAGACTTACTTAGCTTTCACCGGTTCTTCCGGAAAGTCCGTGAAAGTATGGGTGCGTTTTACTTATCCCAATGATCTTTTGCCGACAACTAGTGAGGAGGCGGAGCTTTTTCATGCGCATGCCTATCGGTTGGCAGTGAAATTTTATCAGCCACAACTCCCTTATGATATTGAACTGAAAGTACCTTCGTTGGAACAATATTGTCGTTTAACTTTTGACCCGAACTTGTATTTTAATCCCGAAGCAATGCCTATTTATATGAAGCAGCCTGCGGCTATGCCGGGTGAGGTGACTTATCGCGAACGGGTGCAAACGGAAACTTCGCCGTTGCAACGGCTTGCGCCGGGATATGAAAAATGTAATGCGCTTTCTGTACTTTTCGAAGCTGCTTTTGCACGCGCGCTGGATGAAGAGACTGATTATCAACCGGAAGGAGACAAACAATCGCTGTTGATTAACCTTGCAGGACATTGTTTTCGTGCCGGTATTCCTGAAGAAGATACAGTACGATGGTCTCGTGCCCATTATCGTTTGCCGAAGGACGATACATTGGTTCGGGAAACCGTACGAAATGTATACCGTACTTGTGAGGGATTTGCAAGTAAGAGTAGTCTGTTGCCAGAACAATTATTTGTCATGCAGATGGACGAGTTTATGAAGCGGCGTTATGATTTTCGTTTCAACCAGTTGATATCACAAGTGGAATGTCGCGAACGGAATAGCTTTAATTTTTATTTTCATCCGGTGGACAAACGGTTGATGGCAAGTATTGCAATGAACGCGCATTATGAAGGGCTTAAGCTTTGGGATAAAGACGTAGTACGCTATCTGAATTCGGATCATGTGCCGGTTTATCAGCCTATCGAAGAATTCCTTTATGATCTTCCTCATTGGGATGGTAAGGATCACATCGGTGATCTTGCCAAGCGAGTTCCTTGTGATCATCCTCATTGGGCAAAATTGTTTCGTCGTTGGTTTCTCAGTATGATAGCGCATTGGCGTGGAATGGGAAAGAATCATGCAAATAGTACTTCTCCTATATTAATAGGTCCACAGGCTTATCGTAAGTCTACATTTTGCCGGTTGATTTTGCCTCCATGTTTGCAGGCTTATTATACAGATAGTATTGACTTTAGCCGGAAGCGGGATGCCGAGCTATATTTGAATCGCTTTTTATTGATAAACATGGATGAGTTCGATCAGATTGGTATCAATCAGCAGTCTTTTCTCAAGCATATTCTGCAAAAGCCTGTTGTCAATACGCGACGCCCGAATGCTTCAGCAGTAGAGGAGCTCCGTCGGTATGCTTCTTTTATAGGTACGAGTAATCATAAAGATTTGCTGACGGATACTTCCGGCAGTCGTCGTTTTATCGGTGTTGAGGTGACGGGAGTGATCGATGTGGTCCGCCCTATTGATTATGAACAATTGTATGCGCAGGCAATGGCATTGCTGCGTAGTAATGAACGCTACTGGTTTGATGAGAAGGAAGAGGCTATCATGACGGAAGCTAATCGGGAATTTGAACAGTCTCCGGTGATTGAACAATTGTTTCAGGTATATTACCGGGCAGCGGAAGAGGAAGAAGAGGGAGAATGGTTGCTTGCTGCAGATATATTGCAGCGGATACAAAAAGCAAGTAAAATGAAATTTTCTTCCGGGCAAGTTAATTATTTCGGGCGTATCTTGCAGAGATTGGGAGTAAAGTCGTTCAGGAAAACGCGCGGGGTTTATTATCATGTGGTGCCTGTTGAGTAAGGATAATGATGAAATAATGTATAGTAGATGGCTTTTATTATTTTATAATAATTATCTTTGCGTAATAACGTGAGATGTATGAAGACTATGATAAGAAATCCTTTTATAACAAGCGGATATGTCTCTGCTGATTATTTTTGCGATCGCCGTTTTGAGAGCGAACAGTTGGTGCGCGAGGTGATGAATGGGAATAATTTGGCTCTTGTCTCTACCCGGCGAATGGGAAAGACAGGGCTGATCCGTCATTGCTTTCAGTTTCCTGAAATTAAACAGGGTTACTATACCTTTTTTATTGATATATATGATAGCCGTTCATTGCGTGATTTGGTCTTTGCACTTAGTAAGGAGATTCTGGAAGTGCTGAAACCTGTGGGGAAGAAAGCTTTGCAGAGCTTTTGGGAATGTGTGAAATCTTTGCAAGCCGGTATCTCTTTTGATGTGAATGGTATGCCTTCTTTGAATTTGGGGCTAGGGGATATACAAGCTCCGGCTACTACACTCGATGAAATCTTCCGGTATTTGGAACAGGCGGATAAACCTTGTCTGGTTGCAATTGATGAATTCCAGCAGATTTCCGGATATGTAGAGAAAAATGTGGAAGCTACTCTTCGGACCTATGTACAACATTGTAATAATGCACGTTTCATTTTTGCAGGGAGTCAGCGGCATGTGATGGGAAATATGTTTTTAACGCCTTCCCGGCCTTTTTATCAAAGTGTATCAATGATGCATTTGGAAAGTATTCCTTTAGAAGAATATATTCGTTTTGCAGGTACTCATTTCAAGCGTGCGGGCAAAGAAATAGAAGAAAACGCTATTATTGCGATTTATCAACAGTTTGAGGGAATCACATGGTATATACAAAAAGTGTTGAATACGCTTTATGACATGACTCCGGAACAGGGAGTCTGTAGAGTTGAAATGGTGCCAGGCGCTATTCGGCAGATTATTGATTCATTCAGATATACTTATTCGGAGATTCTTTTTCGTTTGCCGGAAAAACAAAAGGAGTTACTGATTGCTATCACTAAAGAGGGAAAGGCTAAAGCTGTCACTTCCGGTGCTTTCATTAGAAAATACAGACTGGCTTCTGCTAGTTCAGTCCAAGCAGCACTAAAAGGGTTACTGGAAAAGGATTTCGTGACTCAGGAAATGGGAATCTGTCAGATATATGATCGTTTTTTGGGGATTTGGCTGAAAGAGAATTATTAAGTCATTTTTCATTTATTGAAGAACGCTTTTCGATAAATCGCGTTAATAATTAGCTGAAACTACTGTCTGTTAATCAGTTTTATTGTATCTTTGCGGTCTTAACTTTTTTAATGGTAAATAATGAAGGAATTTCTACAACTAATGCGACGTTTTGTGTCGCCTTATAAGAAGTATATCGGCTGGGCTGTTTTGCTGAATATTTTGTCTGCTGTATTCAATGTGTTCTCATTTACTTTTCTGATTCCTATTTTGAGTATTCTGTTTAAAACAGAAGGAGCGGATAAAGTGTACCATTTTATGGAATGGGGTAGTGCTGGAATAAAGGAAGTTGCTGTGAATAATTTCTATTATTATATATCCCAGATGATAGTAGATAACGGTCCTACTATGGCTCTCATTTTTTTGGGGTTGTTTCTGATGATAATGACAGTGTTTAAAACCGGATGTTATTTTGCTTCTTCGGCTGTTATGATTCCACTACGTACAGGGGTTGTACGTGATATTCGTATCATGGTATATGCAAAAGTGATGCGCCTGCCAATGGCTTTTTTTTCGGAAGAGAGAAAAGGAGATATTATCGCTCGTATGAGTGGTGATGTGGGAGAAGTGGAGAATTCCATTACCAGTTCGCTTGATATGTTGATGAAAAGTCCGATTATGATTATTCTTTATTTTACAACACTGATTGTTACTAGTTGGCAGTTGACTCTTTTTACCGTTATTGCATTGCCTGGAATGGGATGGCTGATGGGGGTAGTCGGAAGAAAACTGAAACGTCAGTCGTTGGAGGCACAAGCGAAATGGAGTGATACGATGTCACAATTGGAAGAGACGTTGGGAGGATTGCGTATTATCAAAGCTTTCATCGCGGAAGATAAAATGATTAATCGTTTTACTAAATGCAGTAACGAGCTTCGTGATGCAACGAATAGGGTTGCTATTCGTCAGGCTATGGCGCATCCTATGAGTGAGCTCTTAGGAACAATCCTGATTGTAGCTGTATTGTGGTTTGGTGGTACATTGATTTTGGGACAGAATGCAACCATCGATGCTCCTACATTCATCTTCTATATGGTTATCTTATATAGTGTAATCAATCCATTGAAAGACTTTGCTAAAGCGGGATACAACATTCCGAAAGGGTTGGCTTCCATGGAACGTGTTGATAAAATCCTGAAGGCAGAGAATAAGATTAAGGAAATTCCGAATCCGAAACCGTTGAAAGGTTTGAATGATAAAATAGAATTTAAAGATATCTCTTTCAGCTATGATGGTAAGAGAGAGGTGTTGAAGCATGTAAACCTGACAGTTCCCAAAGGAAAAACAATCGCACTGGTTGGACAATCGGGATCCGGTAAATCTACATTAGTCGATTTGTTACCGCGTTATCACGATGTACAGGAAGGTGATATTACCATTGACGGAATAAGTATTCGTGATGTACGTATTGCAGATTTGCGCAGTTTGATTGGTAATGTAAACCAGGAGGCTATTTTGTTTAATGATACATTCTTCAATAACATTGCTTTTGGTGTGGAGAATGCGACAATGGAACAAGTTATAGAGGCGGCGAAGATTGCCAATGCGCATGATTTCATTATGGAGAAACCGGAAGGATATAATATGAATATCGGCGACCGTGGTGGAAAATTGTCCGGTGGCCAGCGCCAGCGTATCAGTATCGCCCGTGCTATTCTGAAGAATCCTCCGATTCTGATTCTTGATGAGGCTACTTCTGCTTTGGATACCGAATCAGAACGTCTTGTGCAGGAAGCGTTGGAACGTTTGATGAAAACACGTACGACGATTGCTATTGCCCACCGTCTTTCTACGATTAAGAATGCAGATGAAATCTGTGTACTGTATGAGGGTGAGATTGTGGAACGTGGTAAGCATGAAGAACTCATTGAGTTAAACGGTTACTATAAACGTCTGCATGATATGCAGCAGTTGTAATTCTTGATATTGCAATGATATTATTAAGTTTTGATACAGAAGAATTTGATGTACCTCGTGAGCATGGTGTAGACTTTCCGCTGGATGAAGCAATGAAAGTGTCAGTCTATGGTACGAACAAGATACTGGACTGCCTGAAAAAAAACGGGGTGAAAGCTACTTTCTTTTGTACAAGCAATTTTGCAGAAAATGCGCCGGAAGTGATGCGGCGCATTATGGACGAAGGACATGAAGTTGCTGCGCATGGATGTGACCATTGGCAGCCACAGGCTTCGGATGTCAGTCGTTCAAAAGAAATTCTGGAACGTCTTACCGGCAGGACGATACAAGGTTATCGCCAGCCGCGTATGTTCCCCGTATCAGATACGGAACTTGAACGGATGGGGTATGTATATAACTCCTCATTGAATCCCGCATTTATCCCCGGAAGATATATGCATTTGTCGGAGCCCCGTACCTGCTTTATGACGGGTAAGTTACTTCAGATTCCGGCTTCTGTAACTCCGTGGATTCGTTTCCCGCTATTCTGGTTGTCTTGTCATAATCTGCCGATGTGGCTGTATCAACTCCTGGTAAACCGGGTATTGAAGCATGACGGATATTTTGTGACTTATTTCCACCCGTGGGAATTCTACCCGTTGGGTGAACATCCTGAATTTAAGATGCCTTTTATTATCCGCAATCATTCCGGTAAAGGAATGGAGGAACGTCTGGATATGCTTATCCGCAAACTGAAAGAAAAAGGATATGCTTTTATGACTTACTCGGAATTTGCACAGATAAAACTGGCTGAACTAAATAAACCGGACGAAAAATGATAAAATTGGCTATTGTATCCCCCTGCTATAATGAGGAGGAAGTGTTGGAAGATTCGGCCGCCCGTTTGACAGCCTTGTTTGATGAGTTGGTGACGAAAGAAAAGATCAGTGCCGACAGCTTTGTGCTCTTTGTGAATGATGGCAGCAAAGATCGTACATGGAGCATCATTAAGAAACTGCACGGGACGAATCCTTATATAAAAGGAATGAATCTGGCACGGAACGTGGGACATCAGTATGCAATCATGGCCGGTATGATGACCGCTAAAGACTGGAGTGATGCCGTTATTACCATTGATGCCGATTTGCAGGATGATCTGAATGCGATTGAGGAGATGATCGATGCTTATACGCAAGGATATGATGTTGTATATGGAGTGAAAGTATCTCGTCAGGCAGACCCCGTGTTGAAACGTCTTTCTGCAACAGCCTTTTATAAATTACAGCACCGGATGGGAGTGGAGACTATCTACAATCATGCGGATTTTCGTTTTCTAAGCCGGAGAGTGCTGGAACAGTTGTCTCATTATCAGGAACGCAATGTCTATCTGCGTGGTATTATCCCGTTGCTGGGTTTCCCTTCTACTACGGTAGATGATGTGATTCGGGAACGGACAGCCGGAACTTCCAAATATACCGTGAGAAAGATGTTCAGTCTGGCTTTGGACGGGATAACCTCTTTCTCGGTAAAGCCCATTTACGGAATTGTTTATCTGGGAGGTATCTTTGTTTTTATCAGTATTTTGATTGGAATCTATGTTCTTTACGCATTGATTTCGGGTACTGCGGAACATGGCTGGGCCTCTTTGATGTTGTCTATCTGGTTTGTTGGCGGGGTTGTTTTATTATCCATAGGAGCTGTCGGACTGTATATTGGCAAGATTTATAAAGAGGTAAAACGTCGTCCGCTCTATAATGTGGAAGAAGTGTTGTACGATGATCAGAATAAGTAAGGCTATACTTGAGAAGCACCCGGATTGGCGGGATAAGTTCTGGCAGTTTGTTCGTTTTGGAGTTGTCGGCACTATATCTTCAGCCATTCATTACGGCGTATATTGCCTGGTCTTGTTGGTTGCGAATGCCAATATCTCCTTTACGGCTGGTTATGCTGTAGGATTTGTCTGCAACTACTTCCTGACTACTTTCTTCACCTTTCGTTCCAAACCATCCTCGCATAATGCGATCGGCTTTGGTTTTAGTCATCTGATTAATTACCTGCTTGAGATCGGCTTACTGAATCTCTTCCTCTGGATAGGGGCGGGTGAACTGCTTGCACCGATACTGGTAATGATTATCGTGGTGCCTATCAATTTCCTGATTCTTCATTTCGTTTATATCTATAAAGGGAGGAAATAACACTATTCAATCCCTTTCATTTAATTCATAAAAAGAAAAGGCTATTATGAAACGTTTTCTAAATCTTATTGTATATATACTTACCATACATGTTTCGGCTTTACTGATCGCAGGACTGTTTCGCCTGGTACTTTTTATCTCATCTTATCATCAGTTGACCTCTGAAGCCTTGTCGGATAAGACACTTCCGATGCTTGCTTTTGTGCATGGTGTCTGGTTTGACAATGTGATAGGCTGTTACATACTTCTGTTGCCTCTGGTAGTTGCGGTGGTATGTGGAGTTTGCAACTATTATGGGAAAGCGTTGTTCCGTTTCTTTACGATCTTTTTCAGTGTCTTTTATGGATTGGTTTATTTAATCAGTGCGTCGGACATTCCTTATTTTGCCTATTTCTTTAAACATATCAACTCTTCCATATTCGAATGGTTCGGTTATGCGGGAACTACCGCCGGAATGATATTGGGGGAAAGTGCCTATTATCTGTCCATCGGATTATTCCTTCTCTTTCTGGCCGGATTCGTAGTTTGGCTTATCTATCTGGCACGTTATTTCCATCATCGTAGCCTTACCATTTCCGCTCCGTTTCCTTATTGGAAGCGAGGAGGGGCGGTTCTGATCGGTGCTTGCTTAATCGGACTCTGCATCTTTGGAATCCGGGGGCGTACAGGCTATAACCCGATCAAAGTAAGTGCGGCATATTTCTGTCAGGATGCTTTTCTCAATCAACTGGGAGTAAGTCCTACTTTTAACCTGCTGACGAGTGTGATGGATGATATGAGACCTGAAAATAAATACTTGCATCTGATGGATGAACAGGAAGCCATCACCAAGGCGCAAGCTCTGCTCAACCGTCCGGGAGATGCGAATGTTTCCCCGTTGGCTGTTTATAGGCATGCTGCAAAAGCGGATAGCGTGCAACAACGCCGTCCTAATGTCGTCTTGATTATGATGGAGTCTATGTCCGCCAAGTTTATGAAGCATTTCGGGCAATCGGAGACTTTGACTCCTTTCCTGGATAGCCTGTATACCCGTTCTATCAGTTTCCGCAATTTCTATTCGGCAGGAATCCATACGAACCATGGTTTGTATGCCACCTTGTATTCTTTTCCGGCTATGATGAAACGGAACCTGATGAAAGGCTCTGTCATTCCCCGCTATTCGGGACTGCCTACCGTACTGAAAGAAAACGGCTATTACAACCTTTTCTTTATGACGCATGAAGGACAGTATGATAATATGAACGCTTTCTTCCGGACGAACGGCTATGATGAAGTGTTTTCACAAGAAGACTATCCGGCTGATAAGGTTGTGAATAGCTTTGGAGTGCAGGATGATTTCTTGTATGACTATGCAATTCCGGTATTGAATCAGCGGGCTGCCACCGGACAACCGTTTTTTGCTACTTTACTGTCCATCAGTAATCATCCGCCGTATGTGATACCTCCTTTCTTCCATCCGAAAACAAGTGAACCGGAGATGCAGATCGTTGAGTATGCGGATTGGGCTTTGCGTCAGTTCTTTGAAGAGGCGCGTAAACAACCCTGGTTTGATAATACGATATTCGTATTGGAAGGAGATCATGGCAAACTGGTGGGAGACGCCGAATGTGAACTACCGGAATCTTATAATCATATTCCACTGATGATTTACTCCAGCCGTATTCAGCCGGAAGAGAAAACTGCATTTGGCGGTCAGGTAGATATACAGCCAACGATATTAGGGTTGTTGAATATTGATTATTTACAGAATAATTTTGGGGTAGACTTGCTGAAGGAAGAACGTCCCTGTATGTTCTATACTGCTGACAATATGGTGGCGGGACGCAATGATACGTTACTCTATCTTTATAATTACGAGACTCAGCAGGAACTTACTTATGATATCGGTAACGGCAAATTGAATGCTGTTCCGATGGATGATAGCTTTTTGCCTTTGAAAGAATATAGTTTTTCCATGCTCCAATCGGCGGAGTTCCTTGTGAAGCATGGAAAAACGCTTAATTCTATACCTTTTACTCAACAATAGGAGTCGTTTCGGTATTTTCAGGCTGTTGGTTTTTAACGAACTTGTATATCTTGGCTATTTGCCGGAGTACTCGTTTAGGGGATTCATATACCTCCTCAAACTGATACCCTTCTTTCTCGAATTCGGGAAGATATTTCTCTGCATCATTCGTGCCGATTAACAAGAAACCTTCCGAAGGACGTTTCTCATAGAAGTTGTCGAGACGATTGTGCAGATAGAAATTGAGTTCGAAATAATGTACGGGGTCACCTGCTGCATGCAGACTTTCTTCAATGAATTCGTACATCGTTCCTTCGCTTTCCGGCGCAACCTTTTCTATTTCTGTAGCGATGAATTTGACCGACTTCGAATTTAATGCTGCCGGCTGATAAGCACCGTCCAATGCAAGGTATAATCCCATTGTAAGCACAACGAGAGCGTATAGGAAACGGTTGTTCAATGCATTTTTCCGTTGATAGAACCACCAGTAGATACCGAGAATGGTAGGAATGGCAATCAGGAATAAGGCCCCTGCTCCGCTGATATTCTGTATTGCACGCATGAAATTAATATTGTCCTGCGCGTGACGACCCTGGAAAATAGTTTCAGGGATGAGTCCGCATTTTAATACGATGAAGCAGGTGAACAGTAGCAGGCTGATTACTGCAAGAATACTTCCGTATACCTTGATGACTTTAGATTGCTTCTTGACCAGATAGAATAGATATTTGGCAAGGAAATAAGCAATGAAAGGATAGATCGGCATCAGATATACACTACGTTTGCTCTGCGGAATACAGTAGAAGACGAAGATTACAACGATACTGGTGAAAGAGAATAAATCCACCGGGTCCATATTCTTTATCCATGTGGTGAAACGTTTCCACCAGGCTGCCGGTTGGATGCTGAATTTATGGTAAGTCAGGCTGAACAGGGAGAGCACGACTAACAGTGTCCAGGGAACGTATCCGGCAAATAGGGTCACAAAATTATAATGCCAGGGGTTTACGCATGAATTGTAACTCATGGTATTAGTCATACGACCGAAGTTTTCTTCCATAACTAATGCCAGGAACTCTTCTCCACCTTGTTGGTAAGCAGCGACATACCAGCAGAAAGGCAGGATGAGTGAAAGAATGGCCCAGGCGGAAAGTAACAAGAATGCTTTGAAGAAGTTGACACCCCGGAGTAACAAGAAGATGCCTACCACTAAACATGGAATGATAGTACCTACCGGTCCTTTAGTCAGTGTGCCGCAGCTCATCAGGAGAATGGCCAGCCAGGGAATACCTTTGAGTCCCTTCTCATACCATTTGTAGAGACAATACAGAGCGCCAACGGTGAGCGCTGTCAATACCATATCCACCCGGCAGTTTGCTCCGGCCCGGTGCAGCTCAAAATTAGTCAGGGTAATAAAGGCGGCCAACAACGCCAGTTCCACTCCTTTTCTTTTGGCAAAGAACAGAAAGCCGCAGAGGGTCATGGCGATCAGGGCGATGGCAGACGGCAAGCGGGAGGTCATTTCTGTGACTTGCCCTCCGTTTACTGCTGCCGAAACAGCGGCTATGCTCCAGTGGAAGAAAGGCGGTTTGTAAGCCATTTCTCCTCCGTTGTTTCTGGGTAAAATCCAGTTTCCGCTATCCAGCATGGAGTAGGAGACAATAGATTCGCGAGGCTCCCCTTTGGTGTGGTACTCCGATAAACCGAGGAAAGGCAGGATAGTAACTACGCAAATGACTAGTAACAGCCAGAAAGCTTTGTTTGAAGTCAATGTTTTCATCTTTATCTTATATTGAAATTTATGTTCTTTTATTTTCTGCCGAAGTCGGCCGGAATTTCTCCCCATTCTTTCGTTTCCCATTTCAGGATACGGGTGGTATAGGTGTTTCCCTGCAACCATTTTTCTGCCCGTTCAATCAACAGAAAGAGTTCTTCTGTTTCCGGGGTTCGGGGGAGTTTGGTCTTGCACTTCTTCTGTCGCACCCAGCTGATGGCATTCGCGCTGTCACTGTAAATGGGCATATCGAAACCTTTCTTTTTCAGCAACGCCAAACCGTGTACGATGGCTAGAAACTCGCCGATATTATTCGTGCCTTTCATCGGGCCGAAATGAAAAATCTCCTGACGGCTGGCAATGTGTACGCCGCGATATTCCATCGGTCCCGGATTACCGCTACAGGCTGCATCGACAGCCAGGCTATTGTCGATCACACAAGAAGGTAAAGTATCCGAAGAAGGTTTAGGACCTCCTGATTTAGCCTTTGCATTCTTGCCGATATAAGCATAGGGAGACATTGTCAACGCGCGTTCCGCTTCTTCGCGCGTATCAAATGATTTGTATTTGGCAGCTTCATATCCTTTGATTTGAAGTTGGCAGTCTGTCCAGGAAGTATAAACTCCGGGGGTGACACCTTCCCATACTACATAAAATTTCTGTTTAGCCATTTTTTCTGACGATAATTTTAGATAGTCAATGAATTGACGCTGCGAAGGTACAAATATATTCTCTAACTGAACAAGTTAGGGGGGCTACTTGTTATAAAAAAAAGAGAGTTTTAAGAATATAAAATAAGAAAGGAACTATTATGGAAAGATCTTTTAGTGAAGCTTTGAAACAACGTCGAACTTACTATTCAATTACTAATCAGTCACCTATATCCGATCAGGAGATCGAATGTATCGTTAATATGACCGTGCGCCACGTACCGTCGGCATTCAATTCGCAATCTACCCGTGTGGTACTTCTATTGGGAGAATCGCATAAGAAATTGTGGCAGATTGTGAAGGACGCATTAAAGAAGATTGTACCGGCTGAAGCGTTTGTCAAGACAGAGGAGAAGGTAGATCATTCGTTTGCCTGTGGGTATGGCACTGTATTGTTTTTTGAGGATCAGAAGGTTGTGAAAGGGCTTCAGGAGGCTTTCCCGGCTTATCAGGAGAATTTCCCGGGATGGTCATTGCAGACTTCTGCCATGCACCAGTTAGCTATCTGGGTAATGCTCGAAGATGTAGGTTTCGGAGCATCGCTGCAACACTATAACCCGTTGATTGATGAAGAAGTGCGCCGTGCATGGGATTTGCCGGAACATTGGCATTTGATTGCGGAAATGCCGTTCGGACTTCCTCTCGGCAAACCGGGTGAAAAAGAATTCCAGCCGCTTGAAGAACGGGTGAGAATCTTTAAATAAATCGGGAATGAAGAATGAATAATGAAGAATTGGATGGCATAATGGCTAAAATTCTTTATTCTTCATTCTTCATTCTTCATTAAATGATTAATTTTGTGAGCAAAATTAATCATTTATGGTTCGTATCTTCCTTACCGGCTATATGGGTGCCGGAAAAACGACGTTGGGTAAGGCTTTTGCCCGATATATGAATATACCGTTCATCGATCTGGACTGGTATATTGAAGAGCGTTTTCACAAAACCGTTGGAGAATTATTCATTGAACGAGGCGAAACAGGATTCAGGGAGCTGGAGAGAAATATGCTCCATGAAGTAGCTGAGTTTGAGAATGTGGTAATTTCGACGGGGGGTGGAGCGCCTTGTTTTTATGATAATATGGATTTTATGAACCGGACCGGAAAGACTGTTTTTCTGGAGGTGCATCCGGATGTGTTGTTCAGGCGCTTGCGTGTGGCTAAACAACAACGTCCTATTCTTCAGGGTAAAGAGGATGAAGAACTGAAAGCGTTCATTATTCAGGCACTCGAGAAGCGTGCTCCTTTTTATCATCAGGCACAATATATCTTTAATGCAGACGAATTGGAAGATCGTTGGCAGATTGAAACATCGGTGCAATGTTTGCGACAACTTTTGGGGTTGTAGAAGTAACAGTCGTTATATTTTGTGTAATCGTCATTTGGAAAGCTGTGGAATGTGTGTAATTTGTGCCTGATAATGGATTATTATTGGGAGGAATTTTACTGTATTCAGAAATCAGGTAGTTGTAATGTTCTCTTTTTGTTGGAACTTCGTTTTTTTTGAGACTCTTGTTTGTGCATTCGGTCAATATTTGTACCTTGCACTCGTTATGAGATTTTTTATTGACTAGTAACACAAAATTAAGGTAAAGTTCTATATCATGAAAACTTTAAAAGAGAAATTTGGGGAGTTATCCGCTAAAATTAAAGCATCCGGACAGCCTGCAAGGGTATGGTTTCCGCAGTATACACCGGCTTCATTGTTAAGTGCGGAAAACTGGTGGGAAGCATTGGCTGTATGTGAATATGCTTTGGACACAAAAGAAGACGAGAAATTAACAGAAGATTTTTTTGAACTGATATTCAGTGCTTTTGACTGTAACGTAGAGGTGGAACTCAACGCGGAAGAATATGAATTCTGGTGGGAAAAGGTGATGCAGGTATGCGACCGTGTGGCAGAGTTTAGCGGTGCGGGATGGGCGCAGAAGGGTGCACAATATTCCGAAGCCCGTTATGGAAAGCGGGACATGAGTTATTTGTTTCCATACTACGAGAAGGCCGCCGATATGGGTTGGGCTGAAGCGGAAGCAACTGTTGCCTATTGGCGATACATGGGATTCTATTGCGAACAAGATAAAGAAGAGGGTGAACGGCGTTTTGCAGCTCTCACTTCTCCCGAAGCTATTTTATGGGGAAAGCATTATCGTGCTTTTGCCGAAGAATTTGCAGGGGATAAAGCAAAGGCATTACAGATACGGAATGAACTGCTTGCCGAACTGCCTGAAGGAGAACGTTTGCGTGCTCATGTATATGCAGCGTTGGGGGATGCGCTCGACAGGGCGGAAGGTAACGTGGCAGAGGAAGCTGCTTATTACGAAAAAGCCCTGGAAATAGTTCCCAATCTTTATAGTCTTAAAAATCTGGCTACGCTTTATTTCCGTTACCCGGAACTGAATAAACCGAAAGAACTGAGCTTTGAACTTTGGGAAAAGGCCTGGCATGCCGGTGTGTGGTCTGCCGCCAATTTCCTGGGATATAACTATCAGGAGGAGGAATGGCTGGATATGCCTAAGGCGATTGAATGGCTGGAAAAGGGCATGCTTTATTGTGAACCCTACAGTGCGTATGAACTGGCATTGATCTACCTGTATAATGATGAATATAAGAACGTGGAACGTGGACTGATGTGTCTGAACCGTTGCGTGGAGGATGATTATATACAAGGTATCGAAGGACTGGCCAATATTTATTTCAACGGTGATTTGGTGCCGGAAGACATGAATCGCGCGAAAGAGTTGTTGGAGAAAGCCATTGAGTTGGGTTCGGGAAGTGCAGCTTATCGTTTGGGCTGGATGTATGAACGTGGCTTCTTGTCTGAAGAACCGGATTATGTGAAGGCTTTAGAGTTTTATGAAAAAGCGGCTTCACTGAATAATGCCGATGGGTATTGCCGTGTGGCTCTTTATCTGGCTAATGGATATAGCGGTGTGAAGGACCCTGTAAAATCAAGGGAATATTATGAAAAAGCGGCCGAACTGGGTGCTTGCTTTGCCCTTGTGGAACTGGCATTCTTATATGAGAATGGCGATGGAGTGGAGAAGAATTATGAAAAGTCATTTGAACTGATTAGCAAGGCTGCCGAACAGGGTTATCCTTATGCAATGTTCCGTGTAGGTCTTTATATGGAAAAGGGTGTTCTTGGTGAAGTGAAACCGGAAGAGGCCTTTGCCTGGTATACAAAGGCAGCTGAAGCGGACGATAATGATGCGATCTTTGCTTTGGGACGTTGCTATAGAGAAGGTATCGGAACGGAAGAAAACTGGGATAGGGCACTCGAATGGTTTAGTAAAGGGGCGGAAAAGAATGAAGCCCGTTGTCTGACGGAACTGGGGATGGCTTATGAGAATGGTAATGGCGTGGAAGAGAATCCACAGAAGGCAGTGGAATATATGATGAAGGCTGCTGAACAGGATTATGGCTATGCTCAGTTTAAGATGGGAGATTATTATTTCTTCGGTTGCGGTCCCTGTCTGGAAGATAATAAAACGGCAGTGGAATGGTATGAAAAGGCAGTGGCTAATGAGATTCCGATGGCTATGCTGCGTGTGGGTGAGTATTATCTGTATGACTATGATAGCCTGAATGAGTCGGAAAAGGCTTTTGCTTATTTCAAGAAAGCTGCCGAATATGAATGGTATAGTGAAGGACTGGGTATCTGTTATGAAATGGGTATCGGAGTGGAAGAGAATGAAACGGAAGCCTTTAAATATTATACACTGGCTGCGGATAATGGAAATACGACAAGTATGTATCGTACCGGACTTTGCTATTATAACGGAGTAGGTGTGAAACAGAATTATGCCGAGGCCTATCGCTGGTTCACGGATGCGGCGGGGAATGAGAATGTCGCTGCAATTTATTATCTGGGTAAGATGATGATGTATGGCGAAGGTTGTAACCCTGATCCGGAAGCTGCAGTGCAATGGTTGCTGAAAGCTGCCGAGAAAAACAACGATAAAGCACAATTTGAACTTGGAAATGCCTATCTGACAGGAAATGGCGTGGAAGAAAACGATGAAATTGCAATGGAGTGGTTCGAAAAGGCTGCAGAGAATGGCAATGAGAAAGCTCTTAAAATCACCGGAAGGAGGAGGAAGTAAAAGAGGAACATGGAAAAAGAAGGGAATAATCTGTTTCAGGTCAATCTTAAAGGTATGATTGCCCTGTTATCAGAGCACATTTATAGTAACCCGAATACTTTTGTTCGCGAACTGTTGCAGAATTGCGTAGATGCCATTACGGCACTACGCAATATTGACGAGAATTATAAAGGTCGCATCGATGTCTTTCTGAATGAGGACAAGACAGTGGTATTTCGGGATAATGGTATCGGACTGAAAGAGGAGGAAGTTTATCGCTTTCTGACTGTTATCGGGGAGAGTTCAAAGCGGGATACTCCCGATGCGGACGATTTTATCGGAAGGTTCGGTATCGGATTGTTATCTTGTTTTGTGGTGACCAATGAAATCACCGTAGAGAGTCGTTCTGCAATGGGCGGACAGCCTGTTTGCTGGTGTGGAAAAGTGGATGGGACGTATCAGCTGACTTTATCAGACGAAGAACGGCCTATCGGCTCACAGGTGGTATTGCACCCGAAAGGAGACTGGATGCATCTTTTTGAATATGAAACGTTTAAGAAGATACTGGTGAGTTACGGAGAAGTGTTACCGTATCCTATCTATCTGCATTATCAGGGGGAAGAGGAGTTGGTAAATACGCCTTCACCTGTATGGCTTGACCCGAAGGCGACTCGTAAGGAGTTGCTGGATTATGGGGCGAAAGTGTTTCAGTCGTCTGCTCTCGATGCTTTCCGGATCTATACTGAAAGCGGCAAGGTGGAAGGGGTGCTTTATGTCCTGCCTTTCCGTACACAATTTTCAGTGCGCAACTCTCATAAGGTCTATCTCAAGCGTATGTTGTTGAGTGAGGATGATTGCAATCTGTTGCCGTCTTGGGCTTTCTTTATCCGTTGTTTGGTGAATGCGGACGGGTTGCTGTCTACTGCTTCCCGGGAGTCTTTGGTGAGTAATGACCAACTGAAGGATGCCCGGAAAGAGATCGGGGTGGCTATCAAGGATTATTTGCGGGGATTGGTGCAGAATGACCGTGCCATGTTCAACCGGATTCTGGATGTTCATCACTTTCATATCAAGGCGATTGCTTCGGAGGATAATGAATTGCTTCGTTTGTTTATGGATTACCTTCCTTTTGAAACCAATAAGGGGTTGCGTAGCTTTGGAAGTATTCGTTCGGCAAGCAATGTGATATGTTATACCAAGAATCTGGAGGATTTCCGGCAAGTACGGCGTATAGCCGGAGCACAGGGTTGGCTGGTCGTGAATGCTGCTTATACGTTTGATGAAACTTTGTTGAAAAAGTATGTCCGTCTGAATCCGGAACTTACTTTGGATGAAATATCTCCTTCACGGTTGCTGGAGCAGTTTGGTGAAGTGGAGGCGAATCAGGAGTTTCAGGCTTTTGAGGTGAAAGCGAACGAGTTGTTGAAGCGGTTTGGTTGTATCTGTCGTCTGAAGCATTTTACTCCGGTAGATATTCCGGTTATTTTTGTGGCGGAGGAAAAGGAGAATGCTGCTAAAAGTGCTAATAATCCGTTGGCGGCTGTACTGGGGGCTGTGAATACTACAAAGCAGATTCCGCCGACACTCACTTTCAATGCAGATAATGAAATGGTGCAGACCTTATTGCAAATACAAGGAGACAATAAACTGTTTCAGCATGTGGTGCATATATTGTATGTACAATCGCTTCTGCAAGGTAAATATCCGGTGAACAGCGAAGAAATGGAGCTTTTCAACCATTCGCTAAGTGAACTGATGACTTCGAAAATGAATGATTTTATAAATTTCCTGAATTAAAAAAAGAGTATGAGATACACACTTGAAATACAAAAATTGCTGTTGCAGACACAGAATAACAACCTGCATCCCCGCGAAAAAGCCAATCTATTGAAAGAGGCTATCCGCATCGCCGATGAGAACGAAGATGTGGAATGGGCTACGGAGTTGAGACTGGATCTTATTTATGAACTGAATCTTCTTTCGGCAGATGCTGAAGAGATTACCGTGTTCTCTAAAATTCTGGATGATTACGAGAACCACAAGGATGTGATTAAGGAAGATGACTTGTTGTGGAAATATAAGTGGATATGGGCTTGTACGTTCGATCTTCCGGAGATCCCGATGGAGCAGGTACAGGCAATTGGGGAGGATTATAAAACCCGTATCCTCCGGAACGGATATTCTTTGCGGAGTTATTATCACCGCTGGTCTGTGGAATGTGTCTGGATGCGGCAGTATGACAAGGCGAAAGAATACATTGATAAAATGTTGAATGAGAAGATAGACGATCAGTCGTGTGAGGCTTGTGAATTGAACTTTATGTTGGATTATTATCTGGAAACGGGACAGTTTGATGAGGCTTACAGCCGCGCGCAACCGTTGATTAATAAGCAGGTCACTTGTTATGAAGCCAATTTGCGGGCCTATTTGAAGCTTGCTTATTATGCAGAGAAAGCAGGTAAACCGGAGATTGCCGCCGATATGTGTGCACGTGCCGAAGAAGCATTGGTGGGAAGAGAGAAGGATGAATATCTTTTGCTCTATCTGGGATTGTTTATTGCCTATAATATGATGACGAAGCCGGAAAGAGCTTGGGAATATGCCGAACGCTGTATCGGTTGGAGTTTGCGTACTAATACGCTGAAGAGTTATCGTTTCTCCTGTGATATGGTAGAGGCTATGAAATATGAAACCCGTCCGGAAGTCTCGTTGTCTTTGCCGGAAGAGTTCTCGCTTTATCGTCCGGATGGAATTTATCAGGTAAACGAACTTCGCAATTATTTCTATCAACAGGCAGAAGAGCTGGCACGTCGCTATGACGCCCGTAACGGAAATAGTGGTTATATGGACCGTTTGAAAGATTTAATGTCTAATTAATTGCCAACATGTAGATTAATCCGTATTTTTGCCGTCCAATTATTTACTAAAAACACTGAATAACAGAAAATGAGAAAGTGGCGTATTGAAGATTCTGAGGAACTCTACAACATCACAGGTTGGGGTACCTCGTACTTTGGTATTAATGACAAAGGTCATGTAGTTGTTACACCTCGTAGAGACGGAGTGACTGTCGATCTGAAAGAACTGGTCGATGAGTTGCAACTGCGTGATGTGGCTTCTCCCATGTTGATACGTTTTCCGGATATTTTGGACAACCGTATTGAAAAGATGTCTTCCTGCTTTAAACAAGCGGCCGAAGAGTATGGTTATAAAGCCGAGAACTTTATAATTTATCCGATTAAGGTCAACCAAATGCGCCCGGTGGTGGAAGAGATTATCAGCCACGGAAAGAAGTTCAATCTCGGACTGGAAGCCGGTTCCAAACCGGAACTCCATGCAGTGATTGCGGTCAATACGGATTCTGACTCATTGATTGTCTGTAATGGATATAAAGACGAAAGTTACATCGAACTGGCTTTGCTTGCCCAGAAAATGGGTAAACGTATCTTCCTCGTTGTAGAGAAGATGAACGAACTGAAGCTGATTGCAAAGATGGCAAAACAGCTGAATGTGCAGCCTAACATCGGTATACGTATCAAACTCGCTTCTTCCGGTAGCGGAAAGTGGGAAGAGTCTGGAGGTGATGCCAGCAAATTCGGCTTGACTTCCAGTGAACTTCTCGAAGCGCTCGACTTCCTGGAGAGCAAAGGGATGAAGGATTGTTTGAAACTGATTCATTTCCATATTGGCAGTCAGGTGACAAAGATACGTCGTATTAAAACGGCTTTGCGTGAGGCTTCACAGTTCTACGTGCAGCTACATTCGATGGGATTCAATGTGGAATTTGTAGATATTGGCGGTGGACTCGGAGTGGATTATGACGGAACCCGTTCGTCCAATAGTGAAGGCAGCGTGAATTATTCCATCCAGGAATATGTAAACGACTCTATTTCTACTTTGGTGGACGTGAGCGATAAAAATGGTATCCCACACCCGAATATCATAACGGAGAGTGGACGCGCATTGACGGCACATCATTCTGTTCTTATCTTTGAGGTACTTGAAACCGCTACCTTGCCCGAATGGGATGACGAGGAAGAGATAGCTCCGGATGCGCACGAATTGGTGCAGGAGTTATATGGAATCTGGGATTCGCTAAATCAGAACAAGATGTTGGAAGCATGGCATGATGCGCAGCAGATCAGGGAGGAAGCGCTGGACTTGTTCAGTCATGGAATCGTAGATTTGAAAACCCGTGCACAAATTGAGCGTCTGTATTGGTCTATTACACGTGAGATTAATCAGATTGCCGGCGGTTTGAAACATGCGCCTGATGAATTCCGCGGACTGTCTAAGTTGCTTGCCGATAAATATTTCTGTAATTTCTCGCTCTTCCAGTCGCTTCCCGACTCTTGGGCGATTGACCAGATATTCCCGATCATGCCTATCCAGCGATTGGATGAGAAACCGGAACGTTCGGCTACTTTGCAGGATATTACTTGTGACTCGGACGGTAAAATTGCTAATTTTATTTCTACCCGTAACGTGGCTCATTATCTGCCTGTGCATACACTGAAGAAAACGGAACCTTACTATGTGGCTGTGTTCCTGGTCGGTGCTTATCAGGAGATTCTGGGAGATATGCATAATTTGTTCGGTGATACGAATGCCGTGCATGTTTCGGTGAACGAGAAAGGATATAATATCGAACAGATTATTGATGGAGAAACGGTAGCGGAGGTGTTGGACTATGTACAGTATAATCCGAAAAAGCTGGTACGTACACTCGAAACCTGGGTGACGAAGTCGGTGAAAGAAGGAAAGATCTCTTTGGAAGAAGGAAAAGAATTCCTTTCCAACTATCGTTCAGGGCTTTACGGATATACTTATTTGGAATAACCGGCAAGGTGCCGGAGCCGGATTGTCCATTCGGTGAACTTATTAGAAATCAAGAAATGAGAGAAAAACTAACAGTTATTAAGGTGGGTGGCAAAATCGTAGAAGAGGAAGCCACCCTTCGTCAGTTGTTAAATGACTTTGCCGCTATCGCTGGACATAAAGTTTTGGTTCACGGCGGTGGCCGTTCGGCTACAAAGATTGCCGCACAACTGGGTATTGAAAGCAAAATGGTAAATGGTCGTCGGATTACCGATGCTGAAACTTTGAAGGTCGTAACGATGGTATACGGCGGATTAGTGAATAAAAATATTGTGGCAGGTCTGCAGGCACGCGGAGTCAATGCACTCGGATTGACCGGGGCGGATATGAACGTGATCCGTTCGGTGAAACGCCCGGTAAAAGAGGTAGACTACGGTTTTGTAGGTGACGTGGAAAAGGTGGACGCTACTTTGTTATCTGATTTGATACATAAGGGAGTGGTTCCGGTAATGGCTCCATTGACGCATGACGGGCACGGCAATATGCTGAACACGAATGCAGATACCATTGCCGGGGAAACGGCGAAAGCGTTGTCGGCCCTGTTTGATGTGACATTGGTGTATTGTTTTGAGAAGAAAGGCGTGTTGCGTGACGAGAATGATGACGACAGTGTGATTCCCCAAATCACCCGTGTCGAGTTTGAACAATATGTAGCTGATGGCGTTATTCAGGGAGGTATGATTCCCAAGTTGGAGAATTCTTTTGAAGCAATAAATGCAGGAGTTTCTGAAGTGGTAATCACCTTAGCATCAGCGATTAATAACTCTGGTGGAACAAGAATAAAAAAATAATTCAAAAAAAAGTAGTGGGCGACTGTAACTTTTCATATCCTAGCCCGTCATTATTATAGAGATGCAAGAAATCAGCTTCCGAAACGATATTTTGCCGTTGAAGGATAAACTCTTTCGATTGGCTCTCAGAATCACCCTGGATAGGGCCGAAGCCGAGGATGTCGTTCAGGACACCATGATAAGAGTGTGGAATAAGCGTGATGAGTGGTCTCAATTTGAATCGGTCGAAGCCTATTGCCTGACAGTGGCAAAGAATCTGGCGATAGATCGAAGTCAAAAGAAAGAAGCTCAAAACGTGGAACTCACCCCCGAAATGGAGGAAGAACCTGATGCAAACAGTCCGTATGACCAGATGATTCATGATGAAAGAATGAACATTATTAATAGACTGGTAAACGAACTTCCCGAAAAACAGCGGCTTATCATGCAACTGAGGGACATTGAAGGTGAAAGCTATAAGAAAATTGCAGGGTTGCTGAATCTGACAGAGGAACAAGTTAAAGTGAACCTCTTTAGAGCCAGACAAAAAGTAAAACAAAGGTATTTAGAAATTGACGAATATGGATTATAAGGATATAGAACAGCTCCTGGAGCGATACTGGCAATGCGAAACTTCCGTTGAGGAGGAAGCAACATTGCGCGACTTCTTCGTAAAGGAGGAAGTTCCGGCTCATTTGCTTCGCTATAAAAACCTGTTTGTTTATCAACAGGTTCAGCAGGAAGTAGGACTGGGCGAAGACTTTGATGCACGTATTCTGGCAGAGGTGGAGCCTACGGTCGTAAAAGCGAAACGCTTGACACTGACCGGTCGTTTTATTCCTCTGTTCAAAGCCGCTGCCGTGATTGCAATCATCCTTTCTTTGGGGAATGTGGCACAACATTCTTTCTCCGGAGATGACGGAAGTGTATTGGCAACGGATACCATTGGTAAACAAGTAACAGCACCATCGGTCGCTATTTCAAATGATGTGAAAGCGGAACAGGTTCTAGCCGATAGTTTGGCGAGGGTTAACCACAAGGTGCAAGTTATAAACGAATAGACATTTTCATTTGCTTTAAACATATAATATAGTTAGTGTGCTTAATTAAAACAACAACGAAGGCGAAACTGTGAAGTTTTCAATTCTCTCAAATTTTTATAATAAAACTAACTAAATAAATGGGCTACCGCGCGATGCAGTAGCCCTTTTATGCTTTTAGACTGTATTTGTTCAAATTGTCTTTATTTGATCTGCCGTATGTTTTTCCGTGGAGCATCCACTTCTTGTGGATTGCCTTTATAGGCAATATCGCCACTTCCTTTCACGCGGGCAACCAGTTTTTGACTTGCATAACAACTGATGTTTCCGGATCCACTGATACTTGCATCCGTATTCTCTGCTTCTAAATCTGCAGCCTGAATGTTTCCCGATCCGGCAATAGCATATTTTGCTTGAATGGCTTTACCTTTAAGATTAATATTACCCGAACCTGAAATTCCTGCCTGACATTCCTGGCTCTCTATTTGTTGCAGTCTAACATCTCCCGATCCGTTAATTGAAACAGCCATTCTTCGGCAATTAAGCCCTTCTCCCTGAATGTTCCCCGAACCATTTATATGGAACTCGATATCTTTAGAGGTTTGTATTCCATTGATTAATTTTATATTTCCCGATCCGTTGATTGACAGCTTATTCAGTTCCGGAGCAAAAACTTTTATTTCCAGTTTTCCTTTCCATATACTGACATTCTTCTTGAATTTTATCATTAATGTATTACCGTCTACATACGTTTCTACAAGTGGTATAATGTTGTCGGAACCATGTATCTCCACGTGACTGCGTGTGTCTTGGTGATAACTGATATTGGCACTTCCCAATAGTTTGATTTCATTGAAATGATCGGCTTTTACTTCTTGGGAGATGTAGTTTTTGCTGCCTACTACGTGTTTTCCCTGCAAGCAAGAGCCGGCAGTAAGTACTAGAGACAATCCGGTGACTAATACGAGCAATAAACTTGTTTTCATAATTATGTTTTTCTATGATTGATATGACAGTTAGACGGAAGAAACTGATATAAAGTTGCATCTTCCGCGAAGTTTTTCATTGGAATCTTCTTTTTTATTACTTTTGTGGCTGTTGATAGGAGGATTATAATGGATAAGATCGTAGAAGATGACGAATTAGGACGTCTGATAGTGCGTGTCAATTCACGTGCGAGGAGTCTTGTGTTTCGTACAAAGAGTGATGCTGTTTATGTTTCAGTTCCTCCCGGCACTACATTGAAAGAAGTGAAGCAGGCAATCGAGAATCTGCGTGGTAAACTTCTGGCCTCCCGTCAAAAATTAGCCCGGCCATTGATTGATTTGGACTATAAAATTGATGCGGAACACTTTAAGTTGTCCTTGGTGTCCGGTGAAAAGGATCAGTTTCTGGCTAATTCCCGGTTGGGGGTTATGGAAATTGTTTGTCCGCCTCATGCGGATTTTACGGACGAGAAACTGCAAAGCTGGTTGCATAAGGTGATTGAAGAATCGTTGAGGCGGAATGCGAAAAGTATCCTTCCTTCACGTTTGGCTTCCTTGTCCAAGCAATGCGGACTTCCTTATTCGAGTGTGAAAATAAACTCCAGTCAGGGCAGATGGGGCAGTTGCTCGGCTCGAAAGGATATTAATTTGTCCTATTACCTGGTTCTGTTACCTTCTCATTTGATAGACTACGTGTTGCTGCACGAATTATGTCATACTCGCGAGATGAATCATAGCGAACGATTTTGGGTATTGCTTAATCAATTTACAGAAGGAAAAGCATTGGCTTTGCGGGGGGAATTGAGAAAGTATCGTACGGAGATTTAGAATACTTTATTGCCAGGATAGTGCTATCGTGTTGGCACACTTGTGTCAACACGCTGGCACAGTCGTGACAATGCGATGGCATGGTTGTGCCAATATGGTGGCACAGACTTAGTTAATACCTTTATTACTTGGCTAATTGTTTAATCCCGTCTGATTCTTTTTCGAACTGATAAGTTCCTCCTTTTTCACTAAGATCAAACGTAGACACTAATTCTGTGTTATTATCTACAATCAACAAGGCGCTTTGTTCGGCAAAACGTCCTATTTCTACAGTGTAAGGTTCTTCCGACATGGTTTTGTTGGAGATCAGACTGTCGTTGACAAATAATGAGATAGAATCTCCGGCAAAACCTTTTACCAGACTGATCGTATAGCTTTCGATGAAATGACGTTCTTCCTGCTTTTCCCGTTGTAGCCGCATGCTCATATAGACAAAAATAACCACGACAAAAATGACGGCAAAAGCAAGAATTCCGTTACCTACCATAAACTGTTTATTTGTGTTGAGACGATGTGCCATAGTCGTTATTTTTTGAATTACGGCGTAAAGATACGAATATAGCACTGTTAATTCATACTTTTTTTCTTTAATGTTTTGTAGTCGAACAGATTATTTATATCTTTGCAACCGAAAACGGATGAAAGGTGGAGGGGCAATTAAGCTCCTTTTTTTGTTCTTATATAGCTAATAAATGATAGAAAAGAAAACTGTTTGTCAGATTGTAGAAGAGTGGCTGGAAGGAAAAGACTACTTTTTAGTAGAGGTAACCGTGAGCCCGGATGACAAGATTGTGGTTGAAATAGACCATGCAGAAGGTGTTTGGATTGAAGATTGCGTGGAGCTTAGCCGCTTCATAGAGTCGAAACTGAACCGCGAAGAGGAAGATTATGAACTGGAAGTAGGGTCGGCTGGGATCGGACAACCCTTTAAAGTTCTGCAACAGTATTATATCCACATCGGACAAGAGGTGGAAGTGCTGACTGGAGACGGACGGAAGCTGGCCGGTATACTAAAAGATGCCGATGAAGAGAAGTTTACGGTAGGCGTACAAAAGAAAGTAAAAACCGAAGGATCAAAGCGCCCGAAATTGGTAGAAGAGGACGAAACCTTCACTTATGAGCAAATAAAATATACTAAATACTTAATTAGCTTTAAATAGTTATGGCCAAAAAAGAAGAAACAATCAGCTTGATTGATACATTTTCGGAATTTAAGGAACTGAAGAATATCGATAGAACGACGATGGTTAGCGTACTCGAAGAGTCGTTCCGTAGCGTAATCGCGAAAATGTTTGGCACCGATGAAAATTACGACGTAATCGTGAACCCGGACAAGGGTGACTTCGAGATATGGCGTAACCGTGAAGTTGTGGCCGATGAAGATTTGACTAACCCGAATATGCAGATTTCGTTGAGCGAAGCACAGAAAATTGATGCTTCTTACGAAGAAGGTGAAGAGGTGACTGACGAGGTTATCTTTGCCAAGTTCGGACGTCGTGCGATCCTGAATCTTCGCCAGACACTGGCTTCCAAGATTCTGGAACTCGAAAAAGACAGTATTTATAATAAATATATAGATAAGGTAGGTACTATCATCAATGCAGAAGTATATCAGATCTGGAAAAAAGAGATGTTGCTTTTAGACGATGAAGGAAACGAATTGCTGTTACCTAAGACCGAACAAATTCCGAGCGACTTTTATCGTAAAGGTGAAACGGCCCGTGCAGTAGTTGCCCGCGTGGATAACAAGAATAATAATCCTAAGATTATCTTGTCACGTACTTCTCCCGTTTTCCTGCAACGCCTGTTCGAGATGGAAGTACCCGAAATTAATGATGGTTTGATTACCATCAAGAAGATTGCCCGTATCCCCGGCGAACGTGCCAAGATCGCGGTGGAATCTTACGATGACAGAATCGACCCTGTAGGAGCCTGTGTAGGTGTAAAGGGAAGTCGTATTCATGGCATTGTTCGTGAACTTCGCAATGAGAACATCGACGTAATCAATTATACATCGAACATCTCATTGTTTATACAGCGCGCTTTAAGCCCGGCTAAGATTTCTTCTATTCGTCTGAACGAGGAAGAGAAGAAAGCAGAGGTATTCCTCAAACCGGAAGAAGTTTCGCTGGCTATCGGTAAAGGCGGTTTGAATATCAAACTGGCCAGTATGTTAACTGAGTACACTATCGACGTGTTCCGTGAGTTGGATGAGAATGTAGCTGACGAAGATATCTATCTCGACGAGTTTAGAGACGAAATCGACGGATGGGTGATCGACGCTATCAAAGCTATCGGCATCGATACAGCGAAGGCTGTGTTGAATGCTCCTCGTGAGATGTTGATTGAAAAGACGGACTTGGAAGAAGAGACAGTGGACGAGGTAATACGCATTTTGAAATCGGAGTTTGAAGAAGAAGATCCTTCAATTGAAAATAAAGATGAAATTAAAGATTAAAAGTTGCGATACAATATAATGCAGCAGACTTTTATTTCTTAATTCTCAATTTTCAATTAAACAAGCTCCATTTATTCATTAATTTTAAAATATGACGATAAGGTTAAACAAAGTTACAAGAGATTTGAACGTAGGAATCGCGACGGTAGTTGAGTTCCTGCAAAAGAAAGGGCATACCGTTGAGGCTAATCCTAATACTAAAATTAGCGAGGAGCAATACGCTATACTCGTAAAGGAGTTTAGTACAGATAAGAACCTTAGACTTGAATCGGAGCGTTTCATACAGGAACGTCAGAATAAGGAACGTAATAAGGCGTCGGTATCGATTGAGGGCTTCGAAAAGCAGCCCGAAAAACCGAAGTCGGAAGATGTGATTAAGACAGTCGTACCTGAGGATGCACGTCCGAAGTTTAAACCTGTCGGAAAAATAGATTTGGATAAATTGAACGGTCGTAAACCTGAAAAGGTAGAGAAAGAACCGGAACAGAAACAGGAAGAACCGGTTGTGGAACGGCCTGTCGTTAAACCCGAAGTGAAAAAGGAGCCCGAGAAGAGAGAACCCGAGGTGAAGGAGGAAGAGGTGGTGACACCTCCTGTTTCTGTAGTAGAGCCTACTCCAGTGGTGGTTGAACCCGTAGTAGTGCCGGAACCTGTAGTGGAGACGAAGCCGGTAGAAGTTGAAAAAGTAGTAGAAGAAGTGAAAAAAGAAGAGCCGAAGGTAGTAGTAGCTGCACCTGTGAAGGCGGAAGAACATAAAGAAGAAGAAAAGGTGGAAACTGCACAGGCTGAAGTAACCCCGGTAGCGGAAAAGGCTCCGGAGGATGATGGTGTTTTCAAAATCCGTCAACCGGAATTAGGCGCAAAGATTAATGTGATCGGTCAGATCGACTTGGCTGCATTGAATCAGTCTACTCGTCCCAAGAAGAAATCGAAGGAAGAGAAACGTCGCGAACGTGAAGAAAAGGAAAAAATCCGTCAGGATCAGAAGAAGTTGATGAAGGAAGCTATCATCAAGGAAATCCGTAAGGATGATTCTAAATTGGCGAAGAGCGGACCTAAGGATAGTGCGGAAGCGGCTGCTAACAAGAAGAAACGTAACCGTATCAATAAAGAGAAGGTGGACGTTAACAATGTTGCAACTTCCAACTTTGCTGCTCCAAGACCTAATGTACAGGGTAAAGGCGGCAATAGTAACGGTCAGGGTGGCCAGGCCAACGGACAGGGAAATAACAACAGAAGAAATAACAACAATAAAGATCGCTTCAAGAAACCGGTTATCAAACAGGAAGTGAGCGAGGAAGACGTAGCAAAACAGGTAAAAGAAACCCTTGCACGTCTGACAACCAAAGGTAAGAATAAAACGTCCAAATACCGTAAAGAGAAACGTGAAATGGCTTCCAACCGTATGCAGGAACTGGAAGATCAGGAAATGGCAGACAGCAAGGTATTGAAGTTGACCGAGTTCGTTACGGCTAACGAATTGGCAACGATGATGGATGTTTCTGTTAACCAGGTTATCGCTACTTGTATGAGTATTGGTATCATGGTTTCCATCAACCAGCGTTTGGATGCTGAAACCATCAATCTGGTGGCTGAAGAATTCGGATTCAAGACTGAATATGTAAGTGCGGAAGTGGCACAAGCTATCGTTGAAGAAGAAGATGCTCCGGAAGATTTGCAACCGCGCGCTCCGATTGTAACGGTGATGGGACACGTTGACCACGGTAAGACTTCTTTGCTTGACTATATCCGTAAGGCGAATGTAATTGCCGGTGAGGCCGGAGGTATTACCCAGCATATCGGTGCTTATAACGTGCAATTGGAAGACGGTCGTCGTATTACATTCCTCGATACTCCGGGTCACGAAGCGTTTACCGCTATGCGTGCACGTGGTGCCAAAGTAACGGATATTGCTATCATTATTGTGGCTGCCGATGATAACGTGATGCCACAGACGAAAGAAGCGATCAATCACGCGATGGCTGCCGGTGTACCTATTGTATTTGCAATCAATAAGGTAGATAAACCGACTGCAAATCCGGATAAGATTAAAGAAGAACTGGCTGCAATGAATTACCTTGTTGAAGAATGGGGTGGTAAATATCAGTCACAAGATATCTCTGCCAAGAAAGGTATGGGTGTGGAAGACTTGCTGGAAAAAGTATTGCTCGAAGCGGAAATGCTCGACCTGAAGGCAAATCCGAACCGTAATGCTACGGGTTCCATCATCGAATCTTCACTGGATAAGGGACGCGGATATGTAGCTACTGTATTGGTATCTAACGGTACTTTGAAAGTAGGAGACATCGTATTGGCGGGAACCAGCTACGGACGTGTGAAGGCTATGTTCAACGAACGTAACCAACGCGTCAAGGAAGCAGGACCTTCCGAACCGGCATTGATTCTGGGATTGAATGGTGCTCCTGCCGCAGGTGACACATTCCATGTAGTCGAAAGCGATCAGGAAGCTCGTGAGATCACTAATAAACGTGAGCAGCTGGCTCGTGAACAAGGTTTGCGTACGCAGAAGATCCTTACATTGGATGAATTGGGTCGTCGTATTGCTTTGGGTAACTTCCAGGAATTGAACATCATCGTTAAGGGTGACGTGGATGGTTCTGTTGAGGCATTGAGCGACTCGTTGATTAAGTTGTCTACGGAACAAATCCAGGTAAATGTTATCCATAAGGGTGTGGGAGCAATTTCCGAATCTGATGTTTCTCTGGCTGCTGCTTCGGATGCGATTATTGTCGGATTCCAGGTACGTCCTTCGGGTGCTGCCGGTAAGATGGCCGACCAAGAGGGTGTTGACATCCGTAAGTATTCTGTCATCTACGATGCAATCGAAGAGGTAAAGGCTGCTATGGAAGGTATGTTGGCTCCGGAAGTAAAGGAACAGATTACTGCAACCATCGAAATCCGCGAAGTATTCAATATTACGAAAGTCGGTCTTGTAGCCGGAGCAATGGTGAAGACCGGAAAGGTGAAACGCAGCGACAAGGCTCGTTTGATCCGCGATGGTATTGTGATCTTTACCGGAAACATCAACGCATTGAAACGTTTCAAGGACGATGTGAAGGAAGTAGGTACAAACTTCGAGTGTGGTATCAGTCTGGTGAACTGCAACGACATGAAGGTAGGCGATATGATTGAGACATTCGAAGAAATAGAAGTGAAACAGACGCTGTAAATATAGTAAGGTTATAAGTGTATTATAATGTTATAATATAGCAGAGGTCATGATATGATAAAGAGGTGGTAATGTGGTACTGTTTGCAGAACACCACCTTACCACCTTATTTTTTATCATTCGGCACCTTCTCATTATAATCAGCTTATATACGACTTATTGGTTTATAGCTTATAACATAATAAACGTGGCAACGATTGATATAATTATCCTTATTGTAATAGGCGCCGGAGCGATTGTAGGTTTTGTAAAAGGCTTCATTCGTCAGTTGGCTTCTATTTTGGGGTTAATAGTCGGTCTGTTGGCAGCGAAAGCTCTGTATGCTTCTTTGGCGGAAAAGCTTTGCCCGACAGTGACGGATTCAATGACAGTTGCGCAAGTGTTGGCTTTTATCATGATCTGGATTGCCGTACCATTGATCTTTGTATTGATTGCCTCGCTATTGACAAAAGCAATGCAGGCTATTTCGTTGAACTGGTTGAATCGCTGGTTAGGAAGTGGGCTGGGAGCACTTAAGTTTCTGTTGTTAACGAGTGTAGTGATTGGTGCGATAGAGTTTGTGGACAGCGATAATAAGTTAATTAGTGCAACAAAAAAGGAAGAATCTTTGTTATATTATCCGATGGAAACGTTTGCGGGGATCTTTTTCCCTGCTGCGAAGAATATGACGCAACAATATATATTAGAGAATAAAGATAAAGATGCAACAAGAACCCAATAAAATGAAACCCAATCAGAAAGACGAACTTGAAAAGAAGACTGATAATGAGTTTGTCCGGAAATTTGCGGAGGAGAAATATAAATACGGTTTCACCACAGAGGTGCATACGGACATCATTGAGCGTGGACTTAATGAAGATGTCATTCGTCTGATTTCATCGAAAAAGGACGAACCGGAGTGGTTGCTGGAGTTTCGACTGAAAGCGTATCGCCATTGGCTGACGCTGGAAATGCCTACTTGGGCACATCTCCGTATCCCTGAAATTGATTATCAGGCGATTTCTTATTATGCCGATCCGACAAAGAAGAAAGAAGGACCGAAGAGCATGGAGGAAGTCGATCCTGAACTGATAAAGACGTTTAATAAACTGGGTATTCCTTTGGAGGAACAGATGGCTCTTAGCGGAATGGCGGTGGATGCTGTTATGGACTCCGTTTCCGTAAAGACTACCTTCAAGGAAACGCTGATGGAGAAAGGAATTATCTTCTGCTCGTTCAGTGAAGCCGTGCGGGAACATCCCGATTTGGTGAAGAAATATATGGGATCGGTGGTAGGTTACCGGGATAATTTCTTTGCTGCGTTGAACTCCGCTGTCTTTTCTGACGGCTCTTTCGTGTATATTCCGAAAGGGGTACGTTGTCCGATGGAACTTTCCACCTATTTCCGTATCAATGCCCGTAACACGGGGCAGTTTGAACGTACGTTGATTGTGGCGGACGATGATTCGTACGTTTCTTATCTGGAAGGATGTACGGCGCCGATGCGGGATGAAAATCAGTTGCATGCCGCTATCGTTGAGATAATTGTGCACGACCGCGCAGAGGTAAAATACAGCACTGTTCAGAACTGGTATCCGGGAGATGCAGAAGGCAAGGGCGGTGTATACAACTTTGTGACTAAACGCGGTAACTGTAAAGGAGTGGACAGTAAATTATCCTGGACACAAGTGGAAACCGGTTCGGCAATCACTTGGAAATATCCTTCCTGTATCCTGACGGGCGATAACTCGACTGCTGAATTCTATTCCGTAGCTGTAACGAACAACTATCAGCAGGCAGATACCGGAACGAAGATGATTCATCTGGGTAAGAACACTCGTAGTACGATTGTAAGTAAAGGTATTTCTGCCGGACATAGTGAGAACTCCTATCGTGGGTTGGTCCGTGTGGCCGAGAAAGCGGATAATGCCCGTAATTATAGCCAGTGTGACTCTCTGTTGCTGGGAGATAAATGCGGTGCGCATACTTTCCCTTATATGGATATTCACAATGAGACGGCAGTGGTAGAGCATGAAGCTACGACAAGCAAGATTAGTGAAGACCAGATATTTTATTGCAACCAGCGCGGTATTCCGACAGAAGATGCTATCGGACTTATTGTGAACGGATATGCAAAGGAAGTGTTGAATAAACTTCCGATGGAGTTTGCGGTAGAAGCACAGAAGCTGCTTACCATCTCATTGGAAGGAAGCGTGGGGTGATGTTGACTTTTTAATAGTAAATCGTAAAATCGTAAATATAATCATGTTAGAAATAAAAGACCTGCATGCCAGCATTAATGGCAAAGAGATATTGAAGGGTATTAACCTGACGGTGAATCCCGGTGAGGTGCACGCTATTATGGGGCCGAATGGTTCCGGTAAAAGTACGCTTTCTTCCGTATTGGTGGGAAATCCGGCTTTTGAGGTAACAAAAGGTTCGGTCACTTTTTATGGAAAGAACCTGTTGGAGTTGAGTCCTGAAGATCGTAGCCATGAAGGGATCTTTCTTAGTTTCCAGTATCCGGTAGAGATTCCGGGTGTGAGCATGGTCAACTTTATGCGTGCTGCTGTGAATGAGCAACGCAAGTATAAAGGTCTGCCTGCGCTGACAGCCAGTGAGTTTCTGAAACTGATGCGTGAGAAACGTGCGGTGGTAGAGCTGGATAATAAGTTGGCTAACCGTTCGGTGAATGAAGGCTTTTCGGGTGGTGAAAAGAAACGGAACGAGATCTTTCAGATGGCCATGTTGGAACCGCGGTTGAGCATCCTCGATGAGACAGACTCTGGCTTGGATATTGATGCGCTCCGTATTGTTGCGGAAGGAGTGAACAAACTGAAAACTCCTGAAACAAGCACGATCGTTATAACTCACTACCAACGTTTGCTTGATTATATCAAACCTGATATTGTACATGTCCTTTATAAAGGTCGTATCGTAAAAACTGCCGGACCGGAACTTGCGCTGGAACTGGAAGAAAAAGGATATGATTGGATCAAGAAAGAAGTAGGAGAATAACAAATAATAAGTTATGATAGTTGAACAACAATATATAGACCTCTTCTCACAGACGGAAGCAATGATCTGCAAGCATAGCGCCGAAGTGCTGAATGCGCCTCGTGCAGCTGCATTTGCCGATTTTGAACGCCTCGGATTTCCGACCCGTAAGATGGAGAAGTACAAATATACGGATGTGAGCAAGTATTTTGAACCGGATTATGGTTTAAACTTGAATCGTCTGGCTATTCCGGTCAATCCGTATGAAGTGTTTAAGTGCGATGTGCCGAATATGAGTACCGCTCTGTATTTTGTGGTAAATGACGCATTTTATAATAGAGCACTTCCTAAAGTCAATCTGCCGGAAGGTGTGATTTTCGGCAGCTTGAAAGAAGTGGCCGGACAGCATCCGGAATTGGTGAAGAAGTATTACGGTCAGTTGGCAGATACTTCCAAAGATGGGGTGACTGCTTTCAATACAGCTTTTGCGCAAGACGGCGTTGTATTTTATGTGCCGAAGAATGTAGTGGTAGAAAAACCGATCCAGCTGGTAAATATCCTGCGTGCAGATGTCAACTTCATGGTGAACCGCCGCGTACTAATCATCTTGGAGGATGGCGCGCAAGCCCGTCTGCTGATTTGTGACCATGCAATGGATAACGTGAACTTCCTGGCAACACAAGTGATTGAAGTATTTGCAGGTGAGAACACGGTATTCGATATGTATGAACTGGAAGAAACACATACAAGCACCGTTCGTATCAGTAACCTGTATGTAAAGCAGGAGGCAAACAGCAATGTATTGTTGAATGGAATGACTTTGCATAATGGTACTACCCGCAACACCACTGAAGTATTGTTGGCAGGAGAAGGAGCCGAGATAAACCTCTGTGGCATGGCAATTGCCGATAAGAACCAGCATGTAGACAATCATACAAGCATCGACCATGCCGTACCGAACTGCACCAGTAATGAGCTGTTCAAGTACGTACTCGACGATCAGTCGGTAGGTGCGTTTGCCGGACTGGTACTGGTGCGTCCCGATGCGCAACATACGAACTCCCAGCAGACTAACCGGAATCTTTGTGCTACGCGTGATGCGAGAATGTACACACAACCTCAATTGGAGATTTACGCGGATGATGTGAAATGTTCGCATGGAGCAACGGTAGGCCAGTTGGATGAGGGTGCATTATTCTATATGCGTTCACGAGGTATTGCAGAGAAAGAAGCCCGTTTGTTATTGATGTTCGCATTTGTCAATGAAGTGATTGATACCATTCGTTTGGAGGCACTGAAAGATCGCCTGCATCTATTGGTAGAGAAACGTTTCCGTGGCGAGCTGAATAGATGTCAGGGCTGTGCCATTTGTAAGTAACCACTAATAATTAATAAACGTGGATATTCAAAAGATACGTGAGGATTTTCCGATATTGAGCCGTACGGTTTACGGTAAACCTTTGGTTTATTTCGACAACGGTGCGACGACGCAGAAACCCCGTCTGGTAGTTGATGCGTTGGTGGATGAATATTATTCCGTAAATGCCAATGTGCATCGCGGCGTGCATTATCTTTCGCAACAAGCTACGGAATTGCATGAGGCTTCCCGTGAAACGGTGCGTCAGTTTATTAACGCCCGTAGCACGAACGAAGTTGTTTTTACTCGCGGAACAACGGAAAGCATCAACCTGCTTGTTTCCAGCTTTGGCGACGAATTTATGGAAGAGGGGGATGAAGTGATTATTTCCGTGATGGAACATCACAGTAACATCGTTCCCTGGCAACTGTTGGCTGCCCGAAAGGGAATTGCCATCAAAGTGATTCCAATGAATGACAAAGGCGAACTCTTGCTGGATGAATACGAAAAACTATTTTCCGAACGAACGAAAATAGTCAGCGTGGTTCATGTTTCGAATGTGCTGGGTACAGTGAATCCGGTGAAAGAAATGATTGCAACGGCTCATGCGCACGGCGTACCTTGCCTGATAGATGCTGCACAGTCTATTCCTCACATGAAAGTGGATGTACAGGAGTTGGATGCCGATTTTCTGGTATTCTCCGCCCATAAGATATATGGTCCGACAGGTGTCGGAGTACTTTATGGAAAAGAAGAATGGTTAGATCGCCTTCCACCTTATCAGGGAGGAGGAGAGATGATTCAGCATGTCTCTTTCGAGAAGACCACTTTTAATGAACTTCCTTTCAAGTTTGAAGCCGGTACGCCCGACTATATCGGAACTACCGGACTGGCAAAAGCCCTTGATTATGTGAACGGACATGGCATTGAACAGATAGCCGCCCATGAGCATGAACTGACAACTTACGCTTTGCAACGTCTGAAAGAAATCCCCCATATACGTATATTTGGTGAAGCAGCCGAACGGGGAGCGGTCATTTCTTTCCTGGTGGGAGATATCCATCATTTCGACCTCGGCACGTTGCTGGATCGTCTAGGTATTGCCGTGAGAACAGGGCATCATTGTGCACAACCTCTCATGCAACGTCTTGGCATAGAAGGAACTGTACGTGCTTCGTTTGCCATGTACAATACCAAATCGGAAATAGACACTTTGGTGGCAGGAATTGAACGTGTCAGCAAGATGTTTTAAAGATATGAGCTGCTATTCCTGTGGAGTAGCGGCTTTTTTTATTCTTTAACTAAAAAAAGAGGGCCTCGAGTGCAGTGATTTGAGCTTTCGTGCGTCTAATAGGTAAAGAAACAAAATGTTCATTGAATATCAGGAGGGTCGTGAGACCATGCTTATATTATATAAATTCTCTCTCTTTAACATTAATGCAGCTATATCGTAAAAAGTTACGGTGTAGCTGCAACTTTTTTAGAGACTTCCTCCGTCTAATAGAATAGTTGTAACCATTGAAACAGCTGTTGCGATTGAAGATGAATTGAATATTATTGTATGTAAAAAGAAAGGGGAAACGCTGATAACAGCGAATCCCCCTTTTTTATCGATTATTTCCTTCCTTTTTATTCAGCAGTCAGCTCAATTACGCGGCTGAAAGCCTGATTTGTTGTGAAAGCATTGATTCCCACTTTCATCAGATAATCTCCTGAATAAGTTTTCTCATTGGCAGCCAGATTCGATTTGGAATTCGGCATCAGGTTGATTTCTTTCACCTTATACATTTTCTTCGCATCCAGTCCCTGAAGTTTTACCGGGAGCAGTTTCTCACCGAAACGTGGGTGGATATCGTAGGTATAAAGCACAGCTTTGTTCTTATCCGGTGAGGCATACATGAGAGACATGTGATTGCCATCGTAGGGAGAAACCAATCTGTATTGATCGCCGTCCAGAATCACTTTTTTCAGACGCGTCCAGTTGGCAACTGCATTCTGGCAGTAAGTCTGTTCGTCTGCATTCAGTTCCTTCAGTCCAAGGTCAAAGCCCAGTTTGCACATACTTGCCACATCCGTACGGAACTTCACGCTTGTGTTCTTGTTCCAGCTGGTTACGTGTGCACACATGGCTTTTGCCGGGAAGATTTGTGAGAATCCCCACTGGATAAACAGACGTTCTATCGGGTCTGTGTTGTCGCTGCACCAGAATTCTGTGTAATATTTCAGAGCTTCGTAGTCGCAACGGGCGCCACCGCCGGAGCAGAGCATCATTGGCACGTTTGGATATTTGTCTTTGATACGTTTCAATACATTGTATATACCACGTACATGGTCGATATAAAGCTGTCCCTGTTTATTTTTTAAATATGGAGAATAAACATTTGTAATTGGAGAGTTACAGTCCCATTTAAAGAAAGCCACTTCCGGATTCTCTGTCAGGATCTTATCCACTACACCATATACAAAGTCCTGTACTTTCGGATTGCTAAGATCGAGTACCAGCTGATTACGGTAATAATATGTTTCGCGGTTAGGCAGTTGGATAGCCCAGTCGGGATGTTTTTCGAACAACTCACTTTTAGGGTTAACCATTTCCGGTTCAATCCAGATACCAAATTTCACTCCGGCTTCTTTGGCAGACTGTACAAGGGCAGGAATACCGCCCGGCAGTTTGGATCTCATCACTTCCCAGTCACCCAGTCCGGCATTGTCACTGTTGCGTGGGTGCTTGTTGCCAAACCAGCCGTCATCCAGCAGGAACATATCTACACCAAGATGTTTAGCTTCCTTCATCAGTTCGGCAAGCAGTTCCTCATTGAATTTGAAGTAAGTATTTTCCCAGTTGTTTAATAAAGTCATACGGTCGCCTTGTCCGTCTTTCAGCTGATAGTTGCGTGCCCATGCGTGAAGGTTGCGGCTGGCTTCGCCCGTACCGTTGTTGCTGAAAGTAAAGATGAATTCAGGAGTTGTAAACACTTCATTCGGCTTCAGTTCATAATCAGATGCATAAGGATTGATGGCGGGGATTACACGGAGGTTACCTACGTTGTCCACTTCGAAAGTGAACTGGAAGTTTCCTGTCCATCCGATAGTACCTAGCATGGCACGTCCCTGCGCTTCCTGTGCCGGTTGTTCAAAACCAAGCTCAAAGAACGGGTGGGTGTGCATGGCAGCACGGCTTCCCAGTTTGGTGTCGATCACCTTTTTACCGAACAACAGAGGTTGTGTGCTCATTTGTGCTTCTTTTGCCCAATCGCTACTGAATTCTGTCAGGTAATATTCGTTTCCGGAGAAATAAAGCATGGTGGAAGCATAACGCCATAAGGTCACAGGCTTCTTTTCAGCATGTTTGATTTCGCTCCACGTCTTGATGACGTTTTCTTTCGGATAAGCGATGTAATGTAGTGTGACTTCTACCGGATACTGATTATCTTTTAGTTGAATGATCGTTTCCGTTCCGCCCGCCACTGCCTTCTGCTCGGAGGATATATAGCGGAGAATCGTACTTGGGTTTCCATCATTGTGCGTGATAGCTACAGCCGGTTCAAAATAATCTTCGGCGCCGGAGCCCGGATATACTTCCCATCCTCGGGTGGATACGCTACCGTCACTTCCTCCTTTTACGTAAGGAGAAAAGTTGTTGATGTCTTTCTCGTTCAGTAACTTATCGCCCAGATAAGCCTGATAGAGTCGTCCGTTAGGAGCTACTTGGAGAATTAAGTCTGTGTTGTCCGTTGCGATGCGGATAACGTTCTTTTCCTGGGCGTCCACTTGCGCCAGGGTAAACAATGCCATAAGTAATACGAGAAGTTTCTTCATGGTTTTTTAATAATTAATTAGGTATTAGTTAGTTTGTGGGCATAGAATGCCGCAAAGATAATTATAATTCGTCAGGAATGAACTAGAATTTAATGCTTGCGCTAAATTCTACGGTAAATGGGCGTAAATAATTTCCACTCATATAGTTGCCTGCATACTGGGCAGCTTCTTCTTTGGTAATCAGTTCCGAACCGTTGATGGTTCCGCTGGCCCCCTTCTGATTCAGGAAGTTGATGACTGTTGCCCCTAAAGAAAGATGCTTGTTTACATTCCAGTTGATCCCCCCGAAAGTTTCCCAGCGACCGTTGAAATAGAGGGCTTCCTGGAGATTGGCGTAAGTCTTGCCGAAATAGCGGAAACTAAGCCAAAGGCGTAAGTCCTTCGTGATATTATAGCTTGGGTCGAGTTCGACAAGAATCTGCGGAATCTCTTTTACAATCATCCCATTGGCGTTGACAGACATTTCCGAACCATCGTTGAATGTGACGCTTGCGTTATAGTTCTTGTAAACAGGTTTCTGATACGTGAACAGAGCGTGCAGGTGAAAACCTTTGAACGGGTCGATTTCGGCAGATGTGGTCCATCCCAGTGTTTTGATATTATAAATAAGCAATACGGTCTTTCCTTCTTCCGTTCCCGGTTTCGTCAGGTTTTGCTGGTCAATATTATTAGATTTAGAGATATAGGTAACCATAGAGGTGAGGTTGATCCACTTGTTCTTGTAGAACAAACCGCCACGGATTAACGGTATGGTGACACGTTTGTATTGCTCTTCCGTAGGACCTGTTCCGGCATATTCGTTGATACGTGGGAAGCGGGTGGCTACTGTTCCGTCGGCAGTCAGGCCGAATTGCCCGGTTACGTTGTAAGTGGCGCGGAGCGTGGCGGCATAGTTCAGTTTATCCTTTACCACTTTGGCGGGATGAATGCTGCGTTGTGTGGCAATGATATTTCCTGTTTCTTCCTCTTTGCTATAAGTGGTAAAGTCGCCGATGCGGAAACCCGGGAAACGGGAAGCGGATATTTGATCGGCACTCATCCGGTAATATTCCAGGCGTCCGCCATAATAGATATTGAATTGGGGAGTTACTTGCCAGTTGTCTGTAAAGTAAAGGGCGAGTTTGTTCTCATATCCCTTTGTATATTCGGGACTAAGTTCGTTGTACCCGTATGTCTGTACGCGCTGACCGGTCAGAGTAGGGTCCAGGGAACTTGTAGTTGTGGAAGTCAGCAACTGTGGATAGTTCTGTACGGTGGCCATCCATTGCAGAGAAGAGGAATAATAATCAAGATGGTAATACCATTCGTTCACTCCCAGACGCAGATCATGGTTGCCAAAGGTCTTGTTTAGCTCGGAAGTGATTAGGAAGTTTTTCACTTTGCCTACGTGCAACCAGGTGCGGCGACCTTCTGCCAGTCCCTCATACGGATCACCGTTTGATAGCGTAAAACCATCGTTGGCGGTTACTTCGCTGATGGTGCTGCCTCCGAAGTCGACATAGTTGGCACGTGGAGCATCCATATATTTCAGATTGAATTTCCATAGCAGATCGTTCCTGAAACGATAATCGGAGATCAATGCAATCTCATTGGCACGGTTTTCAGAACCATCGCCCAAATTCCATGTTTTCATCTTTCCGTCTCTTACGTCCATGTATGGAAAAGAACCGTTCTGCGGAACATAAGAATTTGTTCCCAGTTTGAAACCGTCTATCTCTTTGACCGAGCCGTCGCCGACATAGATAAAAGGAGCTGCATTGGCATAGCTGGCCGGATTTTCACTGCGGGAGTGTTTGTAGAGCAAAGATATTTTGCCGCGTCCGTTGTTGAAGAGACGGGTCAGGCCGGCATGATAAATCTCTGTGCGGTCTGCATAGTTCGTAAATTCCAGGTCGAAACTTCCCGGGTCGAAGTTCTGGTAAATGCTTGCCGTGTAAAGCCATTGGTTATTGATGGCTCCTGAAACATTGAAGTCGAAGTTCTGCATACCGAAATGATTGGTGCGGTAGTTTAATATACCTTGGAAATCCTTTTGTCCCAGTTTGCTGAATGAGTTGACGGAGTAAGCAATATTACCGGTCGTGATGGCCGATTCGGAAGGAGATAAAAGTCCTACTTCTCCCAGGCTGCTGTCGCTACGCCAATGAGCGGCAAGTTTGTGAACGGTAGAGGAATATACGGCAGGAAGTCCATTCTCATAGACATTAACGTCCTCGCTGGGAAGGCCGATTTGAATTTCGCGGGGTTTGTTGGCGTCAGAAGCATTCAGCATCACATTGCGTTCGCCTTCTTCTGATTCTTTTTTAGTAGAGTTGGCAGGAATCGTATCCTGCTTCATTTCGGTTCGGTTCGTCTTTTTCTTGTTCACCTGAATGTTCGCTGCATTCCCGTTGGAAGGAATCAGTTGCAACAGGGTTGCTAGAGTAAGGCAACTAAAGGTTACTTTTTTCATCACTTGTATTCATTTAAAGATTTGGAAGTTCACATCGGTTGTGTCATTTTGACGAAGGCAAAGATAGGAGGAGGAGAAACAAGTGGCTATACTCTTTTTTGTCAAGATGTGCAAGAGATGTTTCAAGTGTGCGATAGCCCTTTGCAGTGCGACATTTATTGCCATCCGTGCAACAAATGTTTCATCCTTCCTATGCATTTAGCGTAAAAAAAACTATATTTGTCGCTATCTAATATCTGTGTATGAAAAGGAAATTGCTGCTTTTTCTCCTTTCTATTTGTTTTTTCCTTCCGGATTTTGCCGCGACGGGACAGTATAACTTTATCCGTGTAGATGGAGGAAGCGGTCTTTCGAACAGTCATGTCAAGTCCATTATTCAAGATAGTTACGGTTTTATCTGGCTGGGTACGCGCAACGGTCTTAATCGTTATGACGGCGTGTCGATGAAGCTTTATAACTGCTATGACGAAACTTTGCAGCATGGCAATCAGGTCATATCCGCTCTTTTTGAGGATAATCACCGTCAATTATGGGTAGGTACGGATGATGGTGTTTATATTCAAGAGCTTGCTACCGGGAAGTTTTCGTTCTTTGATGCCCGCACAGAGAGCGGAGAGCAAATCAGATACAACTGGATTGAAGATATTCTGGCAGATCATTCAGGAAATATCTGGGTGAATGCACCGAATCAGGGAGTTTTCCGCTATCAGGTGGAGACGGGTAAACTGTTCCGCTATATTCCCTGTCCCAGTAAGGATAAAAGCAAGGACTTTCCGCAGTCTATCTGTGTAGATAAAGAAGGTACGGTCTGGGTGGGTACGTATGGAGCGGGAATTTACCGTTACAGTCCGGAGCAGGATAAGTTTGTGCCCTATGCAACAGAAGCCCTTAAAGGGGATTTCATCTTTACTCTGTGCGATTATGGCGATGAACTGATTGTCGGAGTGCATGAAGAGGAACTGAAACGGTTCAATAAAAAGACTGGAGAAGTGAGTATATTCCCTGCGCCCGAAGTACATCGAAAAATTATCCGCTACGCTGTTTGCTTCGGAGACGAGCTGTGGGTGGGTACGCAGAATGGCGTTTATGTGATTAATGAGAAACACAACAGTGTGCAACATATTCCTGCCGATGCCGGAGGGAAGTATGGGCTTGGAGATGCTATCGTCGATAAGATTTATCGTGATCGTGAAGGGGGAACCTGGATCTGTACGCAATTTGGAGGAGCCAGCTATCTGCCTGTACGTACGCTCGATTTTTCGGTTTATCTTCCGGGAGCGCCCGGTACAGTCAGCGGACGACGCATCAGTGAATTGGCGGAAGGAAAAGACGGAGTGGTGTGGGTTAGTACACAGGATGGCGGTGTTTGCTACTGGAATCCGGGAACACAGACTTTCACTAAAATTCCCCAGTCGCCTGACCGTCAGAATGTATTAAGCCTGTTCGCTTCGGATGATTTGGTTGGCGCAGGTTACTTTAAAGGGGGCATTGACCTGATTGTTCCTCAAGATCAGGTTCAGACGTTCTATCCCGCACAACTTGGTATCAGTGAAGGTTCCGTGTTTGCCCTTTACCGCGATCGTGGGGGAGCAATCTGGTTGGGTGATGGCTGGAACATCTTCCGTTCGGCCGACAAAGGACAGACTTTTGAGAAAATGGAGCAATTCGGGTATGCTTATATGCGTGATATTCTCGAAGATAAATCCGGCAATATATGGGTGGCAACGATGGGCAGTGGAATATTCCGGTATCATCCGCAGACAGATCAGATGGTCAGCTATAAATGTATACCGGAGGATAGCACTTCTATCGGAACAAATGAAGTGACAGGTATTTCGGAGGATAGTAAAGGCTTTATCTGGTTTTCTACAGACCGGGGTGGATTGTTGCGTTTTAACCCCGAAACCGGAAGATTCCGGACATACACCAAAGCGGACGGGCTTCCGGACAACGTAACATATAAAGTCGTGGAAGACCGGCAACATCGTATCTGGTTCGGAACAGACCGTGGGCTGGTTTGTCTTCATCCGGAAACAGACAGCCTGCAAGTTTTCAACCGAAATGACGGGTTACCTGATAACCAGTTTAACTATAAGTCGGCCTTGGCTGCCTCTGATGGTACTATTTGGATGGGAACTATCAATGGATTGGTCTCTTTTAATCCACAAATTGTCCACCCGAATACTTTTGTGCCTCCAGTCTATATCACCGGAATGTACGTGCAGGGACGTGAAACTCCTTTCACGGCGGATGGTGTGCAACTGCCTTACCGTTCTAACGTCAGCTTTGATTTTGTTGCTTTAAGTTATACCTCACCGGGTGCAAATCGCTATGCCTACAAAATGGAAGGGATAGATAATGACTGGAATTATACATCTGATGTGCATACAGCGTCTTATGCCCAGCTCCCGCCGGGAGACTACCTGTTCCGTGTGCGGGGCAGTAATAATAATGGTGTCTGGAATCAGGAAGAAGCTACTTTATCAGTGCGTATTCTTCCACCTTGGTGGCGTACAGTGTGGGCTTACCTTATCTATATCATTGTAGTGTCCGGCAGCTTTGTCTTGACTCTTCGCGCCTATCGCCGCCGGGAAGTACAAAAGATCCGTGAGCAGCAATTATTGGCAGAACTGGCGCGTGAGCGTGAATCCCATCGTACGCATGAGATGTTTATTAATCAGATCACTTACGGAGCTTGTACTCCGCAAGGGGGTGCGATGTCACGGGCTGATGAACAACTGATGTCCCAACTGATAGCCAAAGTGCGTGAGAATCTTTCCGACGCCAATTATAATGTGGAAGCATTGGCTGCAGCCATGAATATGTCCCGCTCCAGCCTGCATCGTAAGATTAAGGCGCTGACCGATCTTTCTTCACTCGACTTTATCCGTATCATCCGATTAAAACGTGCGGCAGAACTATTGCAGGAGGGAGAATTGCGCATCAACGAAATCTCTGACAGAGTAGGTTTCCAGTCGCCTTCTTACTTCGCAAAGATATTTCAGAAGCAATTCGGAGTTACTCCTACAGAGTTTGCCCAGCAAAATAAGCAGAGAATGGCAGAGGATTAGTAACTATGGGCTATTATTCGTTATTTTATCATGGGGTGGTGAACAGGTTTTAGCTCCTTTCGGTACTGGAATGAACTAATCTTAGTTCTTCTAAGATTTAATTGGTAATATGCGATGATTTAATATTCATCATATATAGATTTATTCGTCTGACAGTTGTTGAACTTTCGTCTGGCAATTGTTGTTCTTTCGTCTGACAATTGTCAGACGAAAAAGAAACAGCTGTCAGACGAATAAATTCATGTATCATTAGCCATAACCCCATTAGGTATCAAAAATAAATCTGCACAAGCTCGAAATTAGTTCATTTCCGTATAGAAATGAGGGAATGAAGTAAATAACTACAGTGTGCCCATTTTGTTTAAAGAGATGTATAAAAGATAGAATAATTCAGCTTTATAAATTCTTTCTTTTTTACTTGCTTATTTCATTTGATTTCCATACTTTTAGCCTCCGTAAACCCTTTAAAAATTGATCCTATGGACAACATTCTTTTCTGGCTGGTTCCAGTCGCTTCCGTGTTAGCCCTCTGCTTTGCTTATTACTTTCATAAGCAAATGATGAAAGAGAGCGAAGGTACACCCCAAATGATAAAGATAGCTGCTGCTGTGCGCAAAGGAGCTATGTCTTATCTGAAACAGCAATACAAAATAGTAGGTTGGGTATTCTTGGGATTGGTTATTTTGTTTTCAATTATGGCCTATGGCTTTCATGTACAGAACGCATGGGTTCCCGTTGCTTTTCTTACAGGCGGATTTTTCTCCGGGCTTTCCGGATTTTTAGGGATGAAGACGGCGACTTATGCGTCGGCTCGTACCGCTAATGCCGCCCGTAATTCTCTGAATGCAGGGTTGAGGATTGCTTTCCGAAGCGGCGCGGTGATGGGATTAGTTGTAGTTGGCCTGGGATTGCTCGATATATCTTTCTGGTATCTGTTGTTGAATGCAGTGATTCCTGCTGATGCGCTGACACCTACTCATAAACTCTGTGTGATTACTACTACCATGCTGACTTTCGGTATGGGTGCTTCTACGCAAGCACTCTTTGCCCGTGTAGGTGGTGGTATCTATACAAAGGCAGCCGATGTTGGAGCCGACTTGGTAGGTAAAGTAGAAGCCGGAATTCCGGAAGATGACCCTCGTAATCCTGCTACTATTGCCGATAATGTAGGTGACAATGTAGGTGACGTGGCCGGTATGGGAGCCGATTTATATGAATCTTACTGTGGCTCGATTCTGGCAACAGCTGCACTGGGTGCTGCTGCTTTTATCCATTCGGCAGATACAGTGATGCAATTCAAGGCAGTTATTGCTCCGATGTTGATTGCAGCTGTTGGCATTATCCTTTCTATTATAGGGATATTCGCTGTCCGTACTAAAGAGAATGCGACCATGAAAGACTTGCTCGGTTCATTGGCTTTCGGTACGAACCTTAGTTCCGTGCTTATTGTTGCAGCTACATTCTTAATCCTGTGGCTCTTGCAACTAGATAACTGGATTTGGATTTCTTGTGCCGTAGTAGTCGGACTGGTAGTAGGTATTATCATCGGACGTTCTACGGAATATTATACTTCTCAATCTTATCGTCCTACCCAGAAACTAAGTGAAAGCGGTAAGACTGGTCCTGCTACCGTCATTATTTCCGGTATTGGTTTGGGTATGCTTTCTACAGCTATTCCTGTAGTTGCAGTAGTGATTGGTATCATTGCCTCCTATCTGTTGGCTTCCGCAGGTGATTTCGGTAATGTAGGCATGGGATTGTATGGCATCGGTATTGCAGCTGTTGGTATGCTTTCTACCTTAGGTATCACATTGGCAACGGATGCTTACGGTCCGATTGCGGATAATGCGGGAGGTAATGCGGAAATGTCCGGCCTGGGTGCTGAAGTTCGCAAACGTACTGATGCGCTCGATTCATTGGGTAACACAACTGCCGCCACGGGAAAAGGTTTTGCAATCGGTTCCGCTGCGCTGACAGGTCTGGCTTTGCTGGCTTCTTATATTGAAGAAATCCGAATCGGTCTGACACGTCTTGGTAATGTAGACCTGACTTTTGCAGATGGAAGTTCTATCAGCATAGCAAATGCCACTTTTATCGACTTCATGGATTATTACGAAGTACACTTGATGAATCCAAAAGTACTTTCGGGCATGTTCCTCGGTTCAATGATGGCTTTTCTGTTTTGTGGTTTGACAATGAATGCAGTAGGACGTGCGGCAGGTCACATGGTTGACGAAGTGCGTCGCCAGTTCCGTGACATAAAGGGTATTCTGACTGGAGAAGCCGAGCCGGATTACGAACGTTGTGTTGAAATATCGACAAAGGGTGCGCAGCGTGAGATGGTTATTCCTTCCTTGATTGCTATTATTGCTCCGATTCTTACAGGATTTATCTTTGGCGTTCCCGGCGTACTCGGCCTACTGATTGGTGGTTTGAGCAGTGGTTTCGTATTAGCTATCTTTATGGCTAACGCCGGAGGTGCATGGGATAACGCAAAGAAATATGTGGAAGAAGGTAACTTTGGTGGAAAAGGCGGTGAAGTGCATAAAGCAACCGTAGTAGGAGATACAGTAGGTGATCCGTTTAAAGATACCTCCGGTCCGAGCTTGAATATTTTGATAAAGCTTATGAGCATGGTCGCCATTGTGATGGCAGGACTTACGGTTGCTTGGAGTTTATTCTAAAAAAGCAGAAGAGAAATAAGAAAAAGGAGACAAAACAAGTCTCCTTTTTTAATTTGAATTACCTTTGTATCAAAATAGAAGCGATAAATATGTTATTACCTTATTTGAACGAGAATCTGATTGAGGCCGGATGTGATGAGGCCGGTCGTGGGTGTTTGGCGGGAGCGGTATATGCTGCTGCGGTTATTCTTCCGAAGGATTTTAAGAATGAACTGTTGAATGACTCCAAACAACTGACCGAAAAGCAACGTTATGCATTGCGTGAGGTAATAGAGAAAGAAGCGATAGCTTGGGCAGTTGGCATTGTGTCACCGGAAGAAATTGATGAAATAAATATCCTGCGGGCTTCTTTTCTGGCGATGCATCGTGCAGTGGACCAGTTGTCCACCCGTCCCCAACATTTACTGATCGATGGTAATCGTTTCACTAAATACCCCGGTGTTCCCCATACTACAGTAGTGAAAGGAGACGGGAAATATCTTTCAATAGCAGCAGCTTCAATTTTAGCCAAAACATATCGAGACGATTATATGAACCGTCTTCACGAAGAATTTCCATATTATGACTGGGACCACAATAAAGGTTATCCAACTAAAAAACATCGTGCCGCCATTGCCGAACGTGGCACTACTCCTTACCATCGCATGACGTTCAATCTGTTGGGAGATGGCCAGTTGACTTTGAGCTTCTAAAGTCGCTTTGTTTCATTTTACACACATTTTCTACATTTTTTTGCAGAATAAGCACGATTTTGTTACGGATAACCGTGAAATTGTTCCGTTTAGGCTAAAAAAGTGTTGCCTAGTGCTTTTATTTGTTATTAAAATGCTATATCTTTGCGAACAATAATAAGAATTAAAAAGTTTAAAATCATGGCAACGAACAAGCTATTATGGTCTTCTAAGCTCATTGGGGTATTTTTTATTATGTTGGTTTGCACTCTTTCTGCAAATGCACAGTTTTTACGTACTTCCTATTTCATGGAAGGTACTCACTATCGTCAACAACTGAATCCGGCTTTAACACCGACTAAAGGTTACTTTAACCTTCCAGTGATCGGTGCTGTTAATGCAACGGTTGGTTCTACTTCGTTAGGCTATCAGGATATCATTGATATTATTGATGATGGCGATGATTTCTACACCAAACCGGATTTCATGAATCGTCTGAAAGATAATAATAAATTGAATGTGAACTTCAGTACAGAAATTCTTTCTGCAGGATGGTATAAAGGAAAAAACTTTTGGTCATTCAATATCGGTCTTCGTACAGATATCGGTGCTAACCTGACAAAGAATATGTTTACCTTCTTGAATGAGATGGAAACAGTTGAAGAAAACTGGAGAAATAGTAACTATGATATTAGTGGTCAGCAATTGAACATTAATGCTTATACTGAAATTGGTTTAGGACTTTCACGTCAGATTAATAGCCGTTTGACAGTTGGTGCTAGAGTGAAAGCTTTATTGGGTATTGGTAACATGGAGTTGAAACTTAATAGAGTTGCAATGAGCGCTAATTTACCTAGTGATCAACAAATAAATCAGTGGTCAAGTGAGAGCTATTGGAATTCTATGACCCCTTCACAGGCAGCACAGGCAGCACAAGAATTAAAGGATAAGTTTAATAACTATCATGCAAACTTGACTGTTGGTGCCGAACTGAAAAGTTCTTTCAAAGGCTTGGAATTGCAAGAAGAAGAGGGTAAAGATTATGTAACTGACTTTGATTTCGATAGCGGTAAATTGGGTATAGCTGGGTACGGTTTTGGTATCGATTTAGGAGCTTCTTATAAAATATTGGATAATCTGACTGTATCTGCTTCTGTTCTTGACTTAGGTTTTATCTCTTGGTCAAAATCAAGTACAAAGATTGCATCTGCTAATCCGGATCCGATTGATATTAAAGGAAGTACCTATGCAAATATGGTTGATCCGAATAATCCGAATACTGTTATGAACGCTGTAAATCAGTTGCAGAATGACGCTCAAGGATATATGGACCGTGTAACAAATGGTGATGTACTTGACTATGACATGTTGCAACTCGAAGTAAGCGATGCTAAAGAATCTCGTAAATCTCGTCTTGCTTCTACCCTAGTATTAGGTGCAGAATATGGATTCTTCAATAACAAATTAGCAGTGGGTGTATTGTCAACCACTCGTTTTGTACAGCCTGATGCTCTTACAGAATTAACATTCTCTGCAAACTACCGTCCGAAAAGCTGGTTCAATGTAGCACTTAGTTACTCAGCTATCCAGTCAGCCGGTAAATCTTTCGGTCTGGGTCTGAAATTAGGTCCTCTGTTTGTCGGAACTGACTATATGTTCTTAGGCAAGAACTCTAACTCTGTGAACGGATTCGTTGGAGTTTCTATTCCGTTGGGCGGAAGAAAAGCAAGTAAAGAAGGATAAGATATTTTAATTTCTCTCTCTAAACATTCTCTTTTAATTAATTCTCTATAGAATAAAAAACGTATAATTTCAGCCTGTCATCATAACTATATAGATAGTTTATAGATGACAGGCTGCTTTGTTATTATCTACCTTCTATTTAATGACTAACATGTGTCATGTATATTCAACTTATAGAACAAATAACTATGCTATATAACATAAAAATAAGAATGAGTATTTTAGCTAGTAAACTACTCTTTAACTATAATTGCAATGAAAAGCAATACAAGTAAGATACTTAAAGATAAGATATGAAAACAGAAACAGATTCTTTCTATAAAGATATATGCAAAGGTGATCTGAAAGCTTTTGAATATTTTTATAAGAAATACCAGCCCAGACTATTTGCATACGGGGTTGGAATATTGGGCGACGAGGAGGCTTCTAAAGATTTGGTTCAGGAGACTTTTATAGCCTTTTGGGAGAATAAGGAACGTTTGGTTACTTACTATTCTGTATCGTCTTATCTTTTCAAAATATTTCAGAGTAAATGTTTGAGCTATTTGAGAAAAAGAACGCTTTTGAGTGATTTCTCTAGTTTATCGGAATTGAAACTGAAAGAAATTGAGATGTCTTATTATAGTTCGGATAATATCAATGGAGGAACTGTTTTTATGAAAGAAGTAGAGGATCTATATGTAAAAACAATAAATGATTTACCTGATAAATGCCGTGAGATTTTTATTTTGAGTAAGGAGCAGGATGTGAAAGCGGCAGATATAGCAGAAAAACTGGGAGTTTCGGTAAGAACCGTTGAAAACCAAATATACAAAGCTATAAAAATAATGCGCCATGCAATGAGGGAATATGCTGTTCCTGCGATTTTCTTAGTATTGTCCAATTTATTAAATACTTTATCAAGATGATTTCTGATATAGAAAATAGTTTACTAGTCAAGTACCTTAAAAATGAGCTTAGCGAAGAAGAAAGCCAGAAGGTAATAGGATGGTTAGAGCAAAATAAGGAAAACCAAGAGTTTCTTTTTGGTTTGAAGGATCTATATATGCTTGGACGATGGGAAGAATTATCCAGAAGAGCGGATACAGCTCATGGTTGGGAGAAGTTATCTGGAACTATCAGGAAGCAGCATCAAAGTAAGAATGTATTTAGCTCCTATTTGAAATATGCGGCAATTTTAATTGTATTCTTTTCTATGGGCTATGGATATAAAACATATTTCCACCAGCCCTCATCAATGATGAATACTATTATAACAGCAGAGGGGGAGAGAACAACAGTCATTCTTGATGATGGAACAAAAGTAAAGTTGAATCAAAATTCAAAGTTGGTTTATCCGGGTACTTTTGATGGAAAAAACAGGAAAGTTGCATTGAGTGGAGAGGCATATTTTGAGGTACTCCATGATGAAAAAAGTCCTTTTCTAGTTGATGCAGGTATGTATACGGTCAAGGTGTTGGGAACGAAATTTAATGTTGAGGCTTATCCGGGAGATATTTGCTCTTATACAAGCTTGAAAGAAGGGAAAGTGCAAATTTTGGAGAACGAAACGGAGGATGAACATATTTTATCAGAATTGAGACCTGGGACCCAACTGGTTTATAATGTTCAGACTGGACAATACCAGTTAAATCAGGTAGACATAGAAGAAATTGGTGATTGGATGCGAGGGCAGATTGTGGTTAAGCACAAAACCTTGCAGGAACTGATAGATATCCTAAAGCAGAAATATGAATATAGTTTTGAACTACAAACAGATTCAATCAGTAATATCGTTTATAATATCGTGTTGGAACAGGAATCATTGGAGGAAATTCTAAATGATATAACTGTTATCACGCCTCAAGTCCATTATTCGATAAATTATGGAACTCGAACTGTAATTATACGCTAACTGCCGTTTACAGATAAACACTCTGTTGGGAGAAACGAGTAACGATGCCCCCTTTTGTAATTTAGTTCTACGTAATTATAGAAAATATAATGCGTATGTTACTTCTATGTGCTTTCTATTTTGAGATTTTCAATAATATAATTCGCGAATTTGTTAATTTACAATTTAATATCTAATTGATTATGAAGAATTTTCAGCAGAAAAGACTTACAGGAAAAATTCCACGTTGCAGATGTGGAATGGCTGGATGGAGTCTCGCTTTAGTATGTTTTTGTATTATCCTGTTTGGAAATGTGCAGATAGTGTCTGCGCAAACAAGAAACGTGACAATTGATGTCGTAGATACTCCTATCGGGAAAGTTTTTGATGAATTGAGTAAACAGACCCGTTATAAAATTTTTTATAGCGATAATGTGATTGATTCTAAGCAAAAAGTGAGTGTGAACTTTGTGAATAAACCGCTAAAGGAAGCTTTGAATAAATTGTTGGAAGGTACAGGTGTGGGATTTGAAATTAAAAGTAAGAAAGTTCTTCTTTTTAAGATAAAAGAGGCTTCTTCTGGTCCGGATTCGAAAAAAGAATCGAATATTGTGATTAGTGGTAGTGTAACAGATGAAAATGGAGAGCCGATTATTGGAGCTACTGTCACCTCAGAAAAGACCTTGAAAGGAACAATCACAGACTTGGATGGCAAATTTTCTTTGGAGATACCGGAAAATACTAATTTGGCAATTTCTTACGTTGGCTATCGTAATCAGATTGTGAAAGGGTATTCTAATATGATTATCCGGATGCAGGAAGATTCGAGAATGTTAGATGAAGTAGTTGTTGTAGGTTATGGCACACAGAGAAAAGGGAATCTGACAGGGGCAGTGTCGAGTGTGAAAGCTGATAAACTGACAATCGCTCCTGTTGCTACTGCTTCCAATACACTTGTCGGACAATTGCCCGGCTTGATTGCTACCCAGTCAAGTGGACAACCAGGATCAGATTCTGCCACATTAAATGTTCGTGGTTTTGGTAGTGCTTTGATAATTGTAGATGGAATTGAAGCGTCACTTGACAATATTGATGCTAATCAGATTGAGTCTATATCTATATTGAAAGATGGAGCAGCTTCAATCTATGGTGCAAGGGCCGGTAATGGTGTTATCTTAATTACAACCAAGAGAGGAACAGACCAGAAGCCTACGATTACTCTCAACACAACATTCACTTGGCAGGGAGTAACGAAAATGTTGAAACCGGCAAGTTCGGGACAACGGGCAGAGATGGAAAGAGAAGCGTGGCTTCAATCCGGACAGCCTGAAGCCAGTGCCCCGTTTACAGAAGATCAGATACAGAAATATTATGATGGAACAGATCCTCTTTTTCCGAACACTAATTGGTATAAAGAACTTATCAGAGATTGGGCCCCAGAACAACAACATAATATATCTATCCGAGGTGGAAATGACAGACTTAAATTTTATGGCTTCTTTGGTTATCTGAATCAGGAAACGATGATTAAGAAGAATGGAGGGAATTATGAGAGATTCAATCTGCAATCTAATATTGATGCCAAGATTTTGGATAATCTGACTTTAAGACTCGATCTTGCTTATAGTCAGGAACAAAGAAACTACACTACCCGTAGTATGGGAGTAGGAGGAAGCATCTGGCAGGATTATTGGAATACTCTTCCTTATTATCCGGCTACTTTGCCCGATCCTGATAAAATTCCGTATGCTTTTGGGGCAGGTGTTGGTGGTTTGCATGTCAGTTCTAATAGGGATATAAGCGGATATGATGATGCTCGTGGTGAAGATTTGCGTGGAACAGCTTCATTGGAATATAAGTTTAAGTCAGTGAAAGGGTTGTCTATAAAAATGTTTGAGAGCTACCGGAAGGTTTATTCATTTAATAAAATATTCAACAAGCCAGTAGATCTTTACACGTACGATCCCGGCAGTGATATTTATACATTAGCAGGGACCTATGGTTCCAAGGCCTCATTAAGTCAGGCACATTCACGGTCGGAGATGTTTACGCAGCAGTACTCTATAAATTATGAAAATAATTTTAATGATACTCATCATTTGACAGCTATGGCTTTATATGAAGCAATCAATTACTCGGGCGACTATTTGTTTGCTTCAAGAAAAGACTTTATGATGACTGCTATTGACCAGATGTTTGCAGGCAGTACCGAAGGGATGACCAATAATGGCTATGCAAGCGAAATGGGGCGTATGAGTTTTGTTGGAAGGGTTAATTACAGTTATAAGAATAAGTATTTGTTAGAAACGATTCTCCGTGCTGACGCATCAGCTAAATTCCCTCCTGGAAAACGTTGGGGCTATTTCCCTAGTGTATCTGTAGGATGGATGCTTTCGGAGGAAAAGTTTATATCACAGGTACGTTTTATAGATAACCTGAAATTACGTTTAAGTTATGGACAATCGGGAAATGATGGCGTAGGTAATTTTCAGTATCTATCCGGCTATACTTATGGGCATGCCTATTTATTGGGCAAGGAATCAATACAAGGAATGGTTTCCACAGGTTTGGCTAATCCTAATTTGACATGGGAGAAAGTAGAAATTGCTAATATAGGTATTGACTACTCCTTCTTTAATCGGAAACTATATGGAGAGGTGGATGTGTTCTATCGTGAGCGTACAGGTATTCCTGCTACGCGGTTGATGTCATTACCTTCGACTTTTGGGGCAAATTTGCCACCGGAGAATATTAATAGCCTTAATGATAGGGGATTTGAAATCAAACTGGGAACTTCAGGTGCTGTGAATCAGTTGAAATATGATGTAAGTGGAAATATTTCTTGGTCGCGTGCCAAATGGAAATATTATGAGGAACCTGATTATACAGATTCGGACCAGGCTCGAATCTTTAAGCAAAGCGGAAAATGGACAGACTGTGTGTATGGATATGTTTCTGATGGATTGTTTACCAGTCAGGCTGAAATAGATGCAGCTCCATATTATGAAGACCTGCAAGGGAACGCTATGCTTAAACCGGGCGATGTGCGGTATAAGGATTTGAATGGGGATGGTATTATCAACTGGAAAGACCAGAAAGAGATCGGAGGTAGCACTATGCCGCATTGGATATATGGTCTTAACGTTGCTTTATCTTATAAAGGATTCGACCTTAGTATGCTTTTCCAAGGTGCTTTTGGGTATAACCAAAATATAAGTAATGGTTTGTATTCCACTTTGCTTTACGAAGAAAGATGGAGTCCGGAGAATAATGATGCTAATGCCATTTATGCACGTTTGGGAGGAGCATCTACAAACAATTACACTTCGGATTTTACTTATAAAAAAGCGGGCTATTTGCGATTGAAAGTAGCATCGTTGGGGTATAGTCTGCCAAGACAACTTTTAGAGAAATGCCATATAAATAATGCCAGAGTCTACTTGTCCGGGACCAATTTATTGACTTTTAATCGTCTGGGTAAATATGGAATTGACCCCGAAGCGCAGAATGTAGGATATTATTATCCTCAACAGCGTACAATAAGTTTGGGATTGAATATTTCATTTTAAAATATAAATAAATATGCATGCTATGAAAAAGATAAAGAGTCTTTTATTTTTAGGGTTGTTTATGATGACGTCTTGTCTGGATATATTAGATAAGGAACCTTTAGACATTATTTCTGATAATGCAGTGTGGAGTGACCCGGTCCTGATTGATAGTTATCTGGCGGAGTGCTACTATCAGACTTCTGTAATGGTGAATGAAACTCCCGGATATTTCACTAACGGAGGAAATTTCTGGCAGAGTGAGCTGGGAATGGGAATGTGTTGGATTAATGAGATTGCGGATGAGGCTAAAGTAAACTGGGCATATAATACAGATGCAGTCAGGACCTATAAAGCGGGTGGATTGACCATTGGCGGAGGACTTTTGGAACGGTGGGAACTTCCTTATAATACCATCCGTGCATTAAATGAATTTATTCAGCGTGTCCCCGGTTCCCCGGTAGCGGAGGAACTGAAAAATGAGCGGGTGGCAGAAGCACGTTTTTTGAGAGCCTATAATTATTTTGCGATGGTGAAACGTTATGGTGGTGTTCCTCTGATTACTGTTCCGCAAGCGTTGGACGAGTCTTGGGAGGAATTGTATCCCAGCCGTAATTCGGAGCAGGAAGTATATGACTTTATTCTTGCAGAGATGGATGATATTATCAATAATGAATACTTGTATGAGACAGTTGGGGATGATAATTTGGGTAGGCCGACGAAATACGCTGCGTTAGCGCTAAAGAGCCGTGCGGCATTATATGCAGGCAGTATTGCACAATTCGGAAAGGTACAAATGAATGGTTTGTTGGGTATCCCCTCATCATTGGCTGAACATTATTATCGTGAGTCTTATAAGGCATCAAAAGAAATAGGTAAAAAACACTCTCTGTATGATGTAAATGCAGATAAGGTGACTAATTTTAAGAATATCTTTCTTGTTAAGAATAATTGTGAAGTAATTTTAGCTAGACGACATAATGACTCTCCGACTTCCATAAACAGTGGCGATTATAGCGGAGGACACTCATGGGGATATGACTTTGCACAATGCCCCAAACCACAAGCATGGGGAGCAGGAAACAAAGATGCTCCTTATCTTGAAATGGTTGAAGCATTCGAACATATTGACGGAACTTCAGGTGCGTTGGACAGGACGCGGATTCAACAAGGGTTATGGACAACAAACGAACTGTGGGCAAACAAAGATCCTCGTTTCTTTGCTACAATTTACACGCAGAACACAGCTTGGAAGGGAGCGATGGTTGATTATCACAATGGACTTCGTCTGCCTGACGGAACAATACAGAATGATGGTTCGTATCAAGGAGTATTAGCATTGGGAACCCAATCTGTAGACAATGGTTTCGGAACCGGTTTTGGTGTAATGAAATATTTGGATGAGGGTAATAACACACTTCAGTTCCCGGGCATTTCAAGTACTGATTATCTTGTTTTCAGATATGGAGAGATATTGTTGAATCTGGCAGAAGCAGCCTTTGAATTGGGAGAAACGGGAGAGGCCCTGGAGGCCGTGAATGATATAAGAAAACGTGCAGGAATATCCCCACTCGAATCGGTAGATCGTGATAAAATACGTCACGAACGGAAAGTGGAATTGGCCTTTGAAGGACATCGTTATTGGGATGTACGGCGTTGGAGAATTGCAGTGGATGTTCTTTCCAAACCCAATTCCGGATTACGTTATATTTTGGATTACGAAACCGGCAAGTATCAACTCCAGATATTGGATAATGTAGATGGTACAGGTACGTCTCCCAACTTCTATGAACACAATTATTATTTTCCTATCACGTTGTCGCGTACAGGAAATAATTCTAATTTGCAGGAAAATCCGGGATATCAGAATTAATAATAAAAGTGTAGAAGATGCCCCAGGAGTATAAAGACTGTTCTTTTCTTTTCAGGCATCTTCTGCCCGATTCCATAACTGTAATATTGTAAAAAGATAACTATGTATTTGAAATATGTATTAATTGTATTTTTAGGGATAAGTGTAGCTTGTTGTGCGGATAAAGGTGATTCGGGGAATATCGGTGAATTTTCTTCGGAGAACTTCAAAGTAGAGGTAGGGGGAGAATCTGTATTTGTTTATCAGGCACGGGTGTCTAAGTATCCTATCAATCAGAACTGGCCGGGATATCAGCGTCCTTTGGAACAAACAGAAATCGCATCTTTTGCATCATTTGATTATGAAGCTGGTAAGACTGTGAGAATAACAACGGAGCAGAAGATTGAAAGTTGTGATATACGTCCTAAAGAGTTTGGTATTATTCCTGAAGTGAAAGGAAATACGATTGAGTTTGTTGTCACTAATCCTTGTCAGTTTGTTGTTGAGGTTAATGGGCATCATAAAGCTTTGCATTTGTTCGTCAATCCTAAGGAGCAAATACAAGTGGATAAAGAGGATAGTCGTATTCATTATTATGGCCCCGGAGTTCATGAAGCCGGAGTGATTAATGTAAAAAGCGATGAAACAGTTTATATAGACGAAGGAGCAATTGTTTATGGAGTCATTCGGAGCGAGAACACTTCTAATATCAAAGTAATAGGTAAAGGAATACTTGATGCAAGCCGGATAGCAAGAGGTGTTGCTCCCCATATGATTAGTCTGCATAAAGTACGTAACGCTTATATTGGAGGTATTATATTGAGAGATGCTCATGAATGGGGAGTTGTACCTTCTTGTTGTGACCAGGTTACATTTGATAATATTAAGTTGATAGGTTTTTGGCGGTATAATTCTGATGGGATTGATATTGTGAATAGTAGCAATATAGTCATAAAGAATTCTTTTATTAGAGCGTTTGATGATAATATAGCGATAAAGGGATTACAGTGGGCGTATGAGGAGCAACAGACCATTAAAGGTATTCGAGTAGACAATTGTGTGCTTTGGAATGATTGGGGCAAGATTTTTGAGTTTGGTGCGGAAACGGTAGCTGATACGATTCAGGATGTTATGATATCCAATTGTTATGTACCACGCTTTACCATGGTGGCTATGGATATACAAAATGGAGATAGAGGTCATATCGAAAACGTCGTTTTCAACAATATTTCTATTGAGGAACCGATACGGGAACGAGCGATGTTGGGTGATACACCTATGGATACAAAAGGCTGGGGAAGGGCAATTTCTTTAGGTATTTATGGAACACAATGGTCTAGTGATGTGACTCGCGGAAGTATTGACAATATACGATTCAGTAATATACGTTGTACCGGCTCTTCTTTTTCCAGTATTGAACTGAAAGGTTATGATGAGAAACATCAGGTTTCCAATGTATATATTAAGGACTATTTTGTCAATGGAACGAAAATTACCGGAGATGAAGCTATACAAAAAAATGACTTTGTGACTAATGTTGTTTGGGAGTAATATAATGTCTTCCTATTATGATTTATCATTTATAGGAAGAATAGCCGGATGATGGCGGAGTATGTTATTAGGTGTTATAAACAGAATCGGAAGAACTCCGATTCATAAATTGGGATAATAAAATGATAAAAGAAAAACGACTCAAGTATATTGTTTTCTGTTTGTTGAATATGACAGGTATATTTGCTTTTGTAGGGCAAGTTGCAGCACAAGCTATTGTAGGAGGTACGCATTCTGGTTACAGTGTTGCTGCCTACGTCTGGCCTTCCTGTCATGACGATCGGCCTAAAGGACATGAACTATTATGGCCGGCGGGGACGGGAGAGTGGGAAATTATTAAAAAAGGTACTCCCCGCTTTGAAGGCCATTATCAGCCTAAACAACCTTTGTGGGGTTATGAAATGGATAATAACCCGCAAGTGATGGAAAAATGGATTGATGCAGCTACGCAACATGGGGTGAATGTTTTTATATTCGATTGGTATTGGTATGATGAAGGGCCGTTTCTTGAAAGTTGTATCAATGATGGCTTTTTGAAAGCACGTAATAATGAGAAAATGCAGTTCTATATTATGTGGGCTAACCATGATGTAAAGAAGAACTATTGGAATGTGCATAAATATGGTAATGATGAATCGTTGCTGTGGGATGCTTCCGTGGACTGGAAAAATTTTAAAATCATAGTGGATAGAGTCATTAATCAATATTTTGCGAAAGGTAACTATTTCAAAATAAATGGGGCTCCTGTTTTTTCAATCTTTGGCCTGGAGAAGTTTGTTCAGAGCTTCGGTACTGTGGATGAGGCCCGTAAAGCACTTGACTATTTTAGAAAAGAGGTAAAAAGATATGGATTTCCCGAACTGCATATACAATCAATTATCGGCGGAGGTATGCCTGACGAGAAAATGTTGCAGCAAATAGAGCAATTGGGCATCAACAGTATGACACATTATAACTGGGGCGGTCCGCATCCGGAAGATTATATGACTTGGGGAAAGGAATCCATGGAAAGAATGGATAAATGGGTAGAGGCTCTTTCTGTTCCTTATTTTCCTAATGCTTCTGTCGGTTGGGACGATACCCCACGATTTCCTCATAAAACCCAAAAAGATGTAGTACATTATAACAACTCTCCTCAAAGTTTCGCGACTTATCTTCAAAAAGCAAAAGAATATCTGGATGTCCGTCCGGCTTTGCCGAAGCTGATTACAGTCTTTTCCTGGAATGAATGGATAGAGGGAGGGTATCTCTTGCCTGATATGAAGTCTGGATTCGGGTATTTGGAAGCGGTGAAAGAGGTGATTCTTGATGGAAAATATGATAGGTATAAATGATATCGTGTAAAAATAATAAATATAAATACTATAAACGATTATGATGAGAATATCAAAATTATTATGTAAGTCATTTGCATTGCTTAGTTTGTTGTTTATTGCTTGTAGCAATACGGATGACATTCAGCAAAAAGTAACAGAGATTGATGCAAGCCAATTGAAAGTGAGAGATCCTTTTATCTTTTATGATGCGGATACTGATTATTATTACTTGCATGTAAATGGTACTCTGAAAGTAAAGTCATACAAGAGCAAAGATCTGCTTACTTGGCAGGAGAATGGATATTCATTTCTCCCTTCTGCCGGATTTTGGGGAAAAGAAGACTTTTGGGCTCCCGATTTTTATAAATATAAAGACAAATATTATTTGTTTATCACGTTGAGTGCACCGGGAGTAAAAAGAGGTACTTCTGTTTTGGTTTCGGATAGAGTGACTGGAACTTTCCAGCCATTAGTCAACGCCCCTGTTACTCCACAGGAATGGACGTGTTTGGATGGCTCTCTTTATGTTGACTCGGAAGGGATTCCATGGATTTTTTATTGTCGTGAATGGGTAGAAGTCGGTGATGGAGAAATATATATTCAACAATTGAAAGATGATTTGACAACGACGGTTGGGGAACCACATTTGCTGTTTAAGGCTTCCGAGGCTCCTTGGGTAGGTCCGGTTACTTTAGGCGAGAATACGGGTAATGTGACTGATGCCCCAACTGTTTATCGTTTAGAGAGTGGTGCGCTTCTTATGTTGTGGTCTAGCTTTACCAAGGATGGTAAATATTGTATTGCTCAAGCGTTGTCAGAATCGGGTAATGTGCAAGGCCCATGGGTACAAATGCCGGAACCTTTGAATGATGATGATGGCGGGCACGCCATGTTGTTCAGAGATAAAAACGGAATTTTGAAAATATCTTATCATTCACCCAATACGACAGGGCTGGAAAGATTGACGATTAAAGATGTAGCGATTGAGAATAACAAAGTTAGAATTATAGAATAAAAGTGGGATGCATAGAATAGTTCTTTTCCTCATGTTATTGACAGCGGTGAATGTGTCTGCTGATGACTCTTTTTCTGTTTATTGCCTGACTACCGAACAGGCAGAGAATCCGACAGGGATAGATTCGCAGTCTCCGCGTTTCAGTTGGAAGATATATGCTCAAAAGCGTAATTTTAAACAATATGCTTATCAGGTGTGTGTAGCTGATTCTCCGGACAAATTGATGAATAGTGGAGTTAATATTTGGGATAGCGGAAAGGTTTTCTCTGACAAATCAATTCTTATTCCTTTCAAAGGTTTAAAATTAAAATCGTCCGAGGTCTATTATTGGCGAGTTAGAATTTGGAATGATGAAGACAAGGTGTCCGCATGGAGTCAGATAAATACATTTGCTACTGGTTTGTTGGTAAATTCCGATTGGGGAAATGCTCAATGGATTTCTATGGAGAAAGACGAAGGACGAGTAAAAGGTATTCATTATCAGGAGGAGGCAGCTTTGCCTACCCAAAAGGTAGGGATGTATAAACTTCCTCAATTTCGGAAACAGTTTAGAGTGAAAGATAAAAAGATCAGTAGAGCTTTTGCTTATGTTTCAGGTTTGGGACATTTTGATTTTTTTCTGAATGGTGGGAAAGTGGGTAATCACTTTTTGGATGCCGGGTGGACTTTATACGATAAAGAGGCCTTTTATGTATCATTTGATATAACGGACTTATTGCAGCGTGGAGAAAATGTATTGGGGATTATGCTTGGAAATGGATTTTACAATGTACCGCAGGAACGTTATTTTAAATTGCTGATTTCTTATGGCGCTCCTAAAATGAAGTTATATTTGAGAATTGTTTATGACGATGCTTCCGTTCAGGAGATTGTATCTGATAGGTCGTGGAAGGTAAGTGAAAGTCCTGTGGCCTTCTCCAGTATATATGGTGGAGAAGACTATGATACAACTAGAGAGCAGCCAGGATGGATGTATGCAGATTTTGATCGTAGTGACTGGAAGAATGTATTAGTTGCCGACTATTCTCCTAAGATGGTTTCCCAACAAACCGAACCGCTCCGAATGAGAGAAGAAATACCGGTGGTTACGTATTCTAAAAATGAGAAGGGAAACTGGGTATATGACTTGGGGCAGAATTTTTCGGGAGTAATTCGTCTTTGTGTAAAGGGAGAAAGAGGACAGAGTGTACGTCTGACACCTGCGGAATTACTGAACCGGAATCACACAGTCAATCAGTCAGCGTCAGGAGAGCCTTTTTACTTTACTTATAAACTTCGGGGGGGGCAATGTATTGAAACATGGCAACCACAATTCACCTATTATGGTTTTCGCTATGTGGAAGTGGAGGGTGCGATTCCGGCAGGAGAGGAAAATCCGGATAAACTTCCGGTTATAATGGAACTTGCTGGAGTTCACACCTGTTTGGCTGCTCCTGAAACAGGGAGTTTTTCTTGCTCCAATCCTCTGTTTAATAAAATACATAATCTTATAGACTGGGCTATGCGCAGCAATATGGCCAGTGTGCTGACTGATTGCCCTCATAGGGAAAAACTGGGTTGGGTGGAACAAGCTTATCTGATGCAATACTCCCTGCAATATCGTTACAATATGTCCCGAATGTATGGCAAGATAATAAGAGATATGTATCTGTCGCAAACGGAAGAAGGGATGATCCCCTCCATTGCACCCGAATATGTGAGATTTAAAGAAGGGTTCGAAGATACGCCAGAGTGGGGAAGTGCATTTATTATATCTTCCTGGTATTCGTATTTATGGTATGGAGACGACAGGGCTTTGACAGAGTTTTATCCTGCAATGAAAAGATATATGAACTATCTGGCCTCCCGTGCAAAAGATCATATAATTTCTTATGGTTTAGGCGATTGGTTTGACATAGGACCAGATGTTCCGGGAAATTCGCAATTGACATCCAATGGAGTGACGGCAACAGCAACCTACTATTACAATGCCGTTATCATGCAGAAGATTGCTCGGCTTTTAGGTATTTCTGAAGATGTGGAGGTATATGAAAAATTGGCAGCCGGCATTAAGGTTTCCTTTAATCGTACATTTTTTGATTCTTTATCGAATATCTATGATCGCAATAGTCAGACTGCTAATGCAATTGTTCTATTCATGGATTTAGCAGATGAGGCTCACAAACAAATGGTACTTGATAATTTGGTTTGTGATATACAAAGTCGAAATTATGCATTGACGGCTGGGGATATAGGATATAGATATGTGTTACGTGCGTTGGAGGCTAATCATTTGTCGGAACTGATTTATAAAATGAATTGTAGGTATGATGTTCCTGGTTATGGTTGGCAGTTAGCACATGATGCGACAGCGCTTACAGAATCATGGCAGGCGTTCGGATTTGTGTCTAACAATCATTTTATGTTAGGACACTTGATGGAATGGTTGTATAGTGGTATAGGCGGCATAGGCCAGACAGAACAGTCATTGGGGTATAAAACAGTATTAATTGATCCTCAAATAGTCGGTGATATTACATCTGCTACAACTTCTTACGAGTCTCCTTATGGATTGATTCGTTGTGGATGGAAAAAGGAACGGGAAAAATACGAATTGAAAGTATCTGTTCCGGCTAATAGTGAAGCAGTAATTAGTCTGCCTGCTGCAACATTTGAAGATATAACGGATTACGGTGTGGCTCTGACATCAGTCACGGATATTATTAATATGGAGGTTAATCAAAATGGTCCAATAGGGATTAAATTGAAGGTCGGATCAGGAAACTATCTGTTTACAGTTAATAATCCTGTTTACCAAACAAACACCTTATTAGACATTAGTGAAGCAACTAATGTATTATGCTTGGGTAATTCGATAACTAAGCATGGGGTAAAACATGATATTGAGTGGTTCTCTGATTGGGGGATGGCGGCATCAAAAGAAGAATATGATTATTGTCATCAGCTTCAGTCTATGCTTAAAAAGTATAATGATTCGTCAACGGTTACTCCACTGAATATTGCATATTGGGAACAGAACTTAAATTGTAATATTGATTCTTTGATTGGGGAGAAGTGCCTGAATAAAGATTTGATAGTTATAAGGCTCGGAGAAAATGTACATGACAAGGAACTGTTTAAAACGAGGATTCTTGATCTTGTAAATGTATGTAAGAAATATACTTCTAATGTTATTATTACCGGTTGTTTCTGGCCTGATGCTGACAAAGAAGAAGCATTGATAAATGCAGCAAACCGAAATGGACTTGAGTATGTTCCGCTTGCGTGGATTAGCGAGCAGCAAGGAGTTTATCCCAAGATTGGTGATAAATTGTATAGTACATCAAGCAAGCCTTATAAAGTAAAACAGGATTTTATAATTACACATCCCAATGACAAAGGAATGAAAATGATTGCCAGGAAGATATTTGAGGTAATAGATAGGAAGTGAGAGCATTGTAGGAGACTGGTAGTAAAACGAGAAATCCGTTTTATTACTGAATATTGACTGCACCCTTGAAGTTTAGTGTTTAACTTTTGGGGTGCAGTTCATTTGTAATAAGGGCGTTTTTTACTCCAGTTTTTTCTGGCAGCCTCTAATAAGCACTTTTAGAACCACTTAATCTTTCGGAATATCACGAACGCAAGTGTTGACAATCCGATGGAAAATAGTACGATCAAAGAGAAAGCGAAGGGTACCTCTTCCAGATGAATATCCACGTTCATACCATAGAAACTGGCAATCAATGTCGGGAGCATCAGAACGATGGACAGACTTGTCATGCGTTTCATGATCGTATTCACGTTATTGGAGATAATAGAGGCAAAAGCATCCATTGTTCCTGTGAGGATATCACTGTAAATATTCACCGTGTTAAGTGCCTGTTTCAATTCGATAATCACATCCTCCACTAATTCTGTGTCCAGATAATCCGTGTCCTGAAAAATAGTCCTTAACTTGCCTATCATGACTTCATTTCCACGGATGGAAGTATTGAAGTAAACCAGTGTTTTCTGCAGTCTCATCAGACGAAGCAGATCTTCATTACGGATGCTTCGTTCCAGTTCTTTTTCTGCAGCACTGATGTCTATATTTATCTGCTTTAGATATTTCAGGAACCACACAGCAGAAGAATAGATGATCCGAAAAATCAGATCCAGCTTGTTGCGTACAACAATCCCTTTTCGACGGGTATGCTCTATGAAATCCGGTAACAAATCTGTGTTGTGATAACAGACGGACACAATAATCTCGTTATTGGTGATTATTCCAATCGGTACAGTGTCGAAGGGCAGGCTGCCGTTCTGCTTGTTCTGCACAGGAATACGAAGAATGGTCAATAACCAATTTCCTTCTGTGTCCGTACGCGGACGTTCGTCTGTATCGGCTATATCATTAAGAAATGATTCGGGTACGTTGAGAGTTTGAGTTAGAAATTCAAAGTCATCATTATTCGGGCATACTACATTTACCCAGCTGTTAGGAAGCCATTGAGCTTTTTCCACAAAGCCGGCTTCACAATAAAGATACGTTCTCATCTTATTGCCTCCTTTCGTTTGTTTGACACGAGCAGAGGCATCAGGTTTCAATGACTCTGTTCGCTTTAATTAATACTAGTTGTGCACGTTCGCGGGTTTGAATCGTCCATATTTCTATGATTTTAATTTAAAAGCGATGCAAAGGTACGGAAAAATGAAGAGGGTTCCGCCCTTTGTATCGCTTTTTTTGATATTCTTTTATTTGTGCCCTTTATTTAGAGGCTCCGATCCTATTCTGCTTTTCCTTCGAAATGATTATCCAGATATTTCCTGATATTGTAACTGCTTAAACGCTCTTTGGATATGCTGCCATCTTTTTCAACAAGTTCATAGTGTGGAATACCATTGAACTGGAATAGTTGACGCAGATAATTGAACTCTGCCTCCGAAACATAATAACAGGCTTCTCCTTTTAGATTCTTCTCTATATATTTTTTGTAGTCTTTCTCGGGCGAATCTTTCTGACTTGTGATATAGATGAATTGAAACTCCGGATGATCTTTATATTTTTTGCGTAAATCGGCAGTTGCCTCTATTCCTGCACGACAAGGGCCACAAGTCGTTGCCCAGAAATCGACAAACAGAACCTTACCTGAATGATTCTTTATGATGTTGCGGAATACTTCAGTCGCTTTTCCATCAGGCAACTGATAAGATCTTGCCCTATCTTTCGGGTGTGTCTTTTCCAGCACTCGTTCAGCTTCTGATGCGAGAAACGGTTCGGTGAATATTTGTTTGATGCTATCCACATATTCATGAGCTATTTGGCTGTCTTTGATATTTCCTAAATTAAAATTAAGGCTCCGCACTTTGGCTATTTGCCAGAGCAAAGGGTTGGGAGTAGGATATAATTGTGCAATGATGGAATCTTTCTTGAAATCATATTTCTGGTTCATTTTTATAAAGATTTTATCCTTATCCTGCTGGGATTCTTCCTTTTTCTCGGAATATAATGCCACATATTCTTGTATGAGTTTTTGTTCTTTTTCATAGAGCGATGCCATCTTCTCGTTCTCTGCAATTAACTGCCTCATTATAATTTTGGCAGTAGTTCCGGCCAACTTCTCCTGTCTAAGTCTTATTGCTTCCTGCTCCTTATTTAGTTTCACACCTTTTTCTTTAAGGAAAGTCAATAGAGGTTTCTTCGGATAAGTATAATCAATGCTGTCTGATGGAGAAAAAGACTGGTCGGAATATGCTTTCCGGAACAAGTCCATATATTCGAAACGGTTGATAAATGTACTTGCGTTTGTGTTTGCAAGTACGGTTACATCATTGAGTGGCATATCTTTCAAGAAACTGTAATAGGAATCGTCTTCCTTTACTTTCAGCGCCTGATTGGTGCTATCTTGCTTTGCGTAATAATCTCTGCTCATCAAGAAATCAAAAAGCATACTTCCGGCTTGCAAATCTACCTTGTTCTTTATCAGATGAACTGCCTTGAGAGAGGGCTGATAGATTTGGCTTACAGAGTCTGCAACCTGTTTCCATTGTGCAATGATAGGCTTCATGTGCTCCTTGTATTGGTCGGGAGTTAATGTCTTTTGTGATTTCGATAAGTCCTCATAGCGATAGGTTATCAGGTTATCAAAGTCTTTCAGCAGGTAGGAGAGAGAAGCGGATGGACCCATATATGCTGTGTTCCTGATAGGGAAGTAATGATCGCGTGCACGGCTGCGTGCCATTACAGCTTCCCAGTCGATATACATGGTGAGAGTTTGTCCGGGTTCAATATAGAATGGAATCCAGTTGTGTCCTAGTACTACCGATGATTCTATCGGATGATTAATGATAAATCGACAGCTAAAACTACCGTTCGGGGCTATCTGGATGACGGTCGGATAATCTTCACGGGTCAGTTCATTTGACAGATAAATAAGACCGGTGTCAAATCCTAAACGAGGATCGTATCCGTTTATATACCCTTGCAGATAAGTTGAATCCTGGCGGAAGAATTGCTTAAAATCAGGTTCTGCAGCAACCTGTGTAATCGGAGTTCTCTCCTTGCTGTACACTAATTCTTCCGCTCCTTTCTGCTGAATCTTACACGTGCCGTCTTTTTGCGGGGTGAATGATAAAGTCATTTCCTCCTGACTCTCTCTATCTTTTAAAGTCATTTCAATCCGCTTTCCCTTTTTTCGGATATTTTCATTGGTGTATATCCGGTTATTCAGAATGCTGATGGAGTCGTAAACTCCATATTCCCATGAACCGGAACCGTCTGTCTTGAACCAATTGCCTTTGATGGTGGCTAGTGGAGAAGATTCTTTCCTCTTTTGCGGGACCAGCGATATGTCATAAATATTGCCTTCGGGGTCAGTAGGATTGAGAAAATGAATGGTCTGTGTTTCTGACGGTAACGGCTCGAAAACCAGCACATAATCCATCGTTCCTGAATCCGGCATATAGACTTCTTTTTTAAGTTCTATGCCTTCAGCACTTTTGAACAGATATTTCTTGCCGGTTGCGGCATCTTCCAGATAGGTATCTCCATCTTCCATGATCCACCAGTGTGGGCGGAAGATAGCATGAATATATACTCTTGTGTTCTCGGGAGTGCGCTCTATGCGGGTGATGTTGGAAATACTTCCCGATCGGGCTTTGAAAGGAGGATGGTCGATTGTTTGTGCGGATACTATACCCGATAACAAAAGTAAGATACAAAATAAAGTTGTTTTCATAATAATAGTTTTTCGATCAACATATTGAAAGTAATTTTACAAAGTAAGAAAAATATCCATAGTCTGGTGTACTTCTGCCCTGTAACTTAACATAGATTAAACGTTTACGTAACCATCTTTTTTGTACCTTTGCGCCCGAAAATCAGAGTGATAATTTAAATATTGAAATATTATGAGTAAGAAAGCCCTTTTAATGATCCTCGATGGTTGGGGATTAGGTGACCAAAAGAAAGACGACGTAATCTTCAACACTCCCACTCCTTACTGGGATTATCTGATGACTACTTATCCTCACTCTCAACTTCAGGCAAGCGGTGAAAACGTAGGTTTGCCCGACGGGCAGATGGGTAACTCGGAAGTAGGTCACTTGAATATCGGTGCCGGACGCGTAGTTTATCAGGATTTGGTAAAAATCAATCGTGCATGTGCTGACAATAGCATCCTGAAAAATCCTGAAGTCGTTTCTGCTTTCTCTTATGCAAAAGAAAACGGAAAGAGTGTTCACTTTATGGGGCTGACTTCTAACGGTGGCGTACACAGCTCACTCGTTCATCTCTTCAAACTTTGCGATATCGCTAAAGAATATAATATCGACAATACATTTATCCATTGCTTCATGGATGGTCGTGACACTGACCCGAAGAGTGGTAAAGGCTTTATCGAAGAACTTTCTGCACACTGTGAGAAATCAGCAGGCAAGATTGCTTCTATCATCGGCCGTTATTACGCTATGGACCGTGACAAACGTTGGGAACGTGTAAAAGAAGCTTATGACCTGCTTGTAAACGGCATAGGTGAGAAAGCTACCGATATGGTTCAGGCTATGCAGGAGTCTTATAATGCAGGTGTTACAGATGAATTCATCAAACCGATTGTGAATGCCAACTGCGACGGAACAATCAAAGAAGGTGATGTAGTTATCTTCTTCAATTACCGTAATGACCGTGCCAAAGAGTTGACTGTTGTATTGACTCAACAAGATATGCCGGAAGCAGGTATGCACACCATCCCAGGGCTGCAATATTACTGTATGACTCCGTACGATGCTTCTTTCAAGGGCGTTCATATCCTGTTCGACAAAGAAAACGTATCCAACACATTGGGCGAATATCTTGCTTCCAAAGGCTTGAGCCAACTTCATATCGCTGAAACAGAAAAGTATGCGCACGTAACATTCTTCTTCAATGGTGGACGTGAAACTCCGTTTGATAAAGAAGATCGTATCCTTGTTCCTTCTCCCAAAGTGGCTACTTACGACTTGAAGCCGGAAATGAGTGCTTTCGAAGTAAAAGACAAATTGGTGGCTGCCATCAACGAGAACAAATATGATTTCATCGTAGTGAACTTCGCTAATGGTGACATGGTAGGTCATACCGGTATTTATGAAGCAATCGAGAAAGCTGTTATTGCTGTAGATGCTTGCGTGAAAGATGTAATCGAAGCTGCCAAAGCACAGGATTACGAAGCAATTATCATTGCCGATCATGGTAATGCTGACCACGCTTTGAACGAAGACGGTACTCCGAACACTGCTCACTCTTTGAACCCTGTTCCTTGTGTTTATGTAACAGAGAACAAAACTGCGAAAGTAGAAAACGGTCGTCTGGCAGATGTTGCTCCGACTATTCTCAAGATTATGGGTCTGGCTGCTCCGGCTGAAATGGACGGAAACGTTTTGATTAAGTAATTTAAATTTCTATAATTGGGAGGGCGGAGTAGAACTCCGCCCTTTTTGTCTCACATAAGGTTTAAAATGATACAAATAGGTGATGTAGTAGTGTCTCTTGATGTATTTCAGGAGAAGTTTCTTTGCGATCTGGGTGCCTGCAAGGGCGCTTGTTGCATTGAAGGTGATGCCGGTGCTCCGGTAGAGCTGGATGAGGTGATGGAGCTGGAAGAGGTTTTGCCGGTTATCTGGGACGAACTGGCTTCGGAAGCACGTGCGGTGATTGAAAAGCAAGGGGTGGTATATACGGATCAGGAAGGTGATTTGGTGACTTCTATTGTCAATAATAAGGACTGTGTGTTTACTTGTTATGATGAGAATGGTTGCTGCTATTGCGCGATCGAAAAGGCCTATCGAGAGGGAAAGACTGCCTTCTATAAACCGGTGTCCTGCCATCTTTATCCTATCCGGATTGGAGATTACGGACCTTATAAAGCGGTGAATTATAATCGTTGGGACGTATGCAAAGCAGCGGTTTTGCTGGGAAAAAAAGAGAATCTTCCCGTATATCAGTTTTTGAAAGAGCCTTTAATCCGTAAGTTCGGTGAAGAATGGTACAAAGAATTGGTTACTGTTGCCGAAGAACTGAAAAAGCAACAGTACATTTAAATTCTCTTCCGGTTCTTGCGTATGCAATATACCTGATATAGTAAAATACACAATGCGATAATAATTCCGCATGCCGGTATCATCCATACTTCCGGATGAATAATAATCAAGAAAATACAAGTGGCGATTACGCAGGAAGTCAATACAATAAGAAACAACCTGATCTTTGCAAATAACGGATTAGGAGCAGTAGTTTTCATTTTCATAGTTATGTTTTCTTTGCTTTTTATGCAAGATAGTGATTTTGTATGGAAAACGTTTCTGCTGTTAGGTTTTATTAAGAGATGGACGGTTGATCGATTTGAATATGAAAGCCCCTTTGGGCAAAAGAAAAACGCCGATCGAAGGATGTTCCTTCGCCATCGGCGTTTCCTCGTTGTAAGATGTGAGGTTGGTTTATAAAACGTAATTATTTAATTATGTATCGATATTTGCATACGTTGCATTCTCTTCAATAAACTCGCGGCGTGGCCCTACATCTTCACCCATCAACATAGAGAAGATATAATCAGCTTCTGCGGCGTTGTCAATATTTACTTGTTTCAGCATACGGTTTTCGGGGTCCATGGTTGTTTCCCACAATTGCTGGGCGTTCATTTCACCCAAACCTTTGTAGCGCTGTGTATGAATTGCATTTTCCGAACCGCCACCGTAAGTGTCAATAAACTTCTGGCGCTGTGCATCTGTCCAGCAATACTCTTCTACTTTACCTTTTTTGCAGAGGTAGAGCGGGGGAGTAGCGATGTACAAATAGCCATTCTGGATAATCTGTGGCATATAGCGGAAGAAGAATGTCATAATCAGTGTGTCGATGTGAGAACCATCGACGTCGGCATCGGTCATGATGATAATCTTATGATAGCGCAGCTTCTGTATGTTGGCTTCCTTGCTGTCTTCGTCAGTTCCGATAGTTACACCGAGAGCTGTGTAGATATTGCGGATTTCATCACTTTCCAAAGCCTTGTGATACATGGCTTTTTCCACATTCAGAATCTTACCGCGTAATGGGAGGATAGCCTGGAACATACGGTTACGTCCCTGCTTGGCAGTACCACCTGCCGAATCTCCCTCGACAAGGAATAATTCACATTTTGAAGGATCCTTATCCGAACAGTCGGCTAATTTACCCGGCAGACCACCACCCGACATCGGCGATTTGCGTTGTACCATTTCACGGGCTTTTCTTGCTGCGTGACGTGCGGTAGCCGCGAGAATCACCTTGTCTACAATCGTTTTTGCTTCCTTCGGATGTTCTTCCAGATAATATGCCAATACTTCACCCACTGCTTGGTCAACAGCACCCATCACTTCGTTGTTACCCAACTTCGTTTTAGTCTGTCCTTCAAACTGTGGTTCAGCTACTTTTACAGAAATAACGGCAGTCAAACCTTCACGGAAGTCATCTCCCGAGATTTCAACCTTCACCTTTTCCAGCATCTTGCTGTCTTCGGCGTATTTCTTCAACGTACGGGTCAGCGCACGGCGGAAACCTGCCAAGTGTGTACCACCTTCGATAGTGTTGATATTGTTAACGTATGAGTGAACGTTTTCGGAGAATCCGGTATTGTACATGATAGCCACTTCAATAGGAATTCCCTGTTTTTCCGAGTTCAGATAGATAACGTCGTTAATCAAGTGCTCGCGTGAAGACTCGATAAAACGTACAAACTCTCTCAAACCTTCTTCTGAATAAAACTGCTCACCCTTGAAGCTTCCGTCCTCGTTCACAACCCGACGGTCCGTCAGGGTGATGCGGAGACCAGCGTTCAGATAAGCCAATTCGCGCAGACGTGAAGCCAGAATCTTGTAATCGTATACCGTTTCTGTAAAGATGGTATTATCCGGCCAGAATTGTTGGCGGGTTCCAGTGATGTCGGCTGTACCGACTTCTTTTACAGAGTAAAGCGGTTTACCGATCTCATACTCCTGCTGATAGATTTTACCATCGCGGAATACTTGCGTAGTCATGTGGGTAGACAGCGCGTTTACGCAAGACATACCTACACCGTGCAAACCTCCGGATACCTTGTAAGAACCCTTGTCGAATTTACCTCCGGCATGCAGTACGGTCATGGCAACTTCCAGTGCCGACTTCTTTTCTTTCTCGTGATAGTCCACCGGAATACCGCGTCCGTTGTCCTGTACTGTGATTGAATTGTCTTCGTTGATTGTTACTTCGATGTGGTCGCAATAACCGGCCAATGCTTCGTCGATAGAGTTGTCAACGATTTCGTATACCAAATGGTGAAGTCCCTTGACGCTGATGTCACCAATGTACATCGCAGGGCGTTTTCTTACTGCTTCAAGACCTTCCAATACCTGGATGCTATCCGCAGAATAAGACCCGTTATTGGGAGTGATTTGTTCTTCGCTCATAATTGCCTTTCTAACTTTAATAACAGAGCAAATATAGTGAAAATTGTCGACTTGGCGAAGAATAATCAGTGAAAAATAAAGAATGCGGGTTGATTCTCCGCTTTCTTGATAAGTTTGATATTCAGTTGGTTATAAACAAGAAAGGCCGAACTTAAAAGTTCAGCCTGGATGCTATATAGAATTGTTAAATTCTTATTATTAAGCGAGCTTGTTGATGTAAAGAGCCAACTTAGATTTCAGATTGCTAGCTTTGTTTTTGTGAATGATGTTCACTTTAGCCAACTTATCCAACATCTTTGTAATGCCTGGGTACATTGCAACTGCTTCTGCTTTATCAGTAGTTGCACGAAGCTTTCTAACAGCATTTCTCATGGTTTTGCCATAATATCTGTTGTGAAGTCTTCTTGTCTCTTCTTGTCTGATTCTTTTCAGTGATGATTTATGATTTGCCATCTCGACTAATCTATTTTTTTAGTTCTTTATTCTTTTAACTTGTAGCCCGTGGGGGAATCGAACCCCCCTTTCAAGAATGAAAATCTTGCGTCCTAACCGATAGACGAACGGGCCATCCTTTGTTGCATTTCTGCATTTTGCTTTCTCGAATCTGTGTTTGTTTCTCGATTGCGGATGCAAAGGTAGGAACTTTTTTGAAACTGGCAAATGATTTATAGGAATTTTTTCATTGAATATGTGTTTTTTTTCAAAGTGACCATTCTTTTATGTTGATATTCAATAAAATAGACGGTTTCGGTTTTTATAAAAAAATCTTATCAGTGAAAAAAAACTGGAAGGTGTTCTCTTCCATACACCTTATTATATTATAGTGGAATAAAAAGGCTGCTTATTTTTGTGATTTCTCTTGTAACAAAAAAAGTGCATTCTCTCCTCGCTTGGACAGAATGCACTAAACACAAACAAAACAAACAATTTTAATAAAACGATATTTTCTTTGAAAAACCGTTTTATTAAGACGCTACATGTAGTGGGAAACATTACATGAGCAGAGGGCAAAAGAGCCCACTAGGGTACTTCGCAGTAGCCTTTGTAAATACATCTCACCTAAATATTGTTCACATACTATTTCGTCACACGTTTTTAAGACTCCAGTTCGGAGTTGTTCAGGCGTATAATCCATCCGTTAACTTGCATTCTTGGGCATATATGCGGAATTCCGGTATCTGATGGCTGGATAAAGAACAAAAGCGTATATGAGTCCTGACGGTCGAGATACTCCTGGTCACTCATTTCACCTATATCATTGTAGATTTTGGATAACAACAGATATTGAGTGAGTGGGAGACGAAGAATGTTCTGGCCGCTTGGTATATGTTTGATCGATAAGGTTGTCTGATCTCCTTTCATGATACGTAATGTATTTAATCTCGCATGGATGACCGGAGTTTGCTCGGACATTACAGCCACTTCCTTCTGGTATGGAAGATAGTAGACTGGAGTTGTACCGACCGGTGTGTTTGTGTAGTCTATTATTCCGTTGGCAGATTCCAGAGTAAAGGAAAAGTCCTCTTGGCTTAGAGGGGCATTTGCTTCATCTTGAAGAATGCATGAGAAATAATTAGTATCTTTCACTAAATTGGCGGTAATAACCTGATATTTTTGACTAATAGTAATATTTTCAAGGCTACTGTAAAAGAGTGCATTCAGTTTCTTGTTCGACTGATTCTTATTATCGCATGCCAATGATATATTCAGGGACCTTCGTTCCGTTTGTCCAGCTTTGAGATTAGGGAGCTGGTACATGTGGTTGGATGTCCCTCCCCATATAAGCAAACGATAAGTTCCTTCGGGAAACGGTACTCTTACCATACAGTAGCCTTGATGTAATGTAATGCTGTCTACGTCCACTCGATCCACATATTTATCATCCTTGTCGAAAGCAAGGATGGTAATGTCGCTTACTTGTGTGGAGGCAGCGTCCACATCTAGTATATTATAGGTATACGAGATTTTCAGCCAAGTCCCGGAAGGGCAGTCTGACAAGTCGTCGTTCACCCAGTTGCAGGATGAGAACAAGGCGATGGCACTGATAATATAGAGTAAAAATGGACGCATTTATAATAAATTTAGTTCGGGTGGCCAATACTTATTCAAGTTCTACATCTTGATTACGTACGGCCCACGGAAAAACATTGAAATTGATGTCTAGTTCGGCTTTATATTCATCCGGCTGATCCGGGTCGATGAAAGGTTCGCCGCTACCGAGTCCTGCAATTTTGTTGACTGACAATCTGTATATATTGTTGCGTACGATACCGAATTCCATAACACCCATTTCCGGAGAATTATTATCAAGGTGTTTGATCCAGTAATTGTAATAACAAGAGTAGTTTTCCGTTTTCTTGAAACGTTTGATACTATATCGAGCTAGCTCTTCTGTTGTCGAGTTGTCAGTGACATCGTCCGGCAAATTATTAAGGACTAGTTTACGGATTGCATCTACGCTGGTATAAAAGTTGTAATTGAAGTAGAACATATTAGTCGGCCAGTTGGACTGATTGCTAACTACATCGCCATTTTCATTGAAAACGCGGTCGGGGGCAATATCCATGTTGGCTTTGAACATAACTCCCGTGCTGTATGCATTCAGTTGGGCGTCAAGGAACATACAGTTTTCCAGGCAGTAGATATGTGACCAGCTGTTAGCTTGAGCCATGCCTGCCCAGTTGCCGTCGTTGATATCCAACTGTACTAGAGCTTGTGCAAAGAAACCGTCGGCGTTTGTAAAGTCCCCGGCGTTCTCCACTGTTTTCTTGAAGAAATAAGGATCGATAACATAACCATTGTTGTCGTTGATATCACCGAAGTTTTCATCAGTATATGAGTCTGGTTCCTGAAAACTGTTCAGTACTGCTGTATGGCGGAAAGTATAAAACAGGGTTGCCAAGTTCAACATTCTAAAATTGTTCAGTTTGATTGTACAGTAGGTCTTTCCGGATGGGTCTGTTAGTGGGAAAGTTTCTTGTGTTTGAGTCAGTTCAACTTTGGCAACCACGCGTTCAAGACCGATGGATACACTAGTCACTTTATCGGAGTCTGTAGGTTTTTTCACTTCAACGTTCAGATTGGCAGCTCCACGATTGGTCATAACGAAACCGTTTTCGGGTACGCTTGGAATTTTTCCTGCACTGTAAGTTACGGCATCAACTGCATTCAGAAAAGCCTCTTGTGTGCTGATATTTCCTGTGATTGCTTTTCCGTTAGCTATGGCAAAGATGTTATAAGTTCCCGGATTTACAGTGATTTTGTCGGCGGTGTACTGTATGTTTTGACCGCTCGTAACTGTCCGGTTGATGTTCTTCAGTTCCTGCTGATCTTTGAGCGTTTTTGTGGTCGAGTCAAATAGATAAACAGTGAGACTCTTTACTGCATATTCTTCTTTAGAACCTTCGGTGGTAACGCCGGACGATTCGGCACTTCGACTGGTAGCAACGTTTGGAATCTCGAAGAACAAGGCGAGATTGCCATTTGACTCTGAATGAGTATCATCGGCGATGACAACATCTGCATCATTGATGCAACTGTACTGTGTGACTGCTGCGAATAAAAGCAGTGACATTAATTTACTGAATCTTTTCATTTTACATTTGGTTTTAATGAGTGTTTATTTTAGTGCACGGACTAATTGCAGATTATTATCCGCTTGTGATAGTCCTGCTTTTTGAGCTTGTCTGAATAAGTACTCTGCTTCTTCATAGTTGTTTTTAAGAAAGCATAGAACTCCTTTTGCTAATATTGTTTCCGGTACTTTCGGAGCTTTTTCCAAATAAGTGGCAGCTGTTTGGACGTCTCTTTGCATCAAGGCTATGCAGGCGGCATTCAGGTTGGCTGTGGGATTATCGGGAAATAGTTGTACGGCAGTCATGAAAATCTGATTATAAGTTTCGCTTCCAGGTGTACTGGCAAGTGCGAGACGAAACATTTCTTCAAGACTCAGATTTTTAGGGTTTGTAGTAAAGACTTTCTGAGATTCTGCAAGAGTAAACGGGCGTACACGATACTCAATAGTGTAGTCGGAATGTCTAAGTAGAGTAAACCAATGCTTCAGGACAAAATCGTAGAATGCAGGGAAGTGCTTTTTTAGCTTTCTCTCCTTGCTATCGGGGTGAATATCGCTTGTTATGGTTTTTATTATCGCTTCTTTCTCTTGAAAAGTCGTATCACAGAGAAGAGCTTCAAATCCTTCCCAATCTTCAGGAGTATAGTCTGTCTGGATATGCGCTCCGTCGAATGCATATAGCTGATTTACATACTCTTTCACAGATTGAGTACGTTCACGGGCCAACTTCTCATTGAGTCGGTAAGGTCCGTCGGGTGAAGCGTAGCCGTGAATGCTGATGTGTGTGATGGTAACGTTGGTGTCATTTTTAATGGTGTTGATTGTTTCAATAATTTTATTCAGTTCTACTGTATTGTTGCTGTACGTTTCGTATATAGCAGTCACATTGACAGGAAAATCAATAAACGCGCACCCTTTTTCTTCTCTGATTTTCGAGGTTTCCACTTGGGGAGTCAAGAATACGAGTTGTGGAATAGGGGTTGGCTGTGGGTGTAAACGGGCGATACAAGTGAGATTTTCTTCACCCGGAATCCCACAGCCACAGCTTTTCTCAACGAGTGAGAGAGTGGCATGATTCATCCAACTTTCGAAAGGTACAGATTGCAGATAATGCATTGTCTGCCGACTTCCGTTTTTTCTTTGCAATGCTTCGGCTTCTTTTTCCTTCTTGCCGGCTTCGCGCAAAAATATGATGTGTTGTTTTCGGCTGTTGATATAGATAGCTGGTAATTCCAACCGGTGTTCCAAACTGTCACTGACAACAGGTACCAATGTCATTGATTCATTGGGCAGGAAGTCACGGGTGATTTCTATTTCAATAGAAACCAGTAATTCTTTCCCGGCCTTGTGCAGGCTGGAGGAAGTGGCTCGAACAGTGCCATCATCTCCTGCTACAGGTGTCTGTGCCTGAAGAGAAAGAAATAAGATGGCTGCAATGATAAAAGTTCCTCCTGTTTTCATAATTTTATAACTAAATGACTTCTTATCTGTAACAAAAGCAATCATAACTCACCATGGATAAATTCGTGAGATGATTCCTTGCTGTTGCAATGCTTTCAATATCTTTATGTCCTTTATTGATCTGCTGATGCCTCCATGCCCTAGATAATATACTCTCCATGGGGTAGAATGGCATTGACGTGCTATTCGTATGTAGATACTTCTTCTTCTGGAGAACCAGACTTTCCATAAACTTTTCATCCTGTTTTATTTTAAAATAGATAAACTAAACTTATTGAAGCCTTACTAGGCCCTATGTAATGATAATCACCTTTGTCTCGTAATCCGGCGCATTCCTTGACGCAGTTGTACTGCTTGTAGCGGATAAAATCGTATCCTACTCCCAGACTTGTTTCTATATTCCAATGATTATCCAGCATCCAGTGATATCCGGCACTGATACCTCCACCTGCCAGCCATCCTTCATATCTGTATTTTTTCAACCCGGCGAATATACCGAAAGGCAGTTTTTTCCCTCCGATATTGAATTGTGCCCCATTGAGGTAAGCACCCCAGAAAAAGCCGTTAAACTTCTGGCAAGTCCAGTATTTATATTCTGGCTGTATCAGCCAATAGCGGTTCACATATTTCTCTTCCCGTTTCCATGGTCGCAGACTGCCGGTCAGTTCAACTGTACTTTTATTTCCTATGGCATAGGAGACTCCGGCTTCGAAAGCCCCATCTATTGCCGGAAGCGCATTCACGCTGACTGCTACTCTCTGTGAGCGACAGTGGAGCCAACCAACTGATAAGAATAGGAATAAGAGTAAGAAATATTTCATTGTGTCTGTTTGTTAAGGACGTTTATTATTTTCAAAAAATACATTCAGATTGTAAGAAGCTTCTTCGGAACCTTCTGTCTTAGCAGCCTTTAACATGCGAATACCTTCGTATGTGTTTCCAGTCATCAGCTCATATACACCCCGACAATTCTTGTAAGCAAGGCTGTCATGAGGAGCCATCGATAAAAACTTGCTTATTGATTGAGTGTCTCCTTGTTCGATGGCAGCAGCGGCAGCGTTTAGGTTGGCGATGGGGTGTACAGGATACAGTTTGACACTGATGTTAATAATTTGGTAAAACTTAGCTTTGTTATCTGCATACGACAGAGCTACGGTATAGAGTTCGCGGAGCGACAACATTTGTGGATTGACATCAGCCATAATCTTAGCTTCTTCAAGATTAAAATTCAACTCTTTCTGGTTTCGTATATCTACATCATCCGTAGCCGGGGAAACATGCGAACCTTTATATTTCATTTTTGTGGTTGTCATATCAGCTGGAGACGTGTTTTCTGCTGTTGACGTAACCTCGTCCGGATTCTTTTGGGAGGATGGGAGTGCAGCAGGTTGAGATGTAATGAGTAAAGTATCTTTCAACGCTTGTTCACCTTCAGGACGGATGATTGTTCTCCGAAGGAGGAGAGTTGCGTGGTTCATCCAATCTTCTGCGGGCAACGAAGTTCGGTAAGCGATGGTGCGGGAATGACTTTCGTCGATACCGGCAACGAGGTAGGTTGCGTTCTCTTCCTTATGCTCGCTTTTTTTTCGTAATATCTGGTTACGCAGATATAATTTTTGTTTTTGTTTGCCGTTTAATAAGATGGAAGGTAGTAAGATTTTTCTTTCCTGTCCGGTTAAGACGGGCGTTAGTCTGACGGCATTTTTAGACTCCATATTTTCTATCTCTACCGATACATCCATGGAGAGAAGTAATGAATCTGCCCGCACTCCGAGAAAGTGTGGAGTAATATCCAGTTTAATGTTTTGTGCCGGGAGTAGATTGCATATCAATAAGCTGAAAAATATGAATGCTTTCGTTTTCATTTTATGTGGTTATTATTAGGTTGATTTATCGGATGAAATATATGATTGATATCCCTGCTTGTGTAGGTCCCCAGTAGTTGCAGCTTGATTTTTCCAATAGGGCTGCACCTTCAGACTGTCCGTAGCGTTTATAATTAAGGTGTGCATATCCGAGTGAGATTCCTGCTTCCAGATTCCATTGAGGGCTGATTATCCATTGATAACCGTAGGAAATGCCGAAACCCGCCAGATTGCCTTGATATCTGTTGTGAGCAATCTGCCTGTTCTCAATACCCAGCATTTTCCCATTGTTGAATCCCCAGGGGAGCATTCCTCCAAAATTGAACAAAGCATAGTGTAGCTGAAAGCCGATAAAACTTCCTGTGAATACTTCATTAAACCATTTACGGTATTCTGGCTGCAACAGGAAATGCTTCATCTTTTTGTTCCCTCCGAAGTTCCAGGGGTTGTAATTGAGGGAAAGGCTGATGGTATGCGTATCGTCACATCGCACTTCTCCTCCCATATTGAGAGTAGTGGTTAGATCGTAAAGCAGATTGCTTTTAATGGCTATATTTTGTCCGCAAAGGTTCGAAGCAGGCAGAATACATGCAACAAAGGCAATGATGGCTAGCCCATGTTTAATGTTTGCTGCATGTCTCCACCTGTTGCTGGCAGCAGACCTTTCATTTTTGCTGATATTGGGTTTGTGTGTCATAATTATTTGTTTATGTGTATCTGTTACTTCTTAGGTAACGGAACTCCTGTTTAATGACAGGAACACATGGGGGAAAAGTAAAAAAGACGGTGGTCTTTTATTGATATATGTCTCTGGAAGCTTTCGGACAGAAAAAAGTGGTCCGATGATTGGCAATAGATAGTTGGAACATGAACTAAAAGTGATTCGTGTTCTCATATCTTATTTTATTCTTCGAAAGAAGTTGAATAAAATAATGTATAATTAATTTGGAATGTAATACTCTTTTTATATATCTTTGTGCAGTATTTATATCCGTTACCTAAGAAGTAATGGATAAGGCAGATTGCTGATAGATAGTTGTTTATGTGTTATTGATGACTTGTGTTGTAAGATTCTACGTAAAAACAATTCAATTGATTGGCTTCTGTTCTTTTCTTCAAACCAAAACCTTTCAGATAAGTTTGTGTGGTTTTTATAGATTTATGTCCTAGTGATTCGCTGATCATTTCAATAGGGATTCCCTGGTATTTGGCATTTGTTGCCCAAGAATGCCGGATGGTATATGAACTGACAGGTGATTTTAGGTTTAGTTCTCTTGACAGGCTTTTTAATTGATTGTTGAATCGGCGGAGGGCTGACTGATATTCCTTATATATGCCTTCTTCTTTTCGTCTCTTATCTCCTCTCATTATATTAAATAGGTAGTCTGGGTAATCTTCTCTCGGTGGATTGCTGTTACGCAGCTTGTTTATCTCTTTCTTGGAGGTGTCCAGGATTTCAAGACTTATTGGTGTGCCTGTTTTTATACGATTGTATCTAAGGATTCCGTCTTCCAATGCCGATTTCTCTAAATGTGCGAAATCAGAGAACGGCATACCGCAGAATTGGAACATCAACCGTGCGATAGCTTGCGTACGGATTAAGTGTTGGGATTGAGGGGCTTTGTAGAGAAGCGTATGCAGTTCGCTGACCGGGAGCGCCTTTTTCTGTCGTACATCTACGCCAGTGTATACGTCACGAAACAGCCGGGGGATAAAGCGGGCTACCCCTGCTTCTACACCACGATTATAGATGCTGCGCAACATACGCATATAGGTTGAAACTGTGTTTGGCTTCAACCCATGTTCGTGTAGGTGCTGCCCGTATCGTCTCAAACTATCGCGAGTGATCTGCCCGAAAGTTATGCTGGGAGTACCACAGAACCTTGTGAATGACAGAATTGCATTCTTATACACATGTGCTGTCGAATAACGACCTTCTTCCTGTAAATTCCGGATGTATGCTTTGGCGCATCCGGTAAATCCGTTTTTATTACTTTTTCGTTTCATAAGCTTGTTTATCTTTACTTGTTATTCAGGGACTATAACAAAAGTAGTTATCTTTTTTGTTGTTAATGCCTTTAAAATCTCTCCGATTACCTTGTATTTTTTGTAGCTTTGCTTCGGATTTGGAAATGAGGTTATTCAGTTATGCTGCAGAAAACGAAAGGAATAGTTCTTCATACGTTGAAATACAATGATACTTCTATCATTGTAGATATGTATACGGAGTTGTCCGGCAGAGCTTCTTTCCTTGTAACAGTGCCTCGTTCGCGAAAAGCGGCTGTGAAATCCGTACTTTTCCAACCGTTATCTTTTATTGAGTTCGAGGCTGACTATCGGCCTAATGCAACACTTTATCGTGTGAAGGAAGCGAAATCTTTTTATCCATTTTCTTCCATACCTTATGATCCGTATAAGTCTTCGATGGCACTTTTCCTGTCGGAGTTTCTTTACAGGGCTATCCGGGAGGAGGCAGAGAACCGTCCGTTGTTTGCCTATCTGCAACATTCTATCATTTGGCTGGACGAGTGTGGAGAGGGATTTGCCAATTTTCATCTGGTTTTTCTGATGCGTCTTTCGCGTTTTCTGGGGCTTTACCCGAACCTGGAAGATTATCATACCGGCGATTACTTCGATTTATTGAATGCCTGTTTCACTTCCATTCGTCCCCAATTACATTCTTCTTATATCAATCCTGAAGAGGCCGTCCGTCTCCGTCAGTTGATGCGCATGAACTATGAGACCATGCATCTTTTTGGTATGAGCCGTGCGGAGCGTACTCGTTGCCTGACGATTATGAATGATTATTATCGTTTGCATCTGCCTGACTTCCCGGCATTGAAATCACTGGAGGTATTGAAAGAACTGTTTGATTAATTAGTAACTTTTCTCCATTCAACTGTTCTAGCTAGTTTTCATTCTTGAAACACGAGTGCGGTGCTTTTCAATTCTGTCGTTCCCTTGTCGTGTCGAGTCCATTTACTTGCCATATATTGTTTTAGCAGTGTTTTAGCGTCCGCCACTGTATGCGGCAATTAATCAGGTGATAATAACACTTCTTAATGCGGGTTTGTATGCTGTTCCTGAAAATATATGTTACTTTTGTCCGTAGAGAACAAAAGAGAATGAACAAGAGAGAAAACAATATGAAAAGATTCCTATACCTGACGGTCTGTCTTCTCATCCTGGGGGAGTTTTATGGTTGTAACGGAGACGTATTTGTCGACGACTTCCGTCCTTCCGATTCCGAACTGGCGCTGGACGGGAACGGGGATGTTGCCACTATTCAATTTGCAGCTGCCAATTGGGATTGGTTAGCAATGTATACAGCTTCTAGTCTTCCCGTTCAATATAAAGTATATGATGCGGACAATCGCTTGGTAACAAATGACCAAGGTCCATCGCTGAACGGATTGGGAAAGATTGTGTGCACCGGAGAGATGATTGATTTCACCATCGAACGTGTTCATCCCGAAGAAGTGAAGATAACGGTGGGCGAGAATGCCCTTTCCGCTCCTTTTCAATTCCTGCTCACGGCAAGCAACGAATATGAGTGGCAGGAGATACACGTCGAGATTTCTCCGGGAGACAGATATGTGATGGATAGTATCATTTATTCTTTGAATGCATATTCTTACGATCCGGAAAACAAGATAGAGAAAAAAGAAGGCGTCTCCTTTCATAACTTAACAGATGTTTCGTCTACATACACGTTTTTTCCTTTCGAGTCTTTTTACCATTTTATGAGGTTCAAAAGCGATGTGCCCGAAGCTTTTCAATTACTGGGCGAAGCCGGTCTGACAGTGGAAATACCAAGTATGAAAGACGGATATTTAGTGATGAACGGCAAACGGGCGCCATTCATTTCTGAGCAACAAATGTTGCCTTGCCCTAGTACGGAACAGAACAAAGACATAATTCCTCCTCGGACTTCTCGATACTACACCTTATCGATGATGTATGATTGGTTGGAAACGAGATATACCCTCTATGTTTCTCACTCCAAAACCAAGAAACAACGAATCGTAACCGGCACGTTGCATAGCGAAATGCCTGTAAAATATTATATAACACACAAGGATATACCTTTCAACAACTAGCATATCAATGATTAGAAATAGGAACGCCATACGGTTGCTGTGCCTCTTTTGCCTTCTGGTATATCCGGCAATCAACGCAAATCTGGAAGCCCAGACAATCATCGGACAACGGAACGACAGCGTCAGCCATTCCCTGATCCGCCATCAGCTTGGCTTTGACATTCGTCCGGGCTATATCGTCTCCACCCATAGTTTTCTGCAAGGAGACAATATGCAGCAAAAGAAAATCGACCAATCGCTTTCTTTCCATCTCAAGTACGCTTTCAGATTTAGCAAAGAATCCAATCTCGGCAGGCTCTTTCCTCATACCTATCAGGGCATTGGCGTTTCCTACCATACCTTCTTTAGTCCCGTTGAATTGGGAAATCCGGTGTCGGTATACGCTTTTCAAGGGTCACGTATCGCGCAACTGTCGCCCCGTCTGTCGCTCGATTACGAATGGAACTTTGGAGCTTCTTTTGGCTGGAAAAAATATGACGAACTATCCAATCCGCAAAACGTACTGATTGGCTCCAAGATCAATGCGTACATCAATCTCGGCTTTTTGCTGAACTGGCAAGTTCACAAGTACTGGAAATTGGCGGCAGGTGTAGATCTCACCCATTTTTCCAATGGAAACACGCATTATCCTAATGGCGGTCTTAATGTTATTGGAGGAAGAATCGGCATCGTACGCACTTTGGACGCGGATGAGGCGCCCGGTCCCATCACTCCTAGACGGCTCTTTATAAAGCCTCACGTCAGCTATGACCTGGTGATCTACGGAGCTACCCGCAAAAGGGGACTGGTTGGAGACGATGTGTCGAGTATGATTCCCGGTTTGTTCGGTGTGGCGGGCATCAATTTCGCCCCGATGTATAATTTCAACAACTATTTTCGGGCAGGGCTTTCTGCGGATGCGCAATATGATGAGAGTGCCAATCTTAAGGAGTATAGAGTGGGCAAGTTTTACTCGGGCGATTTGAAGTTTCATCGTCCTCCTTTCCGTAAGCAATTTGCCATGGGGTTATCTCTTCGGGCAGAACTGGTGATGCCTGTTTTCTCTATCAATGTCGGCGTCGGTCGGAACCTGATATACAGCGGTGGTGATATGAAAGGGTTCTACCAAATTCTGGCTCTCAAGACTTACGTCACACGCCATTTGTTTTTGCACGTGGGGTATCAGTTGAGCAAATTTAAAGACCCCAACAATCTAATGCTGGGGCTTGGATATAGATTTCATGATAAACGATGAAAGGGCAATCTTCGTTTGTTAATAACCTCCTTTTCTCAATTTAATTAAAATGTAAGTCCTCCTAATTGGATTATTCCATTATCTTTCCAAATATAATTAACTTTTACTTCTGTGATACCGGCGTCAGGATATCGTTGCTGATATTCTGCTGTTTTATCACTCTGTAGGATATATCCGTATCCCAATGATATTCCTGTAGCAAATTTAAAACCGAACTTCTCTGCTTTATCGTCATACATTAAGGTTAAAAAGGTAATATTCCATTCGTATGTGCCTTCTCTGAATATTCCCGAATCAGTTTTCATTGTAAACTTTTTGGTTTCCTGATTGAATGTATAAGTAGCACCAATGAATGGTTTATCTTTTTCTCGTAACTCAATTTCTATTTCTGGGGGGATTCTTAGATCCACTGCTTTTATTATTACTCCCGGATAATCAGGGTTACCTTTTAGCGGAATTCCCCAATTGACAATTTCCGGACTGTTGAAGTATTTGACATATACGGAGATTTCACATGCTATCTTATTATTGTCAGTATCGATAAGTCGTATCATGGTGCTTCCACTTTTGTAGGTAGTGATGCATACGCTCATTTCGTCAAGAATAGCAGTCGCAATTTCTTGATTTTCTGATTCTAACCTATAGTTGTACTCTGTTAAGTCTGTTTCTATAATGACATGCCATGTGTCTCCTGCCCATATAGAAACTGATTTCTTTTCAACTTCGTATGGTTCCTCTTCAGAGCAACCATACGAAGATGCCAGTAATAATACAATTAGCAAAAGTCTACTGATTCTCATACTTTTAAATGTTTTTTACAAATATATGGTAATATGGGAGATAATCCCTTTGTTTTACCGGATAATAAAGTCTTTATTGCTTATTCCACGTAGACTTCTACGACCGTAAAGATATTGTTTGAACGGATATAAAGGTCAAATGTTCCATAAGGTCCGTTGACTATGTCAGGTGCTTTAGTTAGGGTTATTCTTAATTTGTTATTGGCAGATGTTACATTTAATCCTTTTTTCCCTGCGCTATGTTCTTTCAAGAAAAACTCAATATTTTGGGGTAATGCTAATTCAACCGTTTCACCTATACGGTGAAGACTTCCAATACCATACCTATATGCAGGCAACCCATTATTGTTAGGGAAAACAGATATATATTTTACAATTGCACCGATAGTCATGTCACTATTTACTATTTTAGATACAACATAGGCTTGATAATAACTTGCTTCTACTTGAATAGCGTGATTGCCTGACGGGAAATCTATAAGTGTATTTTTATCAAAAATCTGATAAATATGTCCGGGCGTAACCGCTACTTCGTGTGTGAGGTTGGTTAATGAGGGTAGAATATCTGCTCCAACTCCTGCGCCATTTCCTACGTCAGAAATAAAATTAGAAGATGTGACGAAGTTATTAGCTTCATTGATATAAGTTTTTGATTCACCTAAATAGGTTTTTCCATTATGCTCATTAAGCATATTGAGTGTGATGGTATCTGCCGGATCATCTGGCGTGTCATCATCACTACAATTAACGAAACACATAGTACAAAGGGATAACAAGAAAATCCCAACTATTTTTTTTGTATTCATTTCTTTTTAATTTTTTGATTTATCAGGAACTTAGTTTGACTTGGTGCTTACAAATATTTTATCGATATAATAGTCAATACTCTTTGAAGCATTGCGGAATAATAGTTGAAGCTTGTATTTCCCTTTAGGATATTCTTCTTGAGAAGGTAAAAAGAATCTTATTTTGACGCTTTCATGAGGAGGTATTAAATATCCTAGATCATTTTTTACATAATTATCCGGATAAACTAAAGGAATCCATGAATTATTACTTTCTCTATAGCGCAAGAAAGTATTACTAATATAGGTAATTGTATCGTTTGTATTATTAGTAATTTCTGTTTTCAAGAATCCGTCTTTTGAGCAGGGGGCTTTTAATAAAAAGCACACTTTTATATGCTCATTTTCTCTTGTAATAAATTCTTTCCCTTGCATTTGTTTTTCTTCTACAATCGTTTCTCCTGGCTCGATGGAATTAATGAAATGTGATATATCCATTTTATATGAATTAAGAGAGTCGATACTATTCTCATAATCAAGGTTCACAGTATTTCTTGAATTACTTGTTTTATTATGACAACTGATTAACATGAATAAAACGATTCCATTGGTTATCAAAATAGATATTAATTTGAGCATAAGTTAAATATGAAATGGATTAGATAGGTTGCTTGTCCAATCTATTGGTAAATATTATTTAAAATTAGCATTTAGTCGTGAGGCTATATTATCAACCTTAACAAATATAGATGTAAAAGTTATACTTCCTTTAGATCTATACTCTGATAGATTGTAAGCTTTCATTGTCATGAATGAAATACTAATTAATAATAGTGTAATACTTAGTTTTCTCATATCTTTAATTGTTTTTTGCAAATTTACGGAGAGATGAGGGGGGAAGCAAGTAAAGTACGTTTTTGAACGTGGACAAACAGACTTTGATAATCAGTTGTTTATGGCTTTTTACGTGGACATTATCTTATGCTATAGATTGTTTCTACTGAAAACATGATTATTAATGTATATTTTCGATTAAGTATTCATATAATGTAGCATTATTATCCGGTAATGTGATATCTAGTTTTCTTCTAAGTCTAAGGCGTCTTTTTCTTACTGAATCAACTGTTATATTTAATAATTTTGCTTCAGTGTTAGTGTCGAACCCATACATGTAAAGACAGCAATATTGAAAGTCTTGTTCTGATAAATCCGGACATAGACTATATATGTATTTATAAAGACTTGGATAGATCTGTGTTATTTCATCTGTGATAAGTTTCCATTGTTTTTCTGTTATTAATGGCTTATCATTTCTTGGTTTATTTTTATTTGCCAGGTATGTTAGCTCCTTGAATAGTGGTGAGTTCTCTAGAGATTTATTTTGTAATTCCTTGTAATTGGCACTTAGAAGATTTATTTCTTCCTGCATTTTATTATAGTTCTCATTTTTCTCTTTGAGTGTGTTTGACAATCTTTTTTTCTTTTCCAATTCTAATGACACATAGAGCAAATTTTCTTTTATCTGGTTTAATTCATCCCGTTGTCTTTGAATTTTTTCTTTTGCTTTTTTGCGATATAATAGGTATCCTACCGTTATAAACAGTAACGTTACAATGCTGATAATTGAAATTATAATGTAGCTTTGTTGTTTAATCTTTAACCTGTCTACTTCTTTGCTGATTTTTAGGTGGTTATATTTAGACTCTATATTTAGTATTTTGGATTGGTTGTCCGCATATATGATAGAATCTAACATGTTAACATATTCTTCTAAATTAGCAAGAGCTTCTTTATAGTTTTTTTCTGCGTTATAAATTTGATAATATAGATATTTAATGCTACATGTATATTGGGGGGTATCCTGTGGTATCTTGGATAATAACTCTTTAGCTTTATTAATGGAATTTGATGCCGTATATAAGTCAATCAATGCTACATAATCGGGCATTTTTTCTCTTCCCGTCAACAATGCTTTGAGGAGGTATTCTTCAGCTTTATCGTATTTGTTCTGCATAGAATAGATATTGCCTAAGGCGTTATTTATTGATGCAGTAACATTAATATTACTAGTATTGGCTGCTACAGAATCGGCTATAATTAGAATATTTAAAGCATGTGATAATGAATCCATTTGTGCATATTCACGTCCAATATCTCTTAATGCACAAGCATAACTATCTGTATTCTTTTCTTTTTTGAAGTATTCGGCAGCAATCTCATATCTTTTGATAGCCTCTGTTCGCATGAATTTTTCTCGATATAGATCGCCTATATAGTCATAGGTATATCCAATGAGGTTATTGAGCTTGTTTTTTCCTGCAATGTCCAGCGCATTAGTATAAATAGACATTGCTTTATCATAATCTCCATCAGCAAAATAGGAACGACCTAAATAAATCAAAATTTGCACTTGCTCGTCAGGGCTACCATGTGAGGAATACCAGTCATAAGCTCTTTCTAATTGGTAAGTTGGTAGGATGCTATTAAAAATTTCGTCTGTAATCTTACCTGATAACATACACCAGCGTGCAAAAGCTTTGTCGTCTAGTTTTTCAGGAGATGATATACTTTTTAGTAGGTTGGATGCGCTGTCAGGATTTATGGCAATGGCTTTTTCTACTTCATTTAGCAGTCTGTCAGATACGGATTGTTGTTTGTTGCATCCTGATAGCACTAATATAGATGTTATAATTATAGCAATACTCTTTCTCATTTGTCTGTCGTGGTTTAGTTTCGTTGTAAAAGTAATCTTTATTTTCTATATTATGCTCTTTTATAGGGAGATTATTTTAGTTCGGGAAATAATATTAGTACTGTCTATATCATACATCATATTAATTTCAAATGTGCTTTTATTTTATTAAGTTCATGTGATCTAATTTGATTATTTCCCAGCTATTAATAGACTCTTTCTTATTTATAGTGAGAAAAGTTCCTTTCTATTAATACCTAAATTACTTTACTATAATTCTAAACTTGTTTTTCATTAATCGTAATCTATAATTGCAAGTTGTAATTATATAAATGAAGCTTTTGATTTTATAAATGAAAGCTTTGTTTATAAAAACAAAAGCTTCATTTATAGATTACCTTTAATGTAAGTAATCTTTTCCATTAGTGAAAAGGAAGTTTGGCATTAATAGAGAATAAGTTTATATCTAATAGATTGGAATCAGTCTATTAATCAAAATTCGGCAGAAAGGTATAGTGAATCGGGTGAAACCTATGTGAAAGGTAGCTCTTCACCCGAAATCCCTTTATTCATCGATGTTTCAGAGTGGTGAAGGAGGTGAATGTTATGTTTAAAGAAAAGTTGCAGATGTGTGTAAGATAAAACATCTTGCACGCATCTGCAACGGTATCTTGCACAGGTTTATACTGCTATTAATCAAATAGATAAACTCTGGTTAGTGTAGGGTGCAAGATAAAATCGAAATAAAACTTCTGTGGAAGTCCCGGAGGATTATCCCAAAAGTTCTTTCACTTTTGCAGAAATGGCACGTCCTTCTGCAAGTCCTGCTAATTTCTTGGAGGCAACTCCCATTACTTTACCCATATCTTTACCGCTTGTAGCACCTGTTTCAGTGATAATTTCCTTCAATGCAGCTTCCAGTTCTTCGGCGGTCATTTGTTTCGGCAGGTATTTCTCCATAACGGCTACCTGGCCTAATTCTACGTCAGCCAAATCCTGACGACCCTGTCCGATATAGATTTCAGCAGAATCTTTTCCTTGTTTCACAAGTTTCTGGATAATCTTCAGAGCAGCATCATCTGTCAATATATCGTTAGCTCCCGGGGCAGTCTTAGCTTCCAGGAAGAACTTCTTTATATTTCTCAAAGTTTCAAGGGCTACTTTGTCTTTCGCCTTCATTGCGGTTTTAATGTCTTCGCTGACTTGATCGAATAAATCCATACTATTATAGTTAAAAATTAAAGATTAAAAATTAGATCTGAAGCCTGATTTTGCGAGTTTATAATTTTCGTTCTTAGTTCTTTGTTTAGAACGTAATCACGCCGTTGTCATCTGTAGCTTCTTCCGTGGCTACTTCCTCTTCCAGAGCGGCTTTCGTCCGGATTTTGGTAAGAGTAGTCTTATCACGCATATAAGTGGGAGAATCTTCTACCATGGCGATGATGTCGTCGTTGTCCAGATCTTCCGTATTGAAAAGATAGATGTGGCGGCGTTTGCGGAGGCTCTTGCTTCCGATATTGCTGGCGCTTTCGCCGTATGCCTTGCGGATACGTTCTTTGTTCTTCTCTTTCTCTTCTTCCAGTTGCAGTTGACGTTCTTCCTCTTCCTGGCTGCGTGCAGCATGCAAGCTGTCCATTCCGGGAACGTCTTCCACACCGAATCCGGTTGCCAATACGGTGATTTTTACTCTTGTTTCCAGTGAGTTGTCGATGGCAACACCCCAAATCACTTCCACCCCTTCGCGGAATTTGCTCATGAACTCGTGTATCTCGTTCATTTCCTCCATCATCAGTTCCGACGACGGGCAGAAAGATACGTTCAACATTACTTTCTTGGCATTGAAGATATCATTGTTGTTGAGCAACGGAGAATGCAGGGCATCGTCGATTGCTTTCGTCACACGATTTTCTCCTTCGCCGAATCCGGTACTCATGATTGCTACTCCACCATCTTTCAGGATGGTTTTCACATCGGCAAAGTCAAGATTGACTGTACCCCGCATGGTAATAATCTCGGCAATGCTCTTGGCAGCAATGGAAAGAGTATCATCGGCTTTGCCGAAGGCGTTCATAAAAGTAAGGTCGGCGTATATTTCGCGCAGGCGTTCGTTGTTGATAACCAGCAAGGCATCAACATGCTGGGCGATACGCTCTACGCCGTCCAGTGCCTGGATAATTTTCTTTTCTCCTTCGAAGATAAAGGGGATGGTGACGATACCGACAGTCAGAATATCCATTTCCTTCGCAATGCGGGCGATGACCGGTGCAGCTCCTGTTCCGGTTCCTCCTCCCATTCCGGCGGTGATGAATACCATCTTGGTGCCGTCGTTCAGCTGGTTTCTGATATCTTCTATACTTTCTTCGGCGGCGTCGCGTGCCCGTTCGGGACGGTTGCCGGCTCCAAGCCCTTGCGTGATGCTACGGCCCAGTTGCAGTTTCACCGGGACAGGTGATTCGGCTAATGCCTGGTTGTCCGTGTTGCAAAGAACGAACGTTACATCATGGATGCCTTCCCGGTACATGTGGTTTACAGCGTTACCACCACCACCACCTACACCAATCACTTTGATGATCTTCGGTGAATCTGTCGGGAAATCGAATTGTACTATCTCGTCCATATCTTGATTGAATTATGAATTACGAATTATGAATATTGATTAACAAGCTGCTGAAGGTTACTTCATATCGTCGTCGGAAAAGATTTCTTTCGTCAACGAATCGATCTTGCGTTGAATCCAACTCGGACCTGCTTCTCTTTTCCGTCTTTCTTTCTCTTCCTTTTCCTTTTGCTTGCGAAGTTTTTCCGCTTCTTTGGCGGCTAGCTTGGCTTCCCGCTCTTCTTCTTCTTTCTTGAGACGGGCGATGCGGGCCTGTTCTTTCAGTTCCTGATCGTCCTCAAACATATCCACTGTCTTATGCACTTCCGGCTCCGGTTTGGAGACTGATGGTGCAGGAGCAGCTTGCGGAGCAGTTTCCGTCAGGCAGCAGTTCTGGTTACCTTCAAACAGGAGCCCGAACAAAGTGTTCTGCGAACCGTCTTTCTTCAGTATGTTGTTGGACGCATGAACCGTATTGCGTGGGAGTTTCGCCATCCGTATCTTTTCTATCTTGCTGCGTTTGCGCAAGGTTTCGTCCAGATTCTTCAGGTTGGCGGCTCCTCCTGTCAAGATGATTCCTGCCAGCAATTTGTCCTCGTAGCTCGATAGTTGTATCTGGTTCCATACGTTGGCAACGATTTCCTCGGCACGGGCTTCGATGATATTGTTAAGATCCGCCACTTTGATGATACGGTTGTCATCATCCAGTTTGCAGGTTGCTTCTTCCTGTTCGGGGTCCTCTTCATAGAGGGCGTCACCGTAGGCTTTTTTCAGGCGTTCGGCTTCTTCCTCCTCCATTTGCAGGGTGGTGATGTCACGCGTGATGCTGTTGCCTCCCAAAGGCAATACAGTCAGGAAACGGAGAATGTTATTCTTATATACAGAGATGGTAGTTGTGTCTGCTCCGAAGTCGATCAGTGCACAACCCGAACGGCGTTCGCTTTCTGTCAGTACGGCATTTGCGGTTACTAACGGAGCGATCAGTTGGTCGGCAATATCAATTTTAGCCTGTTGGAAACAGTGCTCCAAGTTCTTACGTACGGAAGCACGGGCAACGATATTGAGGAAACGTCCTTCGATGTGGCTTCCTACCAGACCTACCGGATTGGCTTGCAGGTTATTACCTACCTTATATTCTTGTGGAGCTACGTCCAATATATCCATATCGACCACCGGGATGGCAATGTTCTCATCACCGATAGCGCTTACAAGCTCTTCGGATATGATAGCTTCTTCCTCCAGGTCGCGGCTTACTACATTGCGGACGGTGCGGAGTGATTGTCCGCCGATGCCTACATATACCTTGGCAATTGAGTTTTTCAACTCACCTTCCAGTCTGTTGATGATTGAAGTCAGGCTTTGCGCTGTCTTGTCCAGGTTAAAGATCACTCCTTTACGAATGAACGTAGAAGAGTCTTCCTGGGCATACGCTAATACCTGCATGCTTCCGTCACTGTTCTTTTTTCCGGCCACACCGGTTATCTTCGATGAACCAAGTTCAATAGCGGCGATAAATTCTGTTGTTGCCATAGGGTTATTTTATTTACTATTTTACTATTTACAATTTACTATATAGAGAGACTGTTTACTTATCATCTATCACTTATCAACTACTCTCGTTTTGTACAGATAATCTGGTTGCTGAATTCGAGATTGATACGTGAATATTTGTTCCAGCCTACCCGGTTGAGTCCTTTTTTGTAGAACTCCTTCAAACGTGCCAGTTTATCTTCAAAGTTCTCCAGTTTTCCGAGATAGACCAGATGGTCTCCCACACGCGGCACCAATTCGATGTTCTGGTCGGGCAACACATGGATCTGCTCTATCTGGGCGTCCCAGAATTTATTATTATGCAAAAATACACCAAACTTATATAAATCCTTCATTGCAAACGACTTTTCTACGTTTCCGGTGACAATTACCCGGTGAGCGACGCATTTTGCTTCCGGTGGCATGATAGTTCCTTTGTTGTCAAGGTAGTAGTTTTGGCCGTTGGCGCTCATGACCCGGAGGATAGGAATACGTTGTGTCACTTCCACGCACACTTTGCCGCTGGGTGTTTTGTAGCATTCGGCTTCGTCAATCAACGGATGTTTGCTTAGTTCCCGTTCCAGTGACTTGGTGGAGATGCGTTCCATCTTCTTCCCGATGGGGTAGATCCCTTTCTGCTGAAGGATACCTTTCAGCTCTTCTTTGGTGATGAAGCCAGCGTATGCGGTATCCTTGATAACCAATTCCATGTCACGGCAGGTCTGGTCGGCAGGCTTGCGGTTGAAAGCGGTGATAGCTACGGCAAGGTAAGCTATGAGCACCAGCATGACGATGGATAGAAGGATTCTTTTAATCATAATCAAAAATTAAAGATTAAAAATTAAAATGCTTGCACTGTTTCGGACAGGCTGCCGGATGATTATTCATTTATCTTTTTTCTAATAGTTCCTTTATTTCGGGGACATAGTTATCGATGTCTCCGGCTCCTAAAGTAATTAATACTTCAATGTTTTTATCTTTCAGAATGTTCAGTATCTCTTCCTTTTTGCACATACTTTTTTCGATACCCGGACGGAGATTATCATAAATCAGTTTGCTGGTGACGCCCGGAATTGGTGCTTCACGTGCCGGGTAGATGTCTACCAGAATCACTTCGTCGAGTAGCGACAGGCTATCGGCAAAATCCTGATAGAAGTCGCGGGTGCGGGTATAGAGATGAGGCTGGAAGATGGCTGTGATCTTCTTGTCCTTGTAAAGTTCGCGCATAGACAACACGCTCTGTTTGATTTCAGAGGGGTGGTGTGCGTAGTCACTTAGAAAGACAATCCGGTCGTTCTTGAGTTTGAAGTCGAACCGGCGGTCTACTCCTCGGAAACTTGCCATACCTCTTTTAATTTCTTCATCGGTCACCCCGTTGAGGTGTGCCAATGCCATGGCGGCTACGCCGTTCTCTATGTTGATGCTTACCGGAATTCCCAGTTGGATGTCGTTGATACGGGTGTCCGGAGCAACAAAGTCGATGAATATCTCTCCGTTTCCGATACGGATGTTTTCTGCATGGAAGTCGCCTTCGTCACGTGAGTAAGTGTAGACACGAACGCCCGGCTGCACTTTGGGTTGCAGAGAGATGCCTTTGCGGATAATCAGTGCGCCACCCGGTTGGATTAGCGTGGTGTAATGTTCGAAACTTTCCAGGTAGGCTTGCTCTGTTCCGTAGATGTCCAGATGATCGGGGTCGGTAGACGTGATTACGGTCATATAGGGTGACAGCCAATGGAAAGAACGGTCAAATTCATCCGCTTCAATCACTGTGTAAGGGCTTGCTTGAGAAAGCAGCAGGTTGGTGCCGTAATTCTTTGAGATTCCTCCGAGAAAAGCGGTACATTCCACGTGCGACTGGTGGAACAGATGAGCTGTCATAGTCGATGTGGTTGTTTTCCCGTGAGTACCTGCTACGCACAGGCCTTTGCTCGAATGGGTAATCGTTCCCAATACTTGGGCGCGTTTCTGTATTTCGAATCCGTTGTTGCGGAAATAAACGAGTTCTTCGTGTTCCTGCGGAACGGCCGGAGTGTATATGACTAACGTACTTTCCTTGTCTTTGCAGGCTTCGGGAATCAGGTCGACGTTTTCTTCATAATGTATTTGTGCGCCTTCGGAGATTAGCGTTTCAGTCAATGGAGTAGGAGTACGGTCATATCCTGCCACTACCTTTCCTTTGAAAAGGAAGTAGCGTACAAGTGCGCTCATACCGATGCCGCCGGCACCTACGAAATAGACTGATTTTATCGTTTCTATATTCATTTCTTCTGTCTTTTTATTTTAGTGCAGATTACGTTGTTTGATACGGGCATTGTGCCGTTACTTCAATCTGCGTAATCCGATCGTCCATTTATCTGTTCTTTGCTTCCGCCAGCTTAATGACCTCTTGTGCGATGATTCTCGCTGAATCGGGTAAAGCCAGTTTAGCGATATTCTCTGTTAGTTCTTTCAGTTTCTGCTCGTCGTTGACGGTGGACAGGGCTACGTCCATCAAAGTGGTTTCCGCTTCACTGTCTTTGACGTAGATAGCTGCCTGTTTGTTCACCAACGCTAAGGCGTTCTTCGTCTGGTGATCTTCTGCCACGTTGGGCGAGGGCACTAAGATAACAGGTTTGTGTAGCAGGCAGAATTCAGAAATGGAACCTGCTCCCGCACGGGAGATAACCAGATCGGCTGCTGCATAAGCGGCTGCCATATCTTTGATGAAATCCGTTACATATAAATTCGGAAGTGCTCCTGCCGCTTTTACGGCTTCTGTTACTTGCGGGTAATAGTATTTGCCCGTTTGCCAGATAAACTGCACGTCCGTGTTTTCCTTGATGGTTGTCAGACTGGCTGTCAGCGTGTTGTTGATGGTGCGTGCACCCAAGCTGCCACCTACAATCAGGATTGTCTTTTTGCCGGACTGTAAGTGGAAAGAACCTAGCGCTTCTTCTTTTGACGGCATATCCTTTGTCAGGTTCTGGCGGACGGGATTACCCGTCATGATGATCTTGTCGGCGGGGAAGAACTTTTCCATTCCGTCATAAGCTACACAAATCTTACGAGCTTTCTGTGCCAGGAGTTTATTAGTTACTCCGGCATACGAGTTTTGCTCCTGGATTAATGTGGGGACTCCCATCATTCCGGCAGTCTTTAGTGTTGGCCCGCTTGCATATCCGCCTACACCTACCGCCACTTGCGGGCGGAAGTTTTTGATTACTTTGCGCGCTTTCCATTGGCTGCGCATCAGTTTAATCAATACGGATACATTTTTCCATAAATGTTTGCGGTCGAATCCGGCTATCGGAAGTCCGATAATCCGGTAGCCTGCATCGGGAACCCGTTGCATTTCCATACGTCCTTCAGCGCCTACAAAGAGAATTTCTGCGTCGGGGCGTAGCTCTATTATAGCGTTTGCGATAGAGACGGCAGGAAAGATATGTCCTCCTGTTCCTCCACCGCTGATGATAATTCTAAGTTCTTTTTCCATCATTCTGTTTTCTTCTGTCCTTTCTCAACATTTACCGTTCATTGTTTCTGCTATCATGCTCATCTTCAAATTTGGCGTCGCTGTTCAGAATCTGTGCTGTCGGTTCGGCTGCGGCCTGTGCTTCCGAATTGGCTGCGGCATCCGCCTCTATTTGCAGTTGGATCTGTGCATCGTGCGCTTTCTGTTCTTCCAGGTGAGCGGTATATCGGCTTACGCTTAATATCATTCCGATATAAGCGCAGTTGATTAACGTACTTGTACCTCCTTTGCTGACCAGAGGCAGGGGTTGTCCGGTGACGGGGAATAACCCGACGGCAACCATCATATTCAGTATTGCCTGTGATACCAACAACAGCGCAATACCCATGACGAGAAAGGCGGGGAAGGTTCGCTCGCACTTTTGGGCGATTCGTCCGGCTCGCATCAGCAACCATAAATAGAGGAACACCACAAATATTCCTCCTACCAGTCCCATTTCTTCAATCACAATCGCGAAGATAAAATCGGAGAATGCCTGGCTAAGGAAGTCGCGTTGTATCGAGTTTCCCGGACCTTTGCCTACTACATGGCTGGTAGCAATAGCGATTCGCGCGTGTGCAATCTGTGCGTCTTTGTCAATATCAAATTTGGCTGCCGGCACTTCTTCTTTCTCAAAGAAACCGGAAACACGATTCTGCCACGTTTCGAAACGGTGAAGTCCCGGAGTGTTGTGCAGTGTTTTGGCGGGAATAGCCATCAGTATGCCTACGGCAACACCGCCTACAAGCCCCAATATCCCCAACATCCCGAACAGTTTCTTGGAAGATACCCGTCCGATGAACATCATCATACATACCACTCCGAACAGCAGCATTGCTGTCGAAAGGTTTTCCGGTGCGATGAGCAGGAATACCAGTCCGGTGAGGATCATGATATATTTAAAGGCATTCGGATTGGCCCCATATTCGTCCTGCCTTTTGGACAGGATGAATGAGACGGCAATGATTACCGCCATCTTTGCCAATTCCGATGGCTGGAATTGCAATCCCATAAAGGTCATCCAACGGGCGGCCCCGTTGACACGGTCGCCTGTGATGATGCCCATCAGCGTGACAAATGCCAGTAGAACCAGAGATACCGGATATAGAAAGACCGGAAATACCTGGAACCATTTGTAGGGAACATTATGCAGAAATACGACTACCACAGCTCCCACCATCAGGATGATGGAGTGTTGCGTAATCGGCCCCCAATGGTCGCCACTTTTGTAAGTCAGCGTTGACGCTGCCGAAAACACCTCGATGATCGAGATGAGGCAGAGACAGAGGAAGATAATCCAGATTACCTTGTCACCTTTGAATATGTTCTTTAATAAATCCAATCTTGCAGAATTTAAAAATTAATAATTAGAAATTAAAGGGCACGGACACATTCTTTAAATTGGTCGCCACGGTCTTCGTAACTCTTGAAGAGGTCGAAAGAAGCGCAGCAAGGACTTAATAATACCGTTTCACCTTTCTTTGCCAGTTCATAGGCTGCTTCTACGGCATCTTTCATGCCGGTTTGCACATCGGCTACCGGCAGACCGAAACGGTCGAAGAATTCGTGAAGCTTTTCGTTATGAAGTCCCAGATATACTAGTGCTGAACACTTTTCGCGTACCAGGTCTTCAATTTCAGTATAGTCGTTTCCTTTATCTTTACCACCGAGAATCAATACCGTTTTGGTAGTCATGCTTTGCAGGGCATACCAGCAGGAGTTGACATTCGTGGCTTTAGAGTCGTTAATAAAATCAATTCCGCGCACACGTGCCACCTTTTCCAACCGATGTTCCACTCCCTTGAAATCGGAGAGGGCTTTGCGGATGTTTTCTTTGGCAATGCCGGCAAGGTTTGCCGAGATACCGGCGGCTAAAGAATTATATAGGTTATGTTGCCCTGTCAGAGCCAGTTCCTCTTGCTCCATGTTGAAGGCAATCGGTTCGGTGATTTTCACTTCGTGATCTTCTACGTATGCAATCGCTCCATCCTCTTTTACAGCGGCAAAAGGATACAAGTGAGCTTTCAGACCATGTTTTGCCAGTCCCTGTCTGATGATAGGGTCGTCGTTCCAGAAGATGAAAGCATCGTCCGGTGTTTGGTTCTGGGTGATGCGGAATTTAGCGTCGATGTAATTCTGCATACAATGGTCGTAGCGATCAAGATGGTCCGGAGTGATGTTCATCAATACGGCGATGTTCGCACGGAAGTTATACATATTATCCAGCTGGAAAGAGCTAAGTTCAATAATATAGTAATCGTGGTAATCTTCGGCTACCTGCAAAGCAAGGCTTTTGCCGATGTTGCCTGCCAAACCTACGTTCAGACCTGCGCTTTTGAAAATATGGTAGATTAGGGAAGTCGTTGTGGTCTTCCCGTTAGAACCTGTAATACAGATCATTTTGGCATCAGTATAGCGTCCGGCAAATTCTATCTCGGAGATCACCGGTGTGCCTTGAGCTTTCAGTTTCAGGATGATCGGGGCGTCATTCGGGATACCGGGGCTTTTGATTACCTCGTCGGCATTCAGAATGAGTTCTTCGGTATGGTATCCTTCTTCCCAGGCAATCTGATGGCTGTCGAGAAGTTCCTTATACTTGTCCTTGATAGCGGACATGTCCGAAACAAACGTCTCAAATCCTTTGACTTTAGCGAGTACGGCTGCACCTGCGCCGCTTTCGCCAGCTCCTAAAATTACTATTCTTTTCATCTACAATAATGTGCCCTTATTTTCTAATTGATTGATTTATCTATTAGCTGTGCACATCTTTAAAAGTTAATAATCGGGTTAATACTCTCTATCTATAAAACTTGTTTTCCGTATGGAAACTTGGCTCCGGCACCTTGCCGGTTATCTTATTTTAAGCGTTATAATCGTTATTGCTGCCAATACAATCGTTACAATCCAGAACCGGACGGTAATCTTTGATTCATGAAACAGTTGGTCGGGTTTGGTGAATTTCACCGTGCATCCCGGTTCAATCAGGCTCATCGAAGTGCGGAAGTGATCGTGAATCGGTGTACGCTTGAACAATCGCTGTTTCACACCTTTTCGTTTTCCCGCCTTATAATAAGCCCGTTGCAGAATTACCGACAGGTTTTCTACCAGGAATACACCGCAAAGAATCGGTATCAGCAACTCTTTGTGGATGATGATGGCAAACACTGCGATAATACCGCCAATAGTAAGACTGCCTGTATCTCCCATAAATACTTGTGCCGGATAGGCGTTGTACCATAAGAAACCTATCAGTGCACCGATAAAGGCGCAGATATAGATTACGAGTTCTTCCGAGCCCGGAATATACATGATGTTCAGGTAGCCTGCAAATTCGATATGCGATGATACATAGGCCAGTACCCCCAACGTTGCACCGATAATTGCCGAGTTCCCGGCTGCCATTCCGTCCATACCGTCATTCAGATTGGCGCCGTTTGATACGGCGGTAACCACAATGATTGTGACAATGACGAACAATATCCATCCGGCTGTTTGCGCATGTTCTCCCATGAACGAAACCAGATCGGCATAATCAAGGTTGTTGCTCTTGAAAAAAGGAATCGTTGTCTGGGTAGATTTCAGGTCATTCGTTCCGTGTATCACTTCCATCTCCCTTCCCGGATTATGCACTTCGATATTTTCACGGATCACTACGTCCGGACTTAGGTACAAAGTCATGCCGACAATTAAACCTAAACCAACCTGCCCGATGATTTTGAATTTACCATGCAAACCCTCTTTGTCTCTTTTGAAGATTTTGATATAGTCGTCTGCAAATCCGAGTGATCCCAACCATATAGTAGTGATTAGCATCAGTATCATATATATATTATGCAGTTTACCTAACAATAAACAAGGTATCAGGATGGCTACAATGATGATAACGCCACCCATGCTCGGCACGCCTACTTTATTGACGCCAAACGGGTCGGTTTTAGCATCACGCTGCGTTTCTGTGATTTGTTTCCTTTTGAGTAGGTTGATGAACTTATCTCCCCAGATACTTGAAATAAGTAATGCGAGGATAACCGCCATCAAAGCACGGAATGAAGTATATCCGAACATTCCCGCTCCTGGAAAATTGAGCTTATGTAGCCATTCAAATAGATAGTATAACATAAATAATTTGCCAATTTATTGATGTGTTGTTATGCCGGTTGCTGTCGGATAGATAACGAAGCCGGTCGGCATATTAGCACAGTCTATTCATTATTTAAAAATTTCTTTGAGTACTTCTTTGTCATCAAAATGATGTTTCACTCCTTTTATCTCCTGGTAATTCTCATGTCCTTTTCCGGCAACGAGAATTACATCTCCTTTCTCCGCCAGCATGCAAGCCGTGCGAATCGCTTCTTTACGGTCGGCAATGCTTAGTGTTTTCTTCATATCTTCCGCATCCAGTCCGGCAAGCATGTCATTGATGATGTCTTGCGGCTCTTCAAAGCGCGGATTGTCGGAAGTGATGATGACGCGGTCACTCGCTTTGGCAGCTTCCTTTGCCATGATGGGGCGTTTGCCCTTGTCGCGGTTACCGCCGGCGCCTACCACGGTAATCACTTTTCCTTTTCCTTCAAGCACTCCATGAATAGCGTTCAATACATTAATGAGAGCATCCGGGGTATGTGCATAATCAACAATCGCCGTAATTCCCTGCGGTGAGCGGACCGCATCGAAGCGTCCGGCTACCGGATGAAGTGTGCTAAGAGCTACAAGCACCTCTTCCTCTTTCTTGCCTAACAGAACTGCCGCCCCGAATACCGCCAATAAATTGGAAGCATTGAACTTTCCGATAAACTGAACTGCCAGTTCATGATTGTTGAAGTCGAGCAGCATCCCTTCGAAATGAGACTCTAATACCCGTCCTTTAAAGTCGCTAAGACTTCTCAATGAATAAGTATAGACCTTCGAACGTGTGTTCTGCGTCATTACCAGTCCGTTTTTATCGTCCAGATTGGTCAGGCTGAATGCATTTTTCGGCAGATTGTCAAAGAATTTCTTCTTCGCTTTCAGATAGTTCTCTACTGTTTTATGATAGTCGAGATGGTCGCGGGTCAGATTGGTAAAGATCCCTCCTGCAAACTTTAGTCCACTGATACGTTTCTGTGCAATCGAGTGGGAGCTGACTTCCATGAAAACATATTTGCATCCTTCATCTGCCATCCGTCCCAACAAACAGTTCAACGTGATTGGATCAGGAGTAGTATGTTCTGTCGGAATCGATTCATCATCGATGTAATTGCAAACGGTAGAAATCAATCCCACCTTATAGCCGAAATAACGGAATGTATTATATAATAAGGTAGCGATCGTTGTTTTTCCGTTCGTTCCGGTAACGCCGACCAGTTCCAACTTGGAAGTCGGGTCTCCGTAGAAGGTAGTGGCAATCTTTCCTACCGCATCTTCGCTGTCTTTTACTCGTACATAGGTGATCCCCGCTACAGGTTCTTCCGGCATATCCTCGCAAAGGATGGCGATTGCTCCTTTTGCGATGGCAGCAGGTATATAAGCATGGCCGTCGGCTTGTGTGCCACGCATTGCCATGAATAGCTGTCCGGCTTCCACTAGACGGGAGTCTATGTTGACACCGGTGATTTCTATGTTTGAATCTCCGGCTACCTCTACCGGTTGGATTGCTTTCAGTAACTCATTTAATAACATCACTCTATTCAATTTTTAATCTTTAATTTTTAATTTTTAATTAAGCGTAAGCGTCACTGTCTGTCCCTTCTTAACAATCGTTCCGTTGGCTATCGACTGGCTTTTTACTTTGCCTACGCCGACCAGATTGACTTTCAATCCTTTGCTTTCCAACAAGTACACAGCGTCTTTCGCTCCCATACCTATCACACTCGGTACAAAATTCTGCATATTGCTCCGGCTCTCAAGAACCACAGCTTGTGGGGCAGAATGGGTATTTCCCCAAACCTCTTTGCCCGAATCAGCGATTTTGCCTTGTACGTTAATCTGCAGCTCTTCCAATACTCGTTGCGCTTCGCGCATCTCTCCGGCTTTTACATTCGGAATGACTACGGAATTAGTATCAATCGCATTGGTCAGCGGTAACCGCAAGTCTTTGGCATACACCCTTTCTGCAATCTTGCTGAACACACTACCTGCCATTAAACCTCCCGAAGCCGGTAATCCCGGTTTCTGGATAGAGACAATCATGCTATATTTAGGTGCTTCTGACGGGAAATACCCGCAGAAACTAACCAGATAATTTGTTCTTCCCGTTTTGTATCCGGCTGCTCCCTGTGAAATCTGCGCCGTTCCTGTTTTTCCTGAAACGTGGAACTGCTTGCTTCCCGCAGGTTTGGCAAGTCCTTCACCAACCACTTTTCGGAGAATCTCACGGATCTGTGCCAAAGTCTTATCCGAACAAATCTTGGGATTGATTACCTCTGTCGGATATTCTTTCACTACTTCCCCGTCCTTCATGGCAGCTTTGACAAACTTCGGACGCACGGTGACTCCGTTGTTGGCTATCCCATTATAGAATGTGAGAATATTGATCGGTGGAACCTGTGTCTCGTAGCCGATACTCATCCACGGCAATGTTGTCTTTGCAAAATAACGTTCTTTCGGGCCGCGTATATTCGGTTTTCCTTCTCCCGCAATCTGCAGGTGTAACGGCTGGTCGATGCTCATCCGTTTCAACCCGTCTACAAATTTCTGCGGGTTGCTGCCGTAGAAATGGTCTATAATATAAGAGGTACCCACATTGGACGAAACCCCTAGAATTTCCGTAACAGTCAGCTTTCCATATCCTCCGCGATGCCAGTTATGGTCTTTCATGACACGTCCATACATCGGCATCTGGCCGTTGCCGGTATCTACCACATAGTCCGGCGTGATCTTTCCGTCTTCAAGAGCTACCATGATAGAGGCCGTTTTGAAAGTAGACCCCGGCTCGAGCATATCACTAATAGCATTGTTGCGCATTTCGTAGTACTCACCGTCTTTGCCTTGCATCATGTTGACGATGGCTTTCACTTCTCCGGTACTTACCTCCATCAATACCACCACACCCACGCTCGCATTCAGCTCTTTCAGCTTATCCACCAACGCCTTCTCGCAAATATCCTGCATACCTACATCGATAGTACTAATCAGATCGCAACCATCAACTGGTGGCACATCGACAATGTTCAGGTATTTGTTCATCACCTTCTGACGGTGTGTCAATCCGTCCCGCCCTTTCAGGATGGTGTCGAAAGCAAGTTCGATACCATTTCTCGCTCCTTTGGCTGTGTCTGCATACACATCTCCCAGTGTACGGGCAGCCAGTGAACCGAACGGTTTCTTACGCTGATTGTAAGCTTGTTCCTTGAATCCGCCTTTATACCGGTTCAAGCAGAATACAGGCAGTCTCTTTACCTCTTTATATTGTATATAGGAGATACGTTTCGGATAAATCAGATAATTGCGGCTTTTTGCCTGGCGTCCTTTCTTGAGGTGTGCCTTGAATTGAGCCGCACTCTTGTCCGGGAATATCTTGTGAAGTCCGATACAGATTGAATCCATATTGGCATTGAGGATGGAATCCCGGCGTGCCTGATCTTTCTGCCTGCGTTTTTCATCCTTTTCACCGGACATAAAGTCCATATATATTCTGTACTCGGGCAGAGAGCTGGCCATCAGTTTACCGTCAGAAGAAATAATGTTTCCACGATTAGGTTTTACCGTCACATTCTCTTTTACGAAACGGTCAGCCACATCCTGCCAGTATTGTCGTTCGGCAAACATGGTGATGCCTGCTTTTACAACAATAGCTACTCCTATCAACGCCATCAACAGGATGACGAAGAAGTAACGGGTCATTATGTTCTTTTTATTAACTGCCACAGTATTTGTCTTTTAAACGCTTAACTATCATTTATCAACTATCCACTATCATCTATTTAATAAGGTAAGGAGGATTGGTTGATGTTTGCAAATCGCTTTCCTTACTCGATATATAATCTTCAATGCGTGACTGGCGGCTCTTTTCCATCAGCTCTGAGCTGCGAGTCAGTGCATCGTATTTAATGTCTGTCAATTCCTTTTTCAGCCGGTCTATTTCGATCTGTTGCTGTTGACTGGCATAACGATTGTGAATGTAGAAGATGATGAATACCATGATAAGTACCAGCAACTTCGTTTGACGGCGGAAAAAATCGGTAGCCAGAATGTCTCCACCCAGAATACTCTTCAGAGAGGTGCGTTTTTTCTTCTTGTCCTCTTCTGCTTTCTTGTTTACTACTTCTTCTTCCATATCTTTTTATTTCTTTTCTGCAATTCGTAATTTGGCGCTTCTCGACCGCGGGTTTCGTTCTATTTCTGCCTCGTCGGGAACGATTACCTTATTGTTGACAAGGCGGAAAGGCGTTTGCAGATTGCCGAAGAAGTCGGTTTCCGCTTTTCCTTCTACATTGCCTGTCTTCATGATGTTTTTCACCATTCGGTCTTCCAGCGAATGATAGGTGATAACTACCAGTCTGCCGCCCGGCTTTAATGCCTCCGTAGCAGCCAGCAACATCTCCTTCAACGCCTCCATCTCTTGGTTTACTTCAATTCGTAGTGCCTGGAACACCTTTGCCAGCTCTTTCTTTTCGCGTTCACGACCGAAAAGCGGTTTGATGATTTCCAAAAACTCACCGATGGTCCGGATATTCTGTCCGCTTCTGGCTTTAACGATGACAGAAGCCAGTTTGCGGCTATTCTTTAGTTCCCCGTACAGGTAGAGGATGTTTGCAAGACGTTCTTCATCATAAGTATTCACGATATCTGCTGCTGTCATACCGGCACGCTTGTTCATACGCATATCCAGTGCCCCGTCAAAACGGAAGGAGAAGCCACGTTCGCTATCATCGAAATGATGGGAAGATACGCCGAGGTCGGCCAGGATCGCGTCTACCTGTTCGATGTCGTGATAACGCAGGAAGTTGTGCAGATAGCGGAAGTTACTGCGCACGAAGATGAAATGAGTATCGTTGACAATGTTCCGTTCAGCGTCCTCGTCCTGGTCGAATCCTAGCAAACGTCCGCCTTCTCCGAGCCGTGAAAGGATCTCGCGCGAATGTCCCGCTCCTCCGAATGTAACGTCTACATACGTTCCATCCGGTTGGATATTCATACCGTCAACGCTTTCTTTCAGCAATACAGGTACGTGATATGTCAATTCATCTTTCTCCATCTTGTCTATTATCATCGTTCATAATTTCTTCTAATGCTGCACCGAACTCTTCGGGTGACATGAAAGGCTGTTCTGCCCGTTCTTTCGCCCAGATCTCTATCTTGTTATCGATGCCGATAAAGCGAATATCCCCATGGATACTGCAAATCTGTAAATACCGTTTCGGAATTAATATGCGCCCGTTGCTATCAGGTGTCACTATTTCAACGTCGCTCACGAATTGCCTGAAAATAAGTTGGTGTTTGCTATTCCATTTGTTAAGTCTACTACGTAGCTCGTTCAACTCCTCGTTCCACACGCTCTCGGGGTATAGGGTTAAACAGTCTTGAAATACGTCTTTACGCATAATAAGCCTCTCTTCGGAAGCGGCTTGTAATTGCTTCCTGAAGGTGGCGGGTATGAACACCCTTCCTTTGGCGTCCGCCCTGGCTTCAATATTTCCTAAAAAACGTATCATTACCTTATTATAATAAGCGACCGTAAAAGTATGAAATTCCCCACAATTCCCCACAACTTTCCATAAAAAACTTTCAGAGAAGTTTTCAACAGAATGTTAAATGTCTATTTGCTTGAAAATGATGTGCCTTCGAGAATGCTTTACTGGTGGGGAGCCCGTGGGCGTAGAACGGAAAAAATGTCTGTATAGGTAAAATTTAAATAATGTGGTGGGAGAGATTCTTTTTCATGCAATAGAGGTTTATCTGACACCCGGGTCTCAGTGCACCCGACACCCGGGTGTCAGATAGGTTGAGACCCGGGTGTTGTATGTGCTGACACCCGGGTGTCGGACAACTAATCTTCGCAATAAAAGAAAAGGCAGAATATACCGGAGTATTTCTGCCTTTTAATCATTATCAAAACTAAAAATCTGCATTAAAGAAATATGTGATTCAAAATCACTAAGTTTTATATAGTTAAGGTTTAGCGGAAGTCTTTCAACTCTTCCTGTAATTTCTGGCGCGTGAAGAAAATACGGCTTTTCACTGTACCCAACGGGAGGTTCAGTTTTTCCGCAATTTCACGGTATTTGAATCCTGAAACGTGCATCGCAAACGGAACTCTGTATTCTTTGGGGAGTTTGTTAACTACACGGTGCATCTCTTTCAGGTCGTATGCTCTTTCTGTATTTTCAGAACTTCCATCCTGTGGCAAATTCAGATGATAAAGATTATCAGTCTGGTCGATGAATGTCTGGTCGCGGACTACCTTGCGGTAGTTGTTTATGAATATATTGCGCATGATGGTATACATCCATCCTTTGAAATTTGTATCAGGGGTATATTTATCTTCATTATCTAATGCTTTTAATGATGTCTCCTGCAACAAATCGTTTGCTTCTTCACGGTCAGTTGTCAGTTTATAAGCGAAGCGTAGTAATTCATCTTGTACTCCTACTAAGTCTTTTCTGAAGCTTAAACTTTTCATAATGTGTTGCTTTTTAAAGGTGAATATTCGTTTGTTATTTTCGATGTTGCAAGTTTACATGAATTTTTGAAACCCGGTAGGGGAAAAACTGACGTTTTTTTATCCGAAAACTATCCGCGGATAGTTTTTAGGTCATTTTTGATAGTTTTTGGGTGGTGTTTTTTTGTGTTCTGAACTTAAATCCTGCATTTTCTACCAAATTATTGCGATTAATAAAAAAGAACCGTTAATTTTGTGCCATCATTTTTATTTGAAAAGAATGACTGATGACTCTTTATTTTTGATCGATGTCGATAAGATACTTCGGACGAAGGCTCCGAAGCATTACAAGTACATCCCTAAGTTCGTGATTTCTTATCTGAAGAAAATTGTTCATCAGGATGAAATTAATGTATTCCTGAATGAGTCGAAGGATAAACTGGGAGTGGACTTTCTGGAGGCATGTATGGGCTTTTTGGATGCGAAAGTGGACGTAAAAGGCATTGAGAATTTGCCAAAGGATGGTCTGTACACTTTTGTTTCCAATCATCCGTTAGGCGGACAGGATGGTGTTGCGCTTGGTTATGTGTTAGGAAAGCACTATGAGGGGAAGGTGAAATACCTGGTGAATGATCTATTGATGAATCTACGCGGGTTGGCTCCCCTTTGCATACCTATTAATAAAACCGGCAAGCAGGCAAAGGACTTTCCGAAGATGGTGGAAGCCGGATTCCAGTCCGACGATCAGCTGATTATGTTTCCTGCCGGACTGTGCTCGCGCCGTCAGAATGGAGTGATTCGCGACCTGGAATGGAAAAAGACATTTGTAGTAAAGAGCATACAAGCAAAACGTGATGTAATACCCGTGCATTTTGGAGGCAGGAATTCTGATTTCTTCTACAACCTGGCAAATATTTGCAAGGCATTGGGTATCAAGTTTAACATCGCTATGTTGTATCTTGCGGATGAAATGTTTAAGAATCGCCACAAAACTTTTACTGTCACTTTTGGCAAACCTATACCCTGGCAGACTTTTGATAAATCGAAAACCCCTGCGCAGTGGGCTGAATACGTAAAGGATATTGTTTATAAACTGTAACTGATAGAACAACTATAACAAGGAATATGGAAGAGATTATTAAACCGGTAAGCAAAGAACTGCTAAAGGCAGAATTGACGGAAGACAGACGCTTACGAATGACGAATAAGAGTAATAATCAGATTTATATTATTACTCATCAGAATGCTCCTAATGTGATGAGAGAGATTGGTCGTTTGCGTGAAATAGCTTTCCGTGCTGCTGGTGGAGGTACAGGTCTGTCAATGGATATTGATGAATACGACACGATGGAGCACCCCTACAAGCAGTTGATCGTATGGAATCCGGAAGCGGAAGAAATTCTGGGTGGTTACCGGTATCTGCTTGGTACGGACGTGCGTTTTGATGAAAAAGGTGCTCCGATTCTGGCTACTTCCCATATGTTTCATTTCTCCGATGCTTTTATTAAAGAATATTTGCCACAGACAATTGAGTTGGGACGTTCGTTCGTTACGCTTGAATATCAGTCTACCCGTGCCGGAAGTAAAGGATTGTTCGCTTTAGATAATCTGTGGGATGGATTGGGAGCGTTGACTGTTGTTATGCCGAATGTGAAATATTTCTTTGGCAAAGTGACCATGTATCCAAGCTATCACCGTCGTGGCCGTGATATGATTCTTCATTTCCTTAAGAAACATTTTTATGACAAAGAGAAACTTGTCACTCCGATCGAGCCTCTGAAACTTGAGACTTCCGAAGACGAGCTGAGTGCTTTGTTTTGCAAGCATTCCTTCAAGGAAGACTATAAAATATTGAATTGTGAAATTCGTAAACTGGGATATAATATTCCTCCGTTGGTAAATGCATATATGAGCCTAAGCCCTACTATGCGTATGTTCGGAACAGCTATCAATTATGAATTCGGTGATGTGGAAGAAACCGGTATTCTGATTGCTGTAGACGAAATTCTCGAAGATAAGCGGATTCGACACATCCAGACGTTTATTGAAAGCCATCCGGATGCGTTGAGATTGTCTTCTTGTGAAGGGGAAGAGGTGTTTACTCCTAAAGTGGTTACACCGCAGGCAAACTGTTCCCGTTAATTTTACGATAAAGATCAAGAGCAAAGACGTCGGTCATTCCCGATATATAGTCAAGTACCGCCTGTATTCTTTCATAGAGTACGGGCGCTTTTATATTGTATTGACTGGAAACCCGGTCGATCAGGAGTTTGGAATAAGTCTTTTCGGGTGAGGTTACGGCATCTATCATCAATTCGAGCAGGGTGCTGATGATGCGGAATCCCGCCAGTTCAACATCCAGTACGTCCCGTGAACGGTAGATTTTATTAATAGATACTTCGACGCTGTGTTTATAGGCTGCTGCCGGACGCTCGGCTATGCGCTTGATTAGTGATCCATCGAACGTGCCTGACAGGATTTCTTGTTCATGATCTAAAAAGACACGGGTACACTCCCGGATCAATAAACCGATGACGGAAGAGCGCAGGTAAGCGATTTGCTCGTTGACATCGTTAACAATCAGGAATGTTTTTCGGAGATGTTCCTGCCGCTCTTCGCTGAAATAGGCCATTAATAGCTCTTTAGTCTCTTCTGTGGTGAGAATCTTCAGTTTATATGCATCCTCAATATCCATCATCTGATAGCAAATGTCGTCTGCCGCTTCAACCAAATAAACTAACGGGTGGCGTGCATACTTTAAAGGATGTTCGTTGAGCAATATCAGTCCTAATTCTGTTGCAATTTTGCGGAAGCTTTCTTCTTCGCTGACGAAAAAGCCAAACTTGGATTTTGTTCCTGCAAGGCTCGATGAAAAGGGGTATTTTACGATAGAAGCCAGAGTGGTGTATGTTAGAACGAATCCGCCTTTGCGACGTCCCTCGAACTGATGTGTAAGTATTCGGAAGGCATTTGCATTTCCTTCAAAATGTATTAAATCTTCCCATTCCATCGGAGAAAGTTGCTCTCCGTTGGGCTGTTTCTCTTTCAGGCGAACTCCTTTCCCTTCAGAGAAAAAAGTGGAAATGGCCTTTTCGCCTGAATGACCGAAAGGCGGATTACCCAAATCGTGTGCCAGGCAAGCAGCCGAAACGATAGAACCGATCTCCGGCAGGAAAGAATCCTGAAGTTCCGGATGACGTTCCAGAAGTGCTTTGGCAACATCGTCCCCGAGTGAACGGCCAACACTGGCGACTTCGAGACTGTGCGTAAGTCGGTTGTGTACAAAAACGCTGCCCGGTAGAGGGAATACTTGCGTTTTGTTCTGTAATCTGCGGAAAGGAGCCGAAAAAATAAGACGGTCATAGTCCCGTTGGAATTCGGATCGGTTTTCCTGTCGTTCCTCATGGAATTCTTCCATTCCGAAACGTTTCGCTGATATTAATTGGTTCCAATTCATCATTTTATCTATAATTTTAGTGTTTACCATTCGCAAATTGGCTACAGGTACATTATTTAACTGCAAACTTAACTATTTTTCAGTTCAAAATGTGTATTTTCGCCCGTTAAATAGTAAACATGCATTTATGAATATTCAAGTTATCAATAAATCGAAGCATCCGCTTCCGGCTTATGCCACTGAATTGTCCGCAGGAATGGATATCCGTGCTAATCTTTCTGAACCTATCACACTGGAACCGTTGCAGCGTTGTCTGGTGCCGACAGGACTATATATTGCCTTGCCGAAGGGATTTGAGGCACAAGTTCGTCCACGTAGCGGACTGGCGATCAAGAAAGGAATTACAGTGCTCAATTCTCCGGGTACGATTGATGCGGATTATCGTGGGGAAGTTTGTATCATTTTAGTCAATCTCTCCTCTGAAACGTTTGTGATTGAAGACGGTGAACGTATCGCGCAGATGGTGATAGCGAAGCACGAACAGCCTGTATGGCAGGAAGTGGAGGTGCTGGATGAAACAGAACGGGGAGCCGGTGGTTTCGGACATACCGGAGTATGATGAATGCTTAATGGAGAAAATAGAATGAAGATAAAAATAGGATGGCTGTTCGTGACGGTATTGATGCTCACTTCATGTGGGGGAATCCGGTCTGTGCGTACAGCAAAAACAACAGCGAAAGCAGATGGAGCTTCTTTAATGAAGGAAACATTGCTTTCTGCTGAACAACAGCGTAAATATGACTACTTCTTCTTGGAAGCCATGCGGATGAAAGGAAAGAATGAGTATGATGCGGCATTTGGATTGCTACAGCATTGTCTGGATATCAACCCCACTGCTTCTTCTGCGCTTTATGAAATATCGCAATATTATATGTTCCTTCGCCAGGTGCCGCAAGGTCAGGTTGCTTTGGAGCAGGCAGTGGCTTTTGCGCCTGATAACTATTGGTATAGTCAGGGATTGGTCAGTTTGTACCAGCAACAAAATGAATTGGATAAGGCTGCGGCTTTGCTTGAGAAGATGGTGACCCGTTTCCCGTCGAAACAGGACCCTTTGTTCAGCCTTCTTGATATTTACAGTCGCCAGGAGAAGTATAATGATGTCATTTCTACATTGAATCGTTTAGAGAAACGTTTGGGTAAGAATGAGCAGCTGTCTATGGAGAAATTCCGGATTTATCTTCAGATGAAAGATGATAAGAAGGCATTTCAGGAAATAGAAAGTCTGGTACAGGAATATCCGATGGATATGCGTTATCAGGTGATACTGGGAGATGTATATCTTCAGAACGGGAAAAAGCAGGAAGCTTATGATGCATACCAGAAGGTACTGGCTGTAGAGCCTGATAATCCGATGGCTCTCTTCTCGATGGCTTCTTACTATGAACAGACCGGGCAGAAAGAATTGTATCAACAGCAACTGGATACGTTGTTATTGAACAAAAAGGTGACTTCTGATACTAAAATCAGTGTCATGAGACAGGTGATTGCGGAAAATGAACAGTCGTCCGCTAAAGATAGCACTCAGGTGATTGCCTTGTTTGACCGGATGATGAAGCAGGATATGGATGATCCGCAGATACCGATGCTTTATTCTCAATACCTGTTGTCGAAGAATATGGAACAAGAGGCTGTGCCGGTATTGGAGCAGGTGGTTGATCTGGATCCTACCAATAAGGCTGCCCGTCTGATGCTGGTTAGCGCGGCGGTGAAAAAGGAAGATTACAAGCAAATTATCAAGGTCTGCGAACCGGGCATTGAAGCTACTCCGGATGCGTTGGAACTTTATTATTATCTGGCTATCGCTTATCATCAGGCAGAACAGGGAGATAGTGTATTGAGTGTTTGTAATAGAGCATTGGAACATATAACTCCCGATACCAGAAAAGAAGTCATTTCAGATTTTTATTCTATCATGGGGGATATTTATCATACCAAGAAACAAATGACGGAGGCTTATGCTGCTTACGATTCGGCTTTGGTATATAATCCTTCCAATATTGGCGCATTAAATAATTATGCTTATTATCTGTCTGTGGAACGTCGTGACTTGGACAAGGCGGAGGAGATGAGTTACAAAACGGTGAAAGCCGAACCTAATAATTCGACCTATCTCGATACTTATGCATGGATTCTTTTTGAAAAGGGAAACTATGCCGAAGCCCGTATCTATATTGACAATGCAATGAAGAACGACGGCGAGAAGAGCGATGTGATTGTGGAGCATTGCGGAGATATTTATTTTATGACCGGTGATGTGGAAGGTGCGTTGAAATATTGGAAGAAGGCACTGGAAATGGGTAGCGAGTCGAAAACGTTGAAACAGAAAATAGAGAAGAAGAAATATATTGCGGAATGAAAAGAATCATTTATCTACTGTTGTTGGTGGTAGTGGTGTTGGCCGGCTGTAAGAGTTCGAAGCACTTGGCAACTTCGGAAACTAAGACTTCAACAAAGGCTCCGACATCCAGTTACCTGGCTTCCAGGCTTCAGTTGACCATTCCCGGCAAGAAGGGAAGTATGTCTGTAGGGGGAACCATGAAGATGAAAACTCATGAGCGGGTACAAATCTCCTTATTGATGCCTATTCTGCGTACGGAAGTGGCACGTATAGAAGTTACTCCCGACGAAGTTTTATTGGTAGACAGGATGAATAAACGCTTTGTTCGTGCCACTAAAGCTGAATTGAAAAATGTATTGTCGAAGAATGTGGAGTTTTCCCGTTTGGAAAAGATATTGATGGATGCCTCTCTTCCTGGTGGAAAGACAGAGCTGACAGGAAAAGATATAGGAATTCCTTCATTAGAAAAGGCTAAAGTCCAACTTTATGAGTTTTCTACACAAGAGTTTTCGATGACTCCGACGGAACTGACGTCCAAATACAACCAGATTCCCTTGGAAGAATTAGTAAAAATGCTGGTAGCTTTATTATGATGAAACGTTTCTTTGTTATTCTAATCAGTTGCCTGTGGTTGGCAGTTCCTCTTTTCGCTCAATCGAACAAGTTGATTCGTGAGCTGGAAAGTAAACGCGGTGCGCTGCAAAAACAGATTGCCGAATCGGAATCTATATTGAAGGATACAAAGAAAGATGTGGGAAGCCAGTTGAATAGTCTGGCTGTGTTGACCGGACAGATTGAAGAGCGGAAACGCTATATCATGGCTATCAACAATGATGTGGAGGCTATCCAGCGTGAGTTGGCTTCATTGGAGCGCCAGTTGCACGGGTTGGAGAAGGATTTGAAAGATAAAAAGAAGAAATATGAAGCTTCTGTCCAGTACTTGTATAAGAATAAGTCGATAGAGGAGAAGCTCATGTTTATTTTTTCGGCAAAGAATCTGGGGCAGACTTATCGGCGTATGCGATATGTCCGTGAATATGCCACTTATCAACGTCTGCAAGGGGAAGAAATCCTAAAGAAACAGGAACAGATACGCAAGAAGAAAGCGGAACGTCAGCAAGTGAAAGCCGCCAAAGAGAACCTGCTGCAAGAACGTGAGAGCGAAAAGGTGAAGTTGGAAGAGCAGGAAAAAGAGAAGCGTACGTTGGTGACTAATCTGCAAAAGAAGCAGAAAGGATTGCAGAATGAGATAAATAAAAAACGCAGGGAAGCCAATCAGCTGAATGCCCGCATCGATAAATTAATTGCGGAAGAAATAGAGCGTGCCCGTAAGCGTGCGCAGGAAGAGGCTCGTCGTGAAGCGGCTGCCCGTAAGAAAGAAGAAAGCAAGGAGGGAAAATCTGTTGCAACGGAAACGACCGCTAAATCGAAACCTCTTGAGGCTTATACCATGAGTAAGGCGGATCGGGAATTGTCGGGTAACTTTGCCGCGAATCGCGGGAAATTGCCAATGCCTATATCCGGCGCTTATATTATCACCAGCCGTTACGGACAATATGCCGTAGAGGGTTTGCGCAACGTGAAACTGGATAACAAGGGTATTGATATTCAGGGAAAACCGGGTGCACAGGCACGTGCCATTTTTGATGGAAAGGTGGCGGCTGTATTCCAATTGAACGGATTATTTAATGTCCTCATTCGTCATGGCAATTATATTTCTGTTTATTGCAATCTTTCTTCTGCATCCGTCAAAGCCGGTGACACGGTGAAGACGAAGCAATCCATCGGTCAGGTCTTTTCTGACGGTACGGATAATGGACGGACGGTATTGCACTTCCAGTTGCGTAGGGAGAAAGAAAAGTTGAATCCTGAACCTTGGCTGAACCGATAATTGAATAAAAAACACGTAGAATGAAGTTAACTAAAATACTAATATGCTTGCTGATCTTCTGGACCGGAACACTATCCGCGTCTCCTTATTTTTCGTTCAAGAAATATCAGGTAGAAGATGGATTGTCTCATAATACCGTGTGGTGCGCCCTTCAAGATAGTTATGGTTTTATCTGGCTGGGTACGAGTGACGGATTGAACCGTTATGACGGGCGGGGCAATAAAGTGTACCGGAATGTTCTCAACGACAAATTTTCATTAGAAAATAATTTCGTAGAAGCCTTGATAGAGGTGGACAAGAATATTTGGGTTGGAACAAACTCCGGACTTTATATTTATGACCGGGATACCGATCGTTTCTCTTGCTTTGATAAAACGACGCAGTATAATGTGTATATCAGCAGTGAGATAAAAAAGATTATTAAGACGGAAAATGGTCTTATCTGGATTGCGACTTTGGGACAGGGATTTTTTATTTATGATCCGAAAACAGAGGTGCTGACTCAAAATAGTGTTCAGACATCTTTTGTATGGGACCTCTGTCAGAGTGCTGATCGGAAGAGGGTCTATATATCTTCCTTACAGGAAGGACTTTTGTGCTTTGACGAAAACGGCAAGTTTCTCCGGACGTATGAAATTTCATTAGATATAAATGCTTCTGATAGTTATAAAGTAAACTGTATTCAGAATATCGATGGAGATATTTGGATTGGTGCGGGAAACAATCTGCTGAGTCGTTTGGACGAACGAACCGATGCTATGGATAATTACAGTGGTTCGGCGTTTAATTTCGGAGCTGTTCATTGTTTGCTGAAGTATACGGATAAAGAGCTGTTGGTAGGTACGGATAACGGGCTTTATCTGTTCAATCAAAATACAAATACATTCCAGCGGACGGATAATCCGGCCGATCCGAGAAGCTTGAGCGATCAGACTATCAATGGCATGATGTGGGATGCAGAAGGAGCTCTCTGGGTGTTGACCAATTTGGGGGGAGTCAACTATATGTCCAAGCAGACCAAACATTTTGATTATTATTCGCCTGCCTATCTGGCCGGAGTGTCCGGAGCGGGAAAGGTTGTTGCTCCTTTCTGTGAGAATAAAGATGGGAATATCTGGATTGGAACTCAAAGCGGTTTATATTTCTTCCATGCTGCTACCCGCGAACTTTCTCCTTATCCAATCGGAGGACATGATAATCAAAAGTATGACATTCGTTCCTTATTGTTGGATGGAGACCATTTATGGATCGGTACTTATGCGAAAGGGATACGGGTTGTCAATTTGCGTACCGGAGCTGTGAAAGTTTATACTCATTCTCGCGGGATTCCCTATACGATTTGTAGTAACGACGTATTATGCTTTTATAGAGGGAGGAACGGAGAAATTTACGTAGGAACGAGCTGGGGTTTATGTCGTTATGATGCCGCTAAAGATAACTTTATGCCCATCATAAATATTGGTTCTATGATCTCTATTACCGATATGCATGAAGATATGTACAATCATCTCTGGATCGCTACTTCCAGTAGTGGCGTGTTCACTTACAACACGATAAATGGTCATTATAAAAATTATCAGCACGAACGGGAAGACTCAACTACGATCACCAGTAATTCGATCATTACTTTATTTGAAGATGTGAAAGGAACCATGTGGTTTGGAACGAATGGGGGAGGACTGTGTTCTTTTGATGCTAAGGAGAAAAGATTCATTGAATTTGACCCGCATAATACTTTATTACCTAACAAGGTTATTTATGCGATTGAGCAAGATCAGGGAGGTGATTTCTGGGTATCCAGCAATGCCGGAATTTTTAAGATTAATCCTGTTACCAAAGATCATTTCCGCCAGTTTACGATTAATGACGGCTTGCAAGGAAATCAGTTTATAGCTCGATCTTCATTGAAATCATCCGAAGGAAAATTGTATTTTGGTGGGATCAATGGCTTTAATGTATTCCAGCCGGAACAGTTTGTAGATAACAAATATATTCCTCCGGTTTATGTGACCGATATCCGGTTGCCTTATCAAACCGATGAGCAGGAGGTGAAGAAACTGCTTCAGTTGGATAAGCCGCTTTATATGGCTGATAAGGTGACTTTATCTTACGAAAACAATAGCTTCTCTATTCGTTTTGTCGCTCTTAGTTTTGAAGATCCGGGGAAGAACCGGTATTCTTACATACTTCGGGGAGTGGACAAGGAATGGATTCTGAATACCGATAACAATATGGCTTCTTACACCAATTTGCCTCCCGGTGAGTATTTGTTCGAAGTCAGAGGCTCTAATAATGATCGTCAGTGGAACGAGAACACTACCACTTTAAAGGTGGTGATTACTCCTCCCTGGTGGCGTAGTACCTTTGCTTACTTCGTTTATGTCCTCATGCTGTTGGGATGGATCGGTTGGATGGCTTGGCGATGGAATCTCCGTGTTAAACGCAAATATAAGCGGCGGATGGAAAAATATCAGATTGCCAAGGAACAGGAAGTTTACAAGTCGAAAATTAGCTTCTTCATCAATTTGGTGCATGAAATACGTACTCCGCTTAGTTTGATACGGCTTCCTTTGGAAAAATTATTGGAGAAAGAACGTGAAGGAAAAGATCTCAAGTATTTGTCTGTGATAGATAAGAATGTAAATTATCTGCTGGGGATTACTAATGAATTGCTTGATTTTCAGAAAATGGAGAGTGGTACGCTGCATCTGAATCTGAAAAAGAGTGATATTAAAGAGCTTGTCAGTGACGTTTATAATCAGTTTACAAGTCCTGCTGAATTAAAAGGAATTGATTTGCAACTGACTGTGCCTGAACAAGAGCTGGTGTCTACGGTGGATAGGGACAAATTAAGTAAGATTCTTGTCAATCTGATGGGAAATGCCATCAAATATGCGCATGCGCATATTGACTTGAAGCTGCTTGTCACTGATGGGGGATATGAGATACAAGTGAACGATGATGGTCCCGGAATACCAAATGAACAGAAACAAAAGATATTTGAGGCTTTCTATCAACTGCCTGACGATAAGGTGGCCACAGCAGTAGGCACTGGCATCGGATTGGCTTTTGCGAAGTCTTTGGCAGAAGCTCATCAGGGAGATTTGCGTCTGGAAGATAATATTGGAGGTGGTTCTTCGTTTATACTGTCTCTTCCGTTCAAAGAGTGGGAGACGGAAAAAATGAGCGATATTGTAGAAATATCCCCGGAGCATGCGGATGCTTCTGAAACGATTTCTTCGGAGTATTCAGGGAAGAAGTTTACAGTTCTGTTGGTTGAGGATAATGTTGATTTGCTGAATCTGACTCGTGAGTCATTGGCAGAGTGGTTCCGTGTGTTGAGGGCTTCCAACGGTCGTGAAGCGCTTGAAGTGCTTGCGCAGGAAAACGTGGATGTAATAGTGAGTGACGTTATGATGCCGGAGATGGATGGGCTGGAACTTTGCAGCAAGGTGAAGTCTGAAATCTCTTATTCACATATTCCGGTTATTTTGTTGACGGCGAAAACCACTTTGGAGTCTAAAGTCGAAGGACTTGAATGTGGAGCGGATGTATATGTGGAGAAACCATTCTCTGTTAAACAGCTCCATATGCAGATCGAGAATCTGTTGAAGTTGAGGCAGTCTTTCCATAAATTGATGGTGAGCTTGGCAGGAGATACGGTTGCTGTTTCGACAACGGATTTTGCGATGTCTCAAAAGGATTGTGAGTTTATAGCTAAGATACAGGGAGTAATAGCCGAACAGTTGGCGGATGAGAACTTCTCGATAGATACTTTGGCGGAACAGATGAATATGAGCCGTTCTAATTTCTATCGGAAGATAAAGGCTTTGTCCGGAATGTCTCCTAATGATTATTTGAAGACACTTCGTATGAATAGAGCTGCTGAACTGATAATGAGCGGTACCCGGATTTCTGAAGTGGCAGCGCAGGTAGGATTTACTTCTTCTTCTTATTTTGCGAAATGTTTTAAAGCGCAATATGGTGTACTGCCTAAGGAGTATACAGGTCAGCCTCCGATTTCAGGTGAGGCTTGATAAAGAAGGGATAAAAGCATATAAAAAAACTCCTGTCGTGCAATATCATTGGATATTTTCCGACAGGAGTCAAATATAAAATAATTAATCGAGTAGACTTTCTAATTAATTGAGTAGGCTTTATTTCTTTTTCTGTCCCGGGTAAGGTTCTACCATGCAACGTTTAGCCCATGCTTCGTAAGCCTTTGTCATTTCAGCTACTTTTTCAGGGTATTGTGCTGCCAGATTATGCATTTCGCTCCGGTCCTCATTCAGGTTGTATAATTCCCATTTAGCGTTTTCTCCCGGACGAACCAGTTTCCAACCGTCATTAGAGAGGAATGCACGTTCATTGTAATGTTCGAATCCAAGGTAGTCATGTCCTTCACGATGTCCGGTCTTGAAGATAGGAACCAGACTCTTGCCTTCCAATGGAATGATGTCATTTCCTTTGTATTTGGTAGGATAAGTGGCGCCTGCCATATCGATACAGGTAGCCATGATGTCCATCACATGTCCGATTTCAGGAGTCGTTTTGCCGACATTCTTCTTGATACCTTTTGGCCAGTGGGCAATCATTGGAGTACAGATGCCTCCTTCATAAGATTTGGCTTTCCAGAAACGGAACGGTGTGTTGGCTACGTTTGCCCAGCGTGCTCCCAGTGAAGCATAAGTTGTTTCCGGGCCAGGAAGCACTTCTTTGTTATGAGGATAAACCATTTTCTCCCCTTTACGTGTCATATCAGGACGGTCATTTTCTCCTGGAGAGTAGTTCTGACAATCTTCATTGCTGCATCCATTGTCGGAAAGGAATAAAATCAGTGTATTTTCAAGTTGTCCTGTCTTTTCCAGAGCATCGATTACTTGTCCTATTCCCTGGTCCATACGGTCGATCATGGCAGCATGAACAGCCATGGCACGAGCATCCCATTCAGCATGTGGGTTATCTTCCCATTTATCTTTGAACTGTCTATCAGACAGGAGATTATCCATGTTAGGGAATATACCCAGTTGTTTCTGACGTTCGTAACGTGCATTACGAATGGCTTCCCAACCTACTTTATAGGTATCCTTGTATTTTTCAATATCTTCCGGCAGTGCATGCAACGGCCAGTGTGGTGCTGTGTAAGCCAGGTACATAAAGAATGGTTTATCGTCTTTGGCATACTCTTTCACTTCTTTCACTGCACGGTCTGAAAGCGCCTGTGTGATGTAATATCCGTCGGGTACTTCTTTCACGGGTACTTCACCTTCTACCAGACTGAATGGGTCAAAATAGTCTACTACTCCGTAGATAGTACCATAGTGGGTATCAAATCCGCGATTCACCGGATAATGACAAAGATCAGAATAGGTTTCGTGGTATACGTGATGTGCGAGCCATTCGCGTTGGTCTTTGCGTAGTGGAGTTTCTGCGATGTGCCATTTACCTACCATGCTGGTAGCATATCCTGATTCTTTCAATACCTCTGCGATAGTAACGGCATTGCGTGAGAGTGTTCCCCGGTAACCCGGCAGGTGGTCATCGAAGGTCATACGTCCGATTCCTGCCTGATGTTGATAAAGTCCTGTCAACAGGGAAGCACGCGTCGGACAACTCCGGCTGGTGTTATAGAAATGATTGAAACGTACTCCTTGTTTTGCCAGTTTGTCCAGATTAGGTGTGTGAATTTCACTACCGTAGCATCCCAGGTCGGAATAGCCTAGGTCATCTGCAAGAATTACCAGGATATTGGGTCTTTGATCGGACTTTTTTCCTTTGGCCTCTGCTGCAGAATGTCCTGCAACCATCAAGGCGGTTGGTAATAGTAAAAAATTAGAATTCATAAGTTTAATGTTGGTTTATAATTTGTTTTTCACTGTATTACTCTTTTCCTTTGTCTTTGTTTTCCTCATACCATTTACATACTTTCTTGCTCAACTTGGCAACCAAATCAGGATGCTCATTTGCGATATTATTCTTTTCGAACTTATCCTTTTCCATATCATATAATTGCGCATCGCTTCCGTCACCGTTCACTAATAATTTCCATTTTCCACTGCGTATAGCTAAATGGGGGCTTCTGTCATAAGGGTTTCTTGGAAAGCCAAAATGTTTGTTTCGTCCGAAGTCCCACATTAAATCGGTCTTGCGTTTGGCTTCCGATTTACCGAGAAGAACTTTTGAATAGTTCTGTCCATCGCCTTTGTAACCTTTTTCTGTTTTGATTCCGGCTATAGAACACAAAGTCGGATATAAATCTACTGCGCATAATACAGACTCGTTATTTACCTGTCCGGCTTTAATTTTTTGGGGATATCTAACTATGAACGGCATACGGATTCCCCCTTCATAAAGACTATTTTTAGTTCCTCTCAAATAAGCGGAACGTACAGATTTAAAGCTGGGTGCAGGACCATTGTCGCTAGTGAAAATAATGATTGTATTTTCTCCCACTCCCAACTCATCCAGGGTTTTGATGAAACGTCCGAGTTGTTTGTCCATCTCCGCTAGTACAGGAGCAAATGCTTCTTGTGTTTCCCAGCTTTTTCTTTCCTTTTGTTTGAATTCCGGTACCCAAGGGGTATGCATATCATCCGGCCATAGGTTTAGGAAGAAGGGTTCGTCTTTGTGCTTTTTTACAAACTCAATACTTTTATCTACAAAGTATTCGGTACGTCTCCAGCGTTTCACGCTGTCTTTATCCGACCAGATCCATTTGGTAGCAGTGATTGCCGGTTCCGGATCCGGACTCTCGTAAGTTGATATGTATTCATCAAAACCGTAATTCTTAATAGAAGGAGCATCATGTACGTCACGTCCGCCTCCCATGTGCCATTTTCCGATGTGTCCTGTTGAGTAACCTGCATTTTGGAAGGCACGCGCCATGGAAGGCAACTTGTCATCCAGGAAATTATGTTGTTCGCATCTCTTATTAGCAGCTTTGTCGTTCAGGAAAGTGTTGATTCCCACTTCAAGAGGAAAGAGACCTGTGGTTAATCCACAACGGGATGGAGAGCTAACCGGCGCAGAAGAGTAATATTGGTTGAATAATAGTCCGTCCTGTGCCAACTTGTCAATATTGGGAGTAGGAACGAATTTACCTCCATAACAACCTATGTCACCGATACCCATATCATCGATATAGATAATTACTACATTAGGTTTTGTTTCTGCTTGTGTGTTAGCAATAGGGAGTAGGGCTCCCAGCCAGGGTAAATGTTTTTTCAGATTCATAATTATTGTGATTTAATTAACTTCAGTTTTTCATGATGACTTTTCGCAAAAGTAGGGAAGATATCAGAGAAGGAAGGAAAAATACTAATCAATAAAGGAAAAAAAATGGTAGAATGATAGATTTCTTCTTTCTTCTAATTGAGAAAACAGGAATAGAGAAGCTCGTAGAAACCAAGAACTTCTCTATTCTTCTAATTATTCTATGATACGATCATTGGAGAAAGTATCTTGAATGGGAGCTTTACTTCGCCACGGTTTTAGTCAGTAATTGTACCCATGAGTATTTAGTGTTTGCTGCCCAATTATCCGGTGAGACTTCGATAGTACCAGTTTTTGCTGTTATTTTTTGTATGCAAATCAATCCTTTCTTTCCATTGGCTGTTTTAAACAGGTAAACTTTATTTGCCTGAATAGCTAAGACTTCGGAGATTGGATCTGCCAGATTTTCTATCGGAGTTGCATCTACTTGGGAGATTGCATTAAATTCTGATTGTGATAAAGAGGTTTCAGCAAATAATGTGTGTTGTAAACCATTAATTGTCATCAAGCCATAATCACTTCTTTTAGCAGGTGAAACAAGAACTGGTACAGTTTCGCTTCCTGAAGGCAAGATAATATCTCCGAGTGAGAAATCGACTTCGTTTGTATATTTCATGGCATCAGCGGCCATATAGGTGCGTTCAAGAAGCCATTTTATTGGTATATTTATAGACAAGATCAGAGATTTTTCTTTTCATTTCTTATATACCTTTTTACTTATATTGTTATCATTTTGAGACATGAGAAACCAATATAGTTCCCCATGTCTCAAGTTTTTAGATTACTTCCATGATTCTACTCGTAAATCATTCACAGGATCGCGACGTAACACTAATTGTTCTTTCACTTTATAGCGTTTGTCTGCCAGTTCATAGGTGTAATTCAGGTTGATTTCCGGACAAGGTTTGTCTCCACTGTTGAAGGTGTAAGTCGGACTTTGGGCAATGTAGCTGCCATTTCCTTCAACGATCGTAACTCCTCCTTCTATACCTTCTATTTGAACATTGTAGTCTGAACCTGATTCGCTGTTGTTGTCGATTGTCAATTGGAAACGATTGATGTTGCTTTTTGCTAAGTTCGCTACTCCGGGTCTTAACAATTTATTTTTCGCGAGAGTACTTAGTTCCAATGTATTATTATTTATCAAGTCTTTTTCTTTATACACCACAGTGGTACCTTCTATTATATTTCCATTATCATCTACTTCACTTACTTCACCTTGAAGGTAGTAAACTCCGGAAAAGGAACTGACATACTTGATTGCTACAATAGAATAATCCGCTCCCTCGCGAATAGTGTTCATGGAACTTTCTGTGACTTTGAAAGGGAGGGCATAATGTGTAGTCAGACTTAATGGATCTGTATAAAAAGCATCTGTAAACTTGATTTCAACATCTGCTACAGGTAAATTAGATTTCCGTACTTTAAATATCTCCGGATCTTCCAATATGTAATATTCTTCGGGGAGAAGTGTAAGAGGAGTACCCTCTAATAAAGAAGCATCCAAGGTAAATTTAGCCCAATCATTCATGTCAACTTCTCGTTTACCTCCTAATGATACTCCTACATATATAGGCATATCACGGTCTGATATTACTGTACGCAATGGGTTTTGTAAAGCAAAACCAACATTTGTTGTTTCATAATCATGCGTATAATCTTCATAGCAAGACGTTAAACAAGTCGTCAAAGCGAGCAATATTATTTTTGCAATTTTCATAATCGTATTTAATATTAGTTATTATTCCACCCCATATTATTTTTGAGGTTTGGGTTCTTTAATAATTCGTCGTTAGGTAACGGCAAATAGTAATAGCGAAGTGCATCCAACGGACGTTGTTCTATTTCTTTTATTTCATAAGAAAGACCGTTATCTGTTCTTGTCACTTGTATTCCTTCAATAGTGGTATCTAGGCGAAGTAAACAGCGGCGTAAATCCCAAAAACGCTGATCTTCGAAAGCAAATTCTATACGACGTTCATTTTGGATTAATTTCCGGAATGCGTCTTTACCTTCAGAAGCTATTTCTGACAGATAGGTAGCATCTGTGATACCACCTGATTTTTCACGTATGATTTTTAAGACATCAAAAGCACTATATTTACAGTCGTCACCTTTACCTTCAGGTCCCCATGCTTCATTAGCGGCTTCTGCATAATTCAGCCAAACTTCTGTTTTACGTAATAATGGGTTAAAGTGCCGAGAATTCAATGTTTGAATCGGATCCAGCATATTTTTTTGTGTAGTAGACAAGAACTTAGATAAATAATATCCCGAACGACTGGCATAAATGTGAAAGCTCTCTGAATCTTTTCCACCTTCGGATACATCAATGTTTGAGTTATAAGCTCCAAATTTTTTTCCTTGATAATATAGATTCATATTGAATCGGTTATCTCTAGCTATTAGATACGGATCTTGCTCGTCATATAATGAACGTGAATCTGTTATTGGATAACCATTTTTGGCAGGAAAGGCGGCTGCTAAATTATGGGAAGGAATTGTTTGTGCATTTCCCAAATAAAAAGGAGGATAGTGTCGGCTTTCCATACCATGTACAAGTCCCATGTAGGTGCGGAAAATAAAATCGGCCGGGGTATCACTGCCAGCGTCAGCCAAATCTTTAGCAGCCATCGCTGTAAAGGTATAGTTTATCCCTGCGTCTTTGAGCACTTCATTGGCAAAAAGAGCAGCACGTTCCCAACCAGCTTGATAAGTAGCTTCATTCAATACAGTAAAATTACCCATGCCATTTATTTGAATTACATCCTTGTCTTGATAAGCTGGACTTGCTGCATAGAGCAAAGTTCTTGCTTTAAGAGCATTTGCCGCTAATCCGCAAGCTCTACCAATTTTAGATTTTCCGACAACTACATCATCTCCTGTGTAAGTTACAGGCAAACGTCTGGCAGCTTCTTCACAGTCGGAAACAATCTGGCTGACGCAATCTTTATACGAGTCACGTTTAAACAGGCTCGGCTTCGCAGATTCCTTATCACCAATGAAATGGTTGGTGATCGTATATCCCAATGCTTCTCCTTCGTCTGTTCGTCCTCCATAAGTTTGTAACAATTTGAAGCTGCACCATGCTCTTAAAAAATAGGCTTCACCAAGTAAACGAGTCTTTATTGCCTGATCAGTTTCTTTACTTACACGATTGTATATTACATCATCTGTAACTCCTTTTTCCATGAATAGATTGATGCTTTGTATCTTATCATACATATTGTCCCAATTTCCAAGTGGATTTGTTGATCGGCTGAATGCTCCCATGCTAGCTCGGTATACACTCGAACCATAATTTCGGGTTAGTGCATTGTCTGTTGCAGCATCTAAGAAATTATCATTATAATGATCCGGAACAACCATTAAATCTGCATATACTTGCGTCAAAACGGCTTGTGCCATATCGGGATTAGTCCATACGGTCTCACTGGACCATTCATTTGTCAATTTAGGGTCAAGCAGATCTTCACAAGAAACAATACTTCCCCAAACACAGGCTAACAGTATTAATTTGCTTATTTTCATATTTGCATATTTTTTAAGTTTAGAAAGAGACGGATAAACCGCCGGTTACAGTCATATAGGCCGGATAATTTGTGATTCCGGCATTTAATCTTTCCGGGTCCAGATCCTTTATTTTAGAGAAGGTAAGCAAATTTGTACCACGTACGAATAGTTTACATTTGTTTGCAAAGAATCTACCTGCCTTATTTTCAAATGTATAACTAAGTTCTACATTTTTCAAACGGAAAAATGAGCCATTCTCTGTCCAGAAACTGGAATCACGAAAGTTATTGCTTTCTGTCGTTGTTGTTAATCGGGGCATTGTACCTGAAGGATTATTAAGCTCATGGTAGCGATTTAATGCTAATTCAGAGTATCCATTCAGACCATTATTCCAATAATAAGCGTTTGTACATAATTGAGTAATACCTGTATGAAGAGTTCCTAACATATAAAGTCCAAACCCTTTGTGTTTGAGGTCTACATTGATTCCCCAAGTGGTTATAGGAAAACTTTGCCCTAGGCTCATACGGTCATTATCATCTACAATCCCATTGTTGTTTAAGTCAGCGTATGCAATATCACCGTTTTGATATATACCGTATGATTGTAATGAGTGATCTTCTAATGGAATGTCTTTTCCAAATAATCCTAGTGCCTGTAAACCAAAAATAGTACTAGTAGGCCGTCCAATGGCTTTACGATAGCTTTCCACTCCTTCTATTTCGTTCCATTTATCTAATTTATTTTTCGAATAAGTCATATTAGCTCCGACTGTGTATAAAAAGTCCCGTCCGATATTCCCTTTCCAGTTGATTGCAATATCTATACCTTGATTAGTCACCTGACCGATATTTTCATACATGGTATAATTCCCTGCTGTAGCGGCATATTGGGCGTTATTCACTCCGATGATATCTTTTCTACATTCATGGAAATAATTGAGTTCTGTGCTTAGGCGATTATTAAAGAATAATCCTTCGATACCGATATTAAACTCTTGAGAGTATTCCCATGTTAAATCAGGATTTCCCCAGCGAGCTAAACTAACTTTATGATCTGTTTGATCCTGGAAGAAATTATAGTTGCCATTATTATTCCAACCAGTTTGATACAAGAAGAATCCAGTATTACCTGTATAGCCTAATACACCGAAACTTGCTTTTAGCTTCAGAAAGTTAACAGCCTTTGCTTCTTTCATGAAACTTTCGTTAGAAATTATCCATGAAGCTCCTACAGCCGGAGAAAAGAAAAAACGATCGTTTTTATCAAATTTGTTGGACCCCATACCAGCCAGAGTCAGCTCGGCTAGATAGCGTTTGTCATAACTATAGTTTAAACGCAGAGAGATGTTGGCATCTTTAAAATCTTGTGTCATTCCTGTCATCTCATTCTTTGTATACCGGAATGCGCCAATTGCTGAAAAGTCATGCACTCCTAATGTGCGTTCATATCCTATATCTGCACGCATACCAAAATAGCGGTAGGTATTATTGGAGGCTATCTTTTGCGTTTTGGGCAAATCCAGCTTTTTCATCTGTGTATATCGGGTGATAGTTTCACCGTCTAAATCACTGTAAGTGTCAATGGCATAAGTTGGATAAGTATTCCTTAATTCTTGACGTAAATAACTATAATTGTCAAAAGTTACATAAGCATTAAATGTCAATCCCTTAACGTATTTATTGAAGTCAAAATTTGCTCCAAGGTTTGTCTGGCTATTTACATACCTTTCGGAAGTGTCACCTCCATAAACCATATCTGCATATAAATTGTCTACTATCCGTGTGCTGGCTCCGAAGAATGGCGTGCCATCTTCATTGGGGGTAAACTGTCCCGATAATGTTTCATTAGGAATAATGAAAGGGTACTCATTGGGACGATTAGAAGATAATGTACTGAATATGCCTGCACCATCTTTTGCTCCCCAGTTTTTCAGTTCCACACGAGCTGCAACATCTGCTGTTACTGTAAGAAAATCGGTGATTTTAATATCCAGATTACCACGTGCATTCATACGGTGTAAAGCCGAACGTTCTCCTACTTTTTCTAATCCGGAACCGCCAGTATATCCACCAACTAATGCGTATTTCACACCTTCATTACCTCCATTAAACTCAATTGTACCTTTTCGGTAGATATTTTGGTTCAATAAGAACTCATTGTAATAATCAACATTTGGATACAATACATCATTGACTCCACTACTATTTCTGTATCCTTCTAATTGTTTGTTAGTATAATAAGGATTCATCCCATCGTTTATACGAGCTTCATTAAACAATTTTGAATAGTTGTAGGAATCCAGATATTTAGGTACACGTGTAGAGGGCTGTACACCGTATTCTACCCCGACACGAACAATTCGTTTATGAGCTTCTCCTCTTTTAGTACCTACCAAGACCACTCCGTTTGTGGCAGCTGCTCCATACAGGATTTTGGCTGTAGCATCTTTTAAAACTTCGATGGATTCTATTTCTTCCGGTAAAATATCATCTATCGGGCGTTCTATTCCGTCAATAATAACCAAGGCCGTATTTGTTCCATTATTGTGTTGTCCACGTACATATAATGTTGATGTGTTATAGCCCAAGCCGCCATCACCGGAAATAGCAATTAGTCCGGCAGCCTGTCCTTGTAAGGCATTGGATAATTGTAAATCAGGGTATTTTAATACATTTTCCATAGATAACTTGGATACTGTACCTACCAGGTCCCGCTGATACGTTTTTCCACCGTCTGCACGTTCGTGTATGTCTCTTTCTGAAGCATATAGATCTTCATTTTGTAATTTGATGACAGTGGGCTGTTCTTTTGTGAGGTTTATTACAACATCTTTATAACCGAACGCTTCAATTAATAAGGTTCCATCAGCTTTTGTTTTGAGTGCAAATTTTCCATTTGCATCTGTATAGTTTATAATAGAACCTTCACCGCTCAATACTGTTACTCCGCTTAGCGGTTTACCTGTGTTGTCTGTCACCAGCCCTTTCACTTCAATAAGGGCTGTTTTTTTCTTTTTAGGTTTATCCTGTGCTTCTAGCGAAGTGGCTATGCCGGATAATATAGCAGTGACAAACAGAATAAATATGAATTTATTATATCTTTTCATTTGATTAAGCCATTTTAATTACCAATATGGGTTTTGTTGCAAATTATTCAATGCGTCTACGTCATGTTGAGGCAAAGGATACCAGTAATTCTTCTTTGTAAAAGAACGCACTTCCGGAGTTATATCGATTTGTTCATAATCATAAGTCAATGTAGACTTGTCCGTGATACTTCCATGATTAGATTCTCGTGGTGTGAATAAGGCTCCCTTAATAGGATAAGTATCCTTGAATGTTTCTTCCAAGATCATCCAGCGGCGGATATCCCACCAACGATGATTTTCAAACATTAATTCTACGGCACGCTCACGGCGATAAGCTGCACGGAATTTATCAGGATCGGCTACAATATCTGATGGCAGATCTGTTAAGCCAATTCGTCTGCGAAGAATATTAATAGCCTCTGCAGCTGATATGGGACATCCCTCAATAGTTGCCGTAGCACTTCCACAACCCTCGAATAGCGCTTCTGCATAATCTAAATAAATTTGCGAAGCACGGATATATATGGTGAGGAAGCGATAGTCCCACCAACAGTTCGGATTGTTCTTTTCAAGATACTGATTGCATTCCGGCCACATGAACTTTTTACACATAAATCCTGTGAACATTCGTTTGTTGCAGTCTTTTTGAGTTAACATGTGTTGATAGGCTGCTCCTCCTTTGTAGGTTGTAATGTAATAGGTACGTCCATCAGCGTAATGTCCCCAAGTTGTTCCAGGTAAAAGTATGTTGTTGTAGAAACGGGGATCACGATCCTCAAATGGTTTATTATCATAGTCAAGTGCATAGCCGCTTCGTGGGTCATCAATCGGGTAATAAATACCGTCTGCTCCCTTCTTGTCAAACATGTTGACGATATTCAAACTTGGGCAGCACATGGAATTTCCATCTGGTCCCGAACCGAATGCAAGATCCTCATATTGCCAGAATGTGCGGATAGTGCGTTTTTGGTTTTGATTAGCAGCATTAGGAAATTGTCGCTTGACCCAAATGTATTCCGGTTGATGTACAGGTGGATATTTAAAATAGAAAACATTCGTATATTCTTCTTTACTAGCCAAACCATAGGGATAAGGGGCAGACTTACTTCCATCCATATAACGTATTACTTCATAAGCTGATTTTGCTGCGGATTTTGCGCGTTCCGTGTCATAGCCTTTGTTTTCTGTAGAATTTAAATCATTCTGCATCAATGGACTTGCATCAAACAACTGTGCCCATTCTTTAAGTGCCATTGCTGCAATTTTTGTGGGTCTTCCATAGTTTGGATCATCCCAACTGTCAGGTAACATATAGATTGCTTTTTGTATATCTTCCATCATCCAGTCGTGTGATTCATGGTAGGTCATACGGGGAATATCATCATCTCCGCCTTCAAAAACTTTGTCGATAATGGGCATTCCTCCGTATCTTTTAATCACTTGAAAGTAGAACCAGGAACGATAGAAATAAGCTTGTCCCAGAATCTCATTTTTTTGTTCAGGTGTCAAAGGAGCCTTATCGATATCATTAATAATGCGGTTATTGATACGCAACGCCTTATATGACCGAGATATAGCTGTACTTCCAGCATTACCGATTTCGAAAGTCTTATTTGACTTGGCATTACTTAACCAGTTTCCGGAATGTAAAGTAAAAACGGCAGATGAATTATCTGTAGTTGCCATTTCGTCTGCAAAGAGACCGACAAATGCGCGTCCATTTTCCCAATTATCCATCACCATAACATTTTCCAATTGGTTGAAAGATTGATCTAAGAAACCTCGTAAGGAATAGTAATCCCTAAAGATATCATCTTCTGTCAATCCTACATCTTCCCTTTTATCTAAGAAGTCTTCACAGCTTGTCATCCCGCCAAGAATGAAAACTGAACAGATATATAATAATACTTTTCTCATCTTTATTTCTTTTGAATATGATTAAAATGAAACTCTTAGTCCTAAAGTGTAAGTACGGACAATCGGATAGCTGCCTACACCTCCTGTTTCAGGGTCCACGCGTTTGTCCCCTTTCCAGAAGGTTAGTAAATTATTCCCGTTCATGTAAACCTGAAGATTAGAGATATGTGCTTCACTCAACCATTTTTTAGGGAATGTATATCCTATCTCCATGTTCTTTAATCGTATATACGAATAGTCGGAATAGCGATAAGTACTTTCCACTTTGTTATATGTATTGTTCAAGTGTGTAGCAGGTCGCATAACACCCGATGAATTAGCTGTTTCCGGCGTCCATCGTTCCATGGATTTTGGTTGAACACGTATGTTTGAAGCTGGAAAATCCCACAGATATTGATCGAATTGTAACTTATATATATTGCGCGGTGAATAGAGCATTGCGCTGAAGTTAAGGCCTTTCCAATTGAACCCGAAAGAAAATCCGATAGTAGTCAATGGGTAATTTAATTCGTCTACAACTACCTTGTCGTTTGAGTTGATTATTCCGTCTCCATTGAAGTCTATATAGATAAGGTCTCCCGGAATTACTTGCGATGTTGTAGTACCATTTATGGCCGTTTGTGCGTAATTGAACACATCATCTATCGAACCATAATTACCAATCGCAATAAAACGATTTTGATAATCAATCGGTTTACCTGCAGCTTTCAAATGCTCATCCGCATTTCTAGGATCATCCTTATAGACAATCCGGTTTTCGCTGGCTGCAAAAGTTAAAGCTCCCCAATAATTAAAATTACGTCCGATTTTATCATTCCAGCGTAACTCTAATTCTAAACCATGATTTTTCGTTTCTCCTCGGTTGATAGCGTTAAAAGTAGCTCCTACAATAGAAGATGTGGTTTGTGGAGTCATTAGAATATCTTTACGATTCTCTTTAAATAAATCCAAAGTTAAGTCTAACTTATTCCATAAGCCAATTTCTATTCCAAAGTTATGTTTTGTCGCTTTTTCCCAAGTTGAAGTCAAGTTAGCAATATCTCCTTCTGTATAGAGTGGGCTATGTGTGACTCCTTGTGTATTTCCTAATTCAATACTTCCTAAAGAATTAAATAATTGGATGTAATTCCAACGTGCAGCAGCTGCATCACTACCGACTTTTCCGTATGAATATCTAAATTTTAGGTTCGTTAGTACATCTCCAATATGTTTTTTTATAAAAGGTTCTTCTGAAGCACGCCATCCTAAGGAGTAGGAAGGGAACAGACCGAAACGTTGTCCCCGGGCAAATTTTTCCGAGCCTGTATAAGAGATATTCATCTCTGCTAAATAACGTTCTTTCCAGTTATAAGTAACGCGTCCTACCCATTCTTCACGATAGCTTGGAAATTTGATTACATTATTATCTTTAGAATCAGAAACTTGTCGGTTCATCAGAGCTAATGCTGTTATATTATGATTCCCGAATGAACGATTATATTCTACAGAGAATTCGTAATATAGCTTACGATTATAACCATCCAAATTATCATAAGAAACGTTGGGAGGGAGTTCAATATCCTCATCATTTGGCCATCGTTTTTCCAAAATCATGGGGTAAGTGAGGGAACCATCCGCATTGACTATCGGATTAGAATAATCATATTCGCGATGGTATTTAATAATACTGTTTCTGGATTCAAAATCATTGTTACCCCAAATTTCACCAGTCTTTATACTAGAACGAGTAGTGGAAGCAGAGGTGTATGAAACTTTAGCGGCAGCTTTTAGTCCTTTAGTTAGAAAGTCCAGTTTTTGTTCCAAACGAACATCATACCATCCCTGAAAGGTTTTATACAGTTGTGATCCATTTGTATTCATATTACAAACAGGATTATAACCGGCAGTAGATCCATCTCCCCAATAGCCATCACTATACTTTATCGGGAAGGAATTGGTTGGTGCCGCAATGATTCTAGTGTACACATCATCAGCAAAGTTGTCATTGCGGTATCCCATTTTCCCTGCAATATTTACTGATAAGGAAGTCGTTTTAGTTAAATTAAAATCTAAATTTGAACGCCAGTTATAACGGCGATAGTAGTTTCTTGGATCAAAATTCTCCTGTTTCTGTAAATCATAAATATCACCGTCATTTTGATAACCGATGGAGGCGAAGTAACGCATGAAATTGGTTCCTCCGCTGATATTCACATTATATTGTTGGGAAAAACCAGGTTTAACCAACTCATCCCACCAGTCTACTTGTGGAAAGACATCATTATAAGGGCCGTAGTTGCCTGTATCAAAAGCATTTGACCAAGCATTGATGACAGATTGTTTAATTTGTTGATTCCAGTTGTTGTCATTAGCTACAGCTTCATTATACATTTTCATAGATGTAACATAATCTGCCCATTCCATATTTGCAGTAGTCTGTTTAATACCAAAGCTTGTAGAAAAATTGATGTTTGGTTTCTTATCTTGTCCGCGTTTGGTTGTTAACAATATTACACCATTTGCACCTCGAACCCCATATACGGCTGTAGCAGAGGCGTCTTTTAGAATAGATATAGACTCGATTTCATTCATGTCAACATCGTTCATATCCCTTTCTATACCATCCACTAATACTAAAGGGTCAGAGTTTTGCCAGGAAGCCTTACCACGAATGTACATTTTGGTATCACTTGCTCCAGGCTTGCCTGACGTATTGATAGCTACCAAACCATTTAGTTTGCCTTGTAAAGCCTCTGATACAGAAGTAATATTACCTCCTTTCAACAATTCTTCTCCTTTAGTTTGGGTAATAGCGCCTACACTTGATACCTTTTTCTGAATACCATAACCTACTACCACTACTTCTTCTAGTTGTTTGCTGTCTTCTTCCAGAGAAATGATAGGCTCTTTTTTCAGATCATCCACTTTGATTTTCTTTTCTTGATAGCCGATATAAGAGATTTTGAGTACAGCATTAGCAGCTACAGATAGCGTAAACCGACCATCTATGTCAGAAATGGTACCATTCGAAGTGCCTTCAACAGTAATATTTACTCCTATTAAAGGTTCATTACTTTTTGCATCTACAATTTGTCCTTTAATGCTATGATTCTGCCCCCAAAGTAGAGGAGGAGAGAGTAGCAGAGCTAGAAAGAGTAGACACATCCACTTAAATTCCAAGTTTTGATGTTTCATAGTAATAACGTTAAAAAGTTGTGTGTATAAAAAACATTCTTATTTCTTTTTTTCTGTTTTGGGTAAGGTTCTACTATACAGCGTTTAGCCCATATTTGGTAAGCCTTTGTCATTTCAACTACTTTTTGCCATAGCATTATTGATGAACAATAATGCTATTGGCAAAATGAGATAATTTGATTTTATAGTAATATTCTTTAAAGATCTCATATGTATAAATTTGAAGTAAACGTCGTGCTAACTTTATTGATTATTCTGAACTTTATCCATTAATACCTTCATCCAGTATCCTCCGATCACCGAACGGGCTC